>Ga0315320_10000060_pt1 | contig 82036 bp, 82 predicted proteins | sample M140m21515metaG_FD_203458 | JGI IMG/M metagenome (GOLD analysis project Ga0315320, IMG submission 203458) | Ammonia-oxidizing marine archaeal communities from Monterey Bay, California, United States - M1 40m 21515 | ecosystem: Environmental > Aquatic > Marine > Coastal | place: USA: California... | reverse complement strand
GCTGTGCAACGTGGACGCTACGGCACAGGCCCTGCTCCCTATGGCTATCGCCGTGGGAATAGCAATGAATGCCCATTAGAAATTGATGACCGCGAAGCCGAAGTCGTTCGAATTATTTTCCGAGAGTATTTGCGTACACGCAGTACCGGTAAAGTCGTTCAATACTTGCACTCCAAAAATATTTTAACTCGCAAAGAAAACAAATGGTCACGTCAGGCCATTGCTATCATTTTATGCAATCGCACCTATCGAGGACGAGTTTCCTATGGTGAATTGGAAACTAAGGGCTTGCATCCTGTAATTATTGAACCGGCCTTATTCTATAAGGCCAATTCACTCCGTAAACGCAAACAGCGTAAGCCTAAAGCCACGGATTCAACAGCGGTTTCTACAGATTAATCCTCTCCCCCATTACCCTTTACGTTCTGGATTATCTTCATCGACGATTTCTTCGCGGGAATCGTCGATTTCTTGTTCTTCGGTTGCACTGGGATCGTATGCAACACTTTCTTCGACAGCTTCTGAACCTGTCAACTCAAGATCGTCGTCAGGCATATCATCTTCCAACGCGTCTTCTTGAAACCAATCGTCGGGATTGTCATATTCATCCGGTGTCAACATAACATCATCTTCAAAAGAATCGATTTGATCATCATTGATTAAATTTTCATCTTCGCCTTTTTCATCATCGACCAAATCTTCAAGATACTTTTCAATATCAACCTTGCTAAACTTTTCAAGATCCTTTTTCAATGGTTTAAGTTCATTGGTGATATCACGTTGAGCTTCAGTCATGTATTTGCGTATATCACGGAAGGTCTTCATGCTTAGTTTAGCAACGTGCGGGAATTTCTCAGGCCCCAACACCATGAGCGCAGCACAGCCAATAACAAATACTTCGAACCAACCTATGGGTAGACCTAACATTATGCCACCTCTTCATATTCGTCTTTACGACGTTTTACTATCAAAAATGATAGTAAAATACTAATTTCATACAATACCAATAAAGGAGCTGACATGAGGAATAGAGTCGCGGGATCCGGAGGGGTAAGTATAGCAGCAACAATCAAGATCGCCACTATGGCAATTTTACGCTGCTCCCGAAGAACCTTTGGACTTACTAAGTCAAGATACACAGCTACTAGAATTCCAATAGGGAATTGAAACGCTAATCCAAAACCCAGAACAACTTTAAAAATAAAGGTCATGGTTTTATCCAATTGCAGAAAAGTGCCTACCCATTCAGGTGCAAACTTAAGTAATTGCGGAAATATCAATGGGAATACGATATACAAAGCAGTTAAGATTCCGAAGATCGCCAAGGTAAATGACGCCATTAAGGCAAAGCGAACAACAAACTTTTCTTTGGGTCTAAGTCCAGGAAATACGAATGCACATATCTGATAGACGATATAGGGTAAGCCCAAGGCAATCGCTGTATAAAGCGCAATTTTGAGTTTCACCATGAATGCTTCCAAGGGTGTCAAGGTGATCCACTTTAAGCCCTTTTCTTTTTTCTCGAGGATATCTTCAAGAGTTTGGGTCTGAGAATCCCCCACCAATTCTTCAACAAGGTTCTTAAGATCTTCCACATGTATGCGTAGCTGGACGACTCCCACATCATCCCCATCGAGATCGTCGTACATGGCTTGAATGTCATCTGAATTGATTTGAATATCAACGGGAACCACTTCACTATCCGTTGTGGGTTCAGCAGGCATTTCAGAAATTTCTTTGGCTTCTTCTACAATGATCTCTTCAAGCTTGATATCAACGAGGTCTTGAATATAGGTCAGAATGTGGGTCGAAAAAGACATGCCGATCATGAATAGAATACTGAGTACAACGGTCGTATGGATCATACGATTGCGCAGTTCACCCAAATGTCCCGTAAATGACATGCGCTTGGCTTTTTCATCAGGGATTTCGTTTTCCTCAGGTTCTGGGATGATATCAGTAGATTTGTTCATAAAACTCTTATCTGCAGTTAATTAAACGTTGGGGAGTGGGCATTTTAATAATAGCATATAAAGAAGAGTCAATACAGTGTTTAGGAAGGGACGGCTTGAAAGGTAACCGTAATTTTTAGTCGTTGGTGGGCGATATATAAGTCATGGAGCCATCACCGGATGGGTCGGTATTTTGGCTCAGTCCGTCTTCTAGATTGCCATCTTGCACCATCTGCTTAAGTAATTTTCCAGGCTTAAAAAAAGCGACTGATTTTTGTGGAATGGGAACATCGTCCCCTGTTCGAGGATTTCGGCCTACACGTGCATCGCGTTTTTTAACTTCGAATACACCAATATTACGGATTTCGAGTCGGTTACCTTCCACCAATGTATCGATAACTGTATCAAACATGGTTTGCACAACTTCAGCCACTTCGTGTTGCGTCATACCCAGTTTTTCGGCGACTTGAATCACTAATTCTCGCTTGGTCACGAATCCCTTCTCCCACTGCCGATTAGCACAATACATCTCTGGTGCATTACACATGGCATCTTAATACATAGGTACTAGCGGCCCATTAAAACGTTAAAGGAGTCCATATAGGTTTTGCCCAATGGTGTAAAGATCATGAGTCCAACAATTCCAGCAATTGCCACTATGGCAATAACCATATTGCGTTTTGCCGTATCTGACATTCCGCTATTGGTAGCAACTTGGCCTTGAGCAGGTTGTCCTAAATGTATTTTTTCGCCAGCATCAGCACGAGCTTTTTTATCTTCCACTTGACCAAGCGTCTCGTTAATGGATATAAATGAACGGTGCCATTCCCCTTGTAATTTAGTCACGGCGATATCGGATTGAGAATAGATGGATTCGAGGTTAGTAGCCCCGGCCACAATTTGCATTGTGTTTCCGTCGATTTTGTAATCTTGCATTAGTGCCTCTTTGAGAACATTGTGCTCACGAGCCAGTTTACTTTTAATTTTTAAGAACTGGTTTTCCAATTGTGCTTTATTTACACCAGGAGCTGGGTATGCACTCAATATCTGGTTGAAAAGCAACCAGTCGTTCATAAATTCACGTACCATGCTGACGCGACGATCGAGTTCGTCCACTACTTTTTGTTGTTTTTTATTCAGAGTTGCAGCCACGGTAGGGTGCTCCTTTAGAGTTTTAGTATTAAGTTTTGAAGTTCTAATTTAGCATAATAAACATGCTAAGTCAAACCAATCGCATCTCTAAGTATCTACAAACAGTGTTGTTACAGGTTAGAAATACAAAAACAATAAGAGGTTTTTACGTAAAAAACTATTTATTGTTCTTTTTGTGTGCTGAAATTAATAAAATTTTTGATTAATTTCTTGCCACATTCGGTCAAAATACTCTCTGGATGAAACTGAAGTCCCCAAATAGGGAATTCTTTATGGGCAACTGCCATGATTTCACCTTCATCCGTTTCTGCAATAATTTCGAGAGAATCAGGGCAAGTTTCTCTATTAATAATGAGAGAATGATAGCGAGTGGCTATGAATGGTGTTTGTATACCTTCAAATATGGCATTAGCGCTATGGGTCATAGCACTTATCTTTCCGTGCATGATGTGATCGGCCCGAATAACATCACCACCAAAGACTTGCCCAATAGATTGATGACCTAAACATACACCCAATATAGGTACTGTACCAGCCAGTTCGTCAATAATAGAGCATGAGTTGCCGGCTTCATTTGGAGTACAGGGGCCAGGTGAGATAACAACAGCATCTGGATTAAGCGCTTTTACACCATCAGCATCAATCTTGTCGTTCCGAAAAACAAGAATATCGGAATCAAATTCACCAATATATTGAACTAAATTATAGGTGAATGAATCGTAATTATCGATGAGGACGATCATGATTGGAGTCCTTTCTCTGCAAAGGCCACTGCTTGGAACATTGCTTTGGCTTTATTTTGCGTTTCTTCGAATTCGCGAATCGGTTCACTGTCGTACACAATACCGGCACCGGCTTGTAAATAAGCAATACCGTCTTTAACGATCATGGTACGAATCAATATGCATGTGTCCATGTCTCCGGAGAAACTGATGTATCCACACCCACCGCTATATGGACCGCGTCGTACTGGTTCCAACTCATCAATAATTTCCATGGCGCGAATTTTAGGTGCACCGCTTACAGTCCCCATTGGAAAGGTAGCTTTCAGGGCATCGTAAGCATCCATATCTTCGAGCATATCTCCCTCCACTTGACTCACAATGTGCATCACATGGGAATATCGCTCAATGGTCATAAGGCGTGTAGGCTCAACAGTACCAATTTTACTGACACGACCAATATCATTACGGCCCAGATCCACCAACATAATATGTTCGGCCAATTCCTTTTTATCGGCCATAAGATCGTCTTCAAGTGCAAGGTCTTCCTGTTGCGTTGCGCCACGAGGCCGAGTACCCGCTATAGGACGAACCATGCAACGGTCGCCGGTAACTTGTGTCATCACTTCGGGGCTGGAACCAACCACACTAAATTCGGGAAACTCCATTAGAATCATATAGGGCGAAGGGTTAACGCAACGCAGCGCACGATATAAATTCAAGGGGGATGTTGCTACATCGCGCTCGAAACGTTGCGACAATACCACTTGAAAAATATCCCCTGCACGGATGTATTCTTTTGCTTTTTCGACCGCATCACAAAAATCATTTTGAGTAAAATTAGAGCGAATGGGTTGGTCAGCATTTTCAGGCTTGAGTGTTTCTTCTGGAATTACCAAAGGTAATGTAAGCTTTGCCTCAAGCGCATCTATTTTGGCTATGGCGTCGACATAGGCTGCATCGGCATCGCCTTGAATATGCGCGTTGGATACAATCATCAATTTATTGCGGACATGATCGAAAATTAAGATGGTATCGGTAACCGCCCAGTACATATCAGGGAGATTTAATTCATCGGGATTTTCACCGGGTAATGTCTCGAAGAAGCGCACTTCATCATAGGCCATATATCCTACTGCCCCACCATGAAAAGCGGGTAAGCCTTCAACTTCAACGGGAGTGTAAACCGCCATCAATTCCCTTAAGGCATTCATGGGGTCATCACTTGTGAAAATTTCTTCGTCTCCATCGCGGGTAATACTGATTTGATTGCCTGTGGATTTAAAGATAACAGAAGGGTTCGCACCTAAAAAAGAATAGCGTCCAATTTCCCCTTGCTCTACACTTTCCAGCAAGAACGAGTAGGTTTGCTCTTGTGCGATCTTCATGTATGCGGAAACCGGAGTTTCCAAGTCGGCCACGATTTCACGATAAACTGGTAGCAGTGTACCTGTAGCGGCAATGGCCTTAAAGTGTTCCAAATTGGGATGATTCATGGGTAATCCTTTGTGCGTCTTACAGGGACGCGACACCGTCTCCGGCCAAGGCCATATTCCCTTCGGCATCTACGGTGCGATAGAAACAGCTGGTTTCATTGGTATGGCAGGTTGGGCCATCGGGTAAGCATTGTAAAATCAGAGCATCTGCATCGCAATCGACTCGTATTTCTTTGACGGTCAGCATATTCCCCGAGGTTTCACCTTTTAGCCAGATTTCTTGACGTGAGCGTGACCAGAAACATGCTTTTTGTTTATCCAGCGTAATTTGTAAGGTTTCATTATTCATATATCCAAGCATCAACACTTGACCAGTTTCTGCATGTTGAATAATCGCCGCTACTAAACCAGCGTCGTCACGTTTTAAAATATCAAATACATTTTTCATGGATGGTTCTCCCAATAAAATTAGTTTTGTTATGTAATTCAGATTGTAAAATGAGTAAATGAGCTAGGCGCAAAAGGCTTATCAGTTCCATCGGCGAATCTGAGCGAACAAGTGTACCATGAATCGCTTAGTCTTCACCATTAATAGCCAAAGAAGGGTGTAATGTACGTACATGAATACCGTTGTCTGCCAGGAATTCGCGGGCTTCATGGATTGAGTATTCTTGGAAGTGGAATATGGAGGCTGCCAAAGCGGCATCCGCACCGCCTTCATCCAAGGCTGCCCGTAAGTGTTCAAGGTTGCCGGCTCCTCCACTGGCGATCACCGGTATACCTACCGCATCTGCGACTTTACGGGTCATCTCGATGTTATATCCATCTTTGGTGCCATCATTATCCATGCAGGTGAGTAGGATCTCCCCTGCCCCACGATCTTCAACTTCTTTGGCCCATTGGACCGGGTCCAATTCAGTCGCACGACCACCATCGCGTCCGCCGTGACTTTTGACAATATAGCCATGATCTGTTTTCTTTGTATCAATGGCTACTACGATACATTGAGCACCAAAACGATTTGATGATTCATTGATGAATACGGGATTTTGAATAGCGGGAGTATTGATACTTACTTTGTCTGCACCTGCACTCAATAAACGACGAATGTCTTCGATGGTTCGTATTCCACCACCTACACAGAGCGGCATAAACACTTGTTCAGCCGTATGCCGAACGACATCAAGCATTGTATCGCGGTTGTCGGTAGAAGCTTGGATATCGAGAAAGACGATTTCGTCAGCCCCTTCCGCATCATAACGCCTTGCAATCTCTACGGGATCCCCAGCATCGCGGAGTCCTAAAAACTGTACACCTTTTACTACTCGGCCATTGGCCACATCCAAACAGGGTATGATTCGTTTTGCCAGCATTCGCGCGTATTTACCGATCTATAATTTCCCGAATTTCCGATCTTGATTGGAATCAAATTCCAATGCAGTCGAATCTTGAGGTGTTTCGATCACTTTAGATTTCTCAAACTTATGCACTCTTTTTTCGCTTCTAGGAGATGAAACATTTTCATCCTCTTTGGCTTCAAGCAACAAAGGCTCAACTTTTACCGTCTTCATTTTCATATGCCAACGTTTTACAGTCAATTTCGCTTCAACATGTTGAAGCCCCACAATTTTCCTCGTATGAATTTTCAGGAAGTTATGAATACGCGCAGTTATCATACGAGCATCATCATCGGCATTCTTAGCGAGTATTGCTACGGCATCAACCAAGATCCGCCCATCTCCATCAAGCGGTTTTAATTGAAGCGAAATATTTTTTACTTCAGGTAGTTTCATTGCGACGCGCTGAAGTGTGGATTCTACAGGTTCAAGCTCAATAGTTACGTCACCATGTGTTCCTGAAAACGTCACCGTTCGAGGACGACTATTGGGAACAAGGGCCATCCAAAATTTAATAAATCCATACAATGCCAAGAAAGCACCAATCGCATGACGGTAGGCAAATTCACCAAACGGAATCGGCGGAGCCGTATCTAACATTTGGTCAAAATATACAGTTCCTTTGGCTACTAATTCTTCCATTGAAAAGGCGTAGACCAACACCCCAATAGCAATTAGACAAGTAGCAGTAAATAGTCGATACATACCGCGTAGCAGAGCCATGATTCTTTCCTTCCAAGATTCTCATTTCCACCAATGGAGCACTTGTACGGTTCGCAGTAACTGTTAGTCAGCGCTTGCTTCATTATGATAATACTCCGATCCGGCGGTTGAATCAATTAATTTTTTGAAGAAATTCCTCGACAAAATTAACCGTAATGTCACCTCGGCGGAATCGACCGCTACGGAGCAATTTGGCACAAAAACCTGCAGTTGTGCTGATTCCCTCAACACGAAATTCATCGCAAGCCCCTGCAATACGTTCAATCGCCTGTTCGCGTGTTTCCCCCCACACGATCACTTTGGCCAATAAAGAGTCATAATACATAGGCACACGGTATCCGGCACGAATATGTGTATCGACACGCACACCAGGACCACCGGGCAAATACAAGCTTGTTAACAAGCCAGGTGAAGGCTGAAAGTCTTTATCGGGGTCCTCGGCATTGATACGCACTTCAATGGAATGTCCACGTGGTTTGACGGCACTGTATCCCAATGGTTCACCAGATGCGATACGAATTTGTTCTGCCACAAGATCTTTCTGAGTCACTTCTTCTGTTACAGGGTGCTCAACTTGTATACGCGCATTAAATTCGATGAAATAGAAATTTGCTGTATCGTTATCATAAAGAAACTCAACAGTACCCGCATTGGAATAGTTTGTGGCTTTGGCAACTTTGACGGCAGCCTTAAGCATTTTAGTACGTGTAGAAGATGATATTGCGGATGAGGGTGATTCTTCTATTAACTTTTGATGACGACGCTGAATGCTGCATTCACGTTCGCCAAAAGGAACTACTTTACCATGCTGATCAGCCAGAATCTGCACTTCGATGTGGCGTGCATTCTCAACAAACTTTTCAAGGTACATACTACCATCGCCAAAATTGGCTTCGGCTTCGGCTTTTGCTACATTAAATGCAGAAACCAAAGAAGCATCGTTGTGAGCGATACGCATTCCCTTACCACCACCACCCGCAGAGGCTTTAACCAACACTGGGTATCCAATTTCTTTGGCAATCGTAATGGCTTCTTCTGCCGTATCAATTAAGCCTTTACTTCCAGGAACTACAGGAACACCGGCAGCTTTTACAATAACACGACAAACAGATTTATCTCCGCTTTGAGAGATGGCTTCTGGGCTAGGTCCAATGAATCCAATGTTGCAGTCTTGACAGATTTGGGCAAACTGAGCATTCTCGGAGAGGAATCCATAGCCTGGATGAATGGCATGTGCGTCACAGATTTCTGCAGCGGCAATAATGCCTGGAATATGGAGATAACTATTGGTGGAAACAGCAGGCCCGATACAGATACTTTCATCGGCCAGCGCTACGTGCATACTGTCAGCGTCTGCATCTGAGTATACAGCGATTGATGTGATACCCAATTGACGGCATGCACGAATGATACGTACTGCGATTTCACCACGATTTGCAATTAAAATACGTCGAAACATACTGATGTTTTTACCTTATAAAGTGTTCATATTATGGAATTAACGAATTGCAAACAAAGGCTGACCAAATTCTACAGGCTCGCCATTCTCAACCAAGATTTTTTCAATCAAACAGTTGGATTTTGCAGTCACTTCGTTCATCAGCTTCATGGCTTCAACAATACAAATGGTTTGACCTTCATCGATGGAGCTACCTACTTGAACAAAGGTGGGTTCACCCGGTGCAGGTGAAGTATAGAAAGTACCAACCATAGGTGAATCGATTGTTTTAGCAGGGACATCTTCAGGAGCAGGTGCTTCAATTGGATCGGCAGAAACTTCTACGGACATTGGAGAAGCATTCGCTACCATTTGAGTAGCCTGAGGTATCATCGTCGGTAAAGCACCAGCATTGTTATCTGGGCTGTTTTTTTGCATCCGAAGTCGACGACCTTCCTCTTCCAGTTCGAACTCATTAAGATCGGATTCCTCAAAAACCTTCATTAGCTCTTCTAGCTCTTTAATGTCCATTTCTTCACCCCTCGTTTATAATGATATGATAAATATAATATCTAATGACTAATCGTTTTCGCTAGCACGTTCCAAATAGTCATTGGTACGTGTATCCACTTTTATAAATTCACCTTCATTAATAAATAAAGGTACATTGACTGTTTTACCGGTTTCTAAGGTAGCAGGCTTAGTTCCTCCGGAAGAACGATCGCCTTGCAGACCTGGATCTGTTTTTGAAATTTGCAACACAATCGTATTGGGTAAATTCAATACGATAGGAATATCCCCATGGAACAACAACATAACGTTGTTATTTTCTTTGAGATATTCCTTCTTGTCTCCAACTATCCCAGCACCAACTTCAATTTGGTCATAGGTTTCATTGTGCATGAAGTAATATATGTCTCCATCGGTATATAAATACTGATAGGTTTCTTCAGTAAGGCGCACTTCTTCCATTTTTTCGCCTGATCGGAAGGTATTTTCTAGGATGCGACCAGTCAGCACATTTTTCAATTTGGTGCGCACAAAAGCTGGACCTTTACCAGGCTTAACATGTTGAAAATCAACAAGTTCCATTAAATTTTCTTTATATACAATTACAATTCCATTACGGAAATCAGCGGTCGAAATCATTGTTAAGCATTAAACCTTTCATAGTGTTTCTATTTCGCATAACTATACTGCTTTCATGGACATAAAAGCAACTTAATGACCTAAAACGGTCAATTCCTTTGGCATAGATGTAAGAATATCACACCCATCTTTCGTGACAACTACTAAATCCTCGATTCGAACGCCACCTTTACCAGGTAAATAGATACCCGGCTCTATCGTTACCACCATACCGGGCTCCAATAAAGTTTCAGCTGGCTTGCTTAATCGAGGCGCCTCATGAATTTCCACGCCAACCCCATGCCCTAAACTATGGCCAAAGTATTTACCAAATCCGGCTTTATCGATGATTCCGCGTGCAACAGCATCAACTTCTTTACCAGTAACCCCTGCACGAACAGCATCCAATCCTGCCAATTGGGCTTCTAACGTGACTGCATAAATTTCGTCGAACCAATCGCCGGGGGATTTACCATAAACATACGTACGGGTCATATCCGAGCAATAACCTTTACGGCGGCATCCAAAATCAAGTAGCACTACATCCCCTACTTCGAGTGCTTTTTCACCCGGCTCTCCGTGAGGCAATGAACTTTTAGCACCAAACAAGGCAATGGTGTCAAAAGATGGCCCTTTTGCTCCTCGCTTTTTAAATTCAAATTCGAATCGGGCAGCTAAGTCGCGTTCTAAGATACCCTCTTTAATTTCAGGGATAAGATCGGAAAGTACACCCTCAGCAAGTTTAGTGGCCTCTGCGAGAATTTGAATTTCTTCAGGTGATTTAACCATACGCAGATTTTTGGTTAATGCACTATCATTCACCAGCGCGCCTTCGAAAGCCCCTTCTAAACGTCGGTATTCATCTACAGTTAAAAACGAAGGATCAAAAGCAACACGTTTTGCACCGATTAAATTCAAGTATTTACCGGTTTCAACAATAATGTCACCCGTAATTTCTTCAATCTCAAAACCGCTTACTTCATCATTGGCTTGCTCGGTATAACGAAAATCACACATAAAATGCGCTTCCGTTTTTGAAACAACGATGGCTGAAGATATCTCACCAAAACTCGACATTAGCCCCGTAAGATATTGATTGTCAGGTCCAAACACACTAAAAAAGGCATCACAATTATTATGACCATTCAGCCCTTTTCGTAAAGCATCTAAACGTTCACTCATGATTTTTTACCTTTTGCAACAGCTCCGTGTAAAGCCATTATATACCCACTCGCGCCAAAGCCAATCACTTGACCGAGCGTTACAGGGGACAAATATGAATGATGACGAAATTCTTCACGCGCATGCACGTTGGATAAGTGTACTTCGATCGCCGGCACTTCAAGCCCAGCAATGGCATCGCGAAGGGCAATACTGGTATGAGTATAGGCTCCAGGATTGATGATGATATAATTGGCCCATGTGCGTGCCTCATGAATCGCATCAATGAGCGCGCCTTCACCATTGGACTGAAATGCGCGTACAGTCACGCCCAACCTCTTCCCTTCTTGGACCACACTGGCGTTGATATCATCTAAAGTATCGTATCCATAAACTTCAGGTTCGCGAACTCCGAGTAAGTTCAAATTGGGTCCATGAATTAATTGAATATTCATTGCGTTCTCCAGTTAAGGTAAATTTAATACATATTGCTTATATCGGGCTAACCATCTTGCTCGATTATACGCTTCCTCGCCCTCTTTTAGGTAGCGATTTCATTCTTTTTTTAAACCAGCATTAACAAAGGCCTTGCCCATTTTCGTTAAAACATGCCCATAGTTTTGCTGCACATCATGTGCCGTTGGATACATTTGTGAGGCATGGGTATATGTTTTGATAACTTTCCGATAATAATTTAATTGCTCTATACTTTGATCCACTTGCCCTAGTTCAAGAAAGGCTTTACTCAAATCGACATGGGAACCAGGATCTTCTGGACTACCCAAGCGTTCAGTATCATAATGAGTAGGGGAAAAAGGGTTATAACTTGATTTAGCGAGTTTCTTCCTTTTGTAGTCTCCGACACATTTCTTCCACATATCGTCCTGTACCGATCTTATTTACGGCCATCAGACCGTCCAACAGGACTTTCATACAGGAACACACCATACACTTTGAAGTTAAGTCATTATATCTATTCGTGTTACGAAACAATAATTTTTTAAACATAAACGTATTTGCTCCTTAATTTAGGGTGAAAAGTTGACAGGAAAAATTTATCTATGCTAGAATGGATGAAATTGTTAGCACTCCATATGCATGAGTGCTAAGCCGCGGAGAAGGGTTCATGTCCGATTCACCATTAACAGATCGCGAAGAGCTTATCCTTCAAGCCGTTGTGCAGCAGTATATTACCAATGCTGAACCTGTAGGATCACGCGCTATTGTTAAGCGTTTTGATCTCGACATCAGCCCAGCTACCGTGCGAAATGTAATGGCTGATCTCGAAGAATCGGGATATATACATCAGCTACACACGAGTTCAGGCCGAGTTCCTACCGATCAGGGATACCGCTATTACGTAGATTATCTCATGCGCGTGCAAGAAGTCACTTTGACGGAAAAAGCACATATTGAGCATGATTTAAATAAACAGTTGAATAATGCAGATACGATATTGAAGCAAACCAGTAATTTGTTGGCGTTAATCACGCGTCAAACCGGAATTGTCGAAATTCCCAATGCTAATGTAGCCACTATCCATCGGATTGAGCTCATGCCATTGGGTAACGAACAATTGGCGATGTTGGTAGCGGATAACTACGGTCGAGTTCAAACGATACTCCTCCCTTGGACCAACACCTTGGCCTCAGATGGATTGATTCATTTAAACAATTTTTTGAATGAACATCTTAAAGGCACTTCCATTGATGCGCTGTCCTCTTCAATTTCAGATAAACTCCAGCAATTCTTGGATGACCAACGAAAATTAGCGGAGTTGTCGCTCAATATATTAAGCCAAATCCCGCAATCGGGTGGACAGCTTTATTTGAATGGTGCGACTCAATTATTTGAACAACCTGAGTTTCACGATGTCGATAAAGCCCGTGAAGTGTTTGGCTTGCTTGAAGAACGGGAACGTGTAGCCGAGTTATTACGAAGCGGTACCATACGAAACCTGGATACTTCACGCATCATGATTGGTTCAGAAGATCTTAAAAACGGATTGGATGAAATCAGTGTCGTATCGGCACCCTATAAAATTCACGATAAAACTGTCGGAATGATTGGTGTACTTGGCCCACGCCGTATGCCCTACTCTAAACTAACTGGTATTGTTGAGTATACAGCCTCAAAACTGGGCTCAATGCTCACCAAACTTTCACGATAAAACGCTTTAACTAAGCAAACCTAAGAAAAGAAGAATGGATAAAAACGAAGATAAAACAGTAGATACTCAAGAACAAGACATCGCTAATAAAGAACTAATCGAAGACGTTTCTGATTCAACAGAAAATGAAAATGCCGATTCAGCGACTGCTGATCTGCCTTTAAATGAAAAGCTTCAAGATGAATTAAGCGATGCTCAAGATCAAATTTTACGTGTGCGTGCTGACTTTGATAATTTCCGTAAGCGTAAAGCCCGTGAAATGGATCAAGTACGCAAGACAGCTTCAGAAGCGTTGATTCAAGACATATTGCCCACATTGGATAATTTAAATCTGACGCTTGAGCATGTAGAAGATGCCGACAGTAATTTAGCGACAGGTGTCACAATGGTTGTCAAACAATTAATGGATGTACTTAGTAATCGTGGTTTATCCACTATTGAAGCATTGGGACAACCCTTTGATCCGAATTTACACGATGCAATGACACAAATGCCTTCGGAAGAATACGAAAAAGATATCGTTATGCAGGAATTCCAACGAGGATACATGCTCCGCGAAACTGTGTTGCGCCCCAGTAAAGTCGTCGTAAGCTCAGGCGCACCTGAAGCCGATATAGAATCGGATGAAATACCAGAAGAAACGGCAACAGCCGAATAAATATAAATAGACACGTATATTAACCCAGGAAACGATAGAAAAAGGAAATATTTCAATGGGAAAAGTAATAGGTATTGACCTTGGAACAACAAATTCATGCGTTGCAGTTATGGAAGGCGGCGAACCCGTAGTCATAGCAAATGCTGAAGGAAACCGTACAACACCATCATGTGTAGCATTTACAAAAGACGGTGAGCGCCTCATCGGTGCTGTAGCGAAACGCCAGGCTGTAACGAATCCTGAAAACACCATCTTCTCCATCAAGCGCTTTATGGGGAATCAATTCTCCGATGTAAAGCATGAGATTGATTTGGTCCCTTACAAAGTCTCTGGAACATCTTCCGGTGACTGCCAAGTAGAAATTCAAGGCAAGACATACCGCGCACCTGAAATTTCTGCCATGATTTTGCAGAAGATGAAAGAAACAGCTGAAGCGTATTTGGGTGAAGATGTCACTCAAGCCATCGTTACTGTACCTGCATACTTTAATGACTCACAACGTCAAGCTACGAAAGATGCGGGTACAATTGCAGGTCTTGAAGTACTGCGTATCATCAACGAACCTACGGCTGCTGCTTTGGCCTATGGTCTTGAGAAAAAGAAAAATGAAAAGATTGCTGTATACGATTTAGGTGGGGGTACATTTGATATCTCTATCCTCTCGATTGGCGATGACAGTTTCGAAGTGTTGAGCACCAATGGTGACACCCAATTGGGTGGTGATGATTTCGATGAAACCATCATTAACTTTTTGGCTGAAGAATTTTTACGTGACCAAGGCGTAGATCTTCGTAAAGACGTAATGGCTCTTCAGCGCCTCAAAGAAGCCGGTGAAAAAGCCAAATGCGAACTTTCCAGCGCCATCACCACAGATGTTAATCTGCCTTTCATTACAGCAGATGCTTCTGGGCCTAAGCACTTGAACATCACGTTGACTCGTTCAAAGTTAGAGCAATTGTGCGACACCTTATTACAACGTACGAAAAACCCATGCCACCAAGCATTGGAAGATGCAGGACTCTCCCCCAGCGATATTGACGAAGTTATTCTCGTTGGGGGTATGACCCGTATGCCTTCTGTAGGTGAAATCGTATCCAGCGTATTCCAAAAAGAACCTCACCGTGGCGTAAACCCTGATGAAGTAGTCGCACTTGGTGCATCTATTCAAGGTGGTGTATTAGCCGGTGATGTGAAAGATGTGTTGTTGCTTGATGTGACTCCCCTATCCCTCGGAATCGAAACCTTGGGTGGAATCTGCACCAAACTCATCGAACGCAATACGACCATTCCGGTAAACAAACGTCAAATCTTCTCCACAGCCGCTGATAACCAAACAGCTGTGACGATTCACGTACTCCAAGGCGAACGTGAGTTGACAGTAGATAACAGAACTCTGGGTAACTTCAACTTGGAAGGCATCATGCCCGCTCCTCGTGGCGTACCTCAAATCGAAGTATCTTTCGATATTGATGCAAATGGTATCGTACATGTATCTGCTAAAGATATGGCGACCAGTAAAGAACAAAAAATTCGTATTGAATCTTCCAGCGGCTTATCCGATGATGAGATCGATAAAATGGTGAATGAAGCTGAGGCCAATGCCAGTACTGACCAAGAACGCAAACGCGATATTGAAGTGCGCAACAACGCTGACTCGCTTGTATACCAAACAGAGAAATCTTTGTCTGAACACGGCGACAAAGTTAATGAAGGCGAAAAGGCAGCTATCGAATCAGCAGTACAAGGCTTGAAAACAGCACTCGAAGGCACCGACACTGATGCCATTGAAGCAGCCAGTAATACCTTAAGCGAAGCATCGCATAAATTGGCTGAAGCCATGTATGCTTCAGCAGCCGCTGAAGAACAAGCGGGCGCTGCTCAACCCGAAGCCGGAGCTGCTCCACAAGATGAAGCTCCTCTTGCAGATGACGACAACACGGTCGACGCCGACTTCACTGTTGTAGATGACGAAAAAGACGCTTAAGTCTTAACAGTATTTAATTAATTTCGAAAGTCATTGGGATGCAATTCGTCTCCCAATGGCTTCTATAAAATAGACCAACGATATATATACAGGACGCATTCCGAATGGCCAGAGATTTTTACGAAATATTAGGGGTTTCTCGCGCTGCGAGCGAAGATGAATTACGTTCAGCATATCGCAAACTTGCACATAAATATCACCCCGATAAAACCGGTGGTGATAAAGCTGCAGAAGAAAAATTCAAAGAAGTAAACGAAGCCTATGGTGTCCTAAAAAATAAAGAAAAACGTTCCCACTACGATCAATTCGGCTCCGAGCCTCAACCCGGTGGCGGCGGATTCGGTGGTGCTGGTGGATTTGGAGGTGGTGGCGCAGGCTCTCCTTTTGAAGACATTTTCGACGCCTTTTTCGGAGGCGGTGGTGGTGGCGGACGTAGCCGTGCAAATGCGGCATCTAGTGGCGATGATTTAGAATACCATGCAAGCATTAACTTAATGGAAGCTGCATTTGGTTCTAAAAAGAAAATCAGTTTTAATCGCATGGAGAATTGCAACGATTGTGAAGGAAGCGGTGCTACTAAAGGATCACAACCAACGCAATGTTCACAATGCGATGGCCAAGGCCAAGTTCGCATGTCTCAAGGATTTTTCAGTGTCAATCGCGCTTGCCCACAGTGTCAGGGTAAAGGGACGACAGTCAGTGATCCATGTAAAGGATGCCGCGGTAAAGGGCAATCCAAAGTTAAACGTGAACTTTCTATAGATATACCTGCTGGAATCGACACCGGTTCACGCTTACGTGTACCTGGTGAAGGTGAACCTGGAAGAAATCGTGGTCCTCGTGGCGATCTCTTTGTACGTATTGATGTACAAGAAAATGAAGTCTTTGAACGTGAAGGCACCAATATTTTCTGTGAAGTCCCTATCGATTTCCCGAAGGCTATATTGGGATGCACACTGAAGGTACCTACACTCAAAGGCGAAGCTGAGCTTAAAATTCCTACAGGCACTCAATCCGGCACTGTATTCAAATTGCGCAGCATGGGCCTACCCGATCTGCGTGGCTATCGTCAAGGCGATCAATTGGTAACCATTCAAGTGGAAACACCAACCAAGCTATCACGTGAACAGAAAGAGTTAATTCAGAAATTCGATGAACTCAGCTCTGAAAAGACCTACCCCATTCACAAACGCTTCATGAACAAAATAAAATCAACCATAAATAAATAGGCCCTTTTCTCAAAAACTGGAACTGTTCGCCTCCTAACGATATAGTGTTGATAAGCTGTCCTCAACTAGCAGGGTTATCATGAGCGATATTTCAATTGATTATAAAAAAGCATTCATTACCAGGGTGTATGCTGCAACAATCATGCGGTATCCTATGGCCGTTTTGGTTGCCTTTATTGCCTTAACTCTCTTTCTTGGATACAACGCTCAATTTTTTACGCTTGATGCTTCCAGCGATTCTATCGTTCTGGAAAACGATACAGACCTCAAATACTACGATAAAACCCGCGAAGTATTTGGTTCAGACAACTACATTATCGTTATGGTAACTCCCCCGGACGGCGATCTATTTAGTGAAAAAACCCTAAGCACCATAGCTGAAATGAAAGCTGATTTTGAAGTCATGGAGCAAGTGGAAACCGTTACCAGTATTTTGACTGTCCCCCTTTTCCATAGCCCCAATATCCCTCTTCTACTCATTTCAAAAGGCTACAAAACTCTAGAAGGCGATGCCGATCCCACGTTGGCATTCGAAGAATTTACCTCCAGCCCCCTCTATACAAATTACCTCATCAGTGAAGACGGCAAAACCACTGCTGTTCAAGTCACTTTTAAAGATCCCGAAGAATCCTTTGTCAAATTGGATAAACGCCGTTCAGAGTTACGTACTTGGAAACGCGAAGGCTCATTAACTTCAGGAAATTTAACCGAGCTCGAAGAAGTTGAACGTGCCTATAAATCAAAAAATGAAGTATTGATTGCCAAAAACAATGAAACCATAGATGAAGTACGGAGCATTGTTTCAACGTATAGTGACTCATTAGGTCAACTTCACATCGGTGGTGTCCCTATGGTCATGGCAGATATCATCAGTTATGTAAAAAGCGACATCAAAACGTTTGCGAAGTACATCATTTTTATTGTAATGATCGTCCTCTTTCTCATCTTCCGCATGCCTCGTTGGATATTACTACCTACTGCCGTGTGCGTCTTAACCGTGCTCTTTATGTTTGGCTATTTGGGCTATACGCACTGGAGTGCAACCATAGTAACGTCAAATTTTCCCTCTTTACTCTTTGTGATAGCCTTAGCCGATGTATTGCATGTCGTCGTTCATTACCGCGAACTACATTCGCGCAACCCCGAATCCCATAAACGCGATCTTATCCTTCAATCCATGCGCGACGTTGCTGTACCCTGTTTCTATACAACCGTTACCACCATTGTCGGCTTTGGATCACTCATCGTAAGCGGCATTCGCCCTGTAATGGATTTTGGCATCATGATGGCCATGGGCGTAGGATTGGCCTATCTCATCTGCTTTACCTTCTTTCCGGCTGTATTGTTACTTATACCCAAAGGCAAAGCACCGTCATCCAGTCTAGGTAAATTACAAAAATCACCCTTGATGTTCTTTGCACACTTTACGGAAAAGTTCCCCAAAGTCGTATTCGCTGTTTCAATTGGAGGGGTGTTCTTCTTTGGTATGGGTGCTCAACGCATTGTGGTTGAAAATCGATTTATAGATTACTTCAAAACCGACTCTGAAATCTATGAAGGCATGACCGTTATCGATCAACGGCTGGGAGGAACAACCCCACTCGAAGTTGTCTTGGAAGCGGAAGAATCTGGTTTTTGGTTGACCTATGAAAATTTAAAGAAACTCGAAGAAGTCCATAAATGGCTCGATGATCAACCTGAAATAGGTAAGGTCATCTCCCCTTTCACCATGACCGAGCTATTAACGAAAGTTAATAAAGGGAAAGAACTTCCAGTTCCCCTGATCAAAATGGCACTCAAGACATTGCCAGAAGATATTGAAAAAGCAGTAGTGAGTCCCTACATGACACCCGAGCGTAATCAAGTACGTATATCCATGCGAGTAGCTGAATCGGATAAATCATTAAATCGAAAAGATTTAATAACCCGGATAGAGCATTATTTTGATTCCAATGAGATTTTTGAAGTTGGCAGTATCACCCCCCATGTAACCGGGGTTTTTGTACTCTACAACAATATGCTTCAAAGTCTATTTACCAGCCAAATACAAACCATTGGAACGGTATTCTTTTTAATCTGGTTAATGTTCCTGATTCTCTTTCGCTCTCTCAAAATTGCCACCATTGCAATTATTCCCAATGTAATCCCCGTTATTCTGGTATTGGGCATATTGGGCTGGACAGGTATTCCATTAGATATGATGACCATCATGACAGCAGCGATTACCTTGGGAATTGCGGTAGATTTTGCCATTCATTATATCCATCGTTTCATGCATGAATTTACTGCGAGCCATAATTATATTGAGAGCATGCACCGTACTCACAACAGTATTGGACGTGCCATGCTCTTTACAACCGTGACTATTATAGCTGGCTTCTCGCTACTTACACTGTCCAACTTTATTCCCAGTATCTACTTTGGCATATTCACTAGCCTAGCCATCATCGTGGCCTTTTTAGCATCAGTAACATTGTTACCCCTAATGCTAATTTCATGGAAATCCATGGGGAAAGAAGATAGCGCAGAAGCTTAATTAGCTTCTTGCATAGAAGCAACGGTTGCGCGCAATCCCTGTGCAAATTCCTTACGATCTTGATTAGGTTCAGTGGACACGGGTTCACCCACCTGTAAAGTCACCTCAATTCCCCTAAGCCCCAGCAGACGAAATGCATGTGGTCCGATAACATGCTCCCCCCAATAAGCAACATCTTGCTTAATGTTTATAGCAGGATTGTCCGAATACCATTTGATGGCTATAGGTGTTGCCTGAAAGCCCGAATCAATAATGCACTGAAGCAATGATGAATGAAAAGGCAGCATCTTAGTCCCATTGGTCGTGGTACCTTCTAGAAATACACACATGGAATGCCCAGCAGAAAAACGCTCAGCCATCTGAAGATTGACTTCTTTAACTGCACGGGTCAAAGAACGATTAATAGTTAATGATTGTGAAATCCGAAACAGTCGCCCTACAACAGGCCACTTCGCTACTCCTGCTTTAGAAAGAAAAAATGTTGGGCACACGGCACCAACGGCGAGTATATCCATATAACTAATGTGATTCGGTGCAAATAACACAGGCGTCGATGGAATAATACCTTTCACATGAACACGTATCCCCATCAAGACCAAAGCACCTTTGAAAAAACGGCATGCAGTTTCGCGCCCGAAGGTCAAACGTTCCACTTCATATCGTATACACCATTGGCAAAAATGACGCAGACAACAAAATAAACACCAGAAACAAATAAGCACTAATCTCACTATAGCCAATAAAGGATTACTAAATGCCCGGGGGGGCTGTAGATTATGAAGAGAAGTACTCAATGAGTGTTCCTAAAAAAGCATGAAAAATTGACCAAAGAATACCATATTTACTGATTTAGCAGCAAGTTTGGATGTTTAAAAGAAACTTTTAGTCACATGCAGGTATTAATCTTTTTTAAAATAGTCTTACCACCACGAAACTGGTACTACTCTCCGTTTTATGCTAAAATATATCTTCTTTGAACGTGAAATGAATAATTAACGCTCAAATGGCTCTGTATAATGATGGAATATGTATTACGTACCAACGATACAACGAAGGAGTAATTAATGAAAAATTCAATGATCGTAACTTTAGGTCTTGCCGCTCTTACAGTTGGCGAAGCCCTGTTCTCAACAGCACAAGCTGAAGTATTAAAACTGGAACTTCCCGAACCATACTTCGGTGGTACCCCATTGGATTACTTCGGTGAAAACCTTGAAGAACCCAACTATAAACCACGTCCGGATTATGAAGTACCGGCCGGTACTACAAACGTTGCCAAAGGCAAAAAAGTTACCTCCAGTGTTGAAAAACCTGAATACGGTAAATTTGAATTTCTCACCGATGGCGACAAAAGCTATGAAAACAAATCATTACTGGGTCTGGCAAAAGGACTTCAATGGGTTCAAATTGACTTGGGTGAAGTAAACAATATTTATGCGCTGACTTTCTGGCACTTCCATGAAGGTGACCGCGTTTACTTTGACGTTGTAGTTCGTGTAGCCGATGATGCTGCGTTCACAAAGAACGTACGAGACATCTACAACAATGACCACGATGACTCTTCAAAATTGGGCAAAAAGGGTAAAGATCAAGAATATATCGAGTCGTACAAAGCACGCTTCGTACCTGTGAAAGATACGAAAGCACGTTATATCCGTTTCTATTCAAACGGTAGCACACACGACGAGTTCAATCACTACGTTGAGGCAGAAGTATTCGCTAAACCAGCCAAATAATTTACTGTAATAAAATTGTACATCGCGCGTTCATGTCTTCGCTCATGAGCGCGTTTTTTTTGCTTAAGTGAGAAAATTTATTGTTCCCAATTGGATACATATAGAATACTGGAAACAACTCGCTTAAAGAACACGGCATGAAACACATCACCATTTTGACTACAGCCCTATTATTCAATGGATTTAATTTCTCACATGCAGAAATTCTAAAAATTGAGTTACTTGAGAAATATTATGGAGCAACCCCATTGGATTATTTTAAGGCCAATTACGAGTGGGCGAACTATAAAAAACGTCCTCCCTTTGAAGTTCCTGTGGGAACTACCAACTTAGCTCGAGGTTAAAAAATCCCCTCAAGTGTCGAGAAACCTGAATATGAAAAATTTTCTTTTTGGGTGGACGGAAATGCTACCTATGCAGAGGAAAATATAATTGGACTTCCCAAAGGTCTACAATGGATACAAATAGATTTAGAGAAATAATACAAAATCCAAAGAATCAATCTTTGGCACTTGCATTTTAGAGAGGCTGTTGTTTTTTGATGTTATCATCCAAACTGCGGATGATGCGGCATTTACTAAAAATGTAAAAACCATTTACAACAACGATCACGAAAGATCATCAAATATTAAACTGCGAACTGATAGAGAATACTTGGAAGGCGATCGGCGGAATTTGTTTCATGTGAAAGAGACCAAAGGCCGTTTCATCCTTTTTTATAGCAACAGAAGCACCAACAATGAACAAAATCACTACACCGAAGCTGTGTTGTATGGTTCACCGATTAATAAAAGAGATTATTGCCCATAGCTGGATCTAACACCATACCGTTGGCTGAGCTGCCGAATTTCCCCCATTAGCTCTGACTGTTCACCCAAACGGCTCACCTCACCAATCAGATGATAGGTTTTTTGGAACGCCCATTGCTTGGCAATATCAGCATCCCCGCGTTGAGCCTTACTCAAATCAGCTTGCAACACCATTTCTTTATCATCAGCCCCTGATTTACCCTGTAGACGCAGAAGCACGTCCTTGTCCGCTCCTGGCGTAAAGCGACCATAAAGAGTCACCACCCTACCCTTAAAAAAATCAGGTATAGAGCGGGGAAATACAGTATCCTTAGAGATACGGCCAAAATCCGCCTGAAGGCTAACTAGGTAGGCATCATTTAAGCGTGCGAAAAACTGAGGGAGTTGTTGTTCTATATTATCAAAGCGTGGAGAAGTAACCGATTCACCTTTATTACGGTAGGCCAATAAATCGAGTAAATACTTATTCACCGTCTTCCCTCCCCCAAAGGTGTAAATGGTATTACCTAGTAAATTTTCATCCGAAAGTGCATTAATCAATTGGCGCCCTTCAAGCTTACCTGAACTAGGTCTTCCATCGGTTAATACCAAAATAATTCCTGGAACGCCTTTTCGCGGGGGTTTTTGTATGACAGGTTGAATTGCACTGTAGACATCTGTTGCCCCAAAAGACTCGAGACCAGACAAAAATTTATCCGCTTCGGCCAACATATCCGCTGTGGCAGCAACTTTTTGCGGTCGAAAAAGTGTAGGTGAATCCCTGAATATTATGATATTAAAATGGTCCTTAGGCTTCAGGAGGGCTAAACAGTTACGCACACCTTTAGATGTTAATTGCAGCTTTCTTTGTACAATACTGTTGGAAGCATCGATAACAAAGGTAATGTCCCGTGGCAACACAGAAATATTCTGCTGCTTATTAGGTATAATTTTCAGCTCAAAATAACCTTCATTGGTTGCCCCATCTACATAAGTGGCAACATGAATATCCACCAAATTATCTATAGAGGCAAATCGATTTTCAGTATTAAGTTCTTCCAAAGCTGGAATGATGGGAACGACCAAATCTTCAGGTGAGAAAGCCGAAAGCGGTTCCAACAAATCTGGATTAAATAAGGAAGCCTCTTCATCCATCAAATCAAATCCATTGCCCGGAAAGCCCGCTAAATCACGTGAGCCTGGATAATTTTCCCCCACGCCTTGGGTTAATTTACCAAGTTCTCCAACCAATGCATCCAGTGCAACGGTATCCCCCCCCGCTTCAGCACCGCCATTTCCACGAAACACAGGATTCTCACCAGGCTGCAATACCCTATCTGAACTTGGTTGTACCAATCGACGAGCAACATCAATGTCTTTTAGAGCATCGTCCTCGGCAATTTCCATAATCTGCGCATCGATTCCAGCAAATACACTTTCATCGATATCAAAATCGTGCTCACGGCTTAACGCATTGGAATCCAAGCGATCAGGAAATTCAGGGATTTCTACCGGTTGTATAGGCGGTGTTTCTACCTCCCGCATGAGCTCAGTCTCACGTTCAAGAAGTTCGTCAATAGTGTCCAAAGGAGATTCACTTAATTGTTCTGTTCGGCTATCAGCAATAAAGGGTTGTTGCTTGGGTTCATAGTCCATCTTGACTTGAAAGCGTTCTTCAAGTGTGTCCACCCGTGTATTGGCACCTATCAACAAGATATTTGGTGCAAGGGTGTAAAGACCTCCGTACAACACAGAAGCCATCAACGTTGAGAATATTAGAGCAAATTTATGCGCGAACATAATCATATCCCGGTTGATAGATCATACCTTAGCCCTTTAACTCAGCCAAAAGTACTTGAGCTTTTTTTGCTTGTTCCGATTCAGGGTATTCCTTGACGATATCCAAATAAGTCTTTATAGCGGACTGTTTGTTATTACTATTCTCATAACATGTACCTGCACGAAAAAGGGATTCAGGTGATAGCGTAGGATGTAAATATAAAATCGCGACACGCATGTAGTTTTTCGCAGCGGTTTCATATTCCTTCTTCTCTTCGAAGAGTTCCCCTAGACGGTAACGTGATTGGGCAGCAGTATCATTCATAGCTGCCTCGGCTACTTTCTCATACATCGCAATAGCATCATCGATTTTTTTATCTTTTTCATAGACCTGTGCCATTTTATACATGGCTTGATGACCCGCGATAGATTTGGGTGCATGGCTATACACCGCATTAAATGAATCAAAGGCCTCTTTATTTTTTTGCATAGCGAAATAGGATTCACCAAGTTTTAATTGAACCCGATCACTGTGACTAAAATCAGGAATAGCCTTTAACAAAGCCGTAAAGGTGGAAGCAGCATTTTCCCATTTCTTCGCTTCATACAGTTTCTGGCCAACCCATTCATAGGTAGTTACGCGTAAAGTAAGATCGGGATATTCATTGATGACACGGTAAAACATGGCTACCGCCCCTTCAAAATCCTTCATTTCAAAATGAGAGACTGCAACACCTTTCATTGCGCGTCCCGTAAAACCACCTTTGGGCATATTTTCAACAATATGCTTAAAATGTTCAATAGCCTCGACAGGTTTATTCGATTCATACAATTGATAGTCAGCAATTCGGTAATGCCCCTCAGCCGCATAATTGGTCTTAGGAAAATCCTTTAGTAGCAAGGTAAAACTATCTGCACTCTCTTTAAGCTTCTTCATATTGTAATAGGCAATGGCCACTCGATATAACGCTTCCTCACGAAAAGCCGTGGCTTTGGCATCAGCCACCACATGCTGATAGCGAACCAACGCTTGCTGAAAATCACCCAACTGGAAATATGCATCTGCCGAATTAAATACAGCTTCTAATGACAGCGCATGGGTTTTATACTTTCGGGCGAATGATTCAAACGTTTCAGCACTTTTTTCCAATTGGCCAGATAAGGCATAACATTCCCCCACTTTATACCAACTCTCCACAGCAAATTCGGATTGAGGAAATTTTTCCATAACACGCAAAAAATGAAGTGCCGCTTCGGAGAATTCGCGTGATTCCATTTGCAGTGTTCCCAGCAAAAAGGCCGCATCTCCGATGAGCATTGTTGAGTTCTTCACCTGCAATAATGATGTTAACTCAGCCTTGGCTTCAGCAATGGCTTTACGCCCAATTAAGCTAACCGCTAACTTATATTGGGCTTGTTGTGCATAGGGGGTTTCCGGCGCAGAAACCATCACATGACGGAACAACTTTTCGGCTTCGGGGTTTTTTTTCTTATTGAGTAAACAATTGGCCTTAAGATAATCCAAACTAGGACGCAATGGAGATTTTGGATATTGCTTTAAAAAAGCATCCATAGATGCGATGGACTCATCATATTTTTTATCACGATACAAGGACCACGACAAACCATAGCCTGCTTTTCGTGCATAGGCAGATTTCGGATAACGTGAAGTTAAGGTACGATACGACTTAATGGCTGATTCGTGCCAACCCAATTTATCATAGGATTCACCAGCACGATACAAGGCTTCCATTTTCAATGCATCCTTCACCTTAGCATCGTCAGCAATTGCTGTAAACATTAACACTGCTGGCTCATATTGCTTTTGAGCAACATGCACAACCGCTAATTGATAACGAGCAAATGCTGCATAACTGGATCCACTGGCTTCTTTCAATAACCGCTCGTACGATTGAACAGCGGCCGGCCAATCTTTAGTTTCAGTGAAGAGTTTGCCCAAATAATACAACGCTTCACCTTTGGTATTGATATCTTTTGGATTGCCTGCAACTGCCGCCAATTTTTCTTGTGCAGGCGTATATTTTTTTAAGCGATAAAGCGCGACCCCTTCACGGGCTTGTAGTCTTGGCAAGAAACTCGATTGCGGATAGGCCTTGGCTAATTTATCGAATGACTTAAGCGCTTCATCGTATTTTTTCTGAGCATAATAGGCTTCTCCTAAACGATATAAAGCCCTCTCATACGACTTGCCCTCTGGGTATTTTTCTAGGTAGACGTTGTATTGAGTAACAGCATCGTTATATAGACCACGACTCAATAAACCATTGGCAAAGTCAAACTGGGATTGTTCCGCTTCCTGAGCCCAAGAGCCCATAGCCATAAGCACCATCGCACACAAAAGAACTATCCGTCGCATTAAGCCCCCTCCTGCTCTTCACCCGGTAAAGTCGCAAAAGACACATTGGAAATATCAGCCAATTTACAACAATCAAGAATGGCCAATGCCACCCCCAAATTGGCATCCTTATCTCCACGAATGATAACCGTTCCCCCGGGAAAATGTTCTGAAACACGCAATAAGATGTGTTGTAACTCGTCGATATTAACCACCTTATCGTTCAATATGATGGAGCCATCTTCTTTCAAATTCACAAAAATTTCACCTTGAAGGCGTTCACTCTGCACACTACTGGCAGCGGTGGGGAGCTCGATGTCTACTTCAGTTTCCAATGTAGAGTACACGGAGGTGGTCATGAAAAAAACCAATGTTAAAAACACGATGTCAATCAATGGAGCCATAGGGATTTGTTCCCCTTCATCGGCTGATGGTCGTCCGAACTTCATTGTTCTTCATTCCGGTAACGCATGATCAGTTCGACAAACTCACTGGCCTGTGATTCAATCAGAGCTACCACTTTAATAACACGTCCGCGTAAGTAGTAATACATCAATAATGCAGGAATTGCGACCAATAGACCCGCTGCGGTAGTAATCATAGCTTCAGAGACATTCAAGGCCATCGTAAGCCCTTTGACCTGAGAGTTATCAAGTGCTATCGCCGCAAATGCTCCAATCATTCCCCATACAGTCCCCAGCAGTCCCAATAACGGAGCAATTGCACCCACGTTATTCATGTAGGAGACTCGTTGCCACAATTGAGTCGCACCGCGCTCGCCTTCACTTTCCATGGCTTCTTGAATAATATAGCGCTCCTGATCGGCGACACGAAGGCCTGAATACAATACCTTGGCCATCAATTCATGTCGACCGTTGCACAATTTAGTTGCTTCATAAAACTCACCAGCCCGAATTTGATTGGCGACTTGTTTTAAGAGCTTTGATGGAGCTTCACGACGTGTTGTCACAGTTAATAAAAGATACATCGCTAAAATTAACGTCAAAAAAGCAAGTACAATAATGACTTTAAGGATTACGCCTCCATTTTCAATGGTATCGCGTAAGGTCATCATATCTTTGGTCGCTAAAACCGTGTCGCTTGGAGTTGTCTCCGATTTATCTACAGATATAGTTGGGAATTCTGGAGCATTTTCTGGTGGGGGACCTTGTGCCATCGCTGGCATAAACGCCCACAGACACAGCCCTAAACAATTAATAATTAGTAAAAAAAGTACCTTCATGATATTCCTCTCGCTAAGAATCTATAACAGCCGTTAATTTCAATATAGATCTATAATTCATGACTAGGTTAATCCCTCTAGACATGAAAAAGTTTCCTTATGCAGCATGTACAAAGAAACTGTCTAGCCTAATATTCCGCCACCTCCGGAGCTCAACCGAATGCCTTGAAGCATCATATTGAGTTCCTCTGGATTCTCTGATGTACTGATACCCTCTTCAGGGCTTATTAACTTTGCACGAATCAATCCGTGTAAGCTGTCATTAAAGGTTTGCATACCGATTTCACGCCCTTGCTGAATTACGGACTCCAATTGCGAGTGACGTCTTTCACGAATTAACGAACGCATCGCAGGAGTGTCCATCAATAGTTCTACACAAGGAACCCGTCCACTTCCATCCATACGCTGCAAAAGACGCAAACACATCACTGCACGTAGATTCTGAGATAACTGAGACAAGACTTGATCTTTCTGATCTACAGGGAACATATCAATAATTCGATCAATCGTCTGCTTAGCATTAGATGTATGCAATGAACTAAAGACCAAATGACCGGTTTCAGAAGCAGAAATTGCTGCTTGGAAGGTTTCTAAGTCACGCATTTCCCCCACCATCAACACATCAGGATCTTGTCGCATGGCCGCTTTTAATGCACTACCAAAGTCCGCTGTATCGATCGTAATTTCACGCTGATTTAGAACAGCCTTTTTATCCTGATGAATAAATTCAATCGGATCTTCAATGGTCACAATATGGCATTTACGGCGTTCATTGATATGGTCCAAAATGGACGCCATCGCGGTCGACTTTCCACTTCCCGCTGTACCAGTCACCAGCACCAATCCCCGGACATATTCTGCCAATTGAAGCGTAGCTTCGGGAAGCATCAATTCATCAAAGGATTCCATTTTGGTCTTAATGCGGCGCATTACCAAGGAAACTTGACCGCGTTGGCGGAATATATTTACACGAAAACGACCGACACCCTTTTCAGTAAACGCTAAATCAATCTCACCCTTTTTCAAAAAGAAGAGCATCTGCTCTTCATTGAGCAAAATTTCAACAAAGCTTTCCACATCCTGGGAGCTCATAACCATTTCATGTTGCGGCTCAACTTCACCATCGATTCGATAATAGATAGCACAACTCGACTTCAAATGGATATCAGAAGCATCCTTTTGAATGGCGCGCTGTAAAAGCTTTAAAAATTTGTCGCGTTGAGCACTCACTGGTTATTTTTCCTTTTACGCATAAAGGCCGGGATACTTAAATCTTCATCGGACTCGGCCCGTTTAACTGGTTGAGGGGCCTCGATATCATCATCTGGAAACAATAAATTACCAGTAGAATCCGCTTCAGGCAAAGGTATAGGTTCTGGTACGACAGGCGCTGAAACGGCTAACGGTTCAGGCGTAGGGCTTTCTTTGGTACCAACAGTCATACTGTTGTCCAAGTATTCTTGTGAAATGGCAGGAGGAAAGCCTGCTGCTATTACGGTAACTTGAAGATCGGGGTGTTGATCATCACTGACCACTACACCAAATATTATATTGGCCTCGGGATGCGCAGAAGACTGCACAGTGCTCACAGCATCCTGCACTTCACGCATACCTACATCTGCACCGCCTTTGATATTTACAATGACACCTTTAGCACCATGTATATTCGATTGCTCCAGTAATGGGCACACAATGGCTTCTTCAGCAGCGCGTACAGCACGGTTTTCTCCTTCTGCAATGCCAATGCCCATTAATGCACGACCACGCGCCTGCATGATAGTTCGTACATCAGCGAAGTCAAGATTGATTAAACCGGGTACCGTAATTAATTCGGATATGGCGCGTACACCGTTATGCAACACTTCATCGGCTTGGTGGAACGCATTCAGTAACGAAATATTTTCTTGGCACATGCGTTCGATACGATCATTGGGAATTACAATCATGGTATCGACTTGCTCTTCGAGCTCTACCAATCCCTTTAGCGCATTCTGCATACGCTCAGCGCCTTCAAAAGAAAATGGGAGTGTGGCAATTCCTACCGTTAAAGCACCTGTGGAACGAGCAATCTCAGCGACTATAGGTGTAGCCCCTGTTCCTGTTCCTCCACCCAACCCTGTGGTTACAAACACCATATCAGCACCGGAAACAATATCGAAGATACGCTCACGGTCATCCAAGGCTGCCTGTTTACCCGTTTCTGGTTTAGCACCAGCACCCAATCCAGCAGTGAGTTCAGTACCAATTTGAAGTCGCGTTCCGGCAGGTGATTTTTTTAACGCTTGAGCATCGGTATTAATGGCGATAAAATCGACATCGGTCATACCCTCTTCGATCATTCGCGTTACCGCGTTTCCACCGCCACCACCGACCCCGCATACTTTTAGTACAGCTGTTTGGTCAAAAGAACTAATATTATCGCTACGGTCCATATTGCTCATGGCTCAACACTCCTTACATTGTCCCCCATTTCAGCATATATTCCTGAAAACTATGCAATATACTATCACGCCCCCCGGAGTCAGGCAAATTTCATTATTTGCAGGTCAAATCATCCTCAAACCGTAAATCCAGATACTCAGTACACGGCAAAGCACCGGCCATTTCCTCCCATAAAACCCCTAATCGAATGGCCTGTTCTTCTATATCTCCATTCCCCCAGCGTAGCTCATATACCAGTTCCTCACAGTACATTACCAATTCATTGGTTGAAGAAGCAGAAATTTCCGAAACCTTCACATCTTTCGCAATAGGAAGCTCGATAAACACTTGCCAAAGGTGAATTGCGTGTTCTAAAGCCAAAACACCCATGGCTTCACCCTTATCCACGAAATTCAGCCCTCCTACATTGCTCACAATGGGTGCAATAGGTACTTCCTGGTTGCTGTATTCACGAAGGACCACGCCAAATTCATCAATTTCATATAAGCGACTGTTCATTTGAAGGCTCATGATGGGCACACGTTCGGTGATATTCAGGATGACGGTATCGGGAAATACTTGAGTTACCTGACATTCCTGTACATAGGGAATAGCTTCAACCGCTTCCTTTACTTCACGAACATGGAGATATAGAACATTGCCGTGATTCATAAGGCCCGATTCAGCTAGCACCAAATCTTCATCCAGATAGCGAATACCTTCAATTTGTACGTGTTTCACGAGAAACTTATCTGATTGAGTGGTGTATTGATAGGAGAAGTAACCGAAAACACCAATAATGCCAAAGCAAACAAAATATTCAATAAAACGTAAAAGTTTGCGACCGCCTTTAGGTGGTTTACGGCCTTTTTTTCGGTGGGAATAATTACTTTTAAGAGCCATGTTGTTGCACCATCTCTTCAAGCAACGGCGGAACGACTTTATTAATATCACCTGCACCCAAAACCAGTACCACATCCCCCGCTTCCAGTTGTGGCACCAATACATCAGGCACATCAGCATAGTCACTCAACAACTCAACCTGATCTGCCCCTAATTCACGCGCATGGTTGACAATTAAACTTGAATCTACCCCACGCATGGGTACCTCACGCGAAGGATAGATATCGGTTACCAGAGTTAAATCGGTGTCTTTTAATACTTCAGCAAAATCATGTGCAAAAAATTTAGTCCGGCTATACAAATGGGGTTGAAAAACACAAATCACTCGTTTAGGATTCACCCAGCGAATGGCTTGAAGTGTACTTGCAATTTCAGTGGGATGATGTGCATAGTCCTCAACCAACGCAACGCCATTGACTTCCCCACAGACCTGTAAGCGTCGTTGGACACCATCAAAATGACGCAACCCGTCAGCAATCATCCCAAAAGGAAGCCCCAAGCATAATCCAACAGCACAGGCTGCCAGTGCGTTACGAATATTGTTTTCACCCAATGCACGAACCTGTAAAGTACCCAGAGTACCGCTATGGGTCAATCGTTCATCCTGACATTCTACATCGATGCACGTCATCAATGAGTCGATTTGTTGCGCGATAGGTAAAGAAGGTGGATGTGTTTCGAGGCGCATATTCAACCCTCGAATAGAGGCACCTTCTTCTAAGCCATAAGTAATGGCCACACTTTCAATGGAGTCTAATATGGAACGCACATTGGCCGAGTCGCTACACACTACGGCATAGCCGTAAAATGGAATGCCATTACAAAAATCTAAAAACGCACGCTTTAGATTATCAAGTGTGCCGTAATACTCCATGTGCTCCGCATCAATATTGGTCACAACGCCTACCGTTGGATGCAAACGCAAAAACGAACCGTCGTGCTCATCGGCTTCTGCAACAATATAATCACCCGTTCCCCAGCGCGCATTAGTTCCGCTTCGATGAAGGATTCCGCCAACTATGGACGTGGCACCTATATTAGCCTGATCAAGAATAGCACTTACCATCGAGGTCGTCGTTGTTTTCCCATGACTCCCCCCAACAACAACTGCGTGGGGTTTCATGCGCAGGATATCGGCAAGAATTTCACTCCGATGCAAGATAGGAATTCCACGTAACCGTGCTTCCACAATCTCAACGTTGCTTTCATCCACTGCAGCAGACACAACGACAATGCCCGCAGCACTAATATTTTCAGCCGCATGGCCTTGATAAAAAGAAAGCCCATAACTTTCCAAACGTTGAACGATGGGTGAATGATTGAGGTCGGAGCCGGATACGGTATAATTAAGATTGATCAGAATTTCGGCCAAGCCGCTCATCCCGATTCCACCTACACCAATAAAATGGACCTGTTTGGTTGTACTGAGTAACACGCTCAACCTCTTTCTCCTTCTTCCCCCCCAGGCAAAACCGTGTTTCCCTGTGAAGGTGAGTATAACACAGCTTGGCTTAGCGATACTTACCCATACTGGATTTTAACCTGACACTCAAAACCTCAAAGAACATATCCAAGGAATCAAATACCGGGTGAACTCGCGTATCAATGGAATTGAGCCAGCGCACAGGGACTTCTTCGACCGTATACCCGAATTTATCAGCAATCAACAGCATTTCACAATCGGCTCCAAATCCGTCTATTGTCATACGCGAAAACACTGTATCTACACAGCTATTGCGAATCCCTTTAAAACCGCATTGGGTGTCTTTAAAGCGCGTAAGACGTAAAATATGAAGCAATAAATTAAAAATACGTCCCATGGATTGACGATATAGCGGCTGACGAACCTGCACATCTGAATCCAGCATGGCACGTGATCCAATTACTATATCGGCTCCATCGTCAAATCTAGGCCATAATTTTTCAATATCGTTTATTGGCGTAGAGGCATCGGCATCAGAAACAAGGATAAAGGTTCCTTTAGCAGCTTGAACCCCCATTCGCATGGCATAGCCCTTGCCCTTGTTGGTTTCATAAGTAACTAGGTGTATACAATCGCTATTTCCCTGCTCAATATACTCTCTATTGAGCAATGGCACCATTTGGTCCGAGCTACCATCATCCACAACAATGATTTCCCAGCCATACGCCTGTGTCTCTAGATACGCAATAAATTTATCGAGTGTTTCGCCAATTCGACGCTCTTCATTATAGGCTGGAATTACTACAGAAAGTTTAATTGTTTGTTCTGACATGCCTGGCTACACCCGTTGGTTATAGATTTTCCCAGATTAGCGAATGTATCATATTGGCGCCCTAATTGCCAAATACTGAAGGTATTTAACTCAAAATTGGACAAGGGTTTCGTTAAACTTAGGGTTGAATAAAATGCTCACCATCAAAGGAAAATCCATCTTCGCTGAACTCTGAGAAATCTTTAAGGGATTGAATATCGTTGTCGATTAAGAACCGTACAAACTTACCCTTTATAGCTTTTCCGAAGTGCCCCGTGAGCTTTTTACCACCCCCCAGTTTAAAATCTACATGTATGGCTTCATCGCTATGAACGGCCTTCGCATAGCTTTTCGGCAGTAATGAGATAATTGGTCCCTTTTGATTAAGAGTGTCTAAACGCTCAGTATTAATGGGCAACCAATAATTACGCAACCATGTATTTAGAGGAAGCTTGTACTCGGGAATTGATGTACCACCAGATATTAATCCAAACATTCCTGAGAGAATTTGAATTTGGTTTTCCGCCCGTTTCTTGGCGTGAAGGGAACTGTATTCAATATGGCGATACACTACCCCAGTATATCGCTCAAGTGCTGGCAAACACCCAGTATTAAGGAGCGATACGTTTCCTTTATGAAAAGCACTGGTTTTTTGGGCATCTTTTACGCCGATAAATTTACCTACGGCATCACCCTTTAGCGATTTCAGATGTTTAAGTACAGGCTTTAAATCGACTGTGTAATTGGGGTGTATCTGCGCAAAACTCCCTTTCCCTACATCAGCTGATTTACCTTCACTGGGCGGCAATAATATAATCATATTCCTGATCCAAAAGTTTATTATAAAACAAGCACTCCAGTTCAACAGAACTGGAGTGCTTAAAATATCACATTCATTCAATAGGTATTTTACTTTTTACCTTTTTTCTGATTCTTCAAGTGCAGCAGCTTTCTTCTCTTCACGATTATGCAAGAAGTTCACCGTTGGTGTTGCAACAAAGATCGATGAGTAGGTACCTACAACTACCCCGATACATAATGCCAAGGCAAAGTCAAAAATGGCAGGTCCACCGAATACACATAATATAAGCACAACGAAGAAGGTTGTAACCGAGGTCAGTAATGTACGACTCAAGGTACGGTTCAAACTTAAGTTCACCATCTCAACGAAATTAAGGCCGCGCGTTTTGCTTAATGCCAAGTCTTCACGCACACGGTCAAATACAACAATCGTATCATTCAACGAATAACCAATAATGGTTAACCATGCTGCCACTACAGGAATTGAAATTTCACGTCCCAAGATAGACATAATTCCCACAACAACAATCACGTCGTGTAACAATGCAACGGCTGCACCGATAGCGTATTTCAATTCGAAACGGGCCCACAGGTAAACAATAATAAAGAACAAAGCAAAGAAGATCGCATTAAGTGCATCACCGCGTAATTGCTTACCAACCGCTGGACCAACCGTCTTGGCTTCAAGAATTTCCACCTTCTCATTCACATTATCGGATTCCACAGTTGAAAGAGAAACTAGCGATGCTTGCACATCTTCGGACACAGATCCAGGCTGACCATCTTCGTCATTCTCTTCGACAGAAGCGTCTTCAGAATCAGCAGAAATACGAATCAAGAAACGGTTATTGTCCGTACTTTCAGTATCAGAAACTTCTTGAACGATGGGAGAGTTAAATCCATCCGTACTCAAAATAGCACGCACATCATCAACCGGAATTTCGCTATCCGCTTTGATTGATACCTGCATATTCGTACCGTTGGTGAAGTCTACACCAAAGTTCCCTTGTCCACGCATAGCAAAGTTACCCATACCGATAGCGATAATCACGATACTAAATACGAGGGCCACTTTACGTTTGGACATAAACTGGAATTCGGGCTCACCTTTAAGAATGCTGGCCATGCTGAATTTTTCGAGCAGTTGACGTTCAGCAATGAACTCTAAGAGAGCGCGAGATACAACCAATGCAGCAAACACACTGGTACATACCCCAATACACAAAGCGACAGCAAAGCCTTTAACTGGCCCCGTACCAAACTGGGTCAGGACGACCGCCGCTATCAAGGTAGTGATGTTTGCATCCCAAATCGCAGAAGCCGCACGTGCATAACCACCTTCAACGCAATGCTGAAGAGATTTGCCCAATTTAGCTTCTTCACGGATACGCTCAAAAATCAGCACATTAGCATCTACCGCCATACCAATAGTCAAAATCAGACCCGCAATACCCGGCAAGGTGAGCGTTGTACCAAAATAGGCAAATGAACCCATAATTAAAATAGCATTAATGAGCAGAGAAATATTAGCAATCAAACCAGCAGAGCGGTAATAGAACAACATGAAGGCCATCACCAATCCAAGTCCAATCAATGAAGACGTAATCCCTTTTGAAGCAGATTCACCACCAATTGTAGGACCTACGATACCCGCATAGTCTTCACGCAACTTAACCGGCATTGAACCGGAGTTCAGCGCAATGGCTACGTTTTGTGCTTGTTCAGGCGTAAATTGACCGGAAATGTTACCGCTACCCCCCATAATCTTTTCACGGATATTTGGAGCGGACATGACCTTACCATCCAAAACAATAGCCAAGCTACGGTTAACATTGTTTGCTGTCAACTCACCAAAGGCTTTAGCGCCTTCAGAATTAAAGTCGAATAAGATCATCCAACTGCCAGGGCTTTCTGGATCCGGTGCAGCCGATGCTTCAGTAATCATTTCTCCGCTCACGCCAACTTCAGCATTGAGCACATATATAAGGTAATCCAATTCAAGGTCATATTCTGGAGGTGGAGCGCTAAAGCGTACGATTTTATCCGCAGGAATAGATGTTGCGTTATCAACCATTTCTTTAACTAAGGGGTAATTCTCCTGAGTAACCCCAAAGAAGTTGCTATTATATACGGGAGCTTCAAGAAATGGGATAAAGCCTTTATTGTATTCTTCATTGATCAATTTCAATACATCGATAGTATCGGTTTGATCTTGAGGATCATCGTATTCGGCTGCAATATGGAAGTTCATCACACCAGCATCAAAGATAATCTTCTTTGCACGCTCGACATCTTCCTCACCGGGCAACTGAATTTGAATCTGATTCGTACCCAATTTTTGGATAATCGGCTCTTTTGATTCAAACTCTTCAATACGCAAGCGAATGCGTTGAAGGACCATTTCCTGAATTTGCTCAGTAGTAAGACCGCGTTCGACAGCCTCTTCATTATCATCGTCGAACCCGACTACAATATGAATACCGCCTTGCAAATCCAAACCAGGTGTAATCAGCCATTCATCGTCGTAATCCAACCAGCGTTTGAAACCCCATTGCATTTCCTGAAACATACCGGAATCAACTCCGGCACGCTCACGGTCTTCTTGGTTAAATTGTTCGGAACGTTCAATACGTTGCTTTTTTTCCAAGGATCCATACCAACCCGCGGTTGGATAGAAATTTATGGCAGCAACAACTACAGCAGCCAAAATAATTAATGTACGGTACAGGTGGTTTTTCTTTTCCATGATTACTCCGGGAAACTCCCAAGGGTTTAGTGAAAGTACACTCTAAAGGTATATACAATTCTGAAAATTCAGGATTATTCTTGTTCGTCTTCTACTACATGTGAAATGGAAGAACGTACCAATTCAATTTTTACTAAAGGTTCATTGCTAATTCGAACAACCACTTTGTCTTCGTCTAAGCCTACGATCTTGCCATGGATGCCCCCCATGGTGATAACTTCATTACCTTTGGATAAAGCATCCAGCATGCTACGACGAGCACGATCTCGTTTTTGTTGCGGGCGAATCATCACGAAATACATCGCAAAAACCATCATCATGACCATAGGTAGAATACCCATTGGGCTCTGTGAACCACCGCTACTTTGCGCCAGAATCATCTCCTGAACCGCATGTATTGTATTAAATGACACGTATTACTCCTTAAAAAAGTACATGGGTTAGCTGTCGCCTTCAGCGTAGGCCGCAAGAAATGCTCGTTTAAACTCCGGAAACCGTTCTTCCATAATGGCTTGGCGACAATCAGCCGTCAAGTTTACCAGAAAGTGCAGGTTATGTAAAGTATTGAGCCGGATTCCCAACACTTCGCCACAGCGGTACAAATGGCTTAAATACGCACGGGTATAGAGTTTACACACCGGGCACTCACAATTGGGGTCCAAAGGCCCAAAATCGTTTTTATATTTGGCATTTCTTATGTTGAGTTTACCTTGAGAGGTAAACAGGCTTCCGTTACGTGCATTGCGTGTAGGCATGACACAATCGAACATATCCACACCACGTTCTATGGCACCCAAAATATCTTCGGGAGGCCCTACTCCCATCAAATACCGTGGTTTATCTTCGGGCAATTTAGGTGCACACCAATCCACCACTTCAAGCATTTCTTCCTTTGATTCTCCCACGCTAACCCCGCCAATGGCATACCCCTGAAAATCTATATCAACTGTACCTGCTAGGCTCTCCAAACGTAAATCTTCAAATACATTGCCCTGAACAATCCCAAAGAGCGCTTGATTGTCTACCTCGCGTTCCACCCAACGATCCTTACACCGTTGTGCCCACTCCAAAGTCATACGCAAAGAATCCTCAGCCTGTTTATGCGTCGCGGGATGCCCAGTACACTCATCAAAACACATCATAATGTCCGCACCAATAGATATTTGCACATCGGTTGCTTTTTCAGGGGTCATAAAATGCTTGGACCCGTCTAAATGGCTTCGAAACTCCACCCCATCTTTGGTAATTTTATTGAGGTCGGATAAGCTAAAGACCTGAAATCCACCCGAATCGGTCAACATAGGGTTGTCCCAGTGCATGAACTTATGAATACCGCCTGCTTGCTCAATGATGTCCATCCCCGGCCGTAAATATAGATGATAGGCATTACTCAAGATGATCTGTGCATGTAAAGTCTCTAAATCGTCCACGGATAACGTTTTAACCGTTGCCAGTGTTCCCACTGGCATAAAAATTGGGGTTTGAACTACCCCATGGGTCAATTGCAACGTCCCGGCCCGGGCACCACAATTGGGATCTTTCGCATCTACTTTAAATGATAACGCTGACATATATAGTTGAAAACCTTCTCTCTTACTAGAGTACTGTTTTAATGCCTATTGTATATCGGCTTCATGCCGAACAAATCGCTGTACCCTCTGAGTTTCTAAGCGAAAAGGGGCGCTCAATTGCTCATTTTCCTGAAAAGGTGTATCTCGAGTAACAACACAATTGTAAGAATCAGCAATCAATGGATATCGCTCAGCCAAAGCGGCTACCATCTCTCGCAATACTTGAGGGTCGACAGAGGTTAAATCTATTGAGTTCGATTCAGTCATTATCGTGCATATAGCCTCTATAGTTGACTACATTTAGCCTGTTTTGCATGAAACAGCACTATTTACCAATACAGAAAGAATTAAAAATATGGCCAAGCACTTCATCGGGAGTCGTTTCACCCGTAATCTCTCCCAATGCAAACAACGCGTCATCCATATCGATACTCATGAACTCAGGTGATTCATCATAATTGGACTGTAAGCGGACAATAGACTCAATGCCTCTTCGCAAACTATCCTTTTGGTGAACACGTGTAATCATGCCCTGATCGGAAACAATGTCCTTACCCTTTTTGAGTACCTGCGCTAGGGCGCGTTCCAACTCAGGTAAACCGCTATTGTTTAAAGCAGAAACGTTTTGTACAGATACGACTTCGTCATGAATGGATGAAATATCAGCCTGTTGAGTCAAATCAGCTTTATTTAACACTAAAATAATGGGCAAGCCCGTTTCTTTGAGGTGCTGAAATACCGAAAGATCTTCTTCATGAAGAGAATCGGAACTATCTACCACCCAAAAAGCGACATCCGCTTCTGACACGGTAGTACGGGCTATGTCGACGCCAATCTTCTCTACTTCATCATCAGTATCGCGAATACCGGCTACATCTTTAAGGCGAACCGGTATGCCTTCAATGATAATAATTTCTTCAAGCACATCGCGAGTTGTCCCGGCATGATGGGTAACAATTGCACGGGCATCTCGTAGAAGTGCATTGAACAGGCTCGATTTCCCAACATTAGGACGACCAGCGATCACCACTGAAGCCCCTTCACGATATAATCGTCCAGCTTCAGCCGTTTCATATAGAGCGCGCATACGCTCCAACACTAGTTGAATCGATTTTTTCAATGCTGGAGTAATCAGTTCTGGCAAATCATCGTCTGGGAAATCGACCCCGGCTTCAATTTGAGCCTTAGCTAAAATGAGCTCTTCGCGGAAAACATGTATGGTTTTGGATAATTGACCACGTGCTGCTGCCGAAGCTGCTTTGAGTCCAGCCCGAGTGATCGCCTGAATACGTTCCATTACTGCTTCGGCCTGAACCAAATCAATACGACCATTCATAAATGCCCGTTGGGTAAACTCCCCCGGACCTGCCAAGCGCACACCCTGCTCTAACACTGAAGCCAGTACAGCATTCAATGGACCTTGCCCGCCATGGCAATTGATCTCTACCACGTTTTCAGCGGTATAGCTATGAGGACCACGCATCACATGAACAAGCACTTCATCTACGACTTCGCCCTCATGCATCCAATCACCGAAATAGACCTGGCGTTCACCCGATGCAATATCGCGTTGAGTGGCGGAAACAAAATAAGGCCTAGTGGAAACGATCGCAGCGGGACCACTTACACGAACGATGCCTATTCCCCCTTCACCCGGAGGCGTAGAAATTGCCGCTATCGTATCGCCGTCATGATGCATCACACATCCTGTCTACATGCTAGTACTTAAGGAAATATTACGCTTTGCTATCTTCATCTTCTTCAGTCGAATCATTGTCGGATCCATGTTCGGTATCAGCATCAGCTTCAACAGACTCCTCCTCTACTGCTTCGAGTGTATCCACGTCAGGCGATTCACCTTCAGCGTTATCGTCGTCGGATTCATCAGAAGCTTCAAGTTGACCTTCATTGTTAGGGACGATAACCACTCGACGCAGAGTAGATCCACCTAAACTAAAGGTACGTACTTCATCATCATTCTCAAGAACCAAATGAACGATACGGCGTTCGTGTGCATCCAAAGGTTTAATACGGAAGCTACGCCCGGTTTCTTTAGCGCGAGCAGCCATTGATAATGCCATTTCTTCAAGACTTTCACGACGGCGCTGGATATACCCCTCAACATCAACTACAATGCGATCCACCACATCGTTCTCTTCGCCTTTAAGCTGGATACGGTTCACGACAAATTGCAGAGCTTGAAGATTACGTCCTTTACGGCCAATCAAAATTGCTGAATCTTCCGTAGCCACCTCCAACACAATATCAAGTTCATCATTCACTTTGCTGGTAACCGTTGACTCCATACCCATATTGGTAATGACTTCTTGCAAAAATACAGCTGTCTCTTTACCCAACTCCGCTGCAGCTACAGGATCGATAGGCACAGTACGCTCACGACGTTTTGGACGGGGCTTAGCTTTTTGAGCAGGTTTATTTTGGCGTTTTTCGTCGCGTTTACGGTTATTGTTTCCAGCGCGTTTATTATCGTTACGGTTGTCGTTACGCTCATTCTGACCTTTACGTTCTTTGCGCTCACCGTTGTTATTGGAATTCTTATTGGACTGCTGGTCATCGCGATTACGATTTTTATTGCGGTTACGATTGCGATTCTTATTGCGATTGTTACCTGAGCGATTATCGCCTTCAGTCGCAATACGATTGCCAATATTGTCATCGACAATCCGGTTACCATTGACTTCGTTATTACCTTGGTTATTTTGGCGATTACGGTTTCTATTTTGATTTCGGTTGCGATTACGATTACGGTCATTTTGCACTGGACGCGCTTTGCGATTGGCCGGATCTTTTCCACCAAAATCTTCGTCGATTAATCGATTTCCGATATTATCATCGTCAGCCACATCTGCATAACTACCGTCATCAGGTAAATGCTCAGCGCGAACCAATACTTCTACATCACGGGAACCTATTCCCAAAAACCCTTTGCTACCGACATCCAATATCTTAATGTCTACTTCATGCATTTCACATCCCAATTCATCCAAAGCATTTTGAATGGCTTCTGAACGGGTGGGGGCTGATGCTTTAATCTTTCTCATGATATCTCTCTCCTCTTACAATCCTGCTCAATAATGAGCTGTGTTAAATCTCTTCGCCTACATGTGAATAGTTGGCCAGTTAGTGGCCTCAGTAGTTTCCTATTCATGCAAGTGAAGTTACTTTTTCTTTTTCTTTGACGTTTTAGATTGTTTACGTTTTTGTTCTTGAGCTCGTGTGTAGAAATGTTGCTTACGTTTCTTACGAACTTCTTCCATTGATTTACGGGGTTTCTTCGGAGTAGTTTCTACAGTCTTACTCCGGTTGATAATTTGTTGCTGTACAATACCGAGCAGCGTACTGGTCAATACGTATAAATTAAGTCCTGCCGAGAAACCATAGGAAATCACACCAAATAGTACTGGCATAATTCGCATCATGATTTTCTGTTGAGGGTTTTGAGAAGCAGATGAACTCGTTAGCTTCATACTGAAGACCATCGCAACTACCATTAACAATGGTAGGACATTAAAATTCTGAAGATGCTTTCCGATAAAAGGAATAGCCTCCATGAAGGGAATCGTAAACAATGAATCGGGTTTGGATAAATCCTCAATCCACAAAAACTTTGCGCCACGAATTTCAAAGGCATACATAATCATGCGGTACAGAGCGATAAAAATCGGCATCTGCAAAAACATTGGCAAACAACCGCCCAATGGATTTACGCCACGTTCACGAAAAAGCTCCATTTGCTTCTGTGCAAAGACCTGCTGATCGTCACCATATTGCTCACGCAACTCTGTCAATTCAGGCTGAATGGTCTGCATGGCTTTCATGCTCTTCATGCTCTTAAACGTAAGCGGGAACATCATCAGACGCACCAACACAGTCAGCAGGATAATCGCAATACCATAATTTTGAACAAAGCCATACCACCAATTCAGATTACGCAATAACAATTTCGCAAACCAATCTAAGAAATTGGGGTAATCAAAAAAGGTCAATGCTAAATCTAACGTAGGGCTAGCCTTTTCCAGACTAGGAATGTGCATCTGCCCCAAATAGATCTGGTAATCCGCTTCATGGGTCGCATTGGACTCCAATAAAAAACGTGATGTTTTGACACCAAATCGCACTTGGTCTTCTGTACCACTAATCCAACCATTGACTGGAAATTCACCATTCGGAGATTGGAAAGCGGACAAGAAATACTTAGAGCGATACCCAATCCAATTCAAATTATTGGTATGTTGAATTTCAGGGCCTTCATCCGCTTCAGGCATTTTATGGACATACAACTTCTCAGGCTCAACCGCCCCATCCACATTCCACAACACCGAAGGCTTAAAAATAGTGCCGGATTCCGTATCTTCTAAACCAGGCCCCCAAACCAAAGTATAGGCCGGACTCAAGTCACGTCCAAGTTGACGAGATTGATTCTCAAGGTTTGTATAATCAATACCAATATCCAACACATGCTCTTTGTCGGTCAATGAAAAAGATTTTACAACCTGCATTGAGCCCGGGATAGTCAAAGTAAATATGACTGCACGGTTATCCTCAGACAACTTCGCTTCAAACCGACGATAATCCAACTCATCTTGAATATCACTATGGTCAAAACGAAGCCCCAACGGATACAAGGCATCAACATCAGACCCTTCAGGATCCACAGGAATAATCTTCGAATTCAATTCCCCATCAACACCCAAAATCACTTCCGCTTGCTTCAAACGGCCACCAATTCGAGTAAAAGTAAGACGCAACTTCTCGTCTTCAATAACAACATCATCCAACTCAGCAGATGAATCAGTAGGAATTGCAGGCAAACTAGGCCATGCAAGCGAAGGAGTCGTAGCGGCTACCGGCGCAACCGTTTCAGTAGAAGTCGATGGTGTAGCAACACGGCCATCTTTAGGGGCTACTTCACCTGAGGAAGTAGCATTGGGATTAGTGGGAAGATCCACAGGTGGGGCAGGCGGAAATAAGACAAACCATGCCATCATTATCGCGCCAACCACGAGAATTCCTCGGAACTGTTGGCGCGCCATTTCGTTATTATTATCGTCGCCCAGCATTCAAGTCTCCATACCAGCACCAACACAAAACGTATCGAGCGGTGTATATAACTTTTTATACCAGGTACATAACAGTGAGAGAGTACACACTATGGGACAGGATCATACCCGCCCTTACAAAAAGGCTGACAACGGGCAATACGATAAGTACCGTAAAAGATACCCTTAATCACGCCATGCTTTTGAATCGCTTCAATGGTGTACTGCGAACAAGAAGGGTTAAACCGACAACGTGCGCCAAACCAAGAAACCAATACCGGCGAAATAAACCGCTGATACATCCGAATCATGGCCACACAAAGCTTACGCACTCAGCACGCCTCCTTGTACAAACAATCGCGAGACAGCCTGCTCACACTGTGCAAAATCTGCTTGCGCCGCATAAGGCCTAGCCACCAAAACCATGCGAAATCCATTGCCCATTCGAGGGCGATGATGCCGATAGATTTCGCGCAGAAAACGTTTCAGGCGGTTGCGAACTAACGCATTCCCCACCTTACGCGTCACCGCGATCCCAAGCTTACGCTCAGTACCTTCATCTCGAACCACATACAATATGAACGTTTTAGCGACCCATTTGTTGCCTTGGTCATAGACCTCAAGATATTCGGCACGCTTGGTCAAATGTTCACAACGTGGAAATGCGTACGGGTTCACCATTAAAGGATCATACTCATTTTACAACCCAACGGTTGTCTGTCAAATCCGGCAAGATACAATTCTCGCCGGCCCTGGTAATTCAAATAAATTTTAATACAGGTACTGCGCCCTAAACGGCAAGACGTTTGCGACCTTTAGCACGACGACGACGAATAACATTGCGTCCACCGACAGTGGCCATACGGCTACGGAATCCGTGCGTACGCTTACGCTTAATATTGGACGGTTGATAAGTCCTTTTCACTGGTTCTCTCCTTTATACGAGGTTTGGCTCTGGTGAATATACGACACCCCTGCCGAATAAACGAATTCAAAAACAATAGACTGTTAGGGACAATATGAGAAAGGGTGTAAATCATTATCCAATAACGATTTGGGAATAATACCCAATTTCCCGACCCAATTCAACCTTTTAGCCACAAAAGATGTGTATATCAACCACAAGATACAGAAAAATTAGCCAGAATTAGACCTTTATTAACTACAGAGTGCGAGGAATTAATATAATTTATAGTATTTCATATGTATTGCGTAGCTTCACCAGTTTCTGACAAGTAATTTTCAGCCCATTGGTTATTAGACCAATTTCCAAAGTCAAAGTGTATTCACTAACTCATTATCGAACAACTTAATAAATAAAAAATATTTGGGATATCGACAGGGAATGGGTAATGAAAAAAGGAACACAATAACACTTAATGTGTATCTATGGAGACTAAAATGAAGTTGACATTAACGCGTCAAATCACGCACTCTGGAGGTTTCAGTTTGGTGCTACGACTGGAGGTCCCTTTCGCAAAATCGTCTTGCTCAAGCAATAGGGTTTTGTATCCACGAGATGCCGCATCTACGGCGGTTCCTAAGCCTGTTGCCCCTCCACAAATAATGATAATATCCCACTTCATATCGGCTTCGCGTACTTGCGTTAACATATCCTTACGATTCATTCTAGTAGCCCAATAAGTGGTCCATGGGCAGCAGGATGCATGCCAATCCCATAGTATGCTATACTACGCATGTTACTCAAAAACAATACTCTATCAAATGGAGCTTGCAAGATGTCAAAAAAAGTATACCGTCACACGCTTACGAAAAAAGAACAAGCGTTATGGGAACGTGAAGACATGAAAGGCTGGCGAAAAGCCTTGGAAAGTTGCATCGAAGATGAAGGTCGCGATAAAGGCGCTAAGAAATATATGCTTTATGACGTTGAAGGTGCCATTATTGCCAAAGGTGAAGTAAGTGTACTGCCTGATCCACGTAGTGATGAAGGACGTGAACCAGTCGCGTTCTAACTACCTCCACCTACATTATCAACGCCGTTGCTGACTCAATAGTCTGTAACGGCGTTTTTCTTTTGATTACTCTACAGGTGGCTTTTTCTTTCGACCAAATACTTCAGCAGCGGATTCTTCTAAGTCTTCTCGAATGCGCAAATAGGAATCGTAACGAGGCTGACCCAGTAAGCCCGATTCCAGCGCTTCAATCACGGCGCAGTTTGGTTCATGAATATGAGTACAATCACGGAATTTACATTGTTCACCGTGCGATGCTATTTCTGGAAAGTAAAATCCCACTTCTTCAAATGACACATTCCATAAACCCAGTTGACGTATACCCGGTGTGTCGACAATATGAATCCCATTGTCTAAGCGATACAATTTAGAAAGTGTGGTGGTATGTCGACCTTTCTCATTGTATAAACTAACTTCGCGGGTTTCGATATCCAAGTCGGGGGAAATCTGGTTAAGAATCGTGGATTTCCCAACTCCACTATGACCCGCAAATACAGACCAGGTATCTTTGAGCAAATTATGCAGCTCAGATATGCCAGTATTCTCTTCACAACTTGTAAGTATGACAGGAACATCGATGTCTCTATAGTGCTGAATTAGTGGCGGTTCTTCATCGACTAAATCCATTTTATTAACACATAAGATCGGCTTTACATCCCCCACTTCAGCAGAAATTAAATAACGATCAATCAGTCCTTGCTTGATTGCGGGTTTCATCGCAGCCACCACGATTACCAAGTAATCTATGTTAGCGGCAAAAATCTGCTCGTTAACATGGGAATGCTCAATTGCGAGACGACTGAGTTTTGATCGCCTGGACGCAACACCAAGTACTAGTAATTCATCCCCCTGCTCTTCTACATGCACCCGATCCCCAGCAACAACAATCGTTGATTTACGATCACCCAAACCTTCATGAATTCGACAAATCTCCACCTGGCCATCGATTTGCACAAAGGCCCATTTCTTGGAATGCGAGATAACAAGACCGTTGGGTTCAAAGTCTGTTGGTAAATCTACTGTAGACTTTGTTTCCTTGAGTACCGTATCAGAACGACGGTGTTTTTTGAGTTCATGCGAAAAATGGCGGTCGGCATCGGTATGCCAATCGCGTTGTCGCACTCGATTTTTCTTTTTACGTTTTTGTTTTCCAGCCATGATGTACCTATAGTTAAGATAGCACACTACGCGGCCGCAGGTGCGGGTACTTCATGGGCTTTATAAAGCAACCAAGGTTAGTCACGCTCAAATGAGCACTTACCTTGCACATAGGCAGCCACATCATCCATGGGCATGCGCACTTGTTCCATGGAGTCACGGTCGCGCACAGTAACAGTATCGTCTTCTTTGGTGTCATAATCAACACAAATACATAATGGAGTACCGGCCTCATCCATACGACGGTATCGGCGGCCAATGGCGCCACTTTGATCATAAAACGTATTGAATTTCTTACGCAATTTACGCTCAAAGTCCTGTGCCAATTCAGCAATTCCATCTTTTTTGACCAAAGGCAACACTGCAGCTTTGATTGGGGCTAAGCGTGGGTGAATTTTCATTACAACACGTGTATCGCCTTTGTCACCGACTTCTTCTTCTTTATAAGAATTACAAAGAATTGCCATGGCAGTACGGTCAGCTCCAGCAGAGGGTTCAATCACAGAGGGCATAAAGCGCTCATTGGTTTGAGGATCGAAATAGGACAGATCTTTTCCAGAAAACTTGGTGTGTTGTGTAAGGTCAAAATTACCCCGATTTGCCAAGCCCTGCAATTCTCCCCAACCAAATGGGAATTCATATTCGACATCTTCTGTACGACTCGAATAATGGGACAAGGATTCTTGCGGATGGCTGTACCAACGCATTTTATCTTCATCCAAGCCAATATCTAGATACCATTGCCAAATATGAGTCTTCCAGTCTTCAAAAAATTTATCTTCATCTTCAGCCTTACAGAAGAATTCAATTTCCATTTGCTCAAACTCACGGCTACGGAAAATAAAGTTACGTGGATTAATTTCGTTACGGAAGGCTTTACCCACTTGAGCAATACCAAATGGTACTTGCATACGTGACGAGGTATATACTTCTTTAAAGTTTGCAAAGATAGCTTGGCACGTTTCAGGGCGCAAGTAGGTTTCTACGGCAGTAGCATCATTGGCACCTAAACGGGTTTTAAGCATCATATTGAAGGTTCGAGGCTCGGTAAACTCCCCCCCACAATCGGGGCATACATCAGTTTCAAGGTGGTCTTCCCGGAATCGTTTTTTGCATTCTTTACAGTCAACGAGCATATCGTGAAATTCATCTAGGTGTCCACTCGCTTCCCATACTTTAGGGTGCATAATGATACTCGCGTCGAGGCCCACAATGTCGTCGCGTTGACCAACAAAATTATACCACCAGTCCTCTTTTAAATTGCGTTTAAGTTCAACGCCCAATGGGCCAAAGTCCCAGCAACCGTTAATACCGCCATAAATACCGCTAGATTGGAAGATAAAACCACGACGTTTGCATAAACTAACAATGTTTTCCACGAAAAACGCTCTCTTTCTTGAATTCGGTGTGTAATGCATGAAGTTTAATTCATGCCGTAAACGAAAGTCCGTATTGTATCGCTGTAACGACTGTTAAGTCAAAGGTTTGCCCAGAATTTGGAAAATCATACTATTTGGATACAAATTCACTTGGACTCAGCTAAGAATTTTGGTAAAGTGTTTTCAGATAACAACTTCGAGGATAGTATGTCTTCTTCAGTCAAGTGTACATTGTGTAAAGAGGAATTCGCGATCGTTTCGTGTCATGAGTGCCAGACATTAGTCTGTAAATCATGCTCTGCGGTTTGTCATGAGTGCGGCACATCCATTTGTACTCCGCATACACAGAAAACAAAAGCTGGCACCCCCTTATGCAGGGGTTGTATGGCTGAACGCGAAACACGACGTCAAGCACTAAGCGATAAATACAGTAAAGAGGCACAGAAAAAAACGATACCGCCTGTTTCAGCCCCAGTAGCCCCAACTTCGCCTCCCGCTCCCCCTAGTTCTCCTGCTGATTCGACTCGTTTTGAAGATTTAATAGTTGGCGAACAGTTACTTAAATCTGCTGAAGATAATATTGAACATCGCATTGAAGAAAAAATAGAAGAATCTCATCATGCGGATACGTACGATAAACTTCCGCCTGAGAAACGCCAGAAAGCCAACTTTACCGAAACGGGGCGCTTGGAATTGCCCCCTATGGACCAAAGCCGTCCCGTATTAGGACAAAGCGGCTACCAAACTCCTTCCCGTGGCAGCATGACCTTAGCGATTATCTTTTTCGGTTTGGCAATGTTTTTTACAATCCGTGTGCTTCCTGCACTGCACGATACCCTGTTTCCATTCGGAGATAGTAATGAAACGGAATTTACTAAGAACCTGATGCCAATAGCTACCGATACCAATACATTACGCAACACCAGTAACATCCAGAGCTTAGATGTTTTTGCACAAAGCGCTACATTCTTTATCGCATGGGGATTTGTATTAGTGTATTGTGGCTTAGTTTTAGGATTGGTCGTCGGCTTAATACGCTCGATGTTATTACAAAAGCAAGCTAAGGAACAACATGAAGCAGTCAAGGATCTCGATCAGAAATCCAAAGATTTGTATTTATAGACAGGATTGAGCATGGCCAAAACGAAAACTAGCTATGTATGCCAATCTTGCGGAGCTACTCATTCCCGCTGGGAAGGTAAATGTGCTGATTGCGATGAATGGAACACCTTAGTCGAAGAAGTTCATGAAACAGCCGGCTCCCATTCACGGGCCTCCATCTCGAATGGGACTAACGCTCCCATCCCCATCACCGAAAACCAGGCATCTCCACTCAAGCGCATATCATCGGGCCTTTTGGAATGCGATAGAGTCTTAGGGGGAGGAATTGTGCCAGGTTCATTGGTTTTGGTGGGAGGTGATCCTGGAATCGGTAAATCCACCTTAATGTTGCAATTGGCGCATAAAGTTGCCGCCCAAGAAGGGCCTGTTTTATACATCTCAGGTGAGGAATCGTTTCACCAATCTCAACTACGTGCCCAACGCCTTAACACAGTCCATAAAAATGTATTTATTTTAACAGAAACAAACATAGAAACAATAAAGTTTCAGATGAACCAGGGTTTATTTTCGTGTATTATTATTGATTCAATCCAATCAATGTATACCCCAAACCTCTCCTCAATTCCCGGAAGCGTTGGCCAAGTACGGGAATGTGCCAATGAGTGTCTACGCTTAGCTAAGGGCTATCAAACCCCTATTTTTCTGGTTGGTCATGTTACCAAAGATGGCAATTTAGCAGGGCCACGTGTATTGGAGCATTTAGTAGATACCGTGCTGTATTTTGAAGGGGACGGAAAACACACGCTACGTATTTTACGCGGTGTCAAGAATCGTTTTGGCTCAACCAATGAGATCGGAGTCTTTGAAATGACCAGCAAAGGATTGGCTGAAGTGGCCAATCCAAGTGCGTTGTTTTTAGATGAGCGCCCTGAAGACATACCGGGATCTGCTGTAATCCCCAGTATCGAAGGTACTCGCCCTCTATTAGTCGAAGTCCAAGCCCTTGTCACCGAAAGCCACTTGGCCTCCCCGCGCCGCACAGTTACCGGTGTAAACCCAAATCGGGTTTCGCTTATTTTAGCTGTGCTGGAGAAACTTGTAGGCTTGGGGTTCTCGGGAATGGATGTCTTTGTGAATGTGGCAGGTGGAGTCAAACTTACAGAACCGGCTGCAGACTTGGCTATTGCCCTGGCCTTGGTATCTAGCTTAAGAGACTTGCCGGTCGAAGGTGGGTTGGCTGCATTTGGCGAAATTGGCTTAGCTGGAGAGATTCGCTCAGTGGATCGAGCAGGAATTCGAGCTTCAGAAGCCTCGAAGTTTGGGTTTAAGAAATGTATGCTTCCATCAAAATGTAGCGTTGGGGACATTGAATCAGTAAAATGTAATCCAGTGGCTACAATTGAGGAAGCCATTGAGCAGGGGATTTCGGCTTGATTAACAAAATGGAGAGATTGAATGCCTAGTAAGCGTAAAACAGAAGAAGATTTATTTCAGGATGCTCTTCATATGCTCTCCCCGGGGACATTGGTCCGCGAAGCGATCTCGTACATTATTCAAAGCCGTACAGGTGCTTTATTATGCTTCGGATCTGATAAACGTATGGGCACATTGGCTGAAGGTGGAGTGGATATTGATACTCCCATGTCCCCACAATTACTGTATGAATTGTGCAAAATGGATGGTGCCATCTTATTGAACAATGATGGTTCCGTCATTCATAGCGCAAATAAATTTTTGAAGCCCAAAAGCAATATAACATCAGCTGAAACGGGTACGCGTCACCGCACAGCGGAGCGCATGGCCAAGCAAGCGAAATGTGTAGTGGTCGCAGTATCGGCTCGACGTTCAAGTGTGACTTTATTCGTGGGTGTTCGTAAACACTCATTGGATTCAATTTCTACATTACTCAACCGCTCTTCGCAATTACTACAAACCTTGGAAAAATTCATCAATGCATTGCAATTGGACATGCAAGATTTAAGCACACGTGAATTCCAAGATATGGTGACAATCTTCGATGTGTGCCGTGCAGTACAACGCTACGAACGAGTGATGCGTGTTGCACGTGAAATCGAACCCTATATCATTGAATTGGGTATCGAAGGCCGATTTGTGGAAATGCAGTTACAAGAGCTCATGATACCTGTAGCAGATGCTGAGTTGGTCATACGAGACTTCTATCGCCAAAAGGGTAAGCTCACCCACGTCCAGATTCTTTCAAGGCTCAGTGAAATGGATTCTGATGATTTATCCAGCTTAGGTAATATCAGCCAACTCTTGGGCTACAGTCCCAATTTACGAAGTGTGGATACCTATTTATCCACACGCGGTTATCGTGTACTGACGCAAACAAACCGTTTAACGACACAAATCATCGAAAACTTAGTTGAGCGCTTTGCCACACTTCAACAAATTATGCGTGCCCCAAAAGGCGACCTGGTTGAAGTTGATGGGGTGGGTGAAGTGTTAGCTGAACGTGTACGTGTTGGGTTGAACTTACTTCAAAATCAATTAGCCCTTGAGCGGCGCTAGGCGAATACTATCTATTCTCTCTTAAAACATATCATTTTCAAAATAGATGCAGAACGCGCTCATACATTGGGCATCAGTTCATTAGCCAGACTTCAGTCCTCTCCAAAGTTATTGTATACCGTGGGCAAAATTGCGAACAAACGGTATCCAGCTCTACATCAAGAAATATTGGGACTACCCTTTGCCTCCCCTATTGGTTTGGCAGCAGGCTTGGATAAGAACGCAGAAGCCATTGAGTCTTGGGGTGCCTTGGGCTTTGGATTTGCAGAAGTGGGATCAGTGACCCCCTTGGCACAAGCTGGAAACGATAAACCCCGCCTGTTTCGTATCCCAAAAGAGCGTTCAATACAAAACGCAATGGGCTTCAATAACGAGGGTATGGATATAATGCATGAACGGATTAAAGAACGATTTCCATTGCACTACCCGTTAGGCGTAAATCTAGGTAAAAATAAAGCTACCCCCATGGAGAAGGCTCTGGATGATTATTTCACATTAATTCCGCGCATGGAAGAAGTCTGTGATTATTTCGTTATTAACCTCTCTTCCCCAAACACCCCTGGTTTACGCGAATTGGAAAACCCCAAAAGCATCAAAGCTTTATTTAGTCGCGCGACACAGGAAACCGACAAACCAATTTTCTTGAAAATTTCGCCTGACAACCAAATTTATTACACCGTGGAACAATGTGCGACCGCGGTAGATGCCGGGGCTTCGGGCATTATTGCGACGAATACCTCCATCGATTATTCTTTGAGCAATAAAGCCAAGGATTTTGGCGGATTAAGCGGAGCCCTTATTAAGGAAAAGAGCTTTTCAGTATTTGATGCGATCGCTGCAGAGCTATATGGGAAGACCATACTGATCAGTGTCGGAGGTATTGATTCGGCAGCCGAAGCCTATCGCCGAATAAAAGCTGGAGCAGCATTGGTGCAAGTGTATAGTGCCCTCATTTATGAAGGTCCTCTATTCATTCGCCGATTAAATAAAGAACTTGCAGAATTAGTGGAAATGAGTGGATTAACTTCCATTAAAGAAGCGATTGGCTTAAGTCGTAATGAAGTCAATCTTTAAGATGAAAGGTGTATAGTGAATACCGAATTAATTATTGTGCTGGATGTAGATACCCACGAAGAAGCGCTGGCTATAGTTGCGGCTTGTGAGGGATGTGAGTACTTTAAAATTGGTAGCCAGCTGTTTACCCGATGCGGTCCAGATATTGTTCGACTATTGATTGACCAAGGCAAAAAAGTCATGCTGGATCTGAAGTATCATGACATCCCCAATACGGTAAACCATGCTGTAAAAGCAGCAGTTGATTTGGGCGTATCACTGATCACCTTGCATGCTGGAGGGGGAAGTGGGATGATAGCGGCCGCTTGCAAAGCCACTGAGGGTTCACAAACACAGTTGTTGACCGTGACAGTGCTTACAAGTATGAATGAGGAAACCTTACGCACCGATGTGGGTATTCCAGAGTCCCCTACAGAGACTGTACCGCGTTGGGCAAAGATGGCGATAGAAGCCGGCGCGCATGGAATCGTATGCTCTGCACAAGAAATTGAATTGGTCAGGGCTGCCATTGGAGACAAGGCCATAATTGTCACTCCGGGCATTCGCCCTCAATGGGCCAGCAAAGATGATCAGCAACGTATCATGACCCCACGCGACGCATACAATGCAGGTGCAAATTTTATTGTAGTTGGACGTCCTATTTTGAATCATGAAAATCCTGCAGAAGCGGTGAAGTTAGTTAAAGAGGAATTAAATTAAAATGAGCTTAAGCAACGAAGAAACCATTGAAATTTTTAAAAAAGCCGGGGCCTTACTTGAAGGGCATTTTATTTACACCAGCGGCCGTCATGGTGAGCGCTTTTTACAAGCGGCTCGGGTATTGCAATATCCAAACCATGTTGAAACACTGTGTAAAGCGATAGCCGAAAAGGCTCGTGATCTCGATGTCGAATTAGTCGTGGGTCCGGCTACTGGCGGAATTATTTTAGCTTATGAAACTGGACGTCAATTGTGTGTACGAGGCATATTTGCTGAACGTGATGAAGAGGAAGGAATGGCGGTAAAACGTGGGTTTGCTATTCCTGAAGGTACGCGTGTTTTGGTTGTCGAAGATATTGTAACCACAGGGGGCTCTGTCCATAAAACGGTAAATCATTTAACCAAGCGCGGCGCGAATGTAGTGGGTGTATCTGTACTCATTGATCGCAGTGCTGGTGAAGCTAAATTTGATTGCCCCTACCTTCCTTTAGCGACCTTATCAATGAGAAGCTGGGATCCCGATTCCTGCGATTTATGTGTTTCTAGAACTCCACTGGTTGAACCGGATGATATCGTAATCACGTAGATTTCATCGAATTGGAGCTTCCCTCTCAGATTGCTATCATCATTTTAGTACGTTAAAGTTTGATAACCAAAGAGATTGCCATAATATATGAAGGATTGACCATATTAGGGGGCAGTAACGTATACGTTCCTGAGCTCATTTAAACTTTAATGACACACAATATGATGTCTAAAGAGATTGTCTTGTTTAGACACGAATGCCATAAGCTCGATACGGTGAGTGCATTTTGCCAGCGGCTTGTACACAAAAGTGGATTCCCTGCCGAAGTCATCGCATCTACCGATTTAGAAGAATCTGTTTCTGGAGCCAAATATATCCTCAATTATATTCGCGTGGGCGGTACGATATCACGGATACGAGATGAAAAACTCCCCCCTCTATGGGCATGGTAGGCGATGAAATTCTGGGTGCAGGCGTATTGTCTTGTCCACTGCGCACTCTCCCAATCTTATTTGATTATATTCAACGAATTAAGAAGGTAAACCCAGACCCGACCTTTATCAATTTGAACAATCCTATAGGCATACTCATCGAAGGCATCGTTAAACAGTCTTCTTTAAAATGTGTTGGAATATGTGATTTGCTGGGGAGATATGTTCAAAAGGTTTCTGCAATCTTGGGCAAACCGATCTCTTTTTTTATTATATTGGCATGAATCATATGGGTTGGATACAAAATGTACGCTTGGATAAAAAAGGTATTATGTATAAGGTCATGGAGTATTTACATTCTGAGAAACCGGATGATTTTGATCATGAACTGATTGAATTGTTTCGTATGATAGCAACCCGAACAGTCAGCTTATATTTACATTCCGATCGCATATTAAAACAGCAACGTAATACCAGTATTTTCAGAGGTGAAGAGTTATTGCATGCTGAAGCACAAATCATCAAACTATATGAAGATACGCATCTAAATGATATCCCGGCATTAAATCGTGAACGAAAAACAATTTGGTATGAGCAGACCTTGCTTCCTTTATTGAATGACCTCGAAAATGATGAGAAAACAAACATGATCTTGTGTGTACGGAATAATCGATCTATTCGTGTTTTACCGGAAAATTGAAGCATAGAATTGCCGCTAGACATCGAAAATGGCCAATTTTCACCGCGTCATAGCGGGGGAAGCCCCCACTTCCTCAAAGGACTGTTCCAGACTGTTAAAGAAAGTGAACGTTGGATTGTGGAGGCCGTATTGCATAAATCATATAAATATGCACTGCAATCATTGACGATTAATCCTTTAGTTCCGTCTCTGGAAACTGCACGAGCGTATCTTGATAAGTTATTCCGGGCTGAAAAGCTTGATTTACACTAGAAATATTAAAGAAGATTTTACGTCTAATTCCATGTTACAATAGCACCAAGATTTAAACCGTAAAGGACACGTTATGCTTAAAACCGTATATTCTATTATTGCCGTGTGTGCAATAGTTTCCTCCAATGTGTGGGCTCAATTGCCTGTTAAAGGTAAATCTGGGGCTACAATCGACCAATTGATTAAAGACAAAACTCTTGTCACTATTGTATTAAAAAGTAACCACACAGATATAAATGCTCGTTTATTGTCAGTGGATAACACGGTATTGAATTATAAAGGTTCAGACGGTAATGAACACGTTTTTGCCATTTCCAGCTTAAAGGAAGTACGCGTACAGACTGGCAAATACCGTGAAGAAGAATCAGTGCTTGATTTGATTGTTCTAAGTCGTGATGAAAAGGCAGTAATACAACGTGCAGGTGCCAAAGCAACCGAAATCTTCAATCAACTTAAAGCAAGTATGGATGTACCCAAACCTTTACTTGTTCAGGCTCAAGCGCAGAATACCTATGAGTACATTTTATCACTCAGAATGAGTGCTGCATTGGTTATGGCACTTTCGGGTAATAATGAAGGTAAAGTTTACTTAGAAGAGATGATGCTGAATTCCGATGTGGATCGCGCAATTACTGCAGCCTCTTTTTATATTTACTTGGATGGTGAAGTACCAAACCAGTTAATTAAAACTGCATTCACCAATGGTGATCGTATTGCTCGTGCAACTGCAGCCCGAATTGTTGGATTAACAAACAATACCAACTTTAACTATATTTTGCGTAAGATGTCACAAGATCCTTCACCAGAAATTTACCCAAGTGCCATTCGTGCTTTAGGGTTGTTAGGTGACTCAGAAAGCATCGAACAAATGTATAAAGGGCTGGCAACCTTGTCACAGCCAAAAGCAGAAGCTGCTATCTATGCCTTGGCTCATATGGAAAACGAAAACCTTATCGATTATCTCTATGCACGCTATCGCGGTACTAAAGGCATTGAGAAGCTGAGAATCTTACGCTTGCTTTATTTGCTGGGTGATGATGATGCTATAAATACTATCCGCGATGAAGGATTACGTAGCTTATCATACAACAAAGCCTTTGCCTTAACCCTTGCAGAAAACAGTGACTGGGATGGCGTTAATTGGATTCGTGAATACATGAATGAGGCCATTGACCCCAATATGGAAAATCTGTTCTTCCAGGGGTATGCGGCTAAAGCTATTTATGAGACCACGCCAAACGAAGCCACCAAGATTCTACAGGAACTTGTGCGCATAACACCTACGCAAATTTATGCACGCGGTCGCACTAAAGATGAAGCCTATAAAACGATGACAGCCATGTTTGTGCATTCAAATACATGTAGCATAATGGGCTCATTGGGTGATAAAAAGATGATGACCGTTTTATCCACAAAACTGCATGATGAAAATATTCTTGTTTCATTAGCTGCAGCTGATGCCATTGTAAAAATCATAACTCCTGATTATCGTGAATTAAGTAATAAAAGCGAAGATTTCATGGGTACACGTGAAACGTTGTTACAAAACTTTTTTAAGTAGACTATGAATTCCCCTGAAGCACTTCATTTATATATTGAAGGACGTGTTCAGGGTGTTGGATACCCTTATGCGACCCAGAAAAAAGCATTGGCTTTAGGATTAACTGGTTGGGTACGTAATTTGCCTGACGTTCACTTAGAAGTATTCATAGAAGGAGCAGAAGATTTACAAGATCAACTATTGCCCTGGTGTTACGAAGGGCCTTCTTTTTCATATGTATTTAAGATAGATATTGAACGAGAGTCAGTGGATGATTCCAGTGACTATTTTTTTATTCGTTAAACTTTGAGCACCCAAATGGCTTCTGTATCGCCTGCCTTTAGAAGCGTACGCTCAAAACTCCCCCACACCGATTCAAGCTTCAATGGACTGGATTCGATCAGGTTTTTCATTTCACGAATGAAGAACCATGTTCGTACCAGGGGAAGTTTTTCTTCTGCCACTTCTTGGCCGTTTATATCTTTACGAACTAATAAATGCTGTTCCTGCATACGTTGGTCAAAATCGCAATAACTTACACTATGAAAATGTTCTATACTACCCTCATCCTCCAATGTGTATGTATCAATATGACGATATTCAAGCTCATCTTGAGCACTACCAAAAGCATAAATACATGCTGAATCGGGCACCCATGTATTCATTATAAATTGACCACCTGGGGACAAATGAAGTGCAACGCTTTTAAGGCAGTTTTTCTGTTGTTCTGAAGTCAGCAAGTGCATGAATGAACGATATGGCATGGTAATTAATGAAAACTGTTTACCTAAATCAAAATTACTCATATCGCCTTGAATAAGTGTGAGTTGCTGAGTATTCTCTTGCGTAGACACTTTCGCCCATTTCCTGGCACATTCGTCAAGCATGGCTTCAGATATATCCAACCCAACAACAGGTATGCCTTTTTGGACCGTGGGTATAGCAACACGACCAGTTCCCACGCCCAACTCCAAGACAGCACCTTCGCATTTGGAAGCCAGATCTATATAAAGTTCTGTTTCACCGGGTAAGCCTGAATGTACTAAATCATATAACGATGCCCACGCGTCAAATTCCGCCATAGTTTTCTATCACTCCGTAGGTATATTGGGGTAGGTTGTAGCGGATTCTTTTTTAGAACTACTACGTTTTCGTCTACGTTTTTTTTGTTTTTTAATCTTTTCTTGCTTGAGCAGTTCTTTAGTCTTGCCTTGACCCACTTCCGCTTCGAGAAGTTCGCACAGACGTCTACGAGCAAAAAAACGATTGAGCGATTGCGATCGTTCCTTCTGCATCTTCACTTCAAGCCCAGTCGGCTTATGCTTAAGGTATACGCATGTAGAGGTACGGTTTACATGTTGCCCTCCGGGACCGCCGGAACGAATAAACTTTTCCTCGATATCCGATTCCTTTAATTGACAAGTTTCCATACGAAGCAAAAGAGCGGATTCTTTTTTTTCGGTCACGCCAAATTTGGGCATGTTGGCTCCCCTAAACAAATTCCCCCTCAAAGTATGCATGAAGGGGAATAAAATCAACTTTATCGTTCGGTCATATTAATTAACGCGGAAACTCTCGGTGAGTAGACCCGGTGTAGATTTGACGTGGTCGGTGAATACGTCCACCTTCTTCACGCATTTCTTTCCAGTGAGCAACCCAACCCGGCATACGGCCGATGGCAAAGAGTACCGTAAACATATCTACTGGTATGCCCATAGCGCGATAAATTATACCGCTATAGAAATCAACGTTAGGATACAAATTACGTTTGACGAAATATTCATCTTCGAGTGCGATTTTCTCAAGGTTTTTCGCAAGATCTAATGTGGGGTCACTGACGCCCAAATCTTCAAGCACTTCATCGCAGGCCTCACGCATGATAGTCGCACGTGGATCGAAATTCTTGTATACACGGTGTCCAAAGCCCATCAATCGCGTGCCAGAAGTCTTATCCTTGGCCAATTCCATGTATTTTTCATAATCGCCACCGTCTTGCTCAATCGCATTGAGCATTTCAATAACTGCTTGGTTTGCACCACCATGAAGGGGTCCCCACAATGCAGAAACACCCGCAGCAGCGGCCGCAAAAAGACTAGCATGACTGGAACCAACCATACGTACAGTAGAAGTACTGCAGTTTTGTTCGTGGTCAGCATGAACGATTAACAACTTATTGAGTGCGCTCTCGAGAACTTTATTGATTTGGAAGTCTTCCACTGATTTGGAAAACATTCCTTTTAAGAAATTACCGCAATATCCATAGCTTGTATCGTGCGCTATAGCCTCTTCACCTTGTGAATGCTTATAAAATGCAGTCGAAATTGCTTGTACATGGCCTAACAGGCGCATGATATTGGTTTCCATGGCATCCATATCCAGAAAATCGTCGTAGCAAGAGGACATAGCCGCGATCATGGAGCCTAGAACACTCATGGGGTGAGCATCTTTGGGGAAACCTTTAATTAAAGTATGTATGGTATCAGGTAAAACACTGTTTTCAGCAATACCCGCTTCAAATGCAGATAATTGCTCAGCGCTAGGTAATTCACCGTGAATAACTAAGTACGATACTTCGATGAATGAAGATTTATTGGCCAATTCTTCAATAGCATAGCCTCGGTGACGCAATATACCTTGTTCACCATTAATGAATGTAATGGCGGATTTGCAAGAACCAGTATTACCGTAGCCAGGATCAAACGTAATGGCTTTGCTTTGAGCCCTTATTTTGGAGATATCTAGCCCTAATTCCCCTTCGCTTCCCGAGAAAGACGGAAGTTCATATTCCTGGCCATCAATAGACAGTTTTGCGACGCTCATGGTATATCGGTATCCATTCTGGTTGAGGCATAAGTCTCCCTAAGCCGAATTTCAGATTTGTTTGTTCCAACAGATATATATTGCATGAATGAGTAATCAACCTGATATCGCACTATATACCGATGAGGAATGAAATAAATATACACTAATTGGCTTTAAAATATCAAATCCTACACATATATACAGTCTATTTAGCAGAAATCTAGTTTTACTTAAAAATAGGGGGTTGCTTAGTAAGCTTTTTCGACGCTAATCCATACCCAGTGTGCCGAGAACCCATCTGTAAATTCATGATGAATATAGTCCCTGTCATCTAGATTAAATGTTTTATAGGTATTCCAAGAAGCGTCACCCAAGTAATCGACCTCAACGACGATAACGTTTTCCTTGGCTCCTTTTTGTGTTAAATGAAGAACTTTCTTGTCGAAGCCAGTCATAAGAAATGGATCTAGAACTATAATGTTATCGATCGGTGTATTCCACCAAGGACCTCCCCACCCTTAGGGTTTTCCAAAATTCCATAAGGTATCAATATTCCCAAACCAAAAACTGAATTGGGGTTGACCTACTGCATTATCTGTTTGGTCACCAGCCATGACGAACATGCCTCTCCAGTAGGAAAATCTGGAACGATTCGAAGGTGGGTACTGTTTGGACCAACCCCCCAAATTTTACCGTCATAAATTAATGGACGTGACTCATAAAACATACTATGAATATCCATGATATAGAGCTCGGTTTGCGCTTCACGGATATGCATCCATTCGGTATTCCATGTATGATCAAAACTATGACTGGATTAAGGGAGAAGGTAACGGGTCCATTCACCATTATCCAGGACACGTAATATGACCGAAGATTTATTCCAATCTGTGGCAAACAAGGTATTGCCGTATCGCTTACCCGGAGCAGGATTCTGTTTTCCTGCGACTTCTAAAAATTAATTGCGTTCTATAATGGTACATTCCTTGCCATCCCATTCAGGAATACAGCCTCCGGCTCGTTTTCCTAAAAATTCAGATCCCTCATAGGTATTGTTGGTGACAACGACTTTTCCTTGGGCGGAATGCATGTCTTTAAAATGCACCTGCCCATTGATATCCAATTCCTTTACGAGGTTGTACAAGAGCGTCGACTCCAAAGTTTCCAAATCGACTTCATACAATAACCCCTCCATGCTGAGATAATAGGCTATAGTTTTAGGCTTTTTGAGGTGACGTGCAGTGCGGTTAAACGATCCATACTCAATTCATCAAGGGTACGGACATTGCCCTCTGGATCAATGAGATGCGGTCCTATAATGGCCTATTTTGTATCCCAATACACCATACGGTTGGCAAAAGTACCTGTAACGGACTCAGGATAAAATACCGCCAGGCAAACCAGTAAAGCTTTACATATGGAATAGTCGCTTTGAAAATTTCATTGACCGCCTGTACGCTTTGATCTATCGGGTCATAATCTAATCTAATAGGCGTATCGCCTATGGAATCGCTCAACACACTTTTGACCGTTTTACTTAAATCAACCAATGGGTAGGCTTTATATCTATCCCCCATGCGAATACCAATGACCCAAGACTTTCGCGGTTGTTCTTTACGTTTGATTGATACGGGAAATATAATGGTATCCGATTGCTGATACCCTTGATAGCAATTGATCGAATAATTGCGGCGGTGTTACACCTTGATCACAATGGAAGTCAATGGTATGGTACGCGCCGACACATATAGCGTTATCATTTACCCAAGAAACGACTTATGCACAGGCCAAATAATTTCCGATAAATCAAGAATGAATCGCGTATGACATTGAAATGTGAAGAGTGATTACCTGTTTCGTAAATGGTGCGTATGGGCGAAGAAGCCAGAGTGTACTCTCCTCGAATAGCAATAGCGATCATGTGCATCTCAGTCTCATAACGTCCTCCAGGGATATTATCCAACTCTTTCTCCAAAAAATTTCTGGAGATAAGTCGGTAGCCTGATTGAGTATCGGGCAAGTGACGACCCAACAACAGTCCTGAAATCACCTTCGTTGTTTTATTGCCAATTCGACTGCGTAAAGGAACATACCCCATATCAAAATCACGGGCACCAATGAGAAAATCCGCATTTTCTTCGAGAAATATCTCATACAATCGCGGAAGTTCTTTCACGTCATGCTGACCATCAGCATCCAATAACGCGATACATGTGATGGTTTCATCCTCAAGTAAATGGGCATAACCTTTAAGCAAGGCAAAGCCCTTACCGTTATTTTCGGGGAGGGTTAAAATTTGCGTAACGGTAGATTCAAGCCCATAAACACAATTATCGGTACTTCCATCGTCGACCAAGCAAATGGTTTGCACATAGGGCTCAAGTCGCTTAATCACTTCAGCAACCAGCGACCCTGCATTAAAAGCAGGCACAACAACAGCCAAAGCTTTGGGTAGTTTTTCTATCGAGACTTCAGTAGAACTCACTGTGTGCTCATCTCTCCGCGGTAGACTTAAACAATCACTTAATGTATTCTACCTTTTTATCTCGACATAAGGAAAGTATCTAAATGAAATACTTTATGTATATCCCCTTGTTATTACTGGGATTATCTACATGGGCGGTCCCCAACGATCTGGACAAAAGCCTGAGTGATGAATTTGCTCATAATAATGGTACGAAGATTCATTATGTTGCCAAGGGTCAAGGTGATTTAATTGTGTTCATTCATGGGTTTCCAGATTTCTGGTATTCATGGCGCAACCAATTAAATTCATTATCCAAAGACTTTCGCGTTGTAGCAGTTGATACACGTGGGTATAACAAAAGCGACAAACCTAAAGAACAAAGTCAGTATCATATGTCGGTATTGGTAGAGGATATAAAAACGGTTATCTCTCACGAAAAGCGAGCTAAAGCCATCATCGTCGGCCATGATTGGGGCGGTATGATTGCCTGGCATTTTGCTACACAGTACCCAACCATGACCGATAAATTGATTATTCTCAATCTCCCCTACCCCAAAAATTTATCTAGAGAACTTACCCATAATCCCATCCAACAAAAAAATGCCGCGTATGCACGCCGCTTTCAAGAGTCGGATTCACATAAAGTAATCAGTGCCGAAGCCTTGGCGGCAGTAGCTGCACGCGGTGATTTGGGTTTATCTAAAATCTATGCCAAAGCCTTTAATCGTTCCAGCCTTGAGGCCATGATGTTTTATTACCGTGAAAATTTCCCCAAGGTCCCCTATGTAGACATAGACTTTCCGAAAATTTCAATGCCCGTGCTTCAATTTCATGGTTTGGAGGATACGGCATTACACTCGGACGGATTAACGGGCACATGGAATGAAGTGTTGAAAGATTACACCTTGGTTACCCTATCGGATTCGGGTCATTGGCCACATTTGGATGCCCCTGAAAAAATAAATGAGACGATACGTTGGTGGGTAAAAATGCGTCAGGACTGATCGCGTGTATCATGAAACCCGGAACATTGTGTTACGGGCAAGGGTGGGTATTTACGAAATCGAGGATCACTATCACTCAGGGTACACCGCCAATAACTTCTAGATCCCCTTGGGTGCGAAATTGAGTTACCATACATACAGATTGTACACAACCCCACTTGCACATCTAGCTTTGGAGTGGACGAGTCTTCAGTCATGTTCTATGCGCTGCTGTTTTCAGGATAGATACATAGTTCCGAATAGTGGTCTCCCATCCATTAATCAAGGCTTCCGAAATCAAGGCATGACCAATAGAGACTTCGAACACATTGGGTACGCGACTTGCAAACATACCTAAATTATCCTGATTTAAATCATGGCCTGCATTTATCCCGAGGCCACAAGCATGTGCCTGTTCTGCCGAATCAATAAAAGATTGTAAGACTGATTCTTGCTTGTCAGTCCCCCATGCTTGAGCATAAGCTTCGGTATAGAGCTCTATGCGATCGGCTCCAATATCTTTCGCTAATACCATGCTCTCAGGCACTGGGTCCATAAAAAGACTTACACGGATATCGTTCGACTTAAATTCGTCAATAATTGGTTTGAGGCTATCAGCATCTGCTGATAAATCCCAGCCATGATCCGAAGTCAATTGAGTAGGTGCATCTGGAACCAGTGTGACTTGAGCGGGTTTGACCTGATTGACCAAGGCATTAAAGGCATCGCTGGGGTTTCCTTCGATATTGAATTCCACATCAATATTCGCACTTAATCGATGAACGTCGTCGCTACGCACATGGCGCGCGTCAGGGCGTGGATGTACCGTAATGCCTTGTGCACCATACGCAATAGCTTTTTGGGCAAATTCTAGTGGATCGGGCTTTGTAGAACCACGACTATTGCGAACAAGGGCTATTTTATTGAGATTTACGCTTAAAAGGGTCATGACTAAAGTAGTTTTTGGCTCACAGTTGTAATTATTAAAGTTTATATTATAGCAAAGTACACCTGACAATTCTCCCATCTCAATTGAAACTGGTTTTGGCGGTCGTAGGATGGTATATATTATGGAATATAATTATTGTATATTCAGTTAAACCTTGTAGTATACCTACTGTTTAGAGCGACGAATTAAAGGATTAAACGATGTTCTCATACCACCATAAACCTGACTGGCACATTGCCGATTCTGAAGCTACTCCGGAGTCAAAATTTATGGATCGGCGCTCGTTTATCAAAACTATGGGTATTGGGGCCCTAACGCTAGGCACTTTTCAGAATTGCCAAGCTCAAAGTGCTACTATAAATACCATGCTTCCCCCGCTTCCGGACTATACAAAAAACGCAGCGTATAAAGACGCGGGCAGAGCCATCACAGAAGAGAAACTCGTTACAAGCTACAATAACTTTTATGAATTTGGATTTAGTAAATCCGATCCGGCTACAAACGCAAAAAACTTTAGCTTAGATCCCTATACTCTCACTATAGATGGTCATTGCGATAATCCAATGAAAGTTGACCTGGAGCAAATTGAAAAACTAGGTCTTGAAGAACGTGTCTACCGGTTTCGCTGTGTAGAAGCTTGGGCAATGACTGTACCTTGGATCGGTGTTCCATTAAGCAAATTGATTGAACAGGCCCAACCTAATTCAAAAGCAAAATATGTCGCTTTTACATGCTTTTACGATCCGAAACGCGCAAAAGGCCAGAATGATAAGCGCTACGATTGGCCTTACTATGAAGGGTTACGGTTAGATGAAGCCATGAATGAATTAACCATGATTACTACCGGGTATTATGGTAAACGCTTATTGCCTCAATCCGGTACACCACTGCGTATAATCACACCTTGGAAATATGGGTACAAAGGGCCCAAGTCTATTGTAAAGATGACCTTTACCGACGTAGAGCCTAAGACTTATTGGAATACAGCGATCCCTGGGGAATACAAATTCTACTCAAATGTAGATCCTGAAGTACCGCATCCACGTTGGTCACAAGCCAGAGAGCAATTCTTAGGTGAACGCCTGAAAAACAAACCAACTGAACTGTACAACGGTTATGGAAAACAAGTGGCTAAAATGTATGCAGACCGAAAACGAGACTTGTATTAAGCACTGCTCGTTTCTAAATCTTCATCCAATTGTTGAATCAGTGCGGAAAGCCCGCCTTCGGTAATAAGCTCACCGAGTTCTACAGGATCAATGGTGTGCCCATAGTGATCGTGTAGAATCTTTGGAATACGAATAGCCCCCCCCCCCATAGTACGGCCCAATTGTTCGCACATTTCACTGAAGCCCGCACCTGAAACCAAGGCATCCAACAACTGCTGCTCTTCTGCTGCATCCCAGCGTTTACCCTTACGGGTAGGTTTACCATGGTCAACATGAAGTCCTGAATCTTCTTTGGGTTCTGATGCAGCGTGATCGGACACATAATGCTCAATCCAGCCTTCACCATTGATTACATTTAAAAAATCCGCCCCATAGCGATTGAGTTTTGATGTACCAATGCCGAAGATTTGACCCATTTGAGCCATCGTTGTAGGCACATGCAACACCATTTCAACAAGTGTTTTATCTGCAAAGATACAATACGCTGGAATATCTTGACTGGTAGCCAATTGATGTCGCATACCACGAAGTGCTTCAAAGAGATCCTTTTGAGGATCACTTAACTGCTCCAATATAGCAGCACGCTTGGCGGAGCTAGAAGATGTAAATATCTTCTTTTCAGGCAGAATATCTTTTCGAAGTGTTAAGGAAGATTCCCCTCTCAGCAATTGGCTTGCCCCTGCCCCAAGTTTTAATACGTTGTATTGATTCACATCAACTTCAAGAAGCTCCTTGGCGACAAGTTGACGAATAATTGTTTTCCATTGGTGAGATGTAAACTCATTACCGACGCCAAAAGTGGGGATTTGGTCGTGACCCCATTGTTCCACTCGAGCCGTACGGTTGCCCACTAAAATATCGACGATATGACCGGTAGCAAAATTTTCTTGTACGCGATAAACACACGAAAGTACTTTTTGTGCCGGAACAACTCCATCAAAAGTTTCAACGTCATCCAAACAATTGTCGCAATTGCCACAATTGTCCGAGTGGTCACCAAAATACCGAAGAAGCTGCTTACGCCTGCATTCAATGGATTCACATAAATTAACCAATGATTGAATGCGTGCCAACTCAACATTTTTCTGAAGTTGAGGAGCATCGGAACTATAGACAAAATGTTTTATTCGGATGATATCTGCAGCATCAAAAAGCAGCATGGCTTCAGAAGGCTCTCCATCACGCCCTGCACGACCCGTTTCTTGATAGTATGCTTCAATACTTTTAGGCAAATCCATATGAAAAACAAAGCGTACATCGGGTTTATCTATCCCCATCCCAAAGGCAATCGTAGCCACGATAATTATGGAATCTTCTCGAAGAAAACGATCTTGATGATGTGCTCGGGTATCGGCATCCAAGCCTGCATGGTACGGGAGAGCTTTAAAACCTTGTTTAACTAAATATTCAGCCGTGGTTTCCACCTTCTTACGCGACATACAATAGACAATACCAGAGGAAGACGCATAGTTAACCTCAATAAAATTGCTGAGCTGCCGATTGGGCGTATTTTTAGGTTGAATTCGGTATTGAATATTGGGCCGATCGAAGCCCGCGATAAATACTCGATCGTTATTACCAGTCATGGAAAATTGTTCAATGATATCTATTCGAGTTCGTTCATCAGCTGTGGCGGTTAGCGCAATAAATGGAACCTCTGGAAAGCGTGTTCGCAATTCACCCAGTTTTTGGTAAGACGGTCGGAAATCATAGCCCCATTGGGAAACGCAATGAGCTTCATCTATGGCAAATAGAGCTACGGGACAGCCTTGCAGCATACTTCCAATATCTTGCGTGTCCAAACGTTCTGGCGCTAAATACAAGAGATCAAGTTCACGCTTCCGCAAAGCTTGATTGACGTATTGAACATCTTCTGCACTACAGGTCGAATTGAGTACAGCGGCACGAACACCTGATTGCTGCAGTGCCGTCACCTGATCCTGCATAAGCGCTATCAATGGTGAAACGACTACCCCGACACCATCGCGGCATAAGGCTGGAATTTGATAACACAGCGATTTACCACCGCCGGTCGGCATTAGCACAAAGGCATTAACCCCCTGTATAATCTTATCAATGATTTCCTCTTGATTTTCCCTAAAAGAATCATATCCAAAGACCTGATTCAGCACATCAAATTTAGATGGCATTTCTGTTCTCCTACACTAAAAAAGGTTTGTATATCATATAGTTGTTAGTAGGACGATGCAATGCTAATGAACTAGAAAACAAAAAAGAACACCTCATCAATGAAATATCCTTTTTTTAAAACTACTGGTGTTTTGTTTGCCGTTAGCCACTGATAGCGAGGTCGTTTCGGACTCCTGTAGCGTCGGACTGCTCTAAAGTTTGTATAAGCTTCAGAGCAGTCGCACCGAGATCCTAGGACACATCATTCTCTTTCTTTAGCATTCGAGCTTATACGAAGCTTGAATCTGGGTACTACTTGCTACGGCCCTGACACCGATAACAGAAACTGTACCATCCATGATTCGTCTCCTCAGGGATTGTCGGGTTGATCTCCAATAACATCTTGCTTCTATAGTGTAGATATAATTATTGAAGAACTTTAGCTAAAAGTAGATTCAAAAAGACATAAATAGTTACTTGAACAACTAGCCAATTTTATTGCGGTTTTGACGCTTTTTCTCTCGAATTTGGCTAAAAAACTGACTCAGAATAGCGCCGCAAGGCTCGGCGAGAAGGCCCGTTTCGACTTCAGGCTGATGATTTAAACGAGTATCACCCAATATATCCATCAAAGAACCCGCACAACCCGCTTTAGGGTCAGAAGCCCCATAGTAAACCTTGGGTATTCGAGCCAAAACGATGGCGCCGGAACACATTGAGCAGGGTTCAAGAGTAACAAAAAGCTGTGTATCTTCAAGGCGCCAACTATTGAGATGATTGGCGGCCTGGGTAATTGCGAGTACTTCGGCATGTGCCGTGGGATCGTATAGCGTTTCGCGAAGATTGTGGGCCTTGGCGATGATTTCGCCTTTATGGATAATTACACATCCTACAGGCACCTCTCCCGCTTCAAAGGCTTTTTCCGCTTCGCGTAAAGCATAGGTCATATATCGAGTATTGTCGTCAAGCATCAGCCTATTGTTGTGAATTGAAGCCGATCATTTCAAGTAATATCTGAATGAACTTGTAGTTAAGATTATGGATCGGTAAAATAAGCTAATTGTTATTGAATTATTGTTTTTAATTAGTAAATTGTACTTGGGGAGATGCGCAAGTATGTCTAATAATACCGAAAATAGTCTCGGGATCTATTTAGCAGAAATTGCTAAAATTCCCTTGTTGACTCCCCAAGAAGAAATCCGTCTGGCGAAACGCATCCAAAAAGGTGACCCAGAAGCACGTCGCATACTCATTGTCTCTAACCTTCGATTGGTTGTGAGTATTGCCAAAAAATACCTTTACTTTGGATTGGCTTTACTCGATTTAATTGAAGAAGGCAACATCGGATTAATGAAAGCTGCTGAACGATTTGATCCAGCACGTGGATGTAAATTTTCTACCTATGCCACATGGTGGATACGCCAAACAGTGACCCGATCGTTATCCAATCATGGACGTACGGTTCGCATACCGGTTTACGTAACTGATGGCATCACAAAATACAAAAAACATGCGGAAGAATTGTTTATTAAATTGGGGCGCGAACCCGAAGTGGCTGAAGTAGCCGAATCGATGGGTGTAAAATTAAAAGAAGCTAAAAAAATACAACGCTTCATGCTAGACGTAGCCCCCTTAGAAAAACTAGAGTCGACCGATACTGAGGAAGGACTTGGATTGGCAGAGAGTTTTTATGCCGGTGGTCAAGAAAAAGCCATTGTTCAATATGGCCTCGATGAACAGATGGAGGATTTGCTTAAAGAACTCACTGAGCGTGAAGCAGGCATAATAAAATACCGATATGGTTTGACGGATGGAAAAGCCCATACCCTTGAACAAACTGGAGCAAAATTTGGCCTTACCCGTGAGCGTATACGTCAGATTGAAAAAAATGTGCTCAAGCAATTGGCTGAATATACTGAAGGTCGCGAAGAAGACTTCCTCCCTTAGGTAAATTTTAAAGCGAGACCTTTACACATGGATCTAAGTACAATCATCCGTAATGTACCGGATTTCCCCAAAGCCGGCATTCAGTTCAAAGATATTACCACCCTCCTGCAAAATGAAGATGCATTTACCTATGTTATCGATACTTGGCGAGATCGCTATGCTAGCCAAGAAATCGATATCATTATTGGTGCCGATGCACGCGGGTTTATATTTGGAGGCGCATTGGCCTATGCGCTAAATAAGCCCTTCTCTTTGGTCCGTAAAAAAGGAAAACTCCCCTTCAATACCATCGCCCAGTCCTATAAACTGGAATACGGGGAAGATACTCTAGAAATACATGTAGATGCAATTAACCACGGCAATAAAGTGCTTTTGATTGATGATCTTCTCGCCACAGGCGGAACAATGGAAGCCACCGCAAAACTGGTTGAGCAACTCGGTGGCGAAATAGTTGAAATGGCCTTTGTCGTAGAGTTACCACCCCTGAACGGGCGACAACGTTTGGACAAGTACCCCATCCACACCCTCGTTGAGTTTATGGTGGATTAACTAAATTTTCTTCACAGGAAATTTAGCAAAAAACTCTTTAAGATGATCATGTCCACCCGATTGCTCAACTGTCTGTTGGGATAACTCTTCAAAATCATCTAATGATTTCGCAATGAACAACCCACTGCCTGTAGAAAACGGTGCATCAGCATCGTCTAAATATATTTTTCCAGCAGCATATACTTTCTTACCTTCGGTGCGCTCAACCCAATTTTCCACGGTGTATAAAGTATCCAAGGGGAGTCCACGGTGGAAATTTATGGTAATGGATGCAGCAACTACAGGATATCCTTCAACCCAGCAAGCTACCCCCATCGTATGATCCAATACAGCTGCCATACTGCCACCATGGGCATGTCCGGGTGGGCCTTCTGCATGTGGCCCCCACCATATTTTTGAGATTAGACGCTTGTCTTCTTCGCGTACAAACATCTGAACGCGCAAGCGCTCACCTTCAGGGTCACCATCAACAAATGATTTGTTGATTCCGGAACCGAAAGGCGTGATAATGGGTATGCAACCTTCTGGAGGTTCTACTTGGGAACTATCAAGGGGTGTAAATGGACTCATGAGTACCTTTGCTACCTATCGATTAACCTATTAACTATAATACTATGATCTTTTTATTCGAAACTCAAGAATATATACTAAAACAAGCGCTCACCGGTAAAAAGTTTAGATGGACAATGTACTTTTAAAATCATGGTTCATGAGCCTAAAAACAATCATACTATCATGTGTAATAGCCTTCACTCTTTAGCTGAGGAAGTTGATCATAACATAATAGATATTCATGATGAAGTTATTGTTTTTTCAATACTTAAAAAAACAGAATCCACTTACCAAGTCATCAAAATCGAACTTCGCAAAGTACCTCTGAGCCTGCATCGTCAGCAATAGCGATAATATCTTGTACATAAACTTTGAGGATCTTGAAAAGAATTTACAGACACTAAATAAATCGCTCCTATTTGCTACCAATGCTTGTATTTTCCATAAAGGTTATTCTACCAATGGCTTGTATATCGAATCTTTAAAGAATATTTCTCCCCTGAACACGAAAAATGGCAAAGGAAATTTCTACTTAAAACCCAACGGAGTTTTCATGATTCAAGCGGGAATTCCACAGATAATGAATAGCAGTCACTATAAAAAGAGTAAATCTTCCCCTGAATTTTCTTTACAATCAGTGCCCCTATTATTGGATAAAGGTGTAATACATAAAACATTTAATAAAGGGAGTAACAATAAATTCACCAGAAGCGGTATTTGAATTCAAAATGACCATACTGTAATCATTTCCTTATCAAATACACCAGTCAACTTATATGCATTCTCCGACCTATTTAAAACATCCTTACATTGCCAAAACGCATTATATTTAGATGGTTTTATTTCCCAGTTTTATATCCCTACAAAATCTGAGGGAATCAATTTACGCCCCTATGGTTCCTACATTGCTGTGTGTGCAAAATAAGGACTCGCTACCTCTATTCGAAATGGGGTAAAATACCCAATTCCGAAATCCCCCTGCAACGAAACGAGCATAATGAGCGAAAAACAATCGGCTGAAGCAATATTATCGGTACAAAATATAACAAAAAGCTACGGTTCTCAACCCATCCTAAAAGATCTTTCCTTAACGATTCATGCAGGAGAACGCGTGGGCTTGATTGGACGCAATGGTAGCGGAAAATCTACCTTAATGAAGATTTTGGTGGGGTTGGATGAACCCGATCAAGGTGAAATTACCCGTAAACAAGGGTTGCGCGTTGGGATGCTTAGCCAAGAATGTGCTTTAGATCTTTCCCTGACAGTGGGTGAAGTATTGAATCAAGCCTGTGCTTTTACACAAAGCCTATTAACCCGCCATGATAAACTAACCGAAGGGTTGTTTGGCGAAGAGCTTGACGAAGCACAGCGTGAGAAATTACAGCATGAGTATGATGACCTACACCACACACTAGAAGTTCATAATGCGTGGAACTTGCAACAAACCATCGATAAAATTGCTCAGGCACTTGGAGTTCCCACCTATGACCGTACAATGGACAAATTATCGGGAGGAGAATTGCGCCGGGTCGATTTAGCAGCCACCTTAATCGCTCAGCCCGATGTATTGTTGCTGGATGAACCCACAAACCACATCGATACCGCCAGTGTTGAATGGATAGAAAAATTTCTTGCGGGGTACCAAGGCACCTGTCTCATAATTACCCACGATCGATACTTTCTGGATCTCGTAGTGAATCGCATCGTGGAGATCGAATTTAATGAGCTGTATAGCTTCCCCGGAAACTATGAAGATTTTCTGGAATACAAATCACAAATTCAACTAATTGCTGAACGTACCGAAAATTCACGACAGAATGTATTGCGCCGTGAATTGGCATGGTTACGCAGGGGGGCAAAAGCCCGCTCAACGAAACAAAAAGCGCGCATCAATCGATATGATGATCTGGAATCTCAAGGGGGGCCGAATCAACACAAAGAATTTAGTTTTGAAATCCCCCAGCCCCCCCGCCTTGGTAAACGTATTTTGGATGTGGACAGCTTAGGCTTTAAATATCCCGGTGAAGACAGAAAGCTCTTTGAAGATTTTTCAATGATCATGCAGAAAAATATGCGCGTTGGGATTGTGGGCCCCAATGGCTCTGGAAAAACTACCTTGTTGCGCTGTTTGTTGGGTGAACAAGAAGGCTATCGGGGCAATATTTGGGTTGGTGAAAACACCGAGTATCTATATGTTGACCAAACGCATTCCGAAATCGATTTGGATAAAAGTATTCTCGATTTCGTTTCGGGCGGTTCAAATCACTGGGAAGTCAATGGTCGCCGTGTTTTTATACCTGGATATCTGGAAGCATTCTTGTTTGATACTGATACTTTACACTCCCCCATGCGCAATTTATCTGGTGGAGAACGAAACCGTATTGAGTTGGCTCGAAAATTATTGCGGGGCGGGAATTTTCTGGTTCTTGATGAACCTACAAACGATCTGGATTTACCGACCTTGCGTGTGTTGGAAGAAGCAATCCTAAATTTTGACGGCTGCGCTTTCATTGTGAGCCACGATCGCTATTTTATCAATCGTCTATGCACTCATATGATAGTGTTTGAAGACGATGGCACCTTGTATTATAACGACGGTAATTATGATGACTACCTGATGTATAAGGAAAGTATCACTCCAACAGATGCTCCCGCGCGAACCAAGAAGGCCCTCTCTCCTTCCCGAGCCCCAGCTGTTGAATCGAGCAAGAAAAAGTTGACGTACAAAGAACAAAAAGAAGTAGAAAGCATGGAACTCAAAATTGAGGAAAAGGAGGCGAAGGTAGCCGAAATAGAAAGTGCAATGGCTTCATCGGCTTTTTACGATCAAGAGTATTCTTTGGTAGAAGACACTTTGACTAAACTCGAATCAGCTAAACAAGATCTGGAACAACTGTATGCACGGTGGGAAGAATTAGAGAATATCGGTTCCTAAGACTTAGCCGCGTGCGAGTTTATGCTCAAGCTTTTCATAACGATCAAGAATTTTCAAACTACTGCCAGCAAACTGAGGTTTTTCCCAGTTTTTAGAATCGAAATATTTCTCGCAAATTTCTAGCGCTGAGATATAGTTTTTCTCGCGAATATAATACCCCATTAAATGTTCATAGGGTTTGGGGTCACTCGCATTTAGATCAATAGCCCGCATTAAAAACCGACGACGTTCTTCCGGGGAGGCACTTTGACTGGCCTCGATTAATGCAAATTCCCAGGCAGTATCGCTTGAATGATCTTCAAATGGATCGAAGTCTTCACGTGGCAGGGATCGAATCCCTTTGATTTTCTTTCGCTTCTCTTCAAACCATTCAGGCATATGCGTAATAAGGTCTGGGTTATTGCGCACGGAAGTTTTTACCGACTTGAGAGGCACTCCACTCTTACGGGCCTCATAGGCTTGTAACTCATAAAATGGATTGCCACATGAATCTTTCATCTTTTGTGAACGATTCATAATCGAGATAAATAATTTTTGTTGCTCTTCATTGGTATTCTTTTGCAACAATTTACCGAACAGTGAAGGATGTTCATTCTTGAGGAGCATTTGTGTTTCTTTGGCCATTAAGTATTGAACTAAATGTTGCATCCCATGACACGAATCCATTGAGCGGTGGTGTTCATTCGATATCGGAAAACCAATCGTGTCCAAAACACTACGTAAGCGGAATTCATTTCCCTTTACTTGAATGCCTCTCTCCCGGGACCATTCAATTATATCAACCACTTTTGCTTGTGGTGGAACAATATCTTCTCGAAGTAATGTTGCCGATAAGAATTTACTCGTGTAGTGTGGGTGATCAGTAAAAATAATGGGATTGGGTCCAACCCAGTCAAAGAATTCCTTCACCCCTTCATTAGGGTAAGGTGATTGAGCTACCATATCTACATTAATGCCTGTACGGCCGATAATTTTTGAAGATATATGCTGATCGGGATTACAGAAAGTCCAGAAACTATCCAATTCTTTCCCAGCCAAGTCCAACTTAATACAACCAATTTCAATAATGGCATGCTTACGCGATGCTGGTCCAGTTGTTTCGAGTTGAAGGACGACTAAATTAGGTGGTGAAGTTGCAGAATGAGCATTACCGTTTTGATGTATCGATGGCCCCACTACAATCGGCGACTGACATTTACGGCACGTTCCCTTTGACCCAATATATTTCTCCGGAATGTGCAGAACCTCACTACACTCAGGGCAAACAAACTCGTACATATACTACCTCCATTACAATTACATGGCCTAATAGAAATTCGTTCATTCCCACTGTATAACTAGAATAACACACTTTCTAGATAATATAGAATTTTGTTAGTAGTGTCAACTAAATACTAATATCACCAAAACCTATAAAAACAACAGCTTTGATAACGTTTTAAACTATTAAATGTTAGGTATAGTTGTCAGTTAACCCAATTTTTGGCTCTATCAACTGCATTTTTCCAATCTTTATATAACGCTTCACGCTTAATTGGTTTCATTGTTGTTTGAAATTCTTTGTCTAATATCCAGTTTTGTGTAACATCATTTTGGTTTTTCCAGAAACCAACAGCAAGGCCGGCCAAGTAGGCAGCACCCAAAGCAGTCGTTTCGGCGACTAGTGGCCGTTGAACATGTTTACCTAAAATATCCGCTTGGAAATGCATTAAACCATCATTGGCAGTTGCTCCACCATCAACACGAAGTTGTTTAAGTTTGGTCTTTGCATCCGATTCCATCGCCGATACCAAATCCCGACTTTGATAAGCCATGGATTGCAAGGTAGCATGCGCAATATGTCCCCCCGTTGTACCTCGTTCCAAGCCAACAATGATACCCCGAGCATACGGATCCCAATACGGTGTACCTAGTCCCACAAATGCAGGTACAAAATAAACCCCACCATGATCGGTTTCCGTTGCAGCTAACTTTTCGACATCAGTAGACTTTTTAATGATCTTTAGACCATCACGAAGCCATTGCACTGCGGCACCGCCAATAAACACACTACCTTCCAGGCAATAAGTTATCTTCCCATTAATCCTCCACCCGATTGTAGTAAGCAGTCCATTTTTACTCGCTACTGGAGTATTACCAGTATTCATTAATGCGAAGCAACCGGTTCCGTAGGTATTTTTAACCATACCTTTCTTAAAACAACCTTGGCCAAAAGTCGACGCTTGCTGATCGCCAGCAATCCCTGTGATGGGAATGGATTCACCCAACAATTTAGGAACCGTATAACCGAAATGGCCACTGGAGTCTTTTACTTCCGGCAACATGGCTTCAGGAATATCCAAGATTTTAAGCAACTGCTTATCCCATTTAAGGGTATGGATATTAAAAATCAACGTACGGCTTGCATTACTATAATCCGTAGCATGAACCTTGCCTCCGGTCAATCGCCAAAGCAAATAGGTATCCATAGTCCCGGCTAAAATTTCACCACGTTCAGCGCGTTTACGCAGGCCTTTGTATTTATCCAATAAATATTTAATCTTTGTACCCGAGAAATACGCATCCAACACCAATCCTGTTTTTTTACGAAAGGTCGTTTCATGCCCAACAGCTTTCAGCTCTTCACACATATCAGCCGTGATGCGACTTTGCCAAACTATGGCATTGTGAATGGCTTTGCCCGTGGATTTCTCCCATAACACAACCGTCTCGCGTTGATTGGTAATTCCAATAGCCGCTATTTGCTTGGGACTCACCTGAGCTTTTCGCAGTGCACCCCGTGCAGTCGCCAGTTGAGATTTCCAAATGGCTTCAGGATCATGCTCAACATGACCGGGTGATGGGAACAATTGCGGAAACTCGCGCTGTGCGGTCCCCTTTACTTTCCCGGCTTTTGTAAATACGATGGCACGACTAGAGGTGGTACCCTGATCAAGGGCCAGAACAAATTTGGGCATGGGCTTCTCCTTAGCATACAGTGTTACCTAACTCTAACTAAGTCATTAGTGTTGATCAAGCTTTATATAGGTCGACACTTGCAATATTAGCTGTTTTTAGCGTAATTTAAGGGGATGAACAGACATGACTTTGGTTTACTCTACAGGGAGTTTTCCGATAAGTGATAGCCATTTAAATAGTCAATTTTTCATATGCCCATACGCCGTTTTTCAAATCGAAAATCTAATTCATCCGATGATTCATCCTCATCCGGAAAGAAACCTGTGTCTCCTAAACAGGATAAAGCCCGAATTGAAGAACTCGAAGCGCAAGTAAAAGAGCTCTCGGGCTTAGTCGAACTTCTCATTGACAATACCAAAGAGCCCAACAAAAAGAACGCTGATTCCCGCCCGAAAAAAGCCCCTGCTCAGATGGAACTTTCCACCTCACTGGTCCCACAAGCCTTAGTCGATGGAGTAAAGGATGGTGTCGAAAAGATCCTGGGTGTACAAAAAGGTGAAACTATTGAAACACGAATTGGGAGCACATGGCTTCCACGAGTAGCCGTTCTGTTATTCATGACGGTTCTCATCTTAGGCATGCATGACGATAGTGTTCAACCCTTCTACAAAGTATTAATTGGCTATGGAATTGGTCTACTTCTGGGGAGCTATGGAATTTACCGTCGCCAAATGCAGGGCCTTTTTCCCAAAGCCATGCAAGGACTTGGTCTAGCCACTATTTTTTATGCAAGCTATGCGGTTTTCTATATACCCGAAATGGACTTATTGCATGGCACTAAAAGTGCATTGCCGGTCACTGTAGCAACCCTCGTATTTATTGGCTGGGGTCTTTGGTTAGGCCGCAGTCAATTTGCCACCATGATCGTATTGCTACTTACTCAGTACACCATCATTCAATCTCTCAACGGAGAAATTACTGAAGGGCAATTAAAATATGCCTTGGTTATATGGGGAATAATGGCTTTCATTACCGCTATATTGCAATTGCGGGGCCGTTGGAAATGGGTATTATGGTTAGCCTTGGTTTGCACCTACGGCGGTTATGCGTATTACTTTAGGTATCCTCCTGAATATTTGAACATCGAATTCAAAGGGGCAGTCATTCAGCAAGAGGCCTATTTACCTTTAGCCAATATCTTCTTGAGTGGACTGTGTATTCTTTTTGCTATGGGGACCATGGCCTGTGCGCGCAAGCATAAATCTTCCGGCCCCGGCATGGTTCTATTTAGTTTAGCCAATTGCTTTTTATTCATCTATGCAAATCAATATGCGTTCCGCACTATCCCCAATCAGGCAGAAATTGCCTTCGGCATCATGGGAGTGGTGTGCATCGTTTTAGCGTACTGTTCACGACCCAAATTCGCACCCAATAATGTCATAATGCAAGTATTGGTATGCCAAGCGATTTTATGGGGAGGCATGTATTTACGTTTTGCATTATCTGTTGCTTGGGAACCCATAAGCTTAAGCTTTATGTGTCTTGGCCTAGCGCTAATTTATAAACGCTTGCCGCTGTCAGTATTGACAGCACTGCAATTTCTCTTAATGATAGCCGTATTTGCCGGTTCTATGGGCATGGTACAAATCCCCGGCGACACAACGATCGCAAGCTTTGCCTTACCCACCAAGTGGGTATTTACATGCAGCCTAGTGCTTATTTTTACAGCAATTGCCTGGTATTACGACCATCGAGTTGCACCGCATTCAGCAAGCTTGGCTCAACCTGAAGGCCGCTGGATTTTGGGAAATCAACGGTGGAACTGGTCACCAAATGTAATTGCAGTTTTTTATGCAACTACTGCTGCATTTATCATGAGTGCGATCACCATTTATGATCTGGGCAATGACACACGCCTCCCTTTCATCTTGGCAGGTCAAGCACTGGCTTTCGCTCTTATTGGCTTAATCCTTCGCACCCCCCAAATGGAATTGTCCGGAGTATTGATTCTTGTAACGGCTCATGTGACCTTTCACTTTTATGGATATATGGATGTCAATGATTTCACTTCACAACCCTATTTTATCGAAGCGGCTTTAGGAATCGCATTGGTCTCATACTTAGGCAGTTATTTCTGGGAACGGTATATACGACACATTGAAGACGGGACTGATTGGGAGCACGATTTACTCTCTTCAATCCCTTTTGTCGCTTCTACGTTAATTTTAACTAGTGTATTTGAACACATAATCAATTCACCCTTGGGTGCACTTTCCCAGACTCTTCTAGGCTTAACACTCATGTCAGTGGGTATGCTAAATCGATTGATTGGTTTACGAATCGCCGCTGTAACTGCAGTCGGTTTAGGTTCCATCAGCTTTTATATTCGCTCATTGGATATCATTGCACCCAACACTAATTTTGACCATTTCTTTATCATCTTATTGAGTATTGTGTTGAGCATTGCTGCAACTGAACGAATCTTGCACCATTGGGAATCTAAAACTGAAACAACGTCAAAAGTAACTCCCGGTTTTCATATCGCTTTAGTATTAATTTCAGTTAGTTTTGGAACACTCGGACTTTGGCACGGGGCGCCTCCTGAAAAACTCAGTCTTTATATTATGGCATGGGCCTTAGGAGTATTGGTCTTTGGTGTGTTATTCCGTTCATCATATTATCGCTTTGCAGCGTTGTTCTTAATCTTTGCCGTTTTTGTTCGCCTGTATATGCATGATTTATCCAATCTGGACCCTCTTCTTAAAATCGTGGTCTTTGCCGTATTCACTGGCGTAATATTCATGATTTCCTGGGGCTATAGCCGCATCCGGTTAAAGTAGGCATAGGATCTTTATTGATCATGAACACACCATTCCAAAAAGCACAAGCCATTTGCCAAACCCTACAAGCAGCCAATCACACCGCATTACTGACAGGGGGATGTGTGCGTGATTCATTACTTGGTGTCAGTCCTAAAGATTACGACATTGCAACAACCGCTACACCCGATGAAGTTGCCGCATTGTTTCCAAAGTGTATTCCAGTGGGTGCAGCCTTTGGCGTCATGATGGTTCTGGATGGCGATGATCAATTTGAACTGGCAACCTTTCGTACAGACGGTGATTACAGCGATGGACGGCGCCCCGATTCAATCGAGTTCACCACCGCAAAACAAGATGCCCTACGTCGCGATTTTACAGTGAATGCCTTGTTCATGCATCCTAATACCGAAGAAGTCATCGACTACATTGGCGGCAAAGCCGATCTCGAAGCAAGATGCATTCGTGCAGTCGGCAACCCTATGGATCGGTTTAAGGAAGACCACTTAAGGCTCATCCGCGCCATTCGTTTCGCATCGCAATTGGATTTTGACATTGAAGCCGATACCTATGCAGCAATTACCGAATGTGCCCCCTTATTGAAACATATCAGCCCAGAACGCATTCGCCATGAACTCGAACGTATCCTGACTCAACCCCGTCCAGAAGTCGCCATACAACGACTATACGATACAGGATTACTTGAACAATTCCTCCCTGAATTATGCGAGACAGTCGGGTGTAAACAATCGCCCCAATATCATCCCGAAGGCGATGTTTTTACACACACATTACTCGTATTAAAACACATGGTCTCCCCCACATTTACCTTGGCGATGAGTGTGCTACTCCATGATATCGGCAAACCGCCTACGCAAACTTTTGAAGACCGAATTCGCTTTAATAACCATGACCATGTTGGTGCAAAAATGACTGAAACGATTTGTCGACGCTTAAAATGTTTCAACAGCGAAACCAAACGAATCACATGGCTGGTATCAAAGCACATGCGAGTAGCGGCCAGTCAAAATATGCGTGATAGTAAACTCAAACGCTTGGTACGTGAAAAAGGCTTTGGTGAACTGCTCGAACTCATGAAATTGGACAGTCTGGGGTGTCATCGAGATTTATCCAACTACTATTGGCTCAAAAAATACGCCGAAAGCATTCCAGATGAAGTCGTAAGACCTGTCTTATTGATAAGCGGAAAAGACTTAATTGAACTTGGCTACTCACCTGGGCCACAGTTTAAGGAAATCCTCCTATCCATCGAAGACCTTCAGTTAGAAGATAAAATTCAAGACAAACAAGCAGCGTTGTCCTATATCAATGAACATTGGCCACAATAATAACGGCTCGTTAAAAGTATTTGTTTAGAATAATCCATTACTGCCTTCATCATTGAGTAGAACTTGCTTCACGACAACACCTGATGCTATATTCAGTAATAAATCAGAGGGACGCGCTCATGAATTTAAGGCAAATAATCGATTCGTTACAACAAGATCATCAGTTTCGAAACAATCTCACTACATGGCATACCATACCGGCTAAAGAACCACAAACGGCAGATTTTCCATCCGGTGTGGTTTCAAAATTAGTAGATTCATTTGCACGACGTGGTATACATCAGCTGTATTCACACCAGGCCAACGCCATAGAGTCCGTATTAAACGACGAAAACATTTGCGTGGTTACCCCAACGGCATCGGGTAAAACAATGTGTTACAACATTCCCGTGCTAAATCAACTCATCAAGAATCCCAACGCGCGTGCATTATATCTTTTCCCAACCAAAGCCCTGTCGCAGGATCAAGTCCATGAACTCAAATCGATCGTGGATGATTTGGAAGTTAAAATCGGCACCTATACATTCGACGGCGACACACCCGCTTCTGCGCGTAAAGCAGTACGCAATGCAGGCCATATCGTCGTCACCAACCCAGACATGCTTCACGCCGGAATCCTCCCCCACCACACCATTTGGATTCGACTCTTTGAAAACCTTGAGTATGTCGTTATCGATGAACTGCACCACTATCGCGGAGTATTTGGCAGTCATCTAGCCAACATCATCCGACGTCTAAGGCGTATCTGCGCATTCTATGGTTCCGATCCTAAATTCATCTGCTGTAGCGCAACCATTGCCAATCCAAAAGAGTTGGCCGAGAAAGTGGTGGCCGCCCCAGTAAAGTTAGTAGACAACAATGGTGCACCACAGGGTGAACGCCATTTCTTATTTTACAACCCCCCCGTTGTAAACGCAGAATTAGGGATACGTAAATCAGCCGTAAAAGAAGTCAGCCGATTAACAACCCACTTCCTTTCTAAAGATGTGCAATCCATTGTTTTCGCCCGTAGTCGACTACGCGTAGAGATTTTAACAACCTACTTAAAAGATGCCCTTAAAAAACTAGGGAAATCTACGAAGCTCATAAAGGGATATCGCGGTGGCTACCTCCCCACCGAACGGCGCGCAATCGAACAAGGCCTGCGCAAAGGCGAAATCATGAGCGTGGTAAGCACAAATGCATTGGAATTGGGCATCGATATCGGCAGCCTGGATGTATGCATCATGACCGGCTACACAGGGAACATCGCCAGTACCTGGCAACAAGCAGGACGTGCTGGTCGGCGTTCAAACACATCCTTGGTGATACTTGTCGCCTCAAGCGCTCCCCTTGATCAATACATCATAAGTCATCCAGAATATTTTTTTGAACAAACACCGGAAAATGCAACGATTGATCCGAATAATCTCAGCATCATGACCAGCCATATTAAATGTGCAGCTTTCGAGTTGCCCTTTATGGACGAAGAGTCCTTCGGCTTGGACCATACATCGACTCAAGAAATATTATATTTCCTAGAGGAACACCGAGTCATTCGCCATGTACGCAATAAGTGGCACTGGAGCGCGGATACCTATCCCGCTGAAGAAGTGAGTTTACGTACCGCAGCACCGGGAAATGTCGTAATTTTAGACACCTCAGACAACGGCCGTGTTATCGGCGAAATTGATATTTTCGCAGCACCGACGGAAGTCTACGAGAATGCTATTTACATCCACCAAAGCGAACAATACACAATCGACCGACTAGACCTCGAAGATCGCAAAGCCTATGCACGGTCTGTCGAAACAGATTACTATACGGATGCACAAATAAAAGTAGACCTAAAAGT
>Ga0315320_10000059_pt1 | contig 82398 bp, 72 predicted proteins | sample M140m21515metaG_FD_203458 | JGI IMG/M metagenome (GOLD analysis project Ga0315320, IMG submission 203458) | Ammonia-oxidizing marine archaeal communities from Monterey Bay, California, United States - M1 40m 21515 | ecosystem: Environmental > Aquatic > Marine > Coastal | place: USA: California... | reverse complement strand
CTGATGAATCGTGCTGGGTCGGGGTTTTACGCCTCGCGCTCCGCGTACCCGGATCACACAGCCTGAAAGACAAGCGGAAGTCGGTTGCTCAGGTTCGTGATCGCTTGCGCAGTCGGAAGAACCTGAGTGTTGCGGAGGTTGGTCACCTCGAAGACCACTCCCGTGCCATCCTGGCTGTGGCCATGGTGGGCAATGACCAACGGTTTATTCGCTCCGCGCTCGATCGGGTTGTCCACGATGTAGGCTCTTGGCGAGCCGCCTTAATTGAAGACACATCGATCCAGGTGCAACGGCCAGGCGACGCGAGCTTCGAAAGTCAATATGATGAATGGAAGAAGGGCTGATCGGGTGCACACACAGAACGGACGAGAAATCTGGATTACACGCGGACACTTGGCAGCGCTGGGTACCGCCACCCTGGCCATTGCCTTGCTGGCGTTCTTTATTGGTATTCAGGTCGGACGAAACCAAGCGGAAAGTCCACAAGAGACACCCGTGGACGTACTCTTACCGGACCCTGCCAAAGAAGATGCACTGGAAGCGCTGCTACGAGAGGTCGAAGCCGCACAAGCCGCAGCTCCGCCCCTCGCCTTTCCCGACACCTTGACGGAAGGAGAAGCCCCCGCCCCGCCGGAAGAGCCATCTGAGAACCCCGTCGAGACGGAAGTGGACCCGGTTCCAGAGGTCAAACAGGAAGCCCCACCGCCACCTCCATCAAGTGCACCCGTCCCAACCTCCGGTTGGTCGGTTCAGGTCGCCTCGTATGACAATGCTCCCGATGCGGACGCACGGGTAGAAAAACTACGAGAACGAGATCTCAAAGCATACCGAGTCACCGCATTGATTCGCGGAAAAAATTGGCATCGAGTCAAAGTCGGTAGCTACCCATCGAAGGATGCCGCGGCCAAGGCCCGCGACGAATTGGCTCGGATACTCGGCACGCGAGACTTGATGATCACCGAGGCCCCATGACTCGGCGCGTCGAAAAGCCCTGGGGTCACGAAGAAATCTGGGCGGAAACTGCGACATATGTCGGAAAGATTCTGTACATCACTGCAGGTCATCGACTTTCTTTGCAGCACCATCAAGTGAAAGATGAAACCATTCGGATGTTGCGCGGAACCATGTCCCTCGAACTCGAGAATGAGATCGGAAATGTCGAAACAATTGTCATGAAGCCTGGTATGACGGCACACATTGCGCCATTCCGAAAACATCGGATGGAAGCGGTTACAGATGTCGAATTAATAGAGGTATCCACCCCCGAGTTGGACGACGTTGTCCGCCACCAGGATGATTACGGGCGTACTAAGCCCGCATGAACGCTTGACAGAGACCCGATTTGGTTGAGATCCTTAGCCGCGCCCGGAGCACGCACATGTTGACCCTGTTCACAGCACTGACCCTCACCCTCGGAACGGCACAAGCCGACCAAGTAGCGGTGTTCAGTGGATCCGGTACAGAACTGAATCAAGTCGCCACTGAAGGTGGCTCCCCTGAGTATTATCTGGTGGCACCAGGTGACACCCTGTGGGAGATTGCCCAAGCCTTCTTGGGAAACCCCTACTATTGGCCTCGGCTTTGGTCTATCAACGACTACATCACGAACCCGCACTGGATTTATCCTGGGAATCGAATTGTCTTTCGCATGGGGTCGTTGATTGAACCCCCAAGCATCGAGTTGGAAAGCTCTCGCGATGGATTTAGTGTAGACGGCCTGGACTTCGAAGACATCGAAATCGAATGCGGTCCTGACCTCCGTTTCGATAACAACTTATCTGCAGACAAATACACGGCACCTGCATTCCTTCGGCGAAAGAAAAATCTGGAGACCTTTGGATTGATCGCAAAGGCGCGCCAACCGTCGGTCATGTTGGCCGAAGACAACTTGGTTTATGTGCGGGTCGATGATCCAGATGCATACGAATGTGGCGATATCCTCTCGGTATACCGACCCGTCAAGAAGAAGGTCCGACACCCCAAGATACGCCGTCAAAAATACGGCAGCCTGTACCGCATTCTGGGTGAACTGAAAGTGGTTCACAAATACGGCGATTACTTGAGTGCCAACGTTCGCGAATCCTACATGGAAATGCACCGGGGAGACCTTGTGGGACCCGCGATGCCCGTGACTGTCGAGCTCGAAGTTGGAAAACCACGGGGCGACCTTGAGGGTCAAATCGTGGCCCGTATGTCTCAAGAGCAAGTGCTTGCGACCGTTGGAGAAACCGTCTTTATCGATCGCGGAAGAGCCGATGGCGTGCGGGTTGGAAACAGCTTCTTTGTCGTGTCTCGCGCCGATGAAGTCGTGGACACCAAACGCCCAGACCCAGCCCTTCCGCCCAGCGTGATTGGACGCTTGGTGGTGGTTCGCGTGGATGACTATTCATCCACGGCGGTCATCACCGATGCCAGTCACACCATTCCTGTGGGCTCAGAAATCATCACCCGGATGAACTGACAGTTGCACCCGCCCGCTGTGGCGCTACGTATCTGATATCGGTTCACTCCATCTTGTGATTGCTCCCCAAGGCAATCATGAACGACATTAGCGGTTTCTGGCATGGCGCAGCCTGCCTCAGCGGACGACTTGATTTTTCCGTCGCCCTTCACGAGTACGGACAACAACTTTCGGACCTATCCGAACAAGAGTTGACCCGTGCAGGCATCTCTCTTCGGCATCAAAAGAGACTCCGAAACACTCCGCCCTTACACACGGAGTACAGAGCCTTGCGGCTATGTGATCCGGACTATCCCGACTCCCTCCGTGACCTCCCTTTCGCCCCACCGGTTCTGTTCTACCGTGGAAATATAGCGCTCCTATCTGAGCCATGTATTGCCATGGTGGGCGCTCGGCGCTGTACCCAACGGGGACGCGACCTTACCCACAAAATGGCCTCTGAGCTCGCCCAGCATGGACTTGTCATCGTGAGCGGGTTGGCCTACGGAATCGATTCCGCAGCCCACCGAGCCTGCCCCAGCCGCACCATCGCAGTCTTGGGAGAAGGCTTAGACAAAGCGATGCAGGGTCGAAAAGCATCGCAAATCGAATCGATAGTTGGGGCGGGCGGACTCGTGATGAGCGAGTTTCCTCCAAAGGTCCCTGCCAGTCGATACACCTTCCCACAGCGCAATCGAATAATTGCCGGACTTGGAACAGCCACCGTCGTGATCGAGGCCACCATGCGCTCGGGAAGTCGCATCACAGCACGCCACGCACTCGATGCAGGTAAGGACGTCATGGCGGTTCCTGGGCATCCTTTTGATGTGACCTCTGCCGGATGCAATGCCCTGATACAACACGGGGCCGCACTGGTTCAAAATGCCACCGACGTACTTCATGAGATCGGATTGGAGATGGTCACCGCCCCGGTCCAACAGCCCAACTGTCCCCTCGAAAAACGTGTCATTGAGGCCCTCGATACGGTGCTCACATTTGATGAATTGGTGACCAAAACATCCCTCGGGGTCCCTCAACTGATCACATCGATCGCATCACTCGAGTTGACGGGATGGGTGCAACGGTTACCCGGCGATCGATTGAGCCGAAGGAATCTCTAATGAGTACCCCAACACCATTCCCACCGATCATCGAATTGGACTCCCGTGCAAGTACCTTGCTGGATGCCTTGGTCGATCTGGGACACCTTGATGAAACCACGCTCGATCAAGTCAACCAAGCGCTCTCAACCATTGAAAAGCCGCTCGACTCACACGGCATGGCCATCATTGATCTGCAAGACATGCGTAGAGTCGCCGCCCTTGCTCTATTTGAGCGGCTTCCCCATCTCGATGGAGAAGCCCGACGAGTGATCGAACGAGAATGGGGCCTTCTCTTTTACTGAACCTGGGCCTACTTCTTCTTCTTCTTGAAGCGACGTTTCCGCTTGGGCGCCTTTTCTCTCACGCGAATCAATTCAATCGCCTGCGCGAGCGTGAGGCTTTCGGGCTCCGCAGTCTTGCCCAAGCTGGCATTGGTGTCACCATCGGTCACATAGGGCCCATAACGGCCATCCATCATACGGATGGCTTTCTTGGTGCTCGGATCCTCGCCAAGTTCCTTGAGTACTTCTGCGGTCTTTCGGCCCTTGGGTTTATTCAAGAGTTCAACAGACTCTGCCACGTCAATGGTGAGAACCTTTGTGGGATCCTTATCGCGGATACTCCGTGTTTCTTCTCCACACTTGACGAATGCGCCATACCGACCGTAATCCGCCATAATCGCGGTTCCTGACTCCGGGTGAGGACCCACATTTCGTGGCAAACTCAACAGAGCATGGGCGGTTTCAAACGTGAGTTGGTCCGGCTTCATCCCACGCGGAACACTCTTACGCCGTGGCTTTTCGGATTGCTCGTTTTCGCCGAGCTGCACATACCAACCAAAACGTCCATTCGCGAGAAACACAGAGAATCCTGTTTCAGGATCTTCGCCAAGGGCCTTGGGACCTTGCAAGAACTCCAGGGCCTTCTCCAAGGTGAGTTCATCGGGAGCAAGATCATCGGGCAGGTTGGCTGTATTCTCACCCGCTTGCAAAAATGGGCCGTACTTTCCAACACGAACCACCACAGGGGTATCTTCTTCCGAATTCAGCTTCTTGCAAATCGGACCCGTCATTCGACCGATCTCAATCGTGCAGACTCGGCGAGGATCGATATGCTCTCCGCCCTGATCAACCGAGTTTTTCAACGTGTCCCAGAACTGACCCAGGTAGGCATTTCGGTCGCCTTCACCCATCGCAATGTCATCAAGCTGGTTCTCCATCTGGGCGGTAAAGTCATAGTCAACCAACCAGCTGAACTGCTCCGACTCGAGCAAGCCCGTGACGGCAAATGCAGTCCAGGTCGGAACCAATGCACTGCCCTTCTTGAAGACATACTCACGACGAATAATCGTATCGATAATGGACGCGTAGGTGGATGGACGACCGATTCCACGCTCTTCCAGCTCTTTGACCAGTGAGGCCTCCGTCAACCGAGGGGGTGGCTTTGTCGCATGCGGCTTGGCCAACATTTCCCCTGCTGTCAGGCTGTCACCCGGCTTCACCGGAGGCAGAATCTTCTCAAGATCTGCAGCCGCGGCTTCCGCGTCATCGGAACCCGCAATGTAAGCCAGACGGTACCCGGCAAATTCGACCGTCTTACCCTTCGCCTCAAATCGCCCATCACCCGCTTCAATGACCACTGTGATGGTGTGGCCGCGCGCGTCCGCCATTTGAGAACCAACCGTCCGCTTCCAAATCAACTCATAGACGCGACGCTCATCTGGACCCAAAGAACGCTTCGCTTCATCCAGAGAACGAAAGGCATCTCCGGCTGGACGAATCGCCTCATGTGCTTCCTGTGCGTTCTTGGCTTTGCTCTTGTAAATACGGGGCTCATCTGGAACGAAATTTTCACCATATTCAGCGACAATCAGGCTGCGAGCTGCAGCGATCGCTTGCGCAGACAAGACCGTTGAGTCCGTACGCATATAGGTAATCCAACCATTCTCATACAACCGCTGTGCCGCGTTCATGGTCTTGCGTGCCGTCCATTTGAACCGACGGTTGGCCTCCTGCTGGAGCGTAGAGGTGGTGAACGGCGGTGCCGGGCGATCGATGTACGGACGCTCATCAACCTTGAGCACTGAGGCTGGACCATTGGATATGGCTGCAGTGGCCGCTTTGGCTTCCTTCTCGCCAAGAATAGTCAGCTTTTTCTTGCTCTTAAGTTCACCCTTTTGATTGAAATCTCGACCCGTGACAATCTGATCACCCTTCCAATGGGTCAGGTGTGTATCGATGGTTCCCATTTCATTGCTAAACGGACCACGAATATCCCACCATGCAGCAGAAATATGAGCCATGCGAGCCCGCTCACGGTTCACAATCAACCGCACCGCTACAGACTGAACGCGTCCAGCGGAGAGGTTGGGTCCGACCTTCTTCCACAGAAGAGCAGACACCGGGTAACCAAAAAGCCTGTCCACAATACGGCGAGCCTCTTGCGCTCGAACCAGACTCTCATCAACCTTTCGAGGAGACGCGAGTGCCTTCTGAATTGCCGAAACCGTAATCTCATGAAAGACGAGCCGATGAACGGGCACTTCTGGCTTGAGAACCTGCAGAAGATGCCAGCTAATGCTCTCCCCTTCACGGTCTTCATCTGTCGCGAGGTAGAGAGCAGAGGCCCCATCAAGACATTCACGCAGATGTTTTACCTGCGCCTTCTTATCTTTGGGCACCACATAATAGGGAACGAAACCGTTTTCGGTATCTACACCGAGTTTTGCACCAGGTGCCTTCTGTAGGCTTGGCACCAAGTCCTTGGCGGTTTTGGCAAGGTCACGAATGTGGCCCACGGAAGCCTCCACCTTGTAGTCATCACCGAGAAAGCGTGAAATTGTTCGAGCCTTAGCGGGGGACTCGACGATGACCAATGGGGTTCCCATATCTGGACTACCTCTCTATAAGTAATGTGTGCCGTCACACATTGGGGTGGCCCCAACATGTCAAAGTACCCACCGGGATACCCCTCAAAGCGGCTCGGTGCAAACATCCCGCACCACGGCCATAGGCCGATAAGTGACTTGGCACTTGACGCGTCCAGGGTGTAGGCTGGTAATCATGGACGTTGACCTCAAGGGATGGATCGATCATCTTCGCGGCGAATGTGGGTGCTCACCCCACACAATCCGTGCGTATCGAAGCAACCTCTTGAGTCTCTCGAATTTCCTGATGGATACCGGTAAAACCCTACAAGCAGCTGACCTGCTGGCGCTTCGTAGCTGGTTGGCAAGAGAGCGTGTGGGAGGGAAACAGAGACGAAAAGAGCCACTTGCTCCTGCAACCATGGCCCGCAAGGTTGCCGCGATCCGCAGTTTCTATCGATGGATGTTGCGGGAAAAACGAATCACGGTCAGTCCAGCAGGGCGACTAAAAAGCCCCCGGGTACCCAAGAAAACCCCCCGATTTCTCGATGTGCCTGAAGCCGCTGTCGTGGTCGAACAGCCCGCTCAGTCCGGCTGGTTTCTGACTCGAAACCGCGCGCTGCTGGAATTGATGTATGCCGCAGGTCTTCGGGTTTCTGAATGCATCGGGCTCGATGTGCACCACCTTGATCTCAGCAATCGACTGGTCCGGGTAATGGGTAAAGGCAACAAAGAACGAATCGTTCCATTCGGTCCACCAGCGGCCGAAGCACTCCTAATTTGGTTGCGACAAATCCCAGACGATGGGGCACTATTTCTAAACCGATTTGGCAAGCGACTCAGCAGTCGCTCTGCATGGAAGATCGTCCGAGACGCAGGCGCCAGTAATGGCATTACAGGCCTTCATCCCCACGCACTCCGACACACCTGCGCGACACATCTCCTGGGTTCAGGTGCGGATCTTCGTACGATCCAAGAGCAATTGGGCCACGCATCCCTCTCTACGACCCAACGATATACTCATGTAGATGCCGCTCATTTGATGGCTGTGTATCGATCCGCTCATCCGCGCGCCGGAAAAGTCTCTGAGGACTAATCAGACTGTCCTTTCCGCATTCGATATGCTGACAGCATGGCAGTAGAACCACTGACAGACACAGAACGAAAGAAACTCGATCGTTTGCATCAGTTCGCAACCACCAGCGATCATTATCAACTGCTGGGAACATCCCCCGATGCAGAACCTGAGAAGATCACTGCTGCGTACTACCAGATGTCCCGTGATTGGCACCCAGATCGGCACTATCGACGGGAGTTAGGAGAATACCGCCAAAAGCTTGAATTGATCTTTATCAACATCACCAAAGCCTACAAAGTGTTGTCCGACCCAGACAAACGCCGCCGCTACAATCGCGACAATAAGGCGATGGTTGCGCTCGCACGCCAAGACATGCAGGCTGAACCACAAGAAACACCCCGCACCAAAACCGTCGAGATGGACCCCGAGACACTTCGAAAGCGGAAAGCCAGAAAAGCGAAGCGTCTATCCGAGCGAAAAGCGGCCCAAGAGCGGATGAGTCAAAAGCGTGGAGATTCCCGCCAGAAAGCCATCAACAAACTTCGGGCCCAAGCTCGCGGACAGAATCAACGGGCAAAACGATACTTCGATCAAGGGAAGAGCGACTACGACGCTGGAAATATTTCGAAGGCTGTCTCTTCATTGCACCTGGCTGTTCAGTTTGACCAACAAAATAAAGAATACCGAGCTCTCTATGAATTGGCCCGTTCAGAGGCCAGCCAAAGTGCCGCAGTCCAAGCTGTTCAATCCGGTGAAAGTGCCGAAAGCTTCCAAAACTACCGGGAAGCCATGCACCATTACCAACGTGCATGCGACATGGATCCGGACGATGGACTCCCATTCTACCGATTGGCGTTGCTGACGATTCGCGTAGATCAAGACCAACGTGCCGCATTGGGCCTGCTTCGAAGTGCCGCTTCCAAGTCTCCTCGAAATGTCGAAATACGTCTCTCGCTCGCAGAACTCTACGGAGAATTGGGCATGAACCTCAATGCGCGGCGTGAATATCAGACCGTATTGAGAATGGATAAATCCAATGCCCGAGCAAAGGCTGGCTATCGCAACGTGCGCTGAGCACCGACTGACGTTAGACGGGCGGTGCTTCAACTGAAGCGACACACCCATCGGTGGAGGCTGACATGACCCAGCCCGATGCATCTCAAAATATAGTCGTCGTAGGCCTGCAATGGGGAGACGAAGGAAAAGGGAAGGTTGTAGACCTTCTGGCAGCCAGTGCACGTCACGTTGTCCGCTTTCAGGGCGGAAACAATGCCGGACACACATTGGTTGTTGATGGTGAAACCATCGTCCTTCATCTGATCCCCAGTGGTGTCCTCCAACCCAATACCACCTGCGTGATCGGAAATGGCGTCGTCGTCGATCCCGAAGTGCTCGTCGTTGAACTCGATGCCCTTGCAGAGAAAGGACGGGTCATTGGCCCAGATGCTTTAATGCTCAGCGCCGATGCCCAGTTGGTCCTGCCCATTCATCGCACCCTCGATGAACTGCGAGAACAAGCCCTCGGCGGTTCCAAGATCGGTACGACCAAAAAAGGTATCGGGCCGGCCTATGAAGACAAGGTGGCACGACGCGGCGTTCGTGCGGGAGCCTTGCTCGACCTTGCTCGCTTCAAGAGCGATATCGAAGGCACGCTCCACGAAAAAAATCGGATATTCACCGAATGGTACGATGCCGACCCCTTCACCATAGAAGCGCTGATCGCTTGGGCCGAACCACTCGCCAAGCAACTCCGGCCCTACATCGGAGATTCGGTACAACATCTGCATGATGCATCAGATCGGAAGGAGCCAATCCTCTTCGAAGGCGCCCAAGGCACCTACCTGGACGTCGATCATGGAACATACCCCTTCGTTACCTCATCCAATACTGTGGCTGGAAATGCCGCGGCTGGGACTGGAATGGGACCAACAGACCTCCATTCCGTCGTGGGGATCGCCAAAGCGTACGCCACACGGGTCGGTGCTGGACCCTTCCCAACAAAGTTGAATGGAGCTGAAGAAGAAGCCCTTCGAGCCAAGGGGGGAGAATTTGGGGCCACTACTGGCCGCCCACGATCGTGCGGCTGGTTCGATGCACCCATGGTTCGTCACGCGATCCGGCTGAATGGTGCCACCCATCTCGCACTCACCAAACTCGACATTTTGAGCGGGATGGACTCCATACGAATCGGCACGCACTACGACAACGCTCCAGGGGATGGCCGCTTCGAAGGAACACCGCAATACGAGACAGTCGAAGGCTGGGAAGAAGACATTTCTGCCTGTCGAACATGGGAAGAACTGCCCGCTACCTGCAAGGCCTACGTAAATCGCATCGAAGAACTGGTTGGATTGCCCGCTGGATTGATCAGTGTAGGGCCAGGTAGAAAGCAGGTAATCCCGCGAGACTCACTTTTCCGTGCATCTGATCATTGACAGCCCGGGTCGTTTCTCGTTAGCTGACGTTTGTTCTTGGGCCGCTAGCTCAGTTGGTAGAGCACCGGCCTTTTAAGCCGAGGGCCATTGGTTCGAATCCAATGCGGCCCACCCTTTCAGACCCCATCGTCTAGTCAGGTCAGGACACCGGGTTTTCATCCCGGCAACACGGGTTCGAATCCCGTTGGGGTCACTCTCTCATCTCCGCCTCGGAAACCCAAAAAAAGGGACCGAGGCGGAGATTATTTTGATCATAAAGTGATTCGCTAATCGCATCACGTATAGGCAATGAGCATGCCCGCTTGGACACTCCCCGCGTTCTTTGCAGCATGGGTCGCCATTGGCGTGACCATCGCCATCGAACGCCTCGGCGGTAAGCGTGGAGGACTCGTGGGTTCACTGCCGACCACGATCGTCCCAGCTTCCATCGGGTTTCATTCTGTATCCAACTCGGTCATCGATTTTCAGGACGCCTTGTTCATCACGCCTGCGGGAATGCTGGTGAACGCACTCTTTTTGCTGATGTGGCGGATCGTTCCTCCTCGTTTACCGGCGGTTCACACTTACTTTCGCCTATCGATGTGTGTGGTGATCACCATGATTGGATGGCTTGTGATGGCTCTCGGAGCCATTGAGATCACAAAAAACATTGATCAGGTTGGGCTGAGTCGCAATCACTGGGCGATCGTCCTTACTCTCACCATGGCCACGCTGGGGGTTTTGGCCTGCAAGAGAAACCCACCCGCTCCCCGCGCATCGTCCACGGTCGGACTGCCTGCGATCATTATCCGTGGCCTGGTGGCCGGGAGCGCCATTGGTGGGGCGGTCTGGTTGGCCAATCATGGTGGCCCTTTGATCGCGGGGGTCGCAGCGGTATTTCCAGCAATATTCATGACCACACTATGCAGCTTATGGCTATCCCACGGTGAGTCCGTCGGAGCCGGTGCAATCGGTCCTCTTATGTTGGGAGGCACCAGCGTGAGCGCCTACAGCTGGTTCGCTGCATGGTGTATGCCCAGCATGGGGGTCGGAGTCGGCAGTGCCGTGGCATGGGCAACCGCTGTGCTGGTGGTCACGGTTCCGGCATGGATGTGGCTGGAACGACAGAAGTAGTCCAAACACCCGTCAATCGACGCAGGCCGAAGGCGAGCAAGCACCCCCCTGCTGCCACCATTCCCACCTGCAGACCCAAAACGAAAAAAACTGGCGACATTCCGAGTTCGCCACTTCGCCAAGAGGATGCCTGCACAAAAGCCATCCACTGAAAGACAAACACCAACAGCACCAACAAGCCCCGTGTGGAGCGGGGGCGCCACAACAGCGCCACAAATAGGCCACAGAGCCCCGCGGCGGCAAAGCGTACATCAAGGAGCCAGAAAGAGCGTGGAACCACATAGGGGGGCACCCAAGCCAGCAATGCAGCATGAATAGGCCATGCAAGCGCCGCCAACGACACCATCAACGAAAAGCCATCCACACCCCACCCTTGGGGCGATTCATCGGACCACTCACCGTCTACGGATTCTTTTCGGCCAGAATGTACGCTGCAATAGCGACACCCCGACGCGCCCTCTGGGATCGTGGCCCCACAGCTTGAACACGCCATGTGCATCATTGCACTCCCAGCTTGTCGACAGCCTTCTCAGACGATTCTGGAAGCAATGCCAACTCCAATGTTCCGTTGGCCACAAAGATGGCCGGACCATCCGTACACGGCCCCACCTCACACACACGAACCTGCCTGGGATCCAGTCCTACTTCCCCAAGGGCATTGAGTAGTCTCTGGTACACAGGCGCTTCGAGGGCATGGATATCCATTGTCGCCACGGTTCGTGGACGGGCATCCCACAGCCACAAGACCGTCAGTCCGGTATTGAGTAAAAACAGCATGATCGCCAAATGAATCTGTCGCATCTTGATGCGATCCTATGCCAGCGCAAGTCGGTCGGCCGGTATAAAGCACTCTCCCCTTATGAATGAGGAAGCCATGCCCAACGCCTTCGTTTCTCTCGCTGACTTTTCCACTGAAGAATTGCGCAAGCTTATTGCGCTATCTCATGATGTAAAACGCAATCCACGGGCCTACCGTGATGCATGTGCAGGGCAAACGCTCGCCATGATTTTCCAGAAGCCATCCTTGCGAACCCGTGTGAGTTTTCAAACAGGGATTTACCAACTCGGGGGCCAAGGAATTTACCTGGGCCCGACGGACATCCAGCTTCACCGTGGTGAGTCCATCGCAGATACTGCTGCCGTACTGTCTCGCTACGTGGACGGCATCATGGCCCGCGTGTTCGGACACTCCGACATTGTCGATCTCGCGGTCAATTCAGCGGTACCGGTCATCAACGGATTGTCAGACTTCAACCATCCGTGCCAAGTACTCGCAGATCTACAGACTGTATCTGAAAAGTTTGGCCGGCTCGATGGACTCAAGTTCGCTTACATCGGCGACGGCAACAACATGGCGCACTCCATCATGTATGGCTGTGCCAAGATGGGTATGCACGTCGCAATCGGTCACCCCAAAGGCTACGCCCCCGAAGCCGATGTCACCACACGCACCCGTGAGTTCGCGGCCGTACACGGTACCGCCGTCCAGGTCACAGAAGACCCCATGGAAGCGGCGGCCGATGCCGACGTGGTCTACACCGATGTCTGGACCAGCATGGGACAAGAGGCAGAAGCCGCTGAGCGACTAAAACGGTTCGAAGGCTTCCAGGTCAACGGCGCCATGATGAGTAAATCCAAGCCAGGCGCGATCTTCATGCACTGCCTGCCCGCGCACCGGGGAGAAGAGGTGTCCGCTGAAGTCATCGATGGACCACAATCTGTGGTGTTTGATGAAGCGGAGAACCGTCTACATGCTCAGAAAGCCATCATGATTTCACTGATGGGCAGAAAGCACTGATCCGAACCGGGTTCATGCATGATAGGATTGCATTGATGAGTGAGTTTGAAGCCATGCCCGTTCAGATCTATGAGGTCTCCCCTCGTGATGGTCTGCAAAACGAACAAACGATCCTGCCTACCGAGATGAAGATTCAGCTCATCCAGCAATTGATCGAGGCGGGAGTGCGGGACATTGAGATCACCAGCTTCGTTCGCCCCAGCTGGATTCCGCAGCTGGCTGATGCGGCAGACTTGGTATCTCAGCTGCCCCCCGTCGAGGGTGTCCGCTACTGGGGACTCATCCCCAACCGACGAGGTTTAGAGCGTGCGATCGACTGCGGACTGACACACGTGGCCACTTTTTTGTCCGCATCCGAGACCCACAACCAAAAGAACCTCAATCGAACCCAACGTGAGACCCTTGCTGCACAACAAGAGATGATTCAAAGTGCAAAAGCGGAAGGACTCACAGTCCGCGCATACATCTCCACCGTGTTTGGATGTCCGTACGAGGGAGACGTCGACCCGTCTCGGACCGCACGTCTGGCCCTCGATCTCCAAGATGCAGGTGCGGATGTGATCGTTCTGGGCGACACCATTGGTACCGGTAATCCCAACCAAGTCCAACAGATTGTGGAACAGGTCTCCGAGGCTGGAATTCCACTCGAGAAACTCGCGCTGCACATGCATGACACCCGGGGTACCGCTGTGGCCAATGTCGTTGCAGGACTTCGTGCAGGTATTCGAACCTTTGATGGTTCAATCGGTGGGGTGGGTGGCTGTCCATACGCCCCGGGAGCAGCAGGAAATGCCGCCACAGAAGACCTCATCCATGTACTCGAAGCCATGGGCTGGAACACAGGCATCGACCTTCGTCAGGCGTCTGAGGTCGGGGTATTCTTGGCCAACGCGTTGGGACGAACACTTCCGGGTCGGATGCACAGGTACCACAGCGAAAATGGCGGCACCGTAGCGACCTGTAGCGCCTAATGCCAAACGCCTTCCTCAAGGTCGTCACTGGAGCCCGACAAGGTTTAAATATACCGCTATCGGGGTCTGACCCCTTGGTGATCGGTCGAAAGCGCGGAGACTTACTGCTGGATGATCCACTCATCAGCTCCACTCATGCCCAAATAATGATCCGCGATGATGGTTATGTCATTCAAGATATGGGCAGCACCAATGGCACCCTGGTTGACGGTCGGCTGGTACGTGAAGCCCCGCTGAGACCGGGATCAGAAATTGCATTGGGCAGTACGCGCCTGGTGCTGTTCGTTGGGTTGGATGAAACGCCCGAAATTGATGGTTCTGTGCAGGACTCTGCACGTTCATCTGCGACCGAAATCGCCTGGATGTTGGACGAGGAATTGGTTGAACTTCAGGGTTCCAGCGATCGAACAAGCCAAGGTAATGACGTCATCGATCAAGATCTCCGCCTTCCCCCCGGTCTCCGTGCGGCGGTGGAATGTGTGGCCGGTGCTGATGCGGGTAAAGTCTTTCGCTTCACCCGCGGCAATGTGACTGTGGGCCGAAAACATGGAGAGATTCCATTGAGTGATCTGGAGATCTCTCGTCGCCATGCGGTGATCGAAGTATTCGGTCGAGAGATGATTTTTCTGCGCGATCTTGGCAGCACCAACGGGACCTACCACAACGGACAACGGATCACGGTGAGTCGACTCCGCAATGGAGATACCATCGGCGTGGGTCGGTCCGTCCTCAAGCTAGACATTCGAGTCTAAGACACCGCCTATCGACGCAATTCGCTGTTCAGGTGGCGGCGCCAAGCTTCTTTCTCTTGGACACTGCTTCGTCCCTCGCTGTAGCTGAACCCAGCGATCTTCTCGAGTGCAGGAAGAACAGCAGACGCGACCGACTCGTCCGGGTCATCAACGGCCCGCAACAATGCTGGATAGGCTGCAGTCGAGCCAATCTCGCCCAGGGCTTCAACAAAGTACTTGCGCACCCAAATGCTGCGCCCGCGGAAGGTGTTCTTCTTGTCCAACAATGCATCGGAAAGCGCCTTGACCGCGCGCTCATCCCCGCACTGCGCCAGCGCCAATGATGCCGCCGCGCGTACAATCACAGCCGGATCCTGAACCCGCTCGGTCAGATACGGAACAAATGACTCATGGGCGTAGTCACCCATCGCTGCAACTGCGGCCGATCGAATGGCTGGCATGGGATTGGACGATAGATTGATCAGCTGGTTTCGGGCACGATCGCCTTTGATGTGGCCGAGCGTTCGAATCGCCACCCACCGATGACGGGCATCCGCTTCATCATCGTTGCTCACTGTAGAAACGTGGCTCATATCCGTGGTTCCAAGGTCGACCAAACGCTGAAATGCCTCCATCCGAACCCGCTCTTCGGCATCCTTGGATGAAGCGAGTACCAAATCTTCCACGGGGCCTGCCCATGCGGCCGCAGCCATCAACCAAATTCCAATCATGGGGTTCATCCTTTCAGTCCCAGCTTGATGCATGTGAGTACGAGAATCAACACAAGAGGACTGAAATCCCATCCGGCCGGCTGCCAACCACGCATGAATACCCGAACCATCTTCACGCCCGGAACCGTCAATGCATGGGTCAGGCGACGCGGCCAACGAGCCGTGTCCTCTTGAACCCATGCCAGCAGCACATCAAGGGCCACCACCAGGCAATACATCTCGATAAACCGCGCCGGCAGATCAAAACTCAAATGCGGCCCGGGCCTGGAGGGTGAAGAACTTGCCGTCCGGGTGCAAACCCGCGCGATCGAGTGGGATCCGGTCCGACGTCTTGGCCCAAGCCGCCTCAAATGCCACTTTTATGTGCTCATGAAATGTGTGATGCGCACCGAGGTTCACTTCCCAGCCCAGATGATCATCTTGGGCGTCATACGTGGCACAGTCAAGCTTCTCGCCATCAATCTCATCGCCTTCCTTACACAAGATATTGGTTCCATCTGGCTTGTCTGGCCACGCCATCAAATAGGCCGCGATGAACTCCAGATTGTCCGTTGGGCGGAACTTGAGATGGGGGTAAATGTAGCGGCTGTTGTACACCCCGCCTTTTGACCACAACCCCTTGGCGGCATCGGTGTAGCTGGCCGCAGTGACTCGACTGAGAATCTCGTCATACAACAACAAACCCACGTTGTAGTCTGGGTGGATTGCGCGGCCGGTGAACTTGTCGTCGATCACATTGTCATCGCCCGAGGCGTACCCGGTCTCAAATATGGCTGAATAGCTGGACTGCTCGTAGCCGGCTCGGGCCACGTAGCCCCATATGTCCACTTCTTTGTGCAGGGGGTTTTCCATCTCACCGAAGGGATCAAATGCACCGGGCAACGCAATGGCATTGCTCTCCCCGCGGATATTCAGAATCTCACCTTCAAGAAGAAGACCATTCCACATCAGATGCCCGTAGGCATCGAAAATCCAGATGTCTGAATCTGTTTCTGCTTGGGTACGATTTACCGTGTAAACACCCATCGTCAGATCGGAGGTACGGCCCAGAAGTTCGATGTCCTCACCTTTGTAGATGAGCGCATAGATCATTTGCATGACGTCGTCTTGATTGTCTGCCCACCAGTCGTCTTGACGGTACGCTGCATCACGCTCTTCTGTGTAGTCGTGGGTCACATCTGTAATGCCATCGCGACCCGGCTCACCCGTGATCTTTTGAAGATCACAGCGTTTGTCATACTCGGGGTTCTCACCCTTCACCCAGCCACCACCGGCAGGATTTTCTGAGCACGAGTAGCCATAGTATTGGTCCCGAGAATCTTCGACCAAACGGTCGACACCGACCACAAAGAACAGCGGGATCTGAGAATCCGGCTTGCCCATGATCTTTTGGGCGATCGCGAGTGGACGTGTGGCAAAAAGAAACCGGTCATAGGTTGAGCCACCGTGGTTTTCACCCACGAGGTCATCAAAGCCATTTCCATCGTTCGCCAAGAGGCCCAGACCCCAATCGGAAGGTTGCCGACCGATTCGGATCTTTCCGACAGGGATGTCAAACTCCATCCAGGCACGCTTGATTTGAAACACATCGGTTTCTTGACCATCCATACCCGTGAAAGAGGGCTCACCCGCAAACAAAGACGTGGAGGCCAGAGAAGCGTTGTCTCCCCACACCACGTCGTCCATGACATCCGCCATCATGGTAAAGCTGGCGCGTTTCTCAAAAGAAAAAGTGGGTTGAACACGGAGACGCTGCTGCATGTAGCGCGCCGTCCCACCTGGTCGACCGGCCCCGGGGCCAGAAATGGGGTTGGCGAACATGTCCTTGAACACGTATCCGCGGGTACGGAAGTATCCTTCCATATCAAAATCAAGATCGGACTTGGCCTCTTCTTCGGCCCATGCCGTGTTGACACCCAATCCACAGATCAATGCAGCCAACAACAACATGTGGCCTCCTTTTGTCCCGTTTCCGGAGCTTATTTAGTTGCAGGCTGTGAGACAGTCCGTCGGCATCTTCACGCCGTCCTCAATACCCGTGTGGATACTGGAAATATTGATGCTGTCCGCGATCACTTCAAGCTCGGTCTGTGCCACAAGTGAGTGACCGCCCAAACCATCTGCGACATAGCCACTGACAACCCAGTTTCCGACAGGAACATCCATCAAAATCCATAGGCCATCGGCGGATGTGTATGCCTGGTTTCGGTTGGGGAAGTCGTCGATGAAGTACTTGGCGACCACGTCCGCTGGAATGTTTCCATTGCCATCATCGATCACCACTTGAAGGCCCTCGATGTTGTTGCCACCACAGTCATATGCACCACCGGCAACGATGCCCTTGGTGACCTCTGGACTCACACCCAGAAGTGTGGGAATCAGTGCATAGGTCGTGGAAGACACGCTGTTCAATTCGTGGCTCACCGGGTTGATGGCACCCAGGTTGGGAAGCACATCGTGAGATTCAATGGTCACCTTGGTGGCATCGAGAACCGGATCCGTCGTGACACGGTAGGTAAACGGCTCACAGGTGTTCATCTCCATATTGAAGACTCCGTTTGCATCGGTTGTGACCGTCTCTTCTGGAGCGCCAAAAATGGCATCTGCAAAAAAGAACTCCACGGTGGCTTCATCGACCGGATCATCTTCTTGAAAGTCCAAAACTTGGCCAGCCATGCTGCGTTGAGCGACACAGTTGTCGGCTGGGGTCTCTGTAGTCAAAGTACCCGTGAAGCACGAAATGTCGCCAATCGGAGCATCCGTCACGTTGATGAAGTCTTCAAAGACACCACCACCAATCACGGTGGTGCCGTTGCCAGCACCGGTGTCGCTCCCGTCATCGCCGGCATCATCTTTGTCGCCGCAAGCCATTGTGAGCACAAGGCTCGCCATCATCAATTTTCGCATGAGATTCGTCTCCATAAAGTTGTGGACCAGAGTGCCTTTTCCGGCCGTGCCTCCGGCACGTAGGCAGCGCCTTGGTCCTTGTCAATGTCCGGGGGGCTTAGGGACGCCATTCAATCAAGCGATCCGCCCACTCTTCAACGAGCCCAGCAGTCGCCGGTCCAAGTGAATTGGTCTCTTCATAATGATCGCCCTCTGCCTCTCGCAGGTACGCCACTTGCTCATCCAAGACGAAGTTGTACTCGGGAATAATGTAGCCCAATTCGTCGTTGCCCAGTCCCAAGATCCAGTTGTGCACCCCCCCCATCCGTTCCTTCAAGTAGGGGCCTTGTGGTGCTGCAGCCAAATCGGGAGCGTTGGGTTGTTCAAGGTCGACAATCGGATCTTCATACTCACCGATGTTGGTGTGGCTGCCATCAAATCCACCCACGGCCAACTCCGGAAGCAACTCACCGGGCACGCTGAGAATCCGTAAGGGTCCAATCTGCAGTAAATCCATCTCCGTTTTCAGTTCGGGAACATTGAACTGGTCCAAGTTCGCTTCCGGATCGTAATTGAAGGCTTCACGCTCAAAAACACCCATTAGAAACATGGCTTGAAATGCAAAGTTGTGAATGGGCAAGAACACCTCGTTTGCCCGAAGTGTGAGTTCGGGATCAATCTCAACGGAAGACCCCGCGAGTGCGTCCAATGCCTGACTGGCCATCACATGACCAATGGCTTGGGCTTTCTCAAATGTGGCGTCACTGAATACATCACCATTCCGATCGGTGACTTCTGCGCGCAACGGGGTCATCATTCCACCCACAGCAGCCTGCAGGTAAATACTCACCCCACCGAGTCCCGCAATGGGGTTGCTCTCCCATGCCACACCATTCTCCATCCCATCACGGATGTAGTGGGCAAAGTCGCTGGTGATCTCGACATTTCTACTCGCCAAGGCTTCCGGGTGATTGCCGAAACTGATGAGTGTCGCGATGGTGGAACCATCCGCGACCGATCGAAACCACGCAACCCCCATACTCTCATCCACGATGCGTGGATCACGGGTGTCATTAATCAAATTTCTGGTTCCCTTTTCTGGAACCTCATCAGAGACATCAACAGATTCCAGCAGCAATTCGGTGGGTTCAACATTTGCCACGGCGGTACCCACCGACTCCACGACGGCCCGCTTGAGATCCACCAACCACGCCTCGTCCACACCACGCTCCCCCACTTGCCGTCCCCACTGGCCCAATGAGTCGGGTGCTTCATGGTTGTGGGTCGAACTGATGATCACATGGTCTACATCCACACCAGCCTCGACAACTTGGGCTCGGATTTCTTCCACATCATCAAAGAAGAATCCAACGACATCAAGAGAGACGATGGCCACAGTGGTGTCGCCTTGCTGCAATGCAATCGTACGCGCCCAAATATCATCGTGTACACCATTGGCAGGGCGACCATTATTAAAGCCCGCCATCCACGATCCGCGAAAGAGGCCATCCAACTCCCCCTCATCAGGTCCTGTGTAGCCCTCATCACCCGCGCACAATTGGTCGCACCCACAGTCGACGAAGCGTTCCGATTGTTTGTCGTAGTCACCGTCGGCTTCACCCGCGTCCGCTTCCACCCAAGTGGGATCACCGGGACAAATGCCGTCCTCTCCACAGTCCAGCCATTGTTCCCAACAGGTCGGAGTGATGGATACTGCGGCCGCACCTGCAGCCAGAACCCCTTCGCCACTTCGGCAAACGGCATCACCCGGACAAACCACATCGGGCCGCCAGCCCTCACCCGTATCCGCAATGGGGTCTTGAGCCTTTCCACATGCGACCAGCATGACCGTCAACAGAATCAACCGCATTGATGTCTCCCAATTACGGATTCGTCCCTAACGCAGACATCGGCGTTCTACCGCCCCATTTTAATGTGAACTCTGCTTGGCTCCTCGGAAGATCTGTCATCCAGAAGCCTGTCACCGGGTTAGCCCGCGATCGATGAATACCTTTCGCCGCATTGCCGTCTACTGCGCATCCTCCAATGACATCTCTCCGATCTACAGGGATGCGGCCGCAGCCATGGGGAACACCTTGGCCGATCACAACATCGGCTTGGTGTTCGGAGGCGGAAGTGTCGGCCTGATGGGGACAATTGCCGATGTCATGATTGAACGAGACTGCGAAGTCATTGGGGTCATTCCTGAAAAATTGCAGGCGCTCGAGCTGGGTCACCCCGGCTGCACTCACATGCATGTGGTTGAAACCATGCACCAACGAAAGCAGAAAATGATCGATCTCGCCGACGGGTTCATCGCCATGCCTGGCGGATACGGAACCTTGGAAGAATTGTTCGAGGTCGTGACGTGGGCACAGCTTAACTACCACCTCAACCCCATCGGACTCCTCAATGTCGGCGGGTTCTATGACAGCCTGATCGCCTTTGTGCAGCATGCGGTAAACGAGGGTTTTGTACGAGAAGAACTCCGACACTTGATCACCGTGGGAAACACTCCTGAAGCGCTGTTGAACCAACTCCATCACGCGACGGTACCCGACCTCAAGAGCTGGTTGAAGCTCCCCCCCACCGCATGCTGATGCGCTGGATTCGTTCAGGCATCACCTATGGGCTCTTTCCCGTGTGGTTCACGGCTTCCCTTTTTTCGGCGATGTGGCTACACACCGCCGGGGTACAGCCCGTGATTATCCTCGTGGGCGTCGGAGTCATCACTGCCATTATCGTCGCATTGGCTGAACGCATTCAACCCGCCCACAAACAGTGGAGCCTTTCTCACGACGACATGGGAACCGACAGTATGCACGTGGCGGTTTCACAGGCCATTGTGCCGGCCTTGATGGAGAGCGCGATTACCGCGGCCATTTTGCACATGTCAATCTCGGCCACAGCATGGATCGGACAACCCATCTGGCCCCACAGCTGGCCTTTGGTGTTCCAGTTGGCGCTCGCTCTGATCACCGCACAGTTTTTCGAATACTGGTTTCATCGACTGAGCCATACCCATCCACTTCTGTGGCGGTTGCATGCCACCCACCACTGCTCGAAGCGGTTGTATTTTCTCAACTCGGGACGGTTTCACCCCATCGATACGGCCGCATTGTCATTGCTCTCCTTTGGTACCTTGATGTTTCTTGGGGTCGGAGAACAAGTCATGTTCCTGATGGCGTGTTGGATCACCGTGCATGGGCTCTTTCAACACTGCAATATTCACCTTCGTCTGGGTCCCCTGAACTGGGTTTTCAGCATGGCAGAGCTTCACCGATGGCATCACTCGCAGGTGATGAAAGAGGCGAACAACAACTACGGGAACAACATTCTGTTTTGGGACATCGTGTTTGGCACGGTGTACTGGCCGAGAGACAAAGACGCCGGCCCTCAAATCGGAATCGAAGACATGCCGAACTTCCCTCAGACATGGTGGGGCCAGGTGTGTTCTCCCTTTCGCTGGAACGAGCTCACTAGAGGCTGAACGGCCGCATCGGCGAGCCCGCCCACGGCTGCCAATCTGGATTGACTGTACCGTTCTCGGACAGAGCATTGACCGATCTGTCGGACACAACGGGGCCAACTGATTGGTTTTACGGCTGGCACGAACCCTGCATTTCAGGGTGGCGTGGAGGACCAGCATGGCTCAAATCATCGAATCAATGGCGCTGTCGGGAATCGACGGACTGCCCGTCAGCGTAGAAGTCGATCTGCCTCGCAGGCTGCCGGCCACCATCATTGTGGGCCTGCCCGGCAACGCCATTAGAGAGAGCGCGCACCGGGTTCGATCTGCCATTGGAGCCGCAGGCTTCAGTTACCCAAAGAAGCGAGTTGTGGTCAACCTAGCCCCAGCCGACCTCCCCAAAGTCGGCACCGCTTTTGATCTCCCGATTGCCATCGGGATCTTGATCTCCGATGGGCAAGTTGAAGCCCCAAGGTCAGTTGGAACAGTGTTCGTGGGAGAACTTTCACTCGATGGTGAGCTTCGGCCCGTCAATGGTGCCCTCGCCTTGTCTTTGGCTGCCGCTGCCACTGGAGCCCAACGGATTATTCTCCCCTCCGCTTGCGCTGCTGAGGCAGCCGTCATCGATCAGATCGAGGTCTTGGCCGCAGACAATCTGACACAAGTCACCGACTGGCTCAACGCACAGTTCACCCTACCCAACGCCATCATTCCCGAGTCTTCTGCACGACCACAAGCCCTCGATCTGACAGAAGTTCGGGGTCAACACCGTGCTCGGCGCGCGCTGGAAATTGCGGCAGCCGGCGGCCACAACCTCCTCATGCTGGGTTCACCCGGTTGTGGCAAAACCATGCTGGCCGCTCGAATGCCTACCATTCTTCCCTCCATCACAACGGATGAGGCCATCGCCGTCACACGAATACACTCGGTTGCAGGTCTACACCCATCCGGAGCCGGATTGGTTTCACATCGCCCATTCCGGTGTCCTCATCATTCGATCAGCAATGCGGGCCTCATGGGCAACGCACGCCTGCAACCTGGAGAGGTGTCCCTGGCACACAACGGTGTTCTCTTTCTGGACGAAGTCCCTGAGTTCACGCGAAGCGCGTTGGAACTTCTTCGTGGACCGCTCGAGAACCGAGAGGTCATACTGTCGAGAGCAAAAGGAACCGCACGCTACCCCGCAAGCTTCTCTCTCGTAACCGCGGCCAACCCGTGCCCATGCGGCTATCACGGACACCCCAATAGACCCTGCGTGTGTTCACCGAGTCAAGTAGAACGGTACCGCAACAAACTAAGCGGGCCCCTACTCGACCGAATTGACCTGCAGGTCTGGGTACAACCAATCCATCCATCCGCACTGGTCAGTTCAACCCCTGGCGAGCCCTCTCAATCGGTCCGTGCGCGCGTTGATGCCGCACGCGACATTCAGCGTAAGCGATACGCCGATCAAACCGCTGGATGTAATGCTGAACTGCAGGGGGATGCGATTCGTACCGCAGCCGACCCGACCCCCGACGCACTGAACTTGCTTCAACAAACCATGGAATCACACGGACTTTCGGGACGGGCATGGGCCAGAATCCTAAAAGTGGCCAGAACCATTGCTGATCTCGAAGGCAGAGAGAGGGTGATGGAAGAACACATTTTGGAGGCTTCAAGTTTCCGTCTCGAATTGGAGGCTGCATGATGGAACACTGGTTCTTCCTTTGTGCTCATCTAGTGTTCGTTATCGATCGCATCGAGCCTCCATACGTCGTCGTAGAGTGGGCCGATTCAGGGTCCTTTACCGATATCGAGCAAAGACTTCTTCCCCGTCATGCCGCTGAAGGAGATTCCTGGATGGTTCACCTGCGACCTCACCGCCCAAGACTGGCCAGCACCAACACGTCCCAACATGAGTTTTCTTCCTCATTTTGGCCCGATTGGTTGCCCACACAAGACGTCCCTTCAACTCAACCGTTCTACCGGTACCGATTTTCACGACTCTCTTTTCAATAAACCCGTTCATGGAGGTAAGCATGAGCAAAAAACAAGCAGACGAAACCCTCGATCACGTACTCGATCGAATCACACGTAAACATGGTCCTGGAACTGTCATGCGCATGGGTGAACGACCCGCCGCAACAAAAGATGGAATTTCGACGGGCTCTATCGGACTCGATCAAGCCACCGGATGTGGCGGCTACCCTCGTGGCCGGGTGGTCGAAATTTATGGTCCTGAATCGAGTGGGAAAACCACCCTGACCCTACACGCCATTGCATGTTGTCAGGCCGAGGGTGGGGTTGCGGCCTTCATCGATGCAGAGCATGCCCTCGATCCCACCTATGCGCAGAATTTAGGCGTGGATGTCGATGGACTTCTCATCTCACAGCCTGATCATGGTGAACAAGCACTCGATGTCGCACTCGAACTCGTTTCAAGTGGTGCAGTCGATCTTGTCGTTATCGATTCGGTCGCCGCCCTGGTACCCAAGGCTGAACTCAATGGAGAGATGGGGGATCTGCCCGTGGGACTGCAGGCCCGGCTGATGAGTCAGGCCCTGCGAAAGCTCACAGGGGTGGCCAATCGAAACCGTACGACCATCATCTTTATCAATCAACTACGACAAAAAATCGGCGTCACATTCGGTAGTAATGAAACGACACCCGGTGGTAATGCACTCAAATTCTACGCGAGCATGCGCCTGGATGTACGGCGGATCGGATCCGTAAAAAGTGATGGCGACATGGTGGCAAACAAGACACGCGTCCGGGTCGTGAAAAACAAAATGGCGCCACCATTCAAGATTGTAGAATTCGAAATTCGATATGGGGTTGGAATCGACAATGCTGCAGAGTTGCTGTCACTGGCAGAGTCGAATGGCATCGTGACCCGAAGCGGATCCTGGTTTGCTTTGGGCGAAAAACGCCTGGGTCAGGGGCGAGAAAATGCCGTCGCAGCACTGCTGGCCGATGATTCGACCAGAACCATGGTCAATGGATCCGTTCGTGAGGCACTTCGCACAAAAGCAGAGCGTTCCCGCTGAGTTTCTTGGATGTACCCATCCCTCAAACGGAATCAATCACAAGGGGGAATGAACCGAAAGCACACATCCAACGGGATGGGTGCATCCACCTCAGCGATTCGAGTAGCGAACCGCCTGACCAAGCCCAATATCATCCATCAATACACCGCTGCGCGATGCGATACGACCGCCCACAATAACGAAGTCAGGCGATACACCGACTTCACGGCCCACAAAGGGAGACCATCCACAATGGCAGCTCACCATCTCTTGAGTAAGCTTGGTGGTGACACCCTCACGGAAGAGAACCAAGTCGGCATCGGCACCCTCTTCGATCACACCCTTGCCATCAAGCCCAAAGAGCTTGGCCGGCGCTTCAGCACACATGGACACCATGAGTTCAAGCCCGATTCGGCCGTTTTTAAGCGCCCCCAAAATCAGTGGGAACATGGTTCCCACACCAGGCAACCCGGAGGGTGCAGACCAATAGTCCTGTTGCTTTTCTTCCAAGGTGTGGGGCGCATGATCGCTGCCAAAGGTGTCCAATCGGCCCCGCTTGAGTGCGGCCATCATTGCGCGGCGATCCAACTCGGTTCGAACCGGTGGGTTCACCTTGATGAGATTGCCGAGATTCGACGCATTATCCGTACTCAGAAACAAATGATGAGGAGACACTTCACAGGAAATGGGAAGGTCACCCCGGTAGGGATCGAGCGCGGACAACTCACCCGCCGTCGATAGGTGACAGATGTGAACATGGCGATTGGTTCGCTGAACCAATTCAATCAACGTCTCCACAGCTTTGACACTGGCTTCGGGCGGACGAACATCGTTGTGAACAGGGTTCGGATGATCTTTCCACTTTGCATGGGCAGCATCCAAGGTGGGCTGGTCCTCTGCATGAACACCAATCAAACCCTTGGTTTTCAGGAATGTATTCTCGAGCACTTCAGGGGTGACACCAAGTGCACCGGTACTCGAGCCCATAAAAATCTTGGTTCCACAAACCTGACCTGAATCCCAGAGATCTGAAATCCGAGGGATACTTTCCGCAGAAGCCCCCACCCATACACCAAAGTTCACCACGGAATTCGCAGACGCATTGGCCAACTTACTGGCTACCGTCTCCGCATCCAACGTGGGTGGGCTGGTGTTCGGCATATCAAGCACAGTGGTCACGCCACCGCGGACCGCTTCACGAGACCCCGTGGACCAGGATTCTTTGGCCGGATGTCCAGGATCGCGAAAGTGAACGTGGGTATCAATCACCCCCGGCATCACAAAACGACCAATGGCGGATATTTCTTCCTTGGCTTTTCCCGCTGGATTCCCGCCTACATAGGCAATCTTGCCATCTTGAATCGCAATGTCCGCAACGAGCCGACCACTCGAACGCACGATGGTGCCATCCCGAATAATCAAATCGTACAAAACCGCCTCCAGACTCTTGTTCGGACGGGACGACTATCCACTTTGTGGCTTCCGTCCACCAGATGCCGCAGATCGCGATAGGAAAACCCCATGTTTTCCTACCTTCTGGTCACCGGCCCACCATTCGATAAAGAACTCTGGGCGGCTGTGGCAAAACGCATCATTGCACAGGGGCACGGGGCCACAGCAGTGTCCCTATTCACCGGTGGCGATGGCTCGCTGAACAGCGAATCTCAGCGACTCGCCCAGCACATCTCGACAATAAAACACCCCGTCGTCCTCATCGCGCATGGGGCGGCAATCCCCATAGCGATCGAAGCCAGTCGACACTGCGCACCGAGTGGACTGGTATTGAGTAACGGACCCATCTCATCAATGGACCGGTTTACCTACGGGCTCACACAGTGGGCAGCTCTTCCCCGAGCACTCACTGAAAAACTGATCTCACCGGCAAGAACCATGGCGCTACTTTCTTCATCCATTGGTCTGCGCAGGCTCGTGGTGAACCCATATGTCATGGACCATGACACCACAGTCACGGTTTGTGGACCAATTTTTGACTCTACCGACAGATTGACCCGAATGCGACTGTATTTGGATGGATTGGAAAACTACGACTGGCAGGGACCTCCCCCGACCCTCCCACTGCTCATCTGCTTCGGAGACGCGGACCCATTAACCTTATGTAATTACAAAGAAATACTGAAAAATAGAGGCAACATATGTGACAGCAGCCCGGTTCCCGGCGGCCGATACCTACACCCCATAGAGCGCCCATGGGAGCTGGCTGACCGATCGATCGAGTGGGCCCAAACACAGCTCACCACGACATAAATGTCACGGTTTTCAACAAATCACAGTAAAGCTGCCCAACCTACCCAACATTAAAGATTCTTAAGTGTTTGTTTTTACGAAACTTTCTGGACCACACTGACAGTTGGCACGAAATGTGCTTTTCATGGGGGTGGAGACGCTAGACTGAGGCCATCGGCGGGAAGACTGAGACCCCAAAGACCCTCACCGCAGAGACGCCCGACCTTGGTCGGGCGTCTTTTTCAATTAAGGACCCCGTATGGATGTTGAAGCACTCCGTTCTCGTGGGTTGACCGTAATCAGCGAACCGCTACACGTAGACGCATATCGTCGCGACCTCTGGCCACGCGACACGCTATCGATGTACCAAGACGGGACCCTTCCCGCTCCGCCCGCCGTGGTGGTTAGTCCCCGCACACCAGAAGAGGTCGCCCACGCGATCGAATGGGCAGAACACGAAGGGATCGCTGTCGTCCCATATGGGGCAGGATCTGGGGTGTGTGGCGGGGCCCGTGGACGTGAAGGAAGCCTCGTCATCGACTTAAAGCGGATGAATCGAATTCTTTCGATCAACCCAAATGCACAAACCGTACATGTGGAGTCTGGTCTCCTCGGCCAACACCTTGAAGACCAACTCGACCAAATCGGATGGATGACCGCCCACAGCCCCTCATCCATCGCCTGCTCCACAACCGGCGGCTACATCGCCGCACGAAGCGCTGGACAATTCTCAAGTCGGTACGGGGTCTTCGACGACATGCTGCTGGCCGCCTCTGCGGAAACGCCCATTGGCACCCTGCGGTGCGGTGCCTGGACAAAAGACGGTTCGGAAGATCTACTCCCAATCTTATGCGGCTCGGAAGGTGGCTTGGGGGTCGTGACCGACATGCTCCTCCGAATTCAACGTCGACCACAACAGCGCTGGCTTCGTGGCTATGCATTCCCGAACCTCGAAAGCGCCTGGAGCGCAATGCGCGCGCTCATGCAGGCAGAATTGTGGCCAAGCGTTCTGCGCCTATACGATCCTGTAGACACCCGAATTGGAGGAAAAACAAAGGCTTCTGATGCAAACGCTGGAGCCGGGATCTTTGGATGGCTGAAAAAAGTGGCCTCCGAGAACCCCTCCATGCAACGCCATCTATTGAACATCCCCTTGGCTGTTCCCAGCCTACTGAACCGCATTGGGGCTTCTTTGGGCAATGAAGTGCTGCTGATCGTGGGCTTTGAAGGATCTCTTCCCGTGGTTCATGCCGCAACCGAAGCGGCCACCCCAATACTGAGCCCAGGACGCGATCTTGGCCCGGAGCCTGGCGAACACTGGTTTAAGCACCGACACGATGTGTCCTATAAGTTGGCTCCCGTCTTCATTGCGGGTGCCTTTGCGGACACAATGGAGGTCGCAGCCACCTGGCATCGACTTCCTGCCCTCTATCAAGCGGTGCGAGCATCTCTTGGGCAACATACGGCTGTGATGGCTCACTTTAGTCACGCATACCCAGAAGGATGCTCGATCTACTTTTCCTTTGCTGGGCGGGGAAATCTTGCCCAATACGACAAAACCTGGGCCTCCGCCTTAGAAGCCGCACAGACTGCCGGCGGAACCGTCACCCACCACCATGGCGTGGGGGTTCTAAAAGCCGATGCCGCCGCAAACGAAGCCGGCAATGCCATCCGAGTTTGGCAGGAAATTAAAGCCTACCTCGATCCATCAGGCATCATGAATCCCGGGCGACCCTTCCCTGAAGAACCGGGCCCCTCCCCCAGAGAGCAGGAACTGAACGCCCCGGAGGCGGGACCTGTGTTCGAGCTGGACCCGATCAGCCTGATCGCCAAAGTCGACCCGCATACCGAACCATCGGCAATCCAAGAAGCCTTGAGAAATGAAGGGTTTCGCTTCCGAATTCTGCCCGACCGACCCCTTGCAGACTGGCTTCCCCTGCTAAAACGTGGCGCGCGCTCCCCCTGGGAGTGCCCCGTCTTGGCTGTTCAAGCACGGTTTCCCGATGGCACCCGGACCCAAATCTCTCCGGCCCCACGCTCTGCGGCAGGGCCCGATCTCCGCTGGAGCCTGATGCGAAGAGCACACCTCGAATGGGTCGAGGTACCCATTCGTCCCCTCAGCGATGAAATCGTCATCGAGGGAGGCCACCCAAACATTGATGTCCGCGACATCCGACCCGTTTGGTACTCCAAGTCGTGCTGGGCCTTCTCCGGCAGTCAACATACACTCGCAGAGACCTGTTTTGGCCAACACACCGACCTCGCGGAACCGGCCCGCGACCCCGAGGAGATACGATGAGCGCAACTGTAGACACATGCGCTTTGTGCCCCAGACTGTGTCGCCACAAATGTCCGGTGGCCGTCGCTACGGGCCTGGAATCTACAACACCAACCGCCATCATGACTCAGGTTGTGCTGGCCCGACACAACCCCAAGACACCGGTAGCCTCAGCCGTCGATCTGTGTACACGATGCGGACAATGCCAAGACGCCTGCGGAATTGACCAACCGGTTGTATCATTGCTCGATCAAGCCCGAACAGACCACCAACCAAAACCCGACCCCTGGGTGGCCCCAGAAATTATGGGGTCGGCGGACCGTGTCGCCGTCATCTGCGGTGACTTCAATTGGACAGACTCCCTTCGCTCTGCGCTGAAAACCAACCTCGCTGAGCTCCACACTTCGGATCACCTTGGCGAACCACACCGAATCAGAACGGACACCCTGTCCACGACGCTGCAGGAGATCAGGACGATCTTTGGTGATCGAACGGCGATCACCAGCTGCCATACCTGCCAACTCGCACTCAAAGCTGCCGACATCGACACCACCCTGCTCGCCGATCTACTGGATGAACAGCACGCACTACCGCGTTGGCGTACGTGCCAGTGCGAACACGGACCGGGTGTATCCGTGACCGTACGCTGTTGTGGAGCGCGGGCACCACTCCAAGACCGCCACCCTGACCTGGCCCTCTCCATGGCTTGCGACGTAAAGCGACGCCTGGATGGGCAAGCCGTATATATAGAAGATAGTCGTTGCTCCGCCCATCTTCGGGCGGCGGGGGCGAACACCACAGATCCCGTCAATCGTTTGCGAACCATGGAGATGTCCGATGCCAATCGGTGAACCCAATCGTTTTCACCGCCAGCATGGAAGTGGATCGAGAAACACCCAAGAAAAAATCTGCTTGATCGTCAATCCGCGCGCAGGGGCTGGCCGAGCAGGGGCTCAAATCGACACACTAAAACGTCTGACGGACAGAGCATTTGAGCAATGGGAGATCCTTCAAACCGAAGCGCCAGGCCATGCAACCCATCTCGCGAAAGAGGCTGCAAACCAAGGGTTCGATCTTGTCGGCGCCGTTGGCGGTGATGGCACCTGCCACGAGGTAGTGAACGGACTATTTGTGGACGGAAAGGCGATCCGGAAGCAAACCGCCTTCACCGTGATCCCATTTGGTACAGGATCCGACCTCGTTCGGTCGCTTCAAATCCCCAAAAGCACCCAGGAAGCCCTTTGGATTGCAGCGACCGGTGTATCCCTCCCCTCTGATCTGGGGTGGGCTGAAGTGACAACCGATAATGGTACCCACGGAGAGGCATTCATCAATGTTGCGAGCTTTGGGGCCAGCGCCACCGTGGCTCGCCGGGCGAATGAAGGGACGAAACGTTTTGGCGGTACTGCGACGTTCATGGGGGCAACATTGCGAACCTTGGTCGACTATCAACCCAACCCAGTCACTGTGACCTACGCCAACGCGGATGGAGACCACAGTTGGTCTGAGTCTCTGATGGCTGGGTTCATTGCGAACGGTCACTACTGTGGCGGGGGCATGCGTGTGGGCCCAAACGGTTCCATGCAAGACGGATCGTTCGAACTCTGCCTGCTCGAGCCAACCTCACTGGCACAGCAACTGCTGGACTTGCGACACCTGTACGATGGGCAGATCCACAAGAGCAAGGGCATGCTCACATCCACCGCCACCACGGTTCAAGCCACATCAGATCACCCCATCGCAGTTGAGCTCGATGGCGAAACGAGCGGACACCTGCCCGCTCGTTTTGACGTGAAGAAAGGTGCCCTCACGATCCGAGGTGGCTGGTCAGTTTCTTAGTTTTTTTAGTTTTAAACAAGACCCACCCACACATTGAACAGAAATTGACTATCCTATGAATAGGTTTTGATTAAAAAAACCCGGTTCATGGAAAGAATTGCAATTTTATATGGCAAACTTTAATCGGCTCCACTAAGTGTTTTGTGTTGAACGCCTGTACGCTTCGACAAAAACTAAAAAACCGAAAACTTTTGGAGATCCATCATGAACAAGGCTGATTTGACCGAAGCCCTCGCCGCAAGCGCCAACATCCCTAAAGTTCGCGCCGCGAACTACATCAACATCGTGATGGGCACCATCCAGGATGCGCTTGTGACCGGTGAGAAAGTCACCATTTCTGATTTTGGCACATTTACTGTGTCACAACGCCGTGAGTTCGTGGGACACAACCCGAAGAACGGCTCTGAGATTCGTGTACCTGCACGGAAAATCCCGGTGTTTCGGGCTGGAAAGGGACTCAAGGAATCCTTGAACACCTGAGCTTGAACATTGGGGGGGGGATGCGGTGGAGTCCGGGGTGACTCCGCCGCATCTGTATTTTCGGCAGTGTGTAACTGTTACGGAACAGCCACTTGACCGTGAAACTCGGACGGGTAGGTTGTCGTCGAGTTACAGTAACTAAGCGGCACAACAGCGTGGCCGTCGGTCAACCCGAGACCAAACAGGGACCTACCGTAAAGGGATAAAACCCACGTGACTGTGTACACAGTCGTCGGAGCAAGGATGACACCTCCAAAAACACTTCGAATCGCTACCGTAGCCGTGAGTAAATCCGCTGCTGCAAGCATGCCTGCACTCACCGGTGATTTTCGAATCTACGCGTTTGAGATGAACGACGGACAAGAAGCCGCAGCGCTCGTTGCTGGTGATGTGACTGGAAAACAGGACGTCCTGGTTCGAGTTCACAGCGAATGCTTCACCGGTGACGTCATGGGAAGCCTCCGCTGCGATTGTCGTGCCCAGCTCGAAAAGGGCTTGGAGCGTATTTCCGAAGCTGGAGAAGGGGTCGTGATCTATCTCCGACAAGAGGGGCGCGGAATCGGTCTCTTAAACAAAATTCGCGCATATGAACTGCAAGACCAAGGCTTGGACACGGTGGATGCCAATCTGGAACTTGGATTCAACGTAGACGAGCGCACGTATGAAGTTGCGGCTGAAATTATCAACCATCTGGAAATCGAAAGCATCCAGTTGATGTCGAACAATCCATTGAAGCGCTCCGATTTGGAAAAAAATGGAATCGAGGTCCGAGACAGTGTTGGATGCATCACAGATGTGACGCCGCACAACGAGTTTTACCTCGACACCAAGCGAAAACGGTGTGGTCACACCCTGTAGAGCATTGCTTTTTTGATCGCGCGCGCGTAGAGAACCGTTGACAGCGGAGCTCCGTGGCGGCTACAACCGACGGATGGGATCATCAACAGTGGTCCGCTGTAAGGAGATGGAATGCCCAAGTTTGGCTGGCTGTTTTTGACCATTGGTCTGATCAACGCATGTGAGGAATCCACAAACATTCCCGGAAGGGGACTCCCGCAAGCGGAAGTATCCACCCACCGAGTCGAATTTGGTGAGGTTTCATGGGGTGAAGTCGCGGAAGAGCAGATCACGATTCGCAATACCGGCGAACTCGCTCTCGGCATTTCCACCATCACGCTCGGCGTCAACGAGATGGAGGGGAACTTTGCCCTCAACCTGAACCACCTGGTTTCCTGCGACGGGAGTGACGGAGAGACTACATCAGACGATCCGCTATCCGGCGGGAGTGGCGGTTCAGACACAGGACTCACCGCCGATGACGTGGGCGAAGAGGGTACTGAAGGCTCACCAGCCCACGATACGATCATCCTACAGACCGGTTGCACTTACACCTTTGACGTCAACCTCTCACCCGTTTCCGTCGGTCAGATCTTCGGATCCGTGATCATCGACTACGCCACGCAAGCTGGTGAAGAACCTGAGTACTACAGGGATCCCGACCTCTACCGGGAAACAATCATCCTAGAGGGCCGCTCCGACAAGGGTTCAGGAAATGTTGTCATTTCACCCCGTACCCTCGACTTTGGCTATCCCTACCCTGGTGAGGAGCGAATCAAATATGTTGAGATTCACAACGTTGGAAATGGCGAACTGACCATCGACGAGCCTGAACTGAACGAGGCGTGCGACGAAACGTATACGTTCGACTTCGGACGATTGACGGGTGGAACGACCCTGCCCGCACGCACATCCACCCTTTTCCCTGTCACGTACACCGCGACACTGGCTGGGGATGCCGAGTGCGAGATGACCATCGGCTCCAACGATGTGGACACACCTTCGAGCCGGGTCAGCGTTCGTGGACAGATGGGCTCGAACCCCCTGTGCACCCCGCCCACCGTCGACCTGGTCACCCCCCAACCTGGAACCATCCACGGAACCAGCGAAGACTTGGTGCTGGAACTCCGGATCCACGATGCGGACCAACCACCCACCTCCTTGCGCTGCTCGGTTTCGAGCATCTTCAATCCGGATGAAGAAATCACGGAGCTCGCAGACTGCACACCCTATTCGGAGAGTGGCTATACGCTGGTTTCAATCCCCGCCGATATGCTCATCGTAGGTACAGACACATTGCTGGTGACTGTGGAGGACGATTGTGGCTTCCAAGATACGGTAGCAACAAGTGTCGTGTACCGGTCCACCTATCCGCCATCCGATGACGATGGCGACGGGTATGCATCCACCGATCTGGAAAACCCCGACTGCGACGACGAAGATGTCATGGTCTACCCCCATGCCACTGAAATCTACGACGGTAAAGACAACGACTGCGATGGCGAAATCGATGAAGGCTCCGATGGCATGGACGACGATGGCGATGGATACTCGGAAGCCGATGGCGACTGCAACGACGCCGATGACACCATGTACCCAGGCGCACCCGAGCAATCAGACACCAAGGACAACGATTGCAACGGCATCATTGACGACAACACCGGCCTGTATGACGACGATGGAGACGGGTTTGCCGAAACAGACAACGACTGCAACGACACCAACCCAGACGTACACCCAGCAGCCATCGAGTATTGCGACGGAATCGACAACAACTGCAATGGCCTGAAAGATCAACGCGACGGATGTATTGAAGTCAATGGTGCCCCGATGGTGCTGGGTGAAATCCAAATGGGCGCCACCGCCCTCGGGCCTGGCGAAAGTACAATCATGCGCATCGATACCTTTGATCCAGATGGAGAAGAGCTCATCTTTGCATGGCAAGAAGATGAAGTCCTCGCCGAACTGGGACACAACGGTTTTGATGCCATCACCACACAGACCGTCACGTGGACGGCACCCACACACCTGGCTGAGAACTCTCCGGGAGAGGTCTACACATTGTATGTGGTGGTCACAGACCCAGAAGGAAACTCAGACTGGGCCTTCGGCGAAATCACCGTCTACCCAGACCCCGTCGAACAAGAGATCGGGGGCATCCAATCACAGAATGGTGGGTGCGGAAAAGATGACGATGAAGCAAGCTCAGCGATGGTTCTGGCACCGTTAATGCTGCTGACCCTTGGACTGCGACGACGTCGGGAAGACTAGTACCGACAGCGAACAATGGCCGCCACAGCCGCTGTATCTGCCCGTAAAACGGTCGACCCCAAACCCATGGGGAGCCAGCCCTGTTCGGACGCAAGATCCACCTCATCTTCTGTCCAGCCGCCCTCGGGGCCAATCAACACCCGCTGAGGACTCTGCACCACAGAAGTCGGCAGCTCAGGGAAACCCGGAACACAGATCCGGCCCACCGTTCCTGTTGGAATTGCAATCACATCCCGAAGATCAGATGGTGGATGAATGGTGGGCCAACTCGACCGACCGGACTGACCGGCTGCCGACTGTACAATCCGTCCCCAACGTTCCCGCTTATCACCCCGCGCAACACAGCGTTCCGCCTGTACAATCGTCACATCCGTCACACCCAACTCAGTCGACATGCGAAGCACTGTATCGAGCACATTCGCGCGCAACTGCGCAATTATAAGATGTAGGGAGTGCGCCTCCTCACCGGCCACTTGATGCTCTAAAATACGCACGATCGCCATCCCGTCTTCCACTGAGCAGAGCTCTGCCAATGCGATCACACCCGAGCCATCAAAAAGCTCTATCCGCTCTCCAGGAGCAATCCCCGTGACCCGAAGCATGTGATGGGACACATCTTGAGCCAGATGTACAAACTCGCCCGCCGCAGGCACATGAGTGGTTGCAAACCGTCTCACCAGCCGAACTCCATATGGGTCCAATCGCCCTGCTCTTCGCGACTCAGTACCCGCATGGGAGCCAACGCTTCGACCACCATCTCTGCACGGTCGGTCAGCACTCCGGCAACCGCCAGATGGCCTGAACAGACCCGTTTAAGATCATCCGAGAGCGCGACCAAAACCTCCGCAAAGAGATTGGCCACAACGAGCTCAAATCGCCCCTCGACATCGGACAAAGCGGTCTGATCAGCGCGAATCTTAACCCCATTGCGATCGGCATTTTCATGGGCCGCAGTCACAGACTCAGGCTCAATATCGATCCCCCATGCCTCCATACCCAACCTGGCCGCGGCAATCGCGAGCACCCCGGACCCTGTACCCACATCCAAACACCGATGGGAGGCATCCGCGCGCCGGATCACAGCACGCAGACAGCTAATGGTTGTGGGATGCTCACCCGTCCCAAACGCCATGCCAGGCTCAATTAACAGATCGGTAGGCTCCGCTTTCCATGGTGGCGCAATCGCGAGAGAATCATCCACCACCACGCGCTGACAACGCTCACGCCAACTCTCTGCCCAGCCTTCGTCTACGACATCCACCCAACACGGTTCCCCCACGCCATCCAATGGCAATAATGCAGCGGCAGCCCTCGTCTGCAGATCGACCACACCCGTCTCCCACCAAGCCCGAAGCAATGCCCGTTCGGGGAGCGGAGCCGCAGGCCCCGTGTCCCATGGCTGGCGTACCGGAGGGGCTTCACCGGGGAGAAAGTCTTCCTGCAACCCCATTGCAGACAAATCAAATATCGCTTGGCTGGCCTGCGCAATACTGCGACGCAGGACCACTACCTGAAGCTCAACCCAACTCAATGGCTATGTGGCTTTGCAATCGGTGGAGTGGCAGGAAATGGCTTTCCAGCCTTGTGCGCTGCGACCAATTTGGCCACCCCCTCTGGACCACTGCTGACCGACACCCACTGGTCCCCATACAGCCCTTTCAAGAAGAGGCTTGGAGTAGAGTGAACCCCTGCAGCACTGCCGTGGGCGATGTCTGTTTTGATCTTTACGGCCGTCATGGGATCGTCCATACAGCGACCAAGGGCCTCGCCATCAACGCCCACAATCTTGGCCATGATCATCAACCCCTCACGGTCGAGGTCTTTCTGGTTTTTGAACATTTGCGCGCTCAACTCCCAGAACAGGTTTTGGCGGTTCGCACAATCTGCCGCACGGGCAGCACCACAAGCGTACACATGCCGATCGGGAGAGAGTCCTTCGTTGCACATACCGCTCAATGGGTAGTGCTTGAAAACGATTTGAATATCCGGGTCGGACTTGGGCAAGTTGTGAATCGCTGGAAAGAGACGCCCACAGTACGGACATTCGAAGTCTGCAAATTCAACAACCTGGTACTTCGCGGTTTCAGACCCATAGGTAGGCTCGGTTCCATCGAGCATGACAGGGCCTTCAGCCCCGTGGAACAAGACCGATAAGTCTTCGACCGAATCTCCTTCAGGGATGACCTCTTCACCCGAACTGTACCAACCCATGGTACCCACCAACATGACCGCAGCCACACCCGCGAACAGGTTGAGTGAAGGACCACTCGTGAACGCACCCGCAAACAATGTCGTCTCGCTCTCACGAGCCTGTCCAAGAGCGAAATATACGATCAGGGCATTCAACCCATACAGACTGATGCAAAACAAGCACCACGCACCCAACTGAACCGAGGCGTAGGCAAGAAATGCCGAATACGCCAGGGAGCCCAAGCCCCCTACAGCAATCAAGTGCGCCGCATTCTTATAGACGCCACCGCGCAAACAAAGGAAGGCAAGCGCGATAACGGCCGCGTAGAAACTGCTGCCCAAAAAGGCGATCGGAATCTCGAAGAGCTCGGAAAACTCACTGGTATTCACCTTGTCACAATCAAAGGTCTGGCTCACCGAACAAATCGATTTCCCAGCGATCCCTTTGTGCTGTACGCCCAGATACAGGGAGACCAGCAAGCCGAAGAGGCCCGAGGAAACAAGACCGAACCAACGGTTGACAAGGCCCGCACCAAAACAGGACACCCACGCCGCTCCGATGACACAAATGAGGGATTCCAACGTGTTGTCTTGCGACCACATTAAGGCTGCACCCACCGCCATAAGAAGAGCCAGGGCAAACGAAATACTTACAGTCTTCTGTTGCATGCGCCCCGATTAACGCCATGTGGCGATTCAGTCTCGCTGCCGATCTCGCATGGCGCGCTGCATGTCCCGCTTGTCTTGCTTTTCACGCAGCGCATGGCGCTTGTCATACTCCGCCTTGCCTTGAACCAAGGCGATCTGAACCTTCACCCAAGAGCCTTTGAAATACATCTTTAGTGGCACACCTGTGAGCCCTTTTTCACGTATACGGCGGTGCCAATTCTCTATCTCTGACCGTTTGACCAGCAGCTTCCGTGTGGCACGGTTTTCATGATTATAGCGATTGGCCTGCTCGTACTGAGCAATGTGGGCATTGACCAACCACATCTCTGCGTTCTCGATCCGAACGTACGCATCCGTCAAATGGGCCTTGCCCGCGCGCAGAGATTTGACCTCAGAACCCGACAATGCGATGCCCGCTTCCAAGGTCTCAAGCACATGGTACTCGTGCCTCGCTTTGCGGTTTTCACAGATGACCCGACGACCATCTGTCTGTTTCTTTTTTTTTGCCGCCATGACTTCCCTGTAATCCAGTCCAGAACCAAGGGCTCGGCCAGTGTTCCACGAACGTTCCACCGGCCATGGATCGGCAGATCGCCCCAAAAACGATCGCTCTGGCCACGATCGGATCCGTACAGACGATCACCCCCCTATATATATTTTTGTCAATATTCTCATATACTTACAAAGTCTTGACACGTCAACGTGGATCCAGACTATTGAAAAGTGGGTTCAGGTGGATCAAAGTGGTGGTGGGTAGGTTATGCCTTTCTGTCCCTCGATTTCCCCCCTTTCCAACGCGGTTCTCCCTTGATGATTTTCGAGCCGTTCAACACCCGATTGACTCTGGATCCGAAGGGGCGCCTGACGCTACCGATCCAGCTTCGGCATGCGCTGGCCGGACAGGGAATCAACCGATTGGTGGCGATTGGAAACGATGGCGTGAGTGGTGGCCTGTCGTTGTTCACCCTCGATGCATACCGAAAAAGTATCGCGCTAAAAACGGCAGACATCGACCCCTTCGCTCCACAAGGTGTAGATTTTTTACGGGCGGTCGTATCGACCAACCAGACCCTCACCATAGACGGACATGGGCGGGTTTTATTACCAGCCGGCCTTCGTGAATTGGGTGGAATCGAGCGCGAGGTCGTGGCGTTTTCCATGGCTGGATGGTTCGAATTGTGGGATCGAGACCGATGGGAGCAGCGTGCATTTCCGGATGCTGTGCAGCGTTGGTCGAACCCTGCCTCCTCCACCGGAGAGGAGGATGGGCAATGAATTCAACCACAGGCCCGTCCTACTCGAAGCAACCCTGGATGCACTTCAGCTTCAACCAGGCGGACGATACCTCGATGGCACCCTCGGTGGCGGTGGTCACTCAGAAGCCATCCTCAACGCCACAGGGCCCGACAGCACCCTTATCGGGATCGACCGTGACCCAACGGCACTCGCCGCGGCAACAGAGCGACTCAAACCGTTTGGGGAGCGATTCGTTCCCCTACGTGGCGCCTTCGGCGACATGGCGAACATCGCAGCAGAATGGGCGCCGTTCAACGGGATCCTGCTTGACCTTGGTGTCAGTTCTCCCCAGCTCGACCGTCCGGAACGCGGGTTCAGCTTTCGGGCCGATGGTCCCGTGGACATGCGGATGGACACCGATCAAGAGTTCGATGCAACCCGGCTGCTTGAGAACATCAAGCATCACGAATTGGTGCGCATTCTCCGTCGATTTGGAGAAGAGCCCCGAGCCAAACAAATCGCACGAGCCATTCTCGAAGGGCGACCGTGGACCAGTACACGGGCGCTTGCGAACTGTGTCGCTGAATCCGCCGGGTATCGAAACAGCCGCACCCATCCCGCGACACGCACATTTCAGGCCCTTCGTATGGCGGTCAATGATGAACTTGGCCAACTCGAACGCGGACTTGATGCCGCGATTGACTTGCTTGCACCCAATGGTCGCCTCGCGATCATCTCGTTCCACTCACTCGAAGATCGTGCCGTCAAACGTCGCTTTCGAGAGGCTGCGGGCGAAAACAACCCGAAGGACCCGTACGGTAACCCCATGGTTCCGACCGCCTTCTTCCTCCCCCATCGCCGCGGTATCGCGGGCAAAGACGCCGACCCGGATCATCCTCGGTCCCGCTCGGCACGCCTGCGCACCCTCGAGCACTCCCCCTCCCATCCTTCCCCTCAGTAGCTGACTCTGGAGCGGTCCCATGGACACGACCCACCAATCTTGGACATCCCCCACCCAAGACAACACCACCGAAACACCCACCCGAACCCCCTGGCTCGGCTCGGCAGAACAAACCCACTACGGGACGCAACCTCTCGAAGGTGGCGATGTCGAACTGAGTCGCCTTGGTGGCTACGCCATGGTCATCGCACTGATGGCTGGATGCATGTTGTTGAGTGCCTGGTCTCGCATCGACCTGCGTGAAACCGCTGTGGGACTCGACCGATCTGAGCGGGCATATACCGCCGCTCAAGCTGAAACGACCCGGCTCGAGTTGGAACTCTCCACTCTTGAAGATCCCGCGTGGCTGACCCAATCGGCTGCCGAACTATCTCTCCACACGACCGTACCGGTCATCGAACTCACCCAACCCCCTCCTCAGTGAACTTCAAACTTCCTACACTCGGACCCAACGGCTCGAATCGTTCTCGTATGGACCCATTCGCATGGGCCCAGCGCCCACCTGTGCAAGATGAGCCGGATGGAGTGGTTCGCAGTCGAACAGCAAGCCGGGCTCGATTCATGGGCGGAGTGGTGACCTTGTGCATGCTGACTCTCTTGGTGAAGTCCAGCTCACTGATGATGTTTCCCGACCCACAACTGCAATCCAAAGCCAACACGCAGTTCAATACCGCCCTGGAAATTCACGGACGACGAGGCGACATCAAGAGCGCTGATGGAGCCTTATTGGCGACCAGTGTTGAAGTACAAAGCCTTCACGCTGACCCATCAAAACTCACCAAAGACACCGCGGCCATTCTGTCCAAAGCCGTCTCACCTCTTCTCGAGCTCGATGGTAAGACGACCAACAAACGACTCAATAAGAACCAACGGCAGGATGTATTGCTGGCCCGAAATTTGGTGCCCGACCAAGTTTCTGAAGTGATGGAAACGGTGAAGGAACTCACCGAACAGCACCCCACACTCAAGCATGTACTCTTCACACGAAACGAATACCGACGATTCTATCCAGCGGGGGTCGATGCCGCCCCACTACTCGGTGTCGTTGGACACAGTGGTTCGGGCCTCGCGGGTCTTGAGCGATCACTCGACCGGCATCTCCACGGCGAAACCTACAAGTACGTACAGTGGCGAGACCGAAAGGGTCGACACATCACCACAGACATACCGGAAGCCCGACCAGGACAGGGCATCGTACTGACGATTGATCGCTCTGTTCAGCGTATCGCTGAAGCCGCATTGGACGAGGTCATGGAGCGCAGCGAACCGGTCGGAGCCACGGCGGTTGTCATCGACCCTAAAACCGGTGGGATTGTCGCACTCGCTCAACGACCAACCCACAACCCAAATGACACCCGAAAGCTCAATTCAACCGCGCTCAGAAATCAAGTGGTGGCAGACGTTTTCGAGCCCGGGTCCGTCTTTAAGCCGTTCGTTGCCGCAGCGGCTGTCGATGAGGGGCTGGTCTCACCAGAAACCACCATCGACTGTGAAAATGGTCGCTTTCGAATCGGTCGCACATCGATCTCAGATGAGCACCCTGAAGGGGTGATTTCCGTTTCTGAAGTCATCAAGGTGTCGTCGAACATTGGGGCCGCAAAACTGGCATTCTCTCTCGGAGCTGATCGCACCCTCTCCTACTTAAAGGACTTTGGTTTTAGTCGATCAACCCACCTCGGATTGTCGGGAGAAGCATCTGGATTCATGCGCAACCCGAAAACCATCAAGCCCATCGAGTTGGCCACCACTTCATATGGTCATGGTGTGAATGCCACGGCCCTGCAATTGGCGGCAGCCGTCGCCACTTTGGGAAATGGCGGAGTCCGAATGGAGCCGTATGTGGTTGCTGAAATCCAGGACCCTGACGGCGACCCCATTCGGGTATTTGAGCCCACCATTGATCGACGCGTCGTCTCCAAGGAAACGGCCCGAGATGTGCTCGAAATGATGGTAACTGTGACCGAAAAAGGTGGCACGGGAACCCGTGCGGCGATCCCAGGATACCGGGTTGCCGGCAAAACAGGAACCGCCTGGAAGCATATGGATGGCGGCTACTCAAGTACCGAACGAATTGGTTCATTTATTGGAGTCGTACCAGCAGACAATCCACGACTGGCCATGGCAATCGTGGTGGATGGACCCAGCAAAGGATCTCGTTTTGGCGGCTCAACCGCCGGCCCAGCATTCAAAAAAATCGGTACTGATGCGCTGCGTATGATGGGGGTTTCACCCGACCCAGCCCTGATCGAGCAGGCGGATACGACACCGGAGCCCACGGTACCCCCATTGCCCACCGCCGCTCCCGAACTTCGCTGGGCCACAAATGGCAAACTCATTGCTCCCGACCTCGCCGGTCTCTCCATGCGCGATGCATTGGTGACCCTAGAAGGCGCGGGACTCGGTATTCGAATTTCTGGCTCCGGCCGGGTGATTCGACAAACTCCTCGTGCAGGCCGCTCATTGAAGCCTGGCGATTCCGTGGAGGTGGTTCTCCAATGAACACCCGCCACACACGTTCCTTTCTCAACCTCTTTCCCCCACCCGACTCGGGGGGGCGGACTTGCGCTGCAGTGTCGGTGAATGCATCCAAAACATTCACCATTCGAGAGAACATGATGGGCCCCACCTGGGCGTTTCAGCAAAACCACTCCCCACCTTCCGGTTTTGCGCGTCTTCCCATCATGAACAATCAACACTTCACGAATCCCGCTCCCGCTGTTCCTGCTGTTGATGATTTTCCCATCGCCCCCCCGGTCGGCCCCTCTTTTTGGGGGAAACCCTTTGCGACGTCTTGTCACGATCGCCGTTCCCTGTCCTTTCACGTTTCCCACGTGAACTGTGCTCAAGACGTCGCATTCCTTTCTTCTTTCCCCGCTGTCCCCCCCAGCTGCATCCCCCATGCTCCTCTCCGCGCTCACTGCACACTTGGCGGCCCCGTCCATCGAAGGCCCCACAGATCGTCCCATCGAACGCATCGTGTTCGATTCTCGGGAAGCCCGATCTGCTGACCTCTTTGTGGCTATCCGCGGTGAGCGGGTAGACGCGAGACGGTTTGTTCCCCATCTGGATGTTGCCGCAGTCATTGCGGATGCACCCGTGCGTGCCCAACCAGGCGTCACAGTGATTCAAGTGGAGGATGCACGAAAGGCCATGGCCCATGTTTCCGCAGCGTTGGCCAACCACCCCGCGAAAGACATGCCCGTGGTCGGCATCACGGGAACCAACGGAAAGACCACCGTGAGTTGGATGCTCGAATCCATCATCGTCAACGCTGGGCAAACCTGTGGAGTCATCGGAACCACCGGACACCGCATTGCTGGCGAACCGCTCTTGGCCAAGCACACCACACCCGAATCTCCCGTGATCCAGAACCTTCTTGCCGCCATGCGCGATGCCGGGTGCCGGACAGGAATTATGGAGGTCAGCTCAATCGGTGTGGCCATGGATAGAGTCGAAGCCATCCCATTCCGCATTGGAGTGTTCACCAGCTTCAGTCGAGACCATCTCGACTTTCATGGAGACATGGAGACCTATTTCCACGCCAAGGCGCAGCTCTTTGAGCGCCTGATGGACACCACGGGTGTAGCCATCCTCAACGCCGACGAACCCACGTGCAAACAGATTCAACCACATGCAGAGCATGTATGGACCTATGGACGGAGCGAAGAGGCCACCTTTCGTGCCGTCAATATCGATGAGTCTGTCGATGGAACTGAATTCACCGTGGAAAGCACCCATGGAGACCTTGCTATCCACTTACCAATGGTGGGCTCACACAACGTATCCAATGCGCTCGCTGCAATCGCTGCTGGATACGCTCTGGGGTTTTCAGCCGATGACATTGCCCATGGACTCCACCAACTCCAGGTGATCCCAGGACGCTTAGAGCCCGTACCCAATGAACGCGGCATCACCATCTTGGTGGACTATGCCCATACGCCAGATGCCCTCGAGAATGTTCTGCAGGCGCTCCGTCGATTGACCCCAGGCCGCGTATTGACTGTCTTCGGCTGCGGCGGCGATCGAGACCCTGGCAAGAGACCAGAAATGGGACATGCAGCGTCTCAAGGCTCCGATCATGTCTTCATTACTTCTGACAATCCACGCTCAGAAGACCCAGACACCATCATTGCTGCGATCCTTCCCGGGATTGACGGCCCACACACCATCCAACCCGACCGGGCCATGGCCATCGCAGAAGCGATCCATGCCGCTGAACCGGGCGACATCATCTTGATCGCCGGCAAAGGTCATGAGACCACCCAAACCATCGCAGGCGAAACGATTCACTTCGACGACCGAGAAGTCGCGGCACATGCAGCGAAGGTGACAGCATGATCTTTACGGCTGAACAACTGGCGCAGGGAGCACACGGCCAACTGATGTCTGGCGGAGTGCCCGGGGGAGTCTGTACGGATACCCGAGCCATCCAAGCCGGAGACTGGTTTCTGGCCATCCGTGGGGAACGGTTCGATGCCCACAATTTCCTGGACAAGGCCATCGAAGCCGGAGCTACAGGGGTCATCGCCGAAGAAGTGCAGCCCGGATGGAATGCCGGATACATCAAGGTCGCCGATGGGCTCACTGCCCTACAAAATATTGGTCGCTTTGCCCGAACTAGATTCGATGGCCCCGTGGTGGGCATCACGGGAAGCGCAGGCAAGACGACCACCCGCGCCTTGGTGGGGCTGGCCCTGGCAGAACTGGGCACCGTCCACCAGACTGCTGGCAACTACAACAACCACATCGGATTGCCGCTGACGCTCTTGGCTGCACCAGCAGATGCCCAGGCATGGGTGCTTGAGATGGGGATGAATCATTCCGGTGAGATTGCACTTCTACAAGAAATCGGGCGACCAACAATTCGGATCATTACCAATGTGGGGATAGCTCACCTGGAAGGTCTGGGCAGCATTGAGGCGATTGCAAAAGCAAAGGGTGAACTCTTTGATGGCGCGCGCCCAGGCGACATCTGCTGCATCAATATGGACGACCCCCATGTCGTAAATTTGACGATACCTCACGGGGTTCAAACACTGCGCTACGGCGCCCACCCCGACAGTGACCTGAGACTGATGAGCGCCCACGTGGACCCCGACAACCTCAACACACATTTTGTGGTGCAGGCCGCCGGGCAACAGGTTTCAGGAATGATCCCAAACCCCGGCCTTCACATGGCACACAATGCCGTGGCCGCGATGTCTGTGGGGTTGGCACTTGGGCTGGATTTATCGGGCATGACGAAACGAATCGCCCAATACGCGCCCGTGGGGATGCGGCTTCGCATCGAACCTGGGCCCCGTGGAACCAAGGTGATCAACGACGCCTACAACGCCAACCCCATGAGTGTTGAGGCCAACCTGAACATGTTGGCGGCAATTCCTGCAGGAGAGGGGCGGCGACGCATCGCCCTGCTCGGGGACATGCTGGAACTCGGACCCACTGAGATTGCCCAACACCGCGAGATCGCAGAAATCGCCACCACTCTGGGACTTGATCTCATCGCTTTCGCCGGCCCACGCTTCACCGAAGCCGTCGGGTCAACACACACCTGTGCCCCTGATGCTGAGACATTGGGAGCCATCATTCAAGATGCACTTCGCCCTGGGGACATCATCCTCATCAAGGGAAGCCGTGGCATGGCCATGGAGCGACTGCTGAAAACAATTGCACTTGAGGAGACCAACTGATGCTGTACCACTTGCTCACTCCGCTGGCCGACCAGCACCAATTCTTCAACCTGTTCCGGTACATCACGTTCCGAACAGCATGGGGAATGGTGACATCCCTTGCCATTTGCTACGCGCTCTACCCCTGGTTCATCGCCTTCATGAAGAACAAACGGATGGAACAAATCATCCGCGAAGATGGTCCACAGGCTCACGTGGCAAACAAAGTGGGTACCCCGACCATGGGTGGCGTTCCCATGATCCTCTCGATCACGGTTTCAACACTGCTGTGGGCCAGATTAGATCAGCCGGTCGTCTGGATGTCTCTCGCTGTGCTTCTTGGGTACGGGATCCTGGGCTTTATCGATGACTGGAAGAAGGTGATGCAAAAATCCAGCGATGGCCTGGCTGGTCGATGGAAGCTGGTGGGCCAGTTCGGAATCGGCGGTGCCGTTCTTGGGTATGGCTATGTCACAGGGATCATCTCTCCCGAACTCGCGCTACCGTTTCTGAAAAACACCACCATCGACTTCTCTTCTTACGGGGTGACAGGCTTGGCCTGGGCCTATGTCTTATTCGGGATGGTTGTCCTGACGGGCACCTCGAATGCGGTCAACTTGACCGATGGGCTGGACGGACTGGCCATCGGCCCTGTGATGACCTCCGGGCTCACCTTTGCCATCCTCGCCTATGTGGCCGGAAACTCTAAGTTCTCGGCCTACCTGTCTGTTCCCTACGTCGCTGGCGCGGGTGAGCTGGCCATCTTCTCGGTCGCCATTGTCGGCGCTGGGCTTGGGTTCCTCTGGTACAACACCTACCCAGCACAGATCTTTATGGGGGACGTGGGCTCACTTAGCCTTGGCGGAGCCCTCGGTATTTTGGCCATTCTCACCAAGAATGAAATCCTCTTGGTACTGGTGGGAGGCATTTTCGTGCTGGAGGCCGTGAGCGTGATTCTACAGGTTGGCTCCTACAAGATGACCGGGAAACGAATCTTTGCCATGGCACCAATCCACCACCACTATGAAAAGAAGGGATGGAGTGAGCCCAAAATCATCGTTCGCTTCTGGATCATCTCCATTCTCTTGGCCCTCGTCGCCCTCACAACCCTGAAGGTTCGCTGATGGAACTTCACGGTCAATCTGTACTCATCATGGGCATGGGACGCAGTGGCGTCTCTGCGGCGAAGTACGCCGTATCCCAAGGGGCACAGGTGACCGTGACGGACCTCAGAAAAGACTCCCCTCACATCGAAGGCGCCCACCACACCTATGGGGCGCATATTCGCGACGATTTTTTACAGGCAGACCTCATTGTAGTGTCTCCAGGCATACCGGCCGCTGCTCCGGATCTGGTGGCCGCCATCGATGCCGGCGTACCCGTGGTGTCCGAGCTGGGATTTGCCGCGGAGTTCATACAGGAACGCGGGATCCCCATCATTGCCATTACCGGAACCAATGGAAAGTCCTCTGTGACGTGGTTCATCGGACAAATGCTTGAGGCGGCCGGCTACACCACTTTTGTGGGCGGCAACATCGGAACGGCACTGACCGAACTGGTGGCGTCCAATACACGCCCCGACTTCGCAGTAATCGAAGTCAGCAGCTATCAACTCGAACTACCGGGAACACTGACACCGACGGCCGCAGCTGTACTGAATTTGGCCAGTGACCACCTGGGTCGACATGGCACGATGAGCAACTACGGGGCCACCAAGACGGGCCTCTTCCAGAACATGCGGACAACCGGCTACGCGGCCCTACCCGGTTCTTCCGACACCAACCCCGATGACCTGCTGCGGCACGGTGACACCGAAGCACAAGCACTCTGGCTAGACGCTTCTCCTGGAATCACGCGCACCGGAAACATCGCCACACTGAATGGCACCCCAGACGATGGGTCGTTGGATCTCTCTGCGATCACACTCCTTGGCGAACACAACCGAGACAATGCCGCCGCCGCCGCCCTCATGTGTATCTGTGCGGGTGTACCCCGAACGTCGATCGACTTCTCATGCCTGACCGCACTGCCACACCGTTTAGAACCCGTACACCAATCCGACGGTGTCACGTGGGTAAACGACTCCAAGGCCACCAATGTAGACGCAGCACTGGTGGGCATTTCCGGTATCTCTCGACCGATGATCGTCCTTCTCGGTGGCGCCGGTAAACCTGGAGCAGAATACCAGCGTTTACAACCTGTATTGAACGGCAACGCACGACGTATCATCTGTTTTGGTGCGGCAGGTGCCGAGATTGCTGCCGCGATCAAGGGTGACCACATCGAGCGGGTAGAAACCCTCTCTGACGCGGTCGATATCGCCGCCAAGCTGGCACGCGAACCCGACGTGGTTCTGCTCTCCCCAGCTTGCGCCAGCTTTGATGAATTCAACAACTTCGAGGAACGAGGACACGTGTTCACTTCCTTGGCCCAGGAGGCTACCCGATGAAGAACCGCAGCATTGATCCGTGGTTGATTCTCACCTCATCCCTACTGGTCGTATTTGGCCTGGTCATGGTGTACTCCGCATCCGCCATGGTGGCCTTCGAGCGCTCCGGTGACGAGACGTACTACCTGACCCGACAGTTGATTGCTCTTGGCGTGGGGCTGTTTCTCTGCGTAACCACAGCGGTGACCCCCATGCGCGTCGTTCGCCGCTACCGAATGGCCCTATACCTGATGGTGTTGTTTGGTCTGGTTCTCTGCTTTATTCCAGGGATTCGATACGGCGCCAATGGAGCCTATCGCTGGATCGGGGTCGGCCCCGTCCATTGGCAACCATCAGAGTTCGCCAAAATCATCGTACTGATCGTACTCGCCGACTACTTGGACACATACCGGAAACAAATGGCCGACTCCAGGGTCGTACTCAAAGCAATACTGGTTCCCCTACCTGCACTGATGCTCATCCTTCCCGAGCCCGATTTTGGTACCACGGCCATCATCGCAGGTCTCTGCTGCATCATGGTCTTCATGGCCGGGCTCCGGATCGCACATACGGCCATCGCATTCTGTGGGGCGCTGGTCATCGGTATTCCCGCCATGATTTGGGAGCCGTACCGAGTACAACGCCTCACGAGCTTCCTTGACCCATGGAAAACCATGGATGCCGAGGGGTACCACGTGATTCAATCCTGGATCGCCATGCATTCCGGCGGACTCTGGGGACAAGGGCTTGGAAACTCCGTGGCCAAACTTCACTTTCTCCCCGAGCCCTGGACCGACTTTATTGGTGCCGTCATCGCGGAAGAATTGGGCTTAGCAGCCATCTTCATCTTGATTGGGCTGTACACCCTGTTTGTGTGGCGCGGTCTCCATATCGCCCGAAATGCCAGAGACTCCTTCAGTATGTTTTTGGCCTCCACACTAACCTTGATGGTGGGCCTGGAAGCCTTCTTCAACCTCGGCGTGGTCATGGGCATCCTCCCACCCAAAGGACTGGTCCTTCCATTCATCAGCTACGGTGCCACCGCGATGATGTCTCACCTATGGGTGATCGGAATATTGCTGAGCATTTCCGCTGAATCGCATAATGCACCTGTGAGCGCGGGGTGGCCCTTGGCCAATGAACCCGCTTCGCGACTCTCTGGGGCGGCCTAATGTTTCGAGGAAAAGTCCAACGCATCCACTTTGTCGGTATCGGCGGTTCCGGGATGAGCGGTATTGCAGAGGTGTTGATCACCCAAGGCTACATCGTCACCGGCTCTGATATGAAAGAGGGTGACGCAGTGCGTCGACTTCGTTCACTGGGTGGCACGGTCTTCATTGGACATGACCCCGTTCAGGTGGAGGGAGCGCATGTGGTGGTCAAGTCCACAGCGGTACCCATGACCAATCCAGAGATCGTCTCGGCCGAATCACTGCAAATCCCCGTCATCCCCCGTGCAGAGATGCTCGCAGAGCTGATGCGCATGAAGTACGGCCTCGCCGTCGCGGGCACACACGGCAAAACCACAACCACCAGCATGCTCGCCACCTGCCTACACGGGGCCCAATTGGATCCGACCATCGTGATCGGCGGACGACTGGACTCCATGGGGTCATCCGCACGCCTGGGTGCGGGCGAGTTTTTGGTCGCAGAAGCCGATGAGTCGGACGGTAGCTTTATGCTCCTGGATCCAACGGTCGCAGTCATTACCAACATCGATCCCGAGCACCTCGAACACTGGGGCAGCATGGACGCCTTGGTGGATGGCTTCTGTGCATTCGCCAACAAGGTCCCATTTTTCGGATTTGCCACATTGTGCCTGGACCACCCGGTGGTTCAAGGGTTGCTCCCACGCATTCGTCGAAGAACGGTCACCTATGGCTTCAATGCGCAGGCCGATGTCCGAGGTGAAAACATTCGAATGAAGGGAATTTCAGCCCTTGTGGATGTGCGATGGCGAGACAATCCGATGGGGACACTCAATCTCAATATGCCTGGACGACACAACGTTTCAAATGCACTCGCCGCCGTCGCGGTCGGCCTAGAACTCGATATTCCCTTCGACCAGCTACAAAATGCCCTCGATGGCTTCACCGGTGTCGATCGACGATTCTCCGTTCGCGCGAGTGTCGATCTGGGTGGGGACGAGCCCGTCACCATCATCGATGACTATGGACACCACCCCACTGAGATTAAAGCCACCCTGGAAGCCACGGCCAACGCCTGGACAGGCCAACGAGTCATCGCCGTATTCCAACCCCACCGCTACACCCGTGTCCGAGACCTTTTCGAAGACTTCGTACGCTGCTTCAATCATGCGACGGAGGTCATCGTCTGCCCGGTTTATCGGGCCGGAGAAACACCCATCGAAGGTATGGACCACCACAGGCTGGCCCAAGGCATGATCGACCATGGTCATCGCGGGGTCTCCGTCGTCGAGAGCCTGGATGAAGCCACTTCTTTGGCAGCCCAAAACCGGAAACCGGGCGATGTGGTAATCACGCTGGGGGCCGGAGACGTCAATCGCGTCTGCACAGATCTCGAAGGAGCACTGAGTGGCCGCAGCTGATCTGCTCGAACGAATCACCGGTGAGACGGGGTTTATTATCCGTCCAGAAGAGCCCTTGGCCCAGCATGTACCACTGCGGGTCGGTGGTCCGGTGGAACTGTGGGTAGAAGCGCAGAGCGAAGAAGCGCTGATACGGCTCATTGCCCATGCGCGTTCTGCAGGTGGACGCTGGCGTATCCATTCACCGTTTAGCGACTGGCTGGTTCGCGATGGTGGACTCAAGGGCACAGTCATTCGACTCGGACAAGAGTTTGAAACCATTGTTCTCACCGAAGACAGCATCATCCTGGGTGCCGCATCCTTGTGGAGCGGTCTTCCCGACGGACTCGCGGGTGGACTTTGGGATGCAGTGCGTCGATGGCCAGGATCGGTTGGCAGCTTGTTCGCGCAAGGTTCGGCCGAAGAGTTGACCGGCCTCGCGACCCACATCGATGTTCTTCGCGGCGGGCGTATTATCCAAATGCAATGGCCTGCAGACGGACCCGCACCCGCTCTCGGTGAAAGCTCCGTCCTGCTCCGTATTCACCTTCGGCGTGCCCTTGGCGCACGTCACTGGCGAACCGGGCCGGCACCCACAGGGACCCTTTTTTCCGACCCCACCGACAGCAGCATCGGCAAGGAACTCGCTCGGGCCGGCGTACTGGGAACACGGCTGCGCCGATGGCGGCTCTCACAGACGGAACCTGGCACCGTAGTGCATCTTGGAGGCGGTACCTTTAAGGACCTTCAGATGCTCGTCAAAGGACTTCGCATGCGGGTGGAGAAGACCCGTGGAATTACATTAGAAACGCGCATACCGGTGCTTGGAAATGAACCGGGCCGGAGGAATCGATGACCGACAAAAAAACCCTGACAGTGGGCGTCTTAATGGGCGGGATGTCGTCTGAACGACCCATCTCCCTCAAGAGCGGAAACGCCGTCGCTGAAGCACTGCGTAGCCGAGGCTACACCGTTGTAGAGATCGATGTGGACCCCGACACACCCACCAAGTTGAGAGAACACAACGTGGATGTGGCATGGCTCGCTCTCCATGGGGCCTTCGGGGAAGATGGCTGCATCCAAGGGATGCTCGAAGTGATGCGAATCCCATACACGGGATCCGGTGTTCGAGCCTCGGCGATTGCCATGGATAAAATTGCAACCAAGCGAGTCCTACGCGGAACCAAAATCTCTATTCCTGCCGACACAGTCTGGAGTAGAGGAGACAGCACACCCACCGACCTTCGCTTTCCCGTTGTCGCTAAAACGCCAAACGGCGGAAGCACCATCGGAATTCATATGTGTGAAAACGCCGAGCAACTATCGGACGCCTTGGCAGACTGCGGCCGCTTTGAGCCGACCGTCCTCATCGAGCAATTCATCGCCGGACGAGAAATCACGGTCGCACTACTCGATGGCCGAGCCCTCCCGGTCGTGGAGATTCGTCCCGTAGAAGGATTCTTTGACTTTGATGCCAAGTACACCAAAGGACAAACCGAATACCTCGTGCCCGCCCCCATTGACCCTGTGATTGCGGCCACCGCGCAAGAACACGCCGAGATCGCCTTCCGCACGGTGGGTCTTTCTGGTGTTGCGCGCGCCGACTTTATCGTTGATGACAACGGCACACCGTGGTTTTTGGAAATCAATACACTGCCGGGGATGACGGCGACCAGCCTCACACCCATGGCCGCAGGCGCCACCGGAACCAGCTTTGAGGATCTGGTAGAAATAACCCTTAAAGCTGCACAATTGCACATATCGAGAGGCGACCATGAAGCCTCTCCAGCCACTCCCGATACCACAGAAAATCCCCCAATAGCCAGCAACGGCCACTGAAGTAAACCAACGAATTTCGCCTCTCCTCGCACCCTTGCCTTGTCAAGAGTGCTCACCTGAAGTAGATTCGTTGCAGGCACTCATCAATTGATGCCTATCCCCCCGATAAATCTCCCTCGAATCCCTGTTCCCCCCAGGGATTTCGGAAATCCCCACAATGTCTCCACTCCTTCCCCGACAACCGTCGTTGATCACCCGTGCGCGCCAAGTCCTGGCGTGGACCCTTGGTGGTGGCTGTGTGTTGGCGGTATTGGTGGCCACAGGCGACCACATCGCACACGGTGAGACATTCCAGGTCCAGGAAGTGAGTTTTGTCGGAAACAGCATGGCCAATGCGACCCAGCTCCGGCATCTTGCCGACGTCCGCCGGGGAACGCACCTTTTTGGCGCCAACTTAGACCGAGCGGTGCAAGGGGTCGAACAACACCCATGGGTCAACAAAGCATCCGCGCGACGGCGCTTCCCGGGATCCGTAGAAATCCATGTTCGGGAGTACACGCCAAGATTGCTACTCGCCATTGACGACCTCTGGCTGGTCGATGAGAACGGCACCATCTTCACGCGGGCCGATTCCGATTCCATGGACTTTCCGATTTTAACTGGAATCGAACCCACACTATTAAAAGAGCACCCCAACATTGCCCGCGCCATCATTGATGACGCCACCCGTCTGCACGAAGCAGTAGACGCGGACGAGCAGTTGGCAGACTCTGATCTTTCCGAAATCCACTTCAACGCACAGGTGGGCTTTTCGCTCATTCTGCGCTCTGGAACCCAAGTGATTCTCGGATTCGCCGATGCAGCACCCGCTCTCGACCGGCTCAGCCGGATGCGCGAGCGGGGATTGAACATCGACACACCACAGCGAATTGATTTGGACGTCGGTTCAGTGGCAATCGCCACACCGCTGTAGTCCTCTTCCCACTCCCCCCCACTCCCGCAGAACTGAAACAGCAGCAGCAGCAGCACACAGCAGAAAAAGGTGACCTCATGACGATCGAACTGGTGGAAAATGACATTGCAAAAGCCAACATCCGAGTAATCGGTGTTGGAGGCGGCGGCGGAAACGCCGTGAACAACATGATTCAATCCGGGATGACCGGGGTGGACTTCGTGGCCGTCAACACGGACGCACAGGACCTTGAGCGCTCACTCGCGCCTCGACGGTTCCAACTCGGCGGTCAACTGACCAAGGGTCTGGGTGCTGGCGCAGACCCAGAAGTGGGCCGTGAAGCCGCACTCGAAGATCGCGATCGGCTCGCAGAGTTGGTTGTCGGTGCTGACATGGTCTTCATTACCGCCGGAATGGGCGGTGGAACCGGGACCGGAGCGGCTCCTGTCATCGCACAAGTCGCCAAAGAAATCGGTGCACTCACTGTGGCGTGTGTCACCCGTCCCTTCCACTTCGAAGGACGCCGACGACGCAAGCAAGCAGAAGAAGGCATCGAAGCGCTTCGCAGCAGTGTGGACACACTCATCACCATCCCCAACCAGCGCCTCATCTCCATGGCAACCGAGCGGACCACGATGGCCGAAGCGTTCGGCATGGCAGACAAGGTCCTGTACGAAGCGGTAAAGGGTGTCAGCGATCTGATTCATTACCAAGGCAACGTGAACGTGGACTTCGCAGATGTCCGGACCATCATGGCCAACAAGGGCATGGCACTCATGGGTGTTGGATTCGGTACAGGCGAGCACCGCACGGTAGAAGCCGCACAACGCGCAATCTCGAGCCCACTGCTTGATGATGTGAGCATCGCGGGAGCGACCAGCGTGCTGATCAACGTGACAGGGTCTTCCGATCTGACCATGTTTGAGATCACGGAAGCGAGCACCATGATTCAAGAGGAAGCCCATGAAGACGCCAACGTCATCTGGGGCTGGGTCGTGGATGACACCATGGGTGAAGAAGCCCGTGTCACCGTCATTGCAACCGGATTCGATGAGTCCTTCCTGCAAGCCACTCCATCTGTCGAACGTCGCGTGGCTGAAGCCATGCGGGGTGGACGAATGGTAGCCAACGGCGGAAATGGTGGAGGCTATCGCGCACCGGCCGGCGGGAACGGAATGGTCTCCGGTGTCGGAACACTCGGTGACTACGACATTCCCACATTCTTCAAGAATGCAGACTGAGTCTTGCGTACAACAGAATGAAAGCCCGCCCAATCGGCGGGCTTTCTTTTTAGTAGAGTGTAGTCATGGCCAACACCATTCATCGCATCTCGCTCTCGATCGGACTGACTGTCGGACTCCTTGGAACAGCCGAGATGGGTCTTCGGTGGCTCACGCCCGACTTAGAGGAAGTGGTTTCTCCACTGCTCTACCAGCGAAACTCGGGGGATGCTTTCACACCGGGAACGAGTCCTGGGACCCGCGTATACGTGTCTGGTCGGCGACGGGTGGCGACCGATACCGTCAGTGGAAAGCGCATCCTCGTCTTTGGGGCATCGGCAGCCTACGGCGAAATGTACTCTGCATTTACCGCCTTCCCAGGCATCGCAGAATCGATGCTTCAAACGGCCAGTGATGTACCCATCGAGATCCTAAACCTATCCCATGGCGGGATGGGCTCGAGACAAGTGGGAGAAATGGTGTTTCGGGTTCTCGAACACGGACAAGCCGACTTACTCGTCATCTACACAGGCAACAATGAGTTTCACGAACTGCGGGCCTTGAAAGCGAGATCGGACCGATACAATGCCAAAGCGGAAATGCTGCGCCGTCGCCTGTCCGCATCCTTCTTGTATCGACAGCTGCGCGAATGGTTTATCCCAACCGAAGCAATCCTGACCCCACCCGAGGGTGAAGAGTGGCTCCCTGTGGGCCGAATGGATGTGACGGTCGATGAGGATGACAAGGCCCTCGGAGTTGCGTTGTACGGCGAGCATCTACGCGACATCGTCTTGGCAGCCAAAGAACACAAGGTCCCGATTCTTCTGACCACTGTGGCATCGAACCTACGGGACCATCTCGACAACGGAACCCCAGGGCAACTGTCTCCAGAAGGGGACAGTGCACTTCGGGAACTGGAAGCGATCATCGACAAGGTTCCATCGGCACGCTTTGCCGCAGAAGCTGCACAACGATTGGCACTCATTGATACCGAAGGCGGTCTACACAGACTCGGAAACATGTACTTGAGAGCCGGTTTACCGGACGCGGCCAAGGATGTCTTTGAGAGAAAAGAACTTGCGGCGCTTCGACCCATGACCAGCAACCGTTCCATGCGCAATATGGTGACGTACATCGGAGAAAGATACGACATTCCAGTATGTGATTTAGAGCGTTCTTTGTCCCAAGTTGCGCAGGATAAAATCCCAGGGAACGACCTGTTTATCGACCACTGCCACCCAAATGCAAAGGGGCATAGCCAACTGGGTAGAGCGCTCGCGCAGTGCATTGTAAAAGACGACCTCTTGGGAGTGGGAACGGTCCAACTGTCCGCCGCAATCGAGTCCACCGATGTTTTCCGTGTCGATCACTACCGCGGACACCGACCCATTCCGGGAATATCAGGACTCCCCAATACCGATGCGGTCGGAACCCCTGAACGGGCAGCGGTCGCTGGGCACCAAGCGTTTGTACAAGATCGATTCGACCAAGCCCTCAAGCACTACGAGCAAGCGGCATCGTTGGGCGCTCCGATGGACTCCATCCAGCACAGCATCGGGCTCACGCATCTGTATCGGGGCGATATGGTGGCGGCGCGCAAGGCTCTGACGAAAGCCAATGAGGCTGGAAACATCCACGCGATAAAGGTCCTGTCGACGCTCAAGCCTTGAGACCAACCGCTTCTCGAAGACGCTCGCGATCCGGTCCCCACTCCCCTTCGGCGGTCCGCATAATGAAGGGGGGCGCATCCTTTCGAGAGCCCCCAAATGAACACCGAAACACAGCGATCGTGGGCGGTCGTCCATCCCGAAACACGACGTCTCGTCGTTCATTGAGGGTCAAGCCGGCCTCAACAATGGCCTGCTCTGGGCGTGGGTCATGGGCCGTATGTACAAAAACGAAGGTCCCATCTGGCTTCATTAAGCGCGCAGCGGTGCGACAATAATCAAACACGCTTCCACGCAACTCCATGCGACAAGCCGCGCGCTGAGGATGGGACGACACCACCCCATTCTCGACCGGCGTGTACGGGGGGCTGCCGGTAACCAAGTCGAAGGTTCCAGATTCGGGAGCCGATGTCTCATCTCTCAGGTCACCCAACCGCAGTTCGATACGGTGGCTCAAGTCATTGTATTCAAGGGTCTTGCGACACAAGTGGTGACTGACTTCCTGGGCTTCAACAAATACACTCGTCGCATCCTGACCCATAAAGTGAAGGGTCATCAACCCCACTGATCCCAAGCCCGCACCAATGTCGATGAGACGTTTCGCATCGGGTCGGGCCATGCCCGCTGTCCATGCCGTGACGGTGTCATCCGTTGAAAACCGGTGACCCTTTCGCAATTGGAATACCCACCAGTCTTGGGTGAGCTGATCAAGACTCTCGTCTTCTGTAGGAGCAGGTCGTTTAGTCATGGACCAGGGCTTCTACCACGCCGTGTACACCCAGCCCATCGGTATCCAAGTGAACGTCCGCCTCGGAATATAGCCCCGCGCGCTCATCCAAAATGGCTTCAAGTTCCGCATGGGCGTTTGGACGCCCTTGCATCGGACGCAAATCTCCCTGGGCACGAACCCGCTCGAGGTGAGATGCCGGTGACGCCTGTAGCCACACCGTACGGGTTCCCTCCTGCAATCGTTTCCATGTCTCTGGAGAGGTCACAATCGAGCCCCCTGCAGCAATCACAGCCGGCGCCGGCGCTCGAAGCACACGCTCCAACACTTCCCGCTCAAGCAACCGGTAGTGCGTCTCACCCCGCAGTTCGAAAATCTCACTGAGCGTCATTCCCGCCTCGGCTTCAATCATGGCGTCCAATTCTATAAAATCGGATTCAAGCGCATGTGCGAGTTGGGCTCCGACTGTGGACTTTCCCGCGCCCCGCAGGCCAACAAGGGCGATCTTGTTGGGGCGACCAGGCCCAATGCCACGAAACAAATCGGAAAGCGGCAACTCGAGCGCCTCACACACATCGGCCAAACGACCCACACTAATGTTGCCCTCACCTTTCTCTAGCTGAACCAAAAACCGAGGGGAAACCCCAGCGCGGCGGGCAAGTTCCGCCTGGGTGAGTGCCCAGACCTGCCGGCGAGCGCGCAATCGACTTCCAATGTGATTCAGTAGCATGGTCATAATATGCACTATAATGCATCCAAATAGGGTTGCAAAGTGTATTTTACTGCACTATAGTGCTGTCATCTGGAGGAACACATGGGCGAGTTCGCATACCCACCGGTAAATTTTGAGACCCACCCGGACAAATATATCCACTGGGACTTGGACATAGATGGCAGCGTCGCAACCTTGACGATGCACATCAAGGAAGACCATCCCATGTGGGAGGGCCTGTATGACCTCAAGCTCAACAGCTACGATTTGGCTGTGGACATCGAGCTACACGATGCGGTCAACCGTCTTCGCTTTGAGCATCCAGAAGTACGCTGTGTGGTCCTCACAGGCGCATACGACAAGATTTTTTGCGCTGGAGCCAACATCCGATTCTTGGGCAATGCACCCCATGCATTCAAGGTGAACTTCTGTAAGTACACCAACGAAACACGCTGCGGAATCGAAGATGCCACAGAGCAATCCGGATTGGTTTTTATGGCGGCCCTCAACGGCACCGCATCCGGCGGCGGCTATGAGCTCGCACTCGCTTGTGAAGAGATTTACCTGGTCGATGATGGCAATGCCGCAGTCGCCCTACCCGAAGTCCCTCTGCTTGGCGTCTTGCCCGGTACGGGCGGACTGACCCGACTCACAGATAAACGTAAGATTCGACGCGATATGTCGGATGTCTTCTGCACCAAGGCCGAAGGATTCCGCGCCCGGGACGCCAAGAAGTACAACTTCGTCGATGGCTCCTTTCCTCGCTCCAAATGGCAAGAAGGAATCGCCAGTCGTGCCAACGCCATCGTGGAAGAGCAAGCCGCGAAGTTTCCAAACCGCACCGGTCCCGGTGTGGTCATCCCCGCCCTGAACCGAACCGATAGCGACGATGGATGGGCCTACAGCTTTGTCGATGTCTCTATCGATGGAAGGGTGGCCAATGTCCTGTTGAAGGGCCCCACTGCTGCTCCCCAGCGGAGTGCAGACACATGGTCCCTGCTGGCATTTCGTGAGCTTGAGGACGCCCTTCTTCGACTGCGCATCAACCATTTGGAAGTCGGACTGGTAAACCTCCGTACCGAAGGCGATGGCGCCAAGGTTCTCGAGCACGAAGCCTTCATTCTCGATGGCAGTGAATCCGATTGGTTCCTGGCCGAGATCAAACACTTTCAACACCAGTGCCTCCGGCGCTTGGACAACATGGCCAAATCGACCTTCGCGCTCATCGAAACTGGACACTGCTTTGTCGGCACCCTGTTTGAGCTCGCGCTCAGCGCCGACCGCATCTACATGTTCATGGACGATGACGGTGAAAACACCATCTCGATGTCGGAGGCGAACAATGGTCTCTTCAAAATGGCCAATGGCATGAGTCGATTGGAAGCCCGGTTCCCAGGTGAACCGGAGGCCCCCGCAAACGCCATGGCTGAAGATGGACCCATCGATGCAGAAACCGCAGATGATTTGGGGCTTGTGACTGCAGCCCTCGATGACATCGACTGGGACGACGAAGTCCGTATCGCAATGGAAGAACGGGTCAGCATGAGCCCCGATGCCCTCACTGGTATGGAGCAAAACCTGCGCTTCGGTGGGCACGAAACCTGCGAAACGAAAATTTATGGCCGCCTGTCGGCCTGGCAAAACTGGATCTTTCAACGCCCGAACGCCGTCGGCGATCGTGGTGCACTCACCCTGTACGGTCACCCTGAACGGCCCGTATTTGACTTCCGGAGAACATGATGGCGAGCATCAACTATGACGACCGAATCCCGAACAACGTCGATCTCTCCAGCGACCGAAAGCTACAGCGCGCCCTTGAGAAGTGGCAGCCCGCCTTTCTCGACTGGTGGGAGTCTGCCGGACCACAGGTCTTCAAAAACAACGAGATCTACCTCCGTACAGCCGTCAGCACCGAGCCCGGCGGCTGGGCACAGTTTGGCCACGTCAAGATGCCCGACTATCGATGGGGAATCTTCTTGGGAGACCGAGAGAAAGATAGAACCATTACCTGCGGCCAAGATGCCGGAAAAGCCGTGTGGCAAGAAGTACCCGGCGAGTATCGAAACATGCTCAAGCGACTCATTGTCGTACAGGCAGACACCGAGCCCGCCAGTGTAGAGCAACAGCGCTGGCTTGCCGATACCGCACCATCTTTGATCGATGCCCGGAATCTCTTTCAAGTGAACGTCGAGGAAGGCCGGCACCTGTGGGCCATGGTCTATTTGCTCCAGGCATACTTTGGTCGGGATGGTCGCGACGAAGCCGATGAGCTCCTCGCTCGCCGGTCCGGTGACGATGACAAGCCTCGAATCCTCGATGCCTTCAATCAACCCTGCACGGACTGGCTGACATTCTTTAGCTTCGCCATGTTCACGGATCGAGATGGAAAATATCAGCTGGGATCCTTGGCTGAGTCAGCATTCGATCCGCTGAGTCGGACTTGCCGCTTCATGTTGACCGAAGAAGCCCACCACCTCTCTGTGGGTGAGCTCGGACTCGAGCGCGTGATGCGACGGGCATGTCAGTTGATGCAGCAAGACTCCAACGAGGACGCCCGCGCACTCGGTGGCGTCGATCTGCCCACAATCCAGAAATGGATCAACCACTGGTATGGCTACAGTCTCGACTTGTTCGGCGCTGAGGTCTCGACCAATGCCGCGGACTACTTCGCAAGTGGTGTGAAAGGACGCTGGAGAGAATCCAAAGATTACGAGGACCACTCCTGCTTGGGTGTCACACGCAATGTGCCTACCGTTGAAAACGGAAAACTGATCGAAAAAGAATACGCACTCCGAAACTGCATGAACGAGGAGCTACGGGACTCCTATGCGAAGGACTGCCATCGGGTGCTCCGACGCTGGAACAAGGCGGTCAAGGATGAAGGAATCAACGATTTCGAGTTCTCTTTGCCCTCCACTCGCTTCTTCCGACGTCAAGGTCAATACGCTGAACATCAGTTTGATCGCAGCGGAAACCTGATCGATGAAGAGACATGGAATGCCAAGCAAGATGACTGGCTGCCCACCGATGCAGACCGCGAATATGTCCAGAGCTTGATGACGCCTGTTCATGAGCACGGAAAAGTCGCGAACTGGATCGCCGCACCCCGCCGCGGGATTCACGGACAAGAGCTCGACTTCGACTACGTTCGTTCCTGATTAAAACCCAACGGGGGGTCGCCTGGGCGTTACACCCCGGCCATGCCCTTTCTACCCAATAAAGAGCGCCGCAAAGTCATTCTGACCCTGGGTTTTCCGATTATCGCCGGAATGCTCAGTCAGAACGTACTGAATGTGGTCGATGCCGCCATGGTCGGCACGCTCGGCGATGTGGCACTGGCCGCGACTGGGCTGGGCGGGTTCGCCAACTTCATGGCGACCAGCTTCATCATGGGCTTGAGTGCGGGCGTACAGGCTGTGTCCTCCCGTAGACTGGGAGAAGGCAAACGCGATGTGCTCGCCGTGGCACTCAATGCAGGACTGATATTCGCCTTCATCTGGGCCATTCCATGGACGGCACTACTGCATTGGGGTGCACCCGCCATCTTTTCGATCTTGATCGATGACCCTGCGGTGGCCGCTGAAGGTGTGCCGTATTTTCAAGCCCGACTTCTGAGCGCACTCGCGGTCGGCATTAACTCCGCTTTTCGGGGCTACTGGAACGGCATCAATCTTCCAAAACTGTATATGCGCACGTTGATGGTGAGCCACGCCACCAACTTGTTCCTGAACTGGGTGCTCATCTTCGGCAATTTGGGTGCCCCCGAGATGGGAACCCTCGGAGCCGGAATCGCCAGCAGCATAGCCACGTATGTCGCCGCACTGACCTACATCGGGCTCGGGTTTCAACATGCCCGCAAGAATGGTTTTTTGACCATCCGACCCGATCGGGCCATCTGCCGAAAGCTCCTCCGCCTCACCTTGCCCGCCAGCCTGGCCCAACTTTCATTGGCCACCGGATACACAGCATTAATGTGGATTGTCGGACAAACCGGAACGGCATCACTCGCGGCCGCCAATGTTCTTCTCACCGTGACATTGGTCATCATCTTGCCCGGCATCGCCTTCGGCTTGGTCGCAGCCTCGATGGTGGGACAAGCGCTTGGACGAAACGACGCCGACGATGCTGCACAGTGGGGATGGGATGTAGTCCGCGTTGCCGTCTTGGTTTTGGGAATCATGGGACTACCCATGATCCTGGTCCCAGACCTGCTCCTCTCTGGGTTTTTGCACGACCCGGAAACACGCGCACTGGCCGTGCTTCCACTCCAACTTGTGGGGGCAACCATCGGTATTGATGCCATTGGATTGGTCCTACTCAATGCGCTGTATGGCGCCGGCGCCAGTCGCAGCGTCCTGCTTGTCGGGACCACCATGCAATGGGGGATCGGCCTCCCGCTCGCCTATCTCTTTGGACCCGTTCTTGGATGGGGCCTCGCCTGGATGTGGGCCGCCATGATTCTTTACCGGGCAGGACAATCGATTATTTTGGCGGGGATGTGGAAGAAGCGTTCTTGGGCCAACATCGCAGTCTGATCACCAGCCTCTACACGGCGCCCACGAATCAACCACTCGTGGACCATCCACAATGTGGGCCTGGTCGAAACACGCCATGGTCAAGCAGCTGTGATTCGGTACCACACGCAACCGATCGCCTACGTTGAACTCGGTGGCGCCGGGCCCCTGGGCCTTTCCATGCTCCTGACTAAGGCCCACCAATGAGAGTCCCGCTACAGGTTTCATATCGATGGTGAGCAGCAGGCCAAATCCACCATCCGGCTGCACATGAACCGGACCTGGATCTTTAGACAAGGCCAACGCACCGCAATCCAGTAAAATCCGGTCTGGGTAGGCACCAATCACGGTTGCCAATACTGAAATGGCCACCTCGTCCATCGAGCAGCTACCAATCACCGCCTGAAAACGATCAAACAAAGCATAGTTTCCTGGACGGATTTCTGTGACTCCCGTGAGGTCTTCCGTGACACACATGGTGGGTGTAGACCCAACGCTCACCTCAGGGAAGGTCAACCCACGTGCGCGTAGTTCCTCGGCAAAGCCAACCACAACCGCGCGCTCTTGCTCGGCTACCACGCGGATTTCCGCCCGATTTACACAGTCATAGCTGTGGCCCCCGTGGGTCAAAAGACCACGAAACTCAATGCAGTCCGATCCATGTAGATGGGAAGCGAGTGCGATGGCCTCATCGGTTCCTGGCACCACCCCAGCACGACCATACCCGCAGTCCACCTTGAGATAAACCGAAGTCTGCTGACCGCGCTGAAGAGCCGAGGATTCCAAAGCATCGAGGGCAATTTGAGAGTCAATCAACAGATGAAATGCATCCATGGATTCTGCAAAATCAAGCAGCTCATCAATCCGACCCAAGGCCACAGGGACAGCCAAGGTGATGTCACGAAAACCAGCTGCTGCAAAGTATTTGGCCTCGGCAAACGTCGATACTGTGAGCCCGCCGAAGTGATCGGACACCTGTAGGCGGGCGATTTCTACACACTTGTGGGTTTTCACATGCGGACGAAGTCGTACGCCCAACTCATGGGCTTTCTTGGCCATTCTCTGCGTGTTTTGCTCCACCTGAGCGCGTTCGAGCAGGACCGCGGGGGTAGACAGGTTTGAGATCTGCATGGGTCATCCAGGAGGCAACAGGGTTCAAACAGACTAAATCCATAGCATGCAACTCAATCCTACCCGTCGTTCAACCCGCTTTTATCTTCTCGCCGTACTGTTCTGTGTACCATCCTGCCAAAAGGGACCCGACGAACCGGCCGCAGAGACCGGCCCCAGCCTGACCGAACGACTCGACAGCGGCGAAGTCCGAGCCGGAGTGGTGACCGATGAGTCTGCTCTCTTTGGGGGCGTGAGTGCAGAAGGACAGATCGGCGACATCAAAATCTATAACGACCGCGCGCGCTTTGTGATTCAATCCGCGAGGGAGAGCAACTACTATGTGACCTACGGTGGCTCGGTGGTCGATGCCGACATCATTCGACCCTTTGGACAGCCCGGCCAAGACCTCATCGATGACAGCAGCACCATGATTGGCCTCGGCCGCATGTTCGATGCGGAGACTGTAGAGGTCATCCATGATGGTTCCGATGGAGAAGCGGCCGTGGTCCGGGCCACAGGAGACGTGTCTCCCTTGACCTTGCTCAGCGGCACCTTGGAGTCCGATGCGCTGATCTTGGACCGAAAAGTGGAGGTTACGACAGACTACATCCTGGAACCAGACTCATGGCTCTTACGCATGGAAACCCGCGTCCTGTGGCTCGACAATACCACTCCGATCCAGCTCGCAGACATCGCTTTCGTCGCCGTCGATATCGCAGACATCTACCAACCGGTCGTTGGGTACAACGATGGTGAAGCACAGGAGGTTTATGGCTGGACCAGCGTGGTCGGACAACGAAATGAAGGGGCCTTGGCCCTGCTTCAAGGCGAAGAAGAAGGAGAATACATCTCCACTGTTTTACTCGACACAATTCGCTCGTTGGGACCCCTGCTTCTTGGCCCACGTGCACAGGTCGATCTCTCCGATGGGGACGAGCTCATTTGGTCTCGCTACCTGGGTGTGGCGCCCGACGTGGCATCGATGACCGATGAATGGCGTCTTCGCCGTGGCGAAACCATTCAAACGATCGGGGGATCGGTCACCGACAATGGAAATGCGATCGCAGGAGCACGGGTTCATGTCCTCGATGAGGCTGGAGATACCCTCACCATGGCCATTACCGATGAACACGGTGGATACCGTGCCGGTGTACCCGAAGGCACAGCGACACAGGTGGTGGCGGAAAGTCGCGGCTCTGGCGTCTATTTTGACCGCAATGAAGGCGCTGGATGGTACAGCCCCTACAGCGCAAGTATTCCCCGGGCACGGGTACTCTCCTCGATCGAATCGGGCGCACCACCGATCGCATTCTCGCCCGGCTATGGCGTTAGCGAGCCCCATGTGGGAGCAGAAAATGTGGGCCTCACATTAACGACACCCGGCCAACTCACCGTACAAGTGGCGGATGGCGGACCCGCCGTCGTTCGAGTTTCGTTTGAAGCCGGTGACCCGGTATCCGTGAGCAATACAGTGGCCCCCCAACGCCCATCGGGCGAACATGCATGGCTGTATGTTCGCGATGGTGAAGGAACCGTACCCCTAGAACCCGGTCAATATCGGGTCGTGGTCCACCGTGGGCTCACCCACGAAGCCCATGAAGAAATCATCGAAATCGAAAGCGGTGAAGCGCTCTCGATCACTGCAGACCTGGAGCGCAGTGTCGACACCACCGGACTGAGGAGCCTCGACCCGCATACGCATGCCGCTCCAAGCGGAGATGGGGCCATATCGATGTCGGGCCGACTCATTGTGACCGCCGCCCATGGCGTCGATGTTCATTTTGGGACCGACCACGATCACGTGGCCGACTACCGGGTCCTTCTTGAGCCGCTGAAGCTGCATCAAGTCTTGGCCAGTATTGTGGCCGATGAAGTGAGCCCAAGCATTCGTGGACACCACAATGCCTATCCACTGGAATCGGTACCCGAAGAAGTGAATGGTGGAGCCACCTTGTGGTGGGAGACTTGGACCGACTTTGTCTCCACAACAGGAATGTACGCAGAGATACGGGCCATGGCGAGCGATGGAGATGTGCTGATTCAGGCCAACCACCCCACTTCTTCATCCGGGCTCTTCGCCAATGCATCGTGGCAGCTACTCGATGGTGAAGTCACGAACGCCAACAAGTGGGATGACAGCTTTGATGCCTTTGAAATTCTCAATGACGGCGGGTATGCACCCGTCCTTCCCTATTATTTAGACATGCTCAATCGAGGACTCTCACCCGCCCCCGTAGGTGTGTCCGATAGCCACTCCCATCGCGGTGGCGCCGGGGAGAACCGAACCTGGGTACCCATCGACATTGATGACATTCGAGAACTCACCAACGATCACATTCGAACAGCCGTTCGGGATGGCGGTACAGTCGCAAGCCATGGGCCCTTGGTGGTCGCCACCATCGACGGACAGTGGGCACCGGGATCCACCCATACCGGCACTGTGACCCTGGATGTCGATATCCGAACGCCGAGCTGGATGACCGTCGATACCCTTCATGTGTATGAAAATGGCGAGGTCATCATGAGCCTAGCGGTCGAGGATGAGCCACTCTCCTTGAACCTCTCCCCTGAAGATGATGCCGTCTATGTGCTGATCACTGAAGGCAGCGAAGACATGGCACCGGTCTACCCAGGACAACGTCCATGGGCGCTCACCCAAGGCTTCTTTATCGATGTCGATGGAGATGGATGGGACTCGCCACTACCGGCCCTCACGGTCCGGTAAGAGTGTTCATCCCAGGTACAAGTCCATGGTGAGGGGGGTTCAGGACCCCGCTCCACCATCGTCAGTGCTCTCTTCCGAGCCATCATCTTCAGGCTCACCCGTCGATGTGCCGGTGTCGTCTTCGCTCGGTTCATCGGGTTCTTCCTCGACCAAATCACCGGTGCGCGTGGCCGTGAATGAGCCTTCGTAATCAATCGCAATCACGGACAAGCCTGCCATCACATCCGAAGCATCGACATCGAGTGAGCCGGCAACATCTCCATTGAAGCCCGCAACCGCATCGTCACTCGCCGGACTAAATACGCCGGTCCATTCCGCAGCGATTTCTCCAATCGATGTATCGATCACAATGGCACCTTCAGCGTCCGGGCGCTCCAGTACATGGCCCGTGGTTTCCCCTTCAAATGGCCCCAAAGAATCCAGCAGGCCTGCGTCCACAAATCCGGAAAGCGCTCCACCGGGTGTAAACGAACACGATCCCACACCCGTAATGGTTGGCGACGGACCCGCATCACCGGTGTCTCCTTCTACATCTTCATCGGATGACTCCGCGGATGCCTCTTCCACTCGGAACGAAACCGGACCCGAACACGTGTCGGTCAGACCCAGTTCAATCACTTCCAACTCAACCGAGAATTCACCCTCATACATGCCATCTACGGAGAAATCGAGCATGGGCTCACCGGTGTCCGATGCATCCCCCGTATCGTCGCCTGAATCGGCATCGGATGAACCATCCGCATCGGATGAACCATCGGCATCCGCTGAACCATCGGCATCCGCCGAGCCATCGGCATCCGCTGAACCATCGGCATCCGCTGAACCATCGGCATCCGCTGAACCATCGGCATCCGCCGAGCCATCGGCGGCCGGTGAATCATCGATGGTACCCACGTCTGCAGAGTCATCATCCGACTCTTTCGAACTACACCCGACTGCAAACAGAACCGACAAAACGAAAAAAGACACGCGCATCATTACTCCAATCAATCAAGAAATTACACCAACTCGAAACAAACTCACAGGGTCAATCTGTGACCACCAAGTCGGTTTCAAACGAAACATCGTATTCCACTGTGATGGAAACGGGGAAACCGGGAAACAGTTCCGCCGTAATGACTTCGTCTCCGGAAATATCACCATCAAATCGGGAACCATCTCCCGAGAGTTCTCCGGCCCAGTTGATCTCAAAGCTTTCGCCTTCCAACAGATCAAGGGGAACGCTTCCTTCGGCCACCGTGGCGGAAATCATTTCTCCTTCCACAGCCCCCTCGTACGGTCCCAACGAATCGGCCAATTCCATCGTAATCAGGGTCGAAAGCAGTCCGTCATCAGTGAACGTGCACTCTCCTTCCCCTTCCACTGTGGGTGGGTCCGCATCAAAATCAATAACGAACGAGACATCACCGAGGCAATCGTCATCACTGGGAGATATCAGCGAAGTATCGGCATCAATCTCGATTTCCCAGGTTCCTTCATAGGTCTGAACGCCAGTCATACTGTCGGCACCACCATCATCTCCACCGGATCCATCATCACCACCGGATCCATCATCACCACCAGATCCATCATCACTGCCCGAGCCGTCATCACTGCCCGAGCCGTCATCACTGCCCGAGCCGTCATCACTGCCCGAGCCGTCATCGCCGCCCGAACCGTCGTCACCCGAGCCGTCATCACCGCCCGAGCCGTCATCACCGCCCGAACCGTCGTCGCCCGAACCGTCGTCGCCCGAACCGTCGTCGCCCGAACCGTCGTCGCCAGAACCGTCGTCGCCAGAACCATCCGTTCCGCCATCGCCAGAACCATCCGTTCCGCCATCGCCAGAACCATCCGTTCCACCATCGCCAGAATCATCCGTTCCGCCATCGCCATCTGCGCCACCGGTATCATCCATGTCACCGGTGTCATCCGAACCATCGTCGCCCGAACCGTCGTCGTCCGAACCGTCGTCGCCAGAACCATCGTCGCCCGAGCCATCGTCGCCCGAGCCATCGTCGCCCGAACCATCGTCGTCCGAACCATCGTCGCCCGAACCATCATCAACTGTGCCATCTGCATCCGTGCTGCCATCGGAATCGGCATCCCACTCGCCCACTTCACCGGGCTCATCATCGGCGCCAGCCGCCTTGTCTGAACCACACCCCACAGCAAGAATTCCAAGCAATGCCCACGTTCTCATCGATGCCTCCATTTGTGACCGTACCGGCCGTATGCCCTGACAGCATACACGGCAGATCACCCATACGGATGAACAAGAGGTAGGATTCATTCATGCCGCGCATTCAACTCACCATCAACGGCGAAACCGTGACCCATTGGGTGGCGGACAATCGTTCCTTATTGGACTTCTTGCGTGAAGACCTGGGCCTGACCGGATCGAAGCATGGGTGCGATGTGGGTGACTGTGGTGCCTGCACCGTGATCCTAAATGACCGCCCCCGCCTGGCGTGCATTAGCCTAGCCGCTCTCTGTGATGGTACCGATGTGCAGACCATCGAAGGACTCGGACGTCACGACAAACTCCATCCGGTGCAAGCGACCATTCATCGTCATGTGGGCGCTCAATGTGGCTACTGCACGCCGGGAATCGCCATGCGGCTTGCCGCCTTACTTAAAGCCAACCCCACTCCGGACGATGCCGCCATCCGCAGCGCGCTTGGCGCCAATATCTGCCGCTGCACGGGCTACACCAAAATACTCGCGGCAGCCGCAGAAATCGTCGATGAGTGGACCGCCCGAGACACACCACCGGATGGGAGTTTGGCGTGAAAGAGATCCGACCCCATCTTGGGCCATCGGACACCCATGCCACCGCTCAGGCAGAAGGCGGGGTTGTGGGCCGGGGTGGCGATGGAAAGATCGACGGCATGGCCAAAATTACTGGGGCGGCCATCTTTACGGATGACATTCGACTGCCCCGCATGGCCCATGCAAAGCTTGTACGCTCCACTCACCCCCATGCCAAGCTGCTGACGATCGACACACGTCGAGCACTCGCTATGCCGGGTGTACTCGCAGTGATGACGGGCGAAGACCTGCCCACACCGCACGGTGCGATTCCCGTGGCCCGGGATGAAACCGCACTCGCCGTGCGACGGGTCCGCTACATCGGTGAGCCCATTGCGTGCGTGGCGGCCACATCCGAAGCCATCGCCCGAGAAGCCGCAGCGGTCGTTCGCGTGGTCTATGAGCCCATTGAGGCCATCTTGACCATCGAGGATGCGCTCGACCCCGATCTACCGCCCATTCATGACACGGGTCGTCGCCCATCGAACGTGTTGAGACGCGTACATCAACATCATGGCGATGTGGACGCCGGCTTTGCGGCTGCAGACCTCATCGTCGAAGAGCTCTACGCCTATCCAGGCTCCACCCATGTCCCGCTCGAGACCCACGCGGCCGTGGCCCAACCCCTCCCCGAGGGGCGCCTCAAGTTGTGGACCTCGACACAAAACCCCCACTACGTCCACAAAACCGTGGCCCATGTGCTTGGACTGCCCGAAGCCGATGTTCGGCTTATCAAGCCCGATGTGGGGGCAGGATACGGCGGCAAGTGCGACACGTTCGCCACCGAACTGTGTACAAGTTGGCTCGCCCAGAAGCTCGATAGACCCGTGAAGCTCGCCTTTGAGCGCGAAGAGGTCTTCTACGCACATCGGGGCCGGCACCCCACCCGCATGTGGGTCAAAATGGGCATGAAGAAGGATGGCACCATCACGGCCATCGACTTCAAGGCCGTCGCCAACGGCGGTGCCTATGCCAGCTACGGTGTCGTCACGGCGTTTTACCTCGGCGTCTTCCTCTCGATGCCCTACCAGATAGAGAATTTCCGCTTCACCACCATGCGGTTGTACACCAACCTCCCCCCCTGTGGGCCCAAGCGCGGCCATGGAGCGCTCCAACCACGATTTGCTGTAGAGGCCCACATCGATCGCATGGCGACTGAGTTGGGCCTGGATCCAGTGGAAGTTCGTCGCGCACAGATGGTCGAACCCAACTCCACCACACCCAATGGACTGCAGATCACATCAGTCGGACTGAACGAATGTATCGAGGAAGCCTTGATGGGCTCGGGATATGCCGCCAAACGTGGACGATTGCCCCCGGGCCGGGGAATCGGATTCGCCACCAGTGCATACATGTGTGGCGCACTCAATGGCGTGTACCCCGATGCACTGCCCCATTCCGGGGTACAGATTCAGATCGATCGTTCCGGACGGGTGACCATTTTCTCAGGAACAGCAGACATCGGGCAAGGGTCCAACCACATGCTTGCCACGTTGGTATCCGAACGACTGGGCATCACCCCGCACCTGTGTCGGGTGGTCGAGGGAGACACCGATCTCTGTCCCGTCGATCTGGGTAGTTACTCGAGCCGCGTCACATTTATGGCGGGCAATGCCGCCATTGAGGCCGCAGACAAGTTGCGGGCTCGGATCGCAGAGTCGGTGTCCACTGCGCTGGATACATCGGTGGCATCACTCCGTTTTCGAAATGGCCACATTGGCGATGGCAGTCGCTCCATGGAATGGATCGAAGCCATCCGACTGGCAGAAGCCGCCACAGGCACACTCGGGTCGTCCGGCTCCTACAGGCCTCCAGAAGCCGACAAACGGTTTCGGCGAAACCCCATCGGGCCTTCCCCTGCCTACTCTTTCACAGCCACCGTCGCGGAAGTTCAAGTGGATACTGAATCTGGGATTGTGGTGATCGATCAGGTCTGGTGCGCTCATGATCTGGGTCGGGTGTTGCATCCTCAGATTGCAGAGGGACAAATCGAAGGGTGTGTGTACATGGGTGTCGGCGAAGCCCTGCTCGAAGAACAAACCTATGAGCACGGCCAAATGCAATGCCCAAGCATCCTCGAATACCGGATCCCCACGGTGTACGACACACCAGCCATCCATGCATTGTTGGTAGAAAGCCATGATCCAGGTGGTCCTTTTGGAGCCAAAGAGGTGGGGGAAGGACCCCAACTCTCTGTCGTTCCTGCCATCGCCAATGCGATTTTTGATGCTGTGGGGGTTCGACTGAACCACCCGCCCTTCACCCCAGACCGCGTCCTTCGCGCACTACAAGGCCGACCTCCAGCAGAAGCCAAACCCATGCCTGAGTTCCAGTCGCGAAGGGGGTCGAGCTAATGTTGCCATTTCCCTCATTCAAACTGGAGCGACCCGACACGCTCAGCGAACTGATTGATCTGGCAGCCATCCCCGATGCCCGGCTTGTCGCCGGCGGAACCGATCTGCTGCCCAACATCAAACATCGAATCGAACGACCGCCGCTTGTGGTTTCACTCGGGGGGGTGAGCAGCCTACATGGCATCACGCAGACCGATGAAGAGTTGGTAATTGGGGCAACCACCTCTCTCTCAGAAGTGGCCGCTCACGACGGTGTGACCCGTCACTACCCCGCCCTCGCCGAGGCCTGCCGGACCGTGGCCACCAGCACCATCCAAGAGATGGGCACATTGGGTGGGAATGTGATGCTCGATACACGGTGTCGCTACCTCAACCAGCCCGATGGCTGGCGCAATGCCATTGGGGGATGCTTGAAGTGCAATGGTAATGTTTGCCACGTCGCACCCACGGGCAACGGTTGCTACGCGGCCCACAGCGCCGATACCGTCCCCGTACTGTGGGTGATGGGGGCTCATCTGGCACTCGTTTCAGCAAATGGAGAGCGGAACATTCCGATTTCAGCGTTGTACAGCGATGACGGTATCCGTCGAACAACCATGCAACGCGGCGAGATTTTGACCGCCATCCACTTGCCTACCCCCCGTGGCTTCGTGGCACACCGAAAACTTCGAATGCGGGGTTCCATCGACTACCCTTTGCTGCTCTGTGCTGTGAGACGAGAGGGAACTGGAGCGACCGCTGTGCTTTCTGCTATTGGCCCCCAGCCCATCGTGGTGCACGTTGAACAGGCGAGCGAACTCGTGGAAGCGGCCTGGGCGGCGGTGAAACCCCTCAATACCCACATGGCCTCCACAACGTGGCGCCGCCACATGGTTCGCGTTGAAGTCAAACGAGCACTCGAAGCCACCACCCGATGATGAGCTCCCCTACCGATTTGGCTCGATGGGCATTTTGGGTCCCCATGCGCTCCGCCATTCACCCCACCCGACCCACTCAGATTCGAGCGATGAATGCGGGCTGGCGTGTACAGTGGGCGGCGGCAGGCAAACGACGAACACAGATGGAGAACGAATTCCGAAAGTGCTTCGGTTCACGTCTCACCGACAAAGGCTACCGCACCCTCATCGAGCACAGCTATCGCTCCGCATGGCGGACCCACTTGGAGGAGTTGCTTTTGGGCAAGCTGAGCGAACATACAATCGACCAATGGGTCCAGTTAAATGGGATGGAGCACCTCAATACCGCCCTTGATCGCGGCCACGGTGTCATCTGGGTCTACCCCCATGCCGGCCCTGTCATGCTGATGATTGCGGGCTTGGCCCACAATGGATTCCAATACAGCCAATACGCAGCACGCGGCTTAGCCCCTCCCGACATCGCACAAGCACATCCCGAACTGCTGGCACACAGCCCCCTACGCGAGGCCGTTCGGCGTGTACGTGAAGCCAATGAAAACAGTCTCCCCGTCGAATACTTGACCCTCGAAACACCGGTTCGAACCCTGCACCGGCACCTGGCGGACAACCGCATTGTGGGGCTCGCCTTTGATGGTCGAATCGGAAGCGGTTGGTGGCCGACTCCTTTTCTCAATCGCACGGCACTCCTCAGCTCTGGACCGTGGAAACTCGCATGTTCCACGGGCGCTACGGTACTCCCGGTATTCTGTCATTCGCCTCATACAGGACCTGCACAAGTCGAGATTGGCGCCCCCATCATACCGGGTAAACACTGGAAAGAACTCGCCGAACGGACCATTCCTGTACATGAACAGTGGATCCGACAGCACCCCGAAGAGTACGGAGTATGGCTGCTCCACACCCGCGAGCGAGCCGGAATTGATGACCACCCCTTGTTCATCGACAATGCCCAAGATGATCGGTACACGCGCTGGATGCCGGACGAATAGCTCCCATTGAGATAGAGTTGCGCGCTATGGATATCGACGCCCTTCTCCACGCTTTTCGCGAAGACCTCGATGCTGCTGCCGATCCGGCAGCCCTCGATGAAGTTCGCCGCCTGCATACCGGAAAAAAGAGCCCGATAAAAGCGGCCTTTAAGGAACTCCGGAGCGTGGCTCCGGAAGATCGTTCTACGGTGGCTGCGGCCCTCAACGATGCGCAAAAAACCATCAGTGACGCCCTCGATTCGGCCACAAACACCATCGCGGCCAAAGCCTTGGCCAGCCAACTCAATGCCGAGTGGGAAGACCTCAGCATGCCTGGCCAAACCAACAGACGAGGGGCCCGCCATCCGCTCACTGAGGTCGAAAATCGCTGTATGGATGTGCTTCGGCGTCTGGGTTTCGAGCTGGTTGATGGGCCCGAGATCGATGCGGCCTACTACAATTTTGATGCACTAAACATTCCGGAACACCACCCAGCCCGTGACATGCAAGACACCTTCTGGGTCACGGGTGGACTCTTGCTTCGTTCCCACACCACCACAGTGCAAGCCCGTGTGCTCGAAAGCAAGCCTGAGCTCCCCATCCGAATCGCATCGGCGGGAAGGGTGTACCGAAATGAAGCCGTGGATGCGACACACTTGGCCATGTTTCACCAATTTGAAGGGCTCTGGATCGACAAAGGACTGACTTTTGCCAACCTCAAGGGCCTACTCTCCTTCATTGCCAAATCGCTCTACGGCGAGGGACGGATTCGATTCAAACCCAAATTCTACCCCTATACGGAACCGTCTGTGGGCGTCGATCTGGCCTGTGCTCTCTGCGATGCTGCAGGATGCGAAGCCTGTCACGGAGCGGGTTGGGTCACGATCTTGGGAGCTGGCATGGTACACCCCAAGGTGTTCCTCGAGTTTGGATACAACCCAGATGAAGTCACTGGAATCGCGTTTGGTTTGGGCACGACGCGAATGGCCGCACAGTGGGCCGGCGTAAGCAAAGTGAAGAGCTTGTACGACCAAGAACTCGCGGTTCTTCATGACTTACACCGACCACCTTCTCGAGGTGAACTGTGAAGATCAACGCCGCCATTTTACGCCGCTTTGTAGACCTGCCTGACAACGGGCGAGACATCCGCACATTGCTCGACGATATTGGTGTTGAGGTGAAACGCCATGACACCACCGTCGACAAATTTACCTTGGAATTACTGGCCAACCGAGGAGACCACCACTCCTATACCGGACTGGCCAGAGAGATCTCTGGGCGTACAGGAGGTCAAACCTGTGGTCCAGAATATGCCGAACTCACCCACGGAGACTCTCCCGTTCCGCTGATACTCGAGACCCCGCTGTGCAGCCGCTATTCGGCCACCTTGCTGACCCAGTCTGGTGCCACAAGCCCGCTCACTGAGGCCGAACTCGCTCCCCTAAATGCCGCTGAGATTCATTCCGTGTCAGCCGCCGTCGATGCGACCAACCTATCCAACCTCGAATTCGGTCAACCGACCCATTGCTTCGACGCCGATACGATTGTGGGTGGGGTGACCATCCGACTCTCGGCAGAAGGCGAGAAAGCCTGGCCACTGTTCTCGGAAGAAAAGGTCACCGTCCCCACAGGCAGCATCGTCATTGCAGACGATGAAAAGATCCTCGCCATTGCGGGCGTCATCGGCTGTGAGGAGTCGAAGACCACAGAACATACGACCCGGATTCTTCTCGAGAGCGCGGCCTTTGAACCCATCGCTGTGCGAAAAGCCAGTCGTGCCTTGGGGATTCACACGGACTCGTCCGCTCGATTTGAGCGGGGCTCTGATCCGACCCAGGTTCTCGTCGGTGCAGGCCGGGTCGTGCATTTGCTCGAAGCCCACGGCTGGACACGCCACGGACCCAGCGGGATGGTGGGCACATGGACCGACGAGAAGCGAAGCATCTCGATCCGGACCGAGTCTGCGAGCGCATTTTTAGATCATCCCCTTACCGATGAAGAGATCACCACACGACTGAACCGCTATGGCTTCACCATCACCGGCGAGAATGGCACCCTGCAGGCGCGTGTCCCTCCCCATCGGGTGTGGGACGTGGAGTTCACAGCCGACCTGTACGAAGAACTCGCCAAGTCGATTGGCTACAATGATACCGCCATCAATCTCCCGGCAGTAGACATGGGCGCATTGCCCTCCCACAGTGATCAAGTGAAACGACAAGTAGAAGACGTCCTCCTTGGCGCGGGCTTCTATGAAGTCTTCACCAACGGATTTCATGCGACGGTCCTCCGAGAGAAGCTGGGAATAGACGAACAACATCCGTTGTGGGCGCATGTAGAGACCACCAATGCACTCGATCGGGGCTACGGACTGGTCAAAAACAATGCGCTTGGACAAGCGGTAGAAGCTGTGGCCGGAAACATACGGGTGGGTACTCGTCCCATTCAGATGTATGAGTGGACCCGAACCTTTCACCCCGACACTTCAGCCGCCAACCACGTGTGCACAGAACGGCATGTGCTGTGGGCCATCGGTGAAGGTGCGGTAGAGTTGGACCGGTGGTCGGACAAACCCCGGAAGGCATCTCCGTGGTTCTTTAAAGGCATCGTTGAAGAGATTGCCACCACCCTCAATGTCTCGCTGACTGTCGGACCCGCCGACTCCACACAAGCGCTCTCGGATTGCTTGCATCCCGGCCGTCAAGCCTCCATTCAGCTCGATGGTCACACCGTTGGACTTCTTGGCGAAGTTCATCCCCGGATTTGCAGCGCATTCAAACTCAAGCGAGTTCGCCCGGTCTACATGGAAATCGATCGGGATGCACTGCTGACTGTAGCCACGACCTCCCGCTATGCCGAGCGGTCCGCACACCAGCCCATTCTTCGGTCACTGGCCTTTTCATTGCCACCACGCGTTGAGGCCGCTGAAGTCACACACATCATGAAGACGGCGGGACCCGACTGGCTCGAAGCCGTCAACATCGTCGACCGGTTCGATCACGAAGAAGCGGGAGTCCCCATGCGGGCGATCACCTTTGCACTTCGCTACAGCAACAATGAAGGCGATCGATCCGCCGAGAGCGTCAATCAAGCATCCGAGTCACTGATTGCAGACATCTTGAATGCGCTGGGTAAGCGTGGAGTCACCCTCCGTGCTTAGGGATCGCCAACAGATCCCAATGCCCCACAGTCACCGATAGAGAGCCCAACGCAGCCATTCGACTGCTTCGCCAGGCATCCACAGTGTTCACCGATACACCTGCATCCTCTGCCGCCTCCCGAGCCGCGGCAGCGGTACCTTCCACCATGGCAGAGATCATCGATTCACATGTCGCGGGTATCGCCCAATCAGCGGCCTCAAGAAGAACGGTAAAGCCACGTTCTTCAAGCAGGCTCTTGAGCACCAATGCGGCCTTTGGACCCGGCGATGACCCAAACCCTCGGTCCCAGGTCTGGTGAGTTCGAAACGCATGCTGAATCGACTCATCCCGTGTATCTGATGGGCCCCATTTCACTTCACCGGTCACCGTAAGTGCACCCAAAAAAGGCACACTGCGGACGGTCAGCCAATCCGCAAATCGTTCCAACCATTCATGGGACACCAGATCGAGCAAGGCTTGGGTTGTGATTCCATCCGCCTGTTCTTGCAAATCGGTGATGTCACGCAGATCATGTTGAACCGTTCGATACTGAACGCCTCGATGAACCATATCGGTATCGAGAGCCGACAACAGTTGAGGGTCATGGTCCACCAAAACCCAATTCGGGACCTCGCTCATGTTCGCGGATACAAAGCGAGCACCTGAGCCCAATCCCGTGGCCAATTCCATGAGCGTATGGGTACCAGGCCCCAGCGCCGATGCGAATGCATCCACCAATCTCGTAGACCGGGCTGCATGATCATGGGGTTCACGCAAACGCAGCCAGTCCACCGAGAACCCTTCGGAATCCAGCCCCAACCGCTCCATCAAACGCTCTGCCTGTTCCGCCCATGTCGGAAACAATGGCGCGGGAATGTGGGTTCGTGGATGCGCCTGAATCGCAGTCCTCAACGCGGCCGATAAATCGCGTGCATCTCCCGCATCCACCATTTCAATCAAAGTGGACTCCAGATCATCCAGTGCCCCTGCCGGAGTACTGATCACCGGAAGACCGCGAACCAAGGCCTCGGTCAGTACCATTCCATACGCCTCAAAGTCTGCCGTATGTACCAAGACATCAGCTGAACGATACGCAGACTCCATATCGGCCTCATTCAATTCGCCGAGAAAATGAATCCGATTCTCCAAACCCAGTCCGATGACCTCTTCTTGAATCGCCGTGGCCCATTGGATGTCTCGAAGCATTGAACCAACAATGTGCATGGTCCACGGCAAGTCTCGTACAGCCGACAGTCCTTCGATGAGGGTACGATGCCCTTTTCGGGGAATGACATGGGCTACGTTGAGAAGCTGTATTTCAGCGCTGTGGGAGCGAGAACTCACCGGCGGGGGCTCGGTTCCGGGAATGACCACGGCACTCGGTCCACCGCCCATGCGTCCGGCCACAAGGTCTGCGGTCCGTTGACTGGTTGCAAACCACCCATGGGCTTCTCGAAGGGCGGCAACCTCCCGCTCAATGAGCGTCGGATCTGAACTTCCTTCTTTGTCGAGCACACTGTGAACCACAACCCACACGGAACAACGACCACACAGAGCCTCTCGTTCATCGGGTTCCAAGCCGGGCCACAACAGACCATCTGCGACCACGATCGCATCATCCGGGATGGCTGCGAGCACATCATCATGGGCGCACTGTGGCCATGGCCAATCACCCTCAAGGGAGTGAATGATCACGTCCACACCGAGACAGCGCAACGCATCAGTAATTCGTGAATTGTACAGGTAGCCACCCGTCCGTTGACAGGGGTCACCCGGGCTCAACCAGTGAATTCGATTCACTGTTCCATCACCTTTTTGTTGGGCACTTCTTTGTTCCCACGCTTTCGGTAAGCGGGTAGCTTGGCCCCTTCGGCCCTGGCCAAAGCACGGACCAGCAAAGTGAAAAACCCCTCATGGTAAATGCGCTTTTCCCATGACCGAGGCTGAATACCCTTCGCAAAGCCTTGCTTCCGAAATTCAGCCAAATACCGTTGTTTGCGCGCAAAGACATGGACTGGGACCGTAAAGTCCTCGTTCTTCTTGTACAGCGGCGGCTGATGATCTCCCATCATAATCACCACATCGGGCGGGTCGCTCATGGCCTCAATGTGCCGAATGGTGACCTCCATGGAGTACATCACAGCAGCCAAATATTCATCAACATTGTCCGCCGTGGGACGAAGCCGGCGGACCCGCACATGGTCCTGCCGTTTGAATCGTTCTAACTGAAATCGAATCTGCGCCTCGCTCAATGGTTGGACGGAACCCGATTGTTCCGTCGCCGCCGTACCCCCAAGAGACTTCCAATCATCGACAATCGGCGGCAGATCATCCCATGGAATATGGGAGCTTGCGAGATGTGCAAAGAGAAACTCAGGACCATCCAACTCCGGAATAATCGTCTCCCGAATATGGCCCAACGCATATTGATCCGGCGTTCCCACCCAACCGTAGGATTCTCCTGTGTAGGCCAGATCTTTCGAAAACACGGTTTTGTTGTAGTTGAAGTGATTCACCAACTCTACACCCGGTCGCGCCAGATCTTTCGGGCGCATCAGCACCGTGTCGTACCCCTGTCGACGAAAGAAACCCGGCAGCGTGGTCATGTCCGAAAAAAGCGGTGCCAAATGCCGGAACTCTGATTCATACCGAATTTGAATACCACTGAGCAAGGTGCCATCGGCCAACCATGAGCGCCCTCCCATCACAGGCGCCTCGCTCAAGCCCGTGGCCATCTTCCAGCCGGCGGAAGACATTCGCGCCCCAATGCCCGCCAAAAAATTTCTATACCGGACCCGAATCGTCGGGCGGAGAGATGCGCGACCATAACTTTCGATCACATAGATATGAACCCGTGGCTTCTTCTTCAGTTTGAGTGAAGCCACATCTGTATACAGCTCATCATTCAAGCCTTTCTTCAGGTCCGACCACACCTCTTGTGAGCGCACCAGATTGTCTTGCACATCGGCCAGCGTGTCCATGCCCGTAATATTTTTTTCTTTCGACTCCGCTGCCCGCACAATGCCTGCCAGGAGCAGTGCGACAACCACCATGTGAAGCCAGCCGCCCGAGCGAGAGAGTCTCGCCACGAACCCAAAGCCCACCCCGAAAAGCACCAAGGACACCACCAGAACACCGATGAGCCCGGCCAGAATTTGTGTCGCCTCGTCACCCATCAAATCGTGCATGAGAATGTAGAGGTGCTTGCCCAAAAAGACGGCGTCATAGAGCAAGGGTTCCTGCGTCATGGCCTCCATCCCAACCGCGCGCACCCACTCATACACCATCACGCTCCAGCCCAAAAAGGCTGAGATCCAGACCGACAATGTGGACAACCGCGTGGACGCGAGCATCACAACCACGATGGTAAGCAACACCAAGTCACGGCCATACACCCACGCCACGTCTGGCTCATACCAGTGGGGCACCGCCACAGCCGCCTGCATGACCAACATCACAATAACGGTCAAAATCGCCCACAAAATAGCCTTCATTGAGTACTCCTTGGGGTACGAAGCAAGACCAGCGCAGCCGGAGATGCTCCAGCGAGATTCACCACACCGTAGGCCGCAGACAGGGCCACCGAAGACTCTACACTCCACCCCAAGGTGCCCAGCACTGCGGTCGCAGAAACTTCACGCAATCCCCAGCCGCCAATTGAAATCGGTAACACCAGGGCCAACATCAAGAGCGGTACTGCGGTGAGAACGCCAAAGCCAAGCGGGAGATGGAGTGCCTGAGCGCAACACCAAAAGCACAGAAGAAACAATCCGACCAACACAATGGAGACCGTGGTGTGCTCACAGATCTGGCGCCATCCTGTGAGAATAGTATGAGCATCGGCAATTACACGCCTCAGGCCCGGTATCGGCCAAAACCAAACGTAGACAAGGCCCGCTGTAATTGCCCCCACGATGACCCAGGCCATCTGGGGTGGCGGCGTGGGGTGAACGAATACCCAAAGGATCAAGCCGAAGGCTGTGACAGCCACATGTGCCACATGTCCGACCACCCGGTCCACAACCGCGGCACGCAACGGGCCGCCAAGGGTGCCATGACCGCTTCGATGTCGCCATACTCGAATGGCATCTCCCGCGATGCCGCCCGGTAAAATCTGGTTCAGTAGAGTACTGAGACCAAATTCAGACGTCGCCTGCCAACGGGAGAGCGGGAGCCCCAGATCATTGGAAATCCGTCGCCATCGCCACGAGGCCAACAGAATCTGTACCGGAACAAGCAGTGCGGCCAAAACCAGCCATCCCCACTCCGCATCTCCAACCATCGTTTGAAGCTTGGCAGTGTCCACACGGGATGCGATCCAGACCACCAAAAAGATGGTGCCTCCGACCGATAGGGTCGTTTGAGCGACCCTAGGCCAAGGGAGCTTCATAACTGGCCCACGCAACGTCCGACTCTCGCAGATTGATCAACAGACCACTCAAGGTGTGTTTGCCCAAGTTTCCAGACTGGATTTCGACAGCCATTTGAGACCAAATCCAGTGTGCCAAAAACTCTGTAGTGGTGTTTTGACCTGAAAATATCTCCAACTCATCCAAGTGCTTGTAGTTGATCACAGCCAAGACGCGATGAAGCGCCTCATGAGCCAGCCCAATGTCGACAACCAGGTTTGCATCATCCATTTCTCGAGACTGAAATTCAGCTTCGACAACAAATGTCGCCCCATGTACGCCCTGGGCGGGTCCAAATACTTCACCCCGAAAACTGTGGGCGATCATCACGCGGTCACGAACGGTCAAACGAAACATGGTGCTTCCTCCGGATAACGAATGCGATGACATAGCACGCCACCATTACTCACCAAACGCTTCATGGTCTTCGGCATGTCTTCAAAATCACTCTCGCAGCTAATTAGACAGGCCAGCTCTGGATGATCACGCAACAACGCTAAAACCAATGTCAGCCGACGACTGTAGTCCCACTCATCGCGAAGTCGCGGGGGAATCTGTCCTACCTGACTACACTGGAGCGTCAAGCGCCGGGAATGAAAGGCCTCACCCAGTGGAAGGAGAACGGGTCGGTCACCGAACCAACTCATCTCAATGATCCGACCATCCGGTGCGGCCATCTCTAATGCCTGCAACAATCCGGCTTCCGAACCGCTGGCATGAACAATCAAATCTCGCTCCGGTGTGGCATCTGACGGACAACGAAACTCAAGGCCGAGAGCCTGGGCCAAGACCGCACGATCTGGATTGAGGTCGACCAGTTCAACGTTCAGCCCAGTGACAGAACGTAATCGCCAGGCAACAAGCGCACCCACCACCCCGGCACCCACTACGGATACCCGTTCACCCGGCTGCGGATTCGCATCCCAGACACCGTTTACAGCTGTTTCAAGATTGGCCGCGAGTACGGCCATCGCTGGGTCCAATCCATCCGGAAGTGGCGTAATGGCGGTACGGGGCACCACAAAATGTGTCTGGTGGGGATGAAGACAGAACACATGGCTTCCTTTTAGGTCCCCGTCTGACTCGACCACACCCACACAAATGTACCCATACTTGATGGGAAAAGAAAACGACCCTTCTTGATTCGGACAGCGCATCGAATCATGCTGAGAAGGTGGGACGTGTCCACCGTACACCAAGGATTCGGTCCCACGAGACACGCCTGAAAACAGGGTTCTGACGCGAACTTCATTCGCATTGGGATCATTCAAATCAACCGATCTAATCGACGACATTCCAGGTGAATCCACCCAAAAGGCACGGGCGTTCATACCGACATGCACTGGAAATCACAATCGAACAACCAGTCTGCTCCCAACGAATAGGTCTGCACGACAGGACGCGGACACGAGGCCAGCGTGGGGCCCAGCGAACGCCCGATGGTCGGTCTTCCACCCCCAATCAAAATTGGCGCCATCGCGATGTGAAGCCTGTCCATCAGGTTTGCCTTCAGGAAGTGTGAAATCGTAACGCCACCCCCCTCCACAAAGACACGGCGAAAACTTCGCTGATGAAACAGCGCCATCAACGCATGTAAATCGAACTGTCCATCGGAAGCGGGGACCGGTACCACTTCCACTGTTTCATCGGGTGAACTCGGTGGAGAGCCACCGTCTCCAACCAACCACAGGGTTCGACCCCCAGGAGAGTGGAAAAGCTTGCGGTCGGGGACCAATCGCCCATGGGGATCAAGAACAACCCGCACCGGATGAGGGCCCTTCACACGTCGCACGGACAGTCGACAATCGTCCATGGCCGCGGTCTCCGCCCCCACCAACACCACATCACAAATCGCCCGAAGACGGTGGGTGTGATCCAGGTCGGCTTCACCCGAGATCCAATGAGATTCTCCATCCGCTTGGGCAATACACCCATCTAAACTTTGTGCCAGGTGTCCCACAACAAGAGGCCGATCGGCCGGTAATGGCCCAAGGATGGGACAAAATATATCCGCCAACACCTGCGCATCTGGCTCCAGTTCCGACTCTACACGCCACCCATCTGCAGTCCGAAAAAAACCCGGAACCAACCCTGGGTTTTTGCCATGCGCAGCCGCACACAACGCAGACCAAAGC
>Ga0315320_10000058_pt1 | contig 82632 bp, 82 predicted proteins | sample M140m21515metaG_FD_203458 | JGI IMG/M metagenome (GOLD analysis project Ga0315320, IMG submission 203458) | Ammonia-oxidizing marine archaeal communities from Monterey Bay, California, United States - M1 40m 21515 | ecosystem: Environmental > Aquatic > Marine > Coastal | place: USA: California... | reverse complement strand
AGTGATCTAATACCAAACATTGATACAGCATACAACTTAGGTGCTGATAATAAAATGTGGAAGTGGTTGTATGCAAATGGCGCTGACATGGGCGACATTAGAATTACAAACAACTTTATAGAAACTACAGTTTCAAATGCAGATTTAGAATTACGTGCTAGTGGAACAGGTAGAGTTTTAGTTCCTAGTGCAGACGTAGAAATATCAGGTGAGCTTTCAGTAGGCGGCGACAGTGTTTTACAAGATGTAGACATTCAAGGCGACCTAACTATTACAGGTAACATTGTACAAACAGGTGACCAAACAGTTATTGGTGATGTTAACGTAGGTGCTGATCTTACTGTTACTGGACAAGCACAATTTGAAGAAATATTAATTAACGATAACTTTATTACAACTACTTCAAGTAATACAGATTTAGAACTTCGTACTAATGGCACAGGCGAAATATTAATACCAAATGATAATTTTAGAATTAGCAATAATTTATTTGCTAACGCTATAGAAGCAAACACATTAATTGGAACTACAATTGATGCGACAAACTTTACAAATAGCACAATTGATATTAATAACAATAATATTACTGTATTAACACCAAATACAGATCTTAATATTGATGCGGCTGGCTCCGGTGATGTTAAAATTAATGGCAGTGATGTTGTTATAGAACAAAACTTAACAGTCAACGGCACAACTAATTTAAAAGATACAACTGTTAACGGTAGCATTACGCATGTTGGAAATGTTACACAAACAGGCAATTTTAATATTGCAGGCGAAATAAGCAACGGCAATATTTTAATTGAAGACAATTTTATAACAACCACTGACAGTAACAGTCCATTAGAACTACGTGCAAACGGAACAGGAGAAATACTTGTTCCTAATAACAACGTACAGATTAATAATGACCTTACAGTAAGTGGCGACACTGATTTGCAAGATACTGTAGTAAACGGAACATTTACACTAACAGGTGATTTTAATCAAACTGGTGACAGTAATATTACTGGTGATGTTAATATTACACAAAACTTAGATGTGTCGGGCCAAGCACAGTTTGAAGAAATATTAATTGATGATAATTTTATCACAACAACTACTTCAAACACTGATTTAGAATTACGTGCTGTAGGAACTGGCAAAGTTCTTGTACCAAATAATGATGTAGAGATTACTAATGATGTAACTGTAGGCGGCACACTAACTGTTAATGATATTACAAGTACAGGTACAATTACAGCAAATAGATTTACTACTGGTGATATATTAATTGATGATAATTTTATTACTACAACACAAAGTAATAGCAATTTAGAATTACGTGCAAACGGTACAGGCGAAATAATTGTACCTAGCAATGATGTAACATTTAATAATAACATAGATGTTATAGGTTTGTCAACACTTGCTGACACAACTATCAATGGAACACTACAAGTAACTGGCAATGTAACACACACTGGTAATATACAAGTACTTGGCACATCAACACTTGATAGTATTATTGTTAATCAAAAATTACAACTTGAAGAAATATTAATTGACGATAACTTTATTACAACTACTACTTCAAATGCAGATTTAGAACTACGTGCAGCTGGCACTGGTAAAGTTATTGTTCCAAATGACAACGTAGAAATTACAAACGATCTTGATGTTAACGGAACATTTACTGTTAACAATATTACAAGTACAGGAACAATTGTAGCAAATAGTTATTCAACTGGTGACTTACTAGTAGATGATAACTTTATTACTACAACTTTAAGTAACAGTAATTTAGAACTTCGTGCTAATGGCACTGGAGATGTTTTAATACCAAATAATGATGTTACAATAGATAATACCTTAAATGTTGACGGTATAACAACTCTTGCAGCAACTACAATTAACGGAGTAGTTACAGCCTCTAGCGATGTAGATGTAAACGGAGACTTTACAGTTAATGGTAACCATTCTATTACAGGTGGCACATTTATTAACGGTACAGCACAATTTGAAGATATACAAATAGCTGGCAATGTTATCCAAACAACTGAAAGTAACAGTGATTTAGAAATTAGAACACAATCTGGTCAAGATATTTTAATACCAAATAGTGATGTAAGCGTAACTGGTGACTTAACTGTTAGCGGACAACTTACTGTTGGTGATATTCAAAGCACAGGTACTATTGAAGCAAATAACTTTACTACTGGCGATGTATTAATTGACGATAACTTTATTACAACTACAACGTCTAACAGCGACTTAGAGCTACGTGCTAATGGAACTGGTAAAGTAGTAGTACAAGACAATTTACAAGCAACACAAGACCTTACAGTAAGCGGAACGACTACTTTAAACAGTACTGTAGGCATAAACGGAACGCTTACACATGTAGGCAATACTGTACAAACAGGAAACTTTACACAAACAGGTACAACTGATGTTACTGGTAACTTAACTGTTACTGGGGATGCTGATTTTGAAGGCATAGCAATATCAGGTAATACTATTAGTGGCACACAATCAAATGCAAATTTAGAAATTAAAACATCAGGTACTGGAGATATACTATTTCCAAACAACGATTTACAAGTTACAAATGACTTTGTAGTTGGCGGCACACTAACTATTGGCAATTTAACAGCATCAGGAACAATTGAAGCACAAAAGTTTTCAACTGGTGATATTTGTATTGATGATAATTTTATTACAACAACACTTAGTAACAGTAATTTAGAGTTACGTACAGCAGGCACAGGCGCTGTCCTTATTGATAACTTTGATATTAATGGAAACACACTAACAACAAGTGGTACTTTAACTATAAGTCCTGATACTGGTTATACAAATTTTACTGGTACTGGTGCAATTAATATTCCAGTTGGTACAACTTTACAAAGACCAGCAGGCGTTACACCTGGCAAAATTAGATATAACCAAGATTTAAATAGATTCGAAGGCTATAACGGAACTAATTGGATTATACTACAAGGTGTTGAAGATTTAGATGGCGATACAAAAGTTACAGCAGAACTTGTTGAAGGTCAAAACGATAACATTATTAGATTTTATACACAAGATACTGTAAGAGCTAATATTGATGCAAATAGATTTTACGCAGATAGATTTGCTGTTGATGATGTACAAATTGAACAGAATACAATTAGTACAATTACAACAGACCAAGATTTAATATTAAATGCAGCTGGAACAGGTAGAGTTGTAATAGAGAATTTTGCCTTCGATGGCAACAGGATAATAAATACAGTATCGAATAGTATAACTCAATTTGAGAATACAAATAACGGTTATGTCAAGTTTGCCGGAACAGGTGGACTTGTTATACCAAGTGGTACTAGTGCAGAAAGACCTGCGGTTGCTTACAGAGAAGTAGGTATGACCAGGTTTAACACTGAAGACGACAGAGTTGAAGTATTTGATGGCATAAACTGGGCATCTTCAGCTGGTGCGGGTTCAGGTATTAATCCTGCCGATGCAGCAGATTTAGCAATTGAAACAGTTTTATACTTAGGATAATAAATGGCGACGATATTTAAAAATAAGGTTATAAAAGATGTAGGTACTAATCCTATCGAAATCATTGAGACCAATTCAGCAACTCGTGTAACAGTAATTGGATTAAGTTTAACAAATCTTACAGACAGTTTTGTTTATGTAAGTGTGTTAATCAAAGACGATACTAGTGTAACAGGGTACTATATAAAAGACTCTTTGCTACCGGCAAATACAAGTTTAAGGGTAGTAGCAACGGGTGAAAAATTAATTGTTGCACCTGATAATTGCGTTCAAGTAGTAGCAAGTGTAGACGATGCGGTTGACGCGGTAGCAAGTTTTGTGGAGATAGTATAATGAGTCACTATATAGGAAGTAACCCAACAGACGTACAAAACGGATTTATCAAAAGATATTTTTATGGTTTACGTAGAAATGATGATGGTGAATTGTTTTTGGTTAGAGTTGATCAGTTAGCAGGCGGAGATGCAAATAGTATTACAATTAACGATTTAGGTATATCAGAAGAAAACTTCTTAGACTTTGAAGAAGGCATTGATTACTTAGATGGCGTTGACGAAAACAAAGATATTGTTTATCCTAACTTACGTTACCCGCAACTACGTTGGGATGGTAGAAGTTTAACATATTACATCGAAGCTGGTACAGGACATTTTGTACAGGCTGTAAGTGAAAAAGTAACATTTGAAAATAACATTAGTTCACCAGCATACGGTGAAGGTGTAGATAATACAGTATTAATTCCTGGACAAACAGGTGGACCAGGACCAGGATACTAGAGGAAAAATAAATGGCAGAATTTAAACTAGAACGCTTTAAATATATATGGAAAGGTGAATGGGTTGCAGGCACCGTATATAAGCGTGATGACATTGTAAGAGTTGGCGGTAAATCATATGTATGTTTAGAAGGACATACAGCTGATGCTAAATTTAAAACTGACTTACTTGCAATATTAGAAGGAAGTAATCCACCACAAGCAGCACCGAAATGGCGCTTAATGACAGATGGTAGATCTTATAAAGGTCAATGGGCTACAGCAACAACATATGCAATTAGTGATATTGTTGAAAAAGATGGCTCGCTTTGGGTTTGTGTTAACGAACATGATTCTACAAATTTTGTTACAAACAAAGACGATTGGGCATTACTAGTATCACATATAAAATATACAACTGAATGGGAAACAGCAACTGATTACGGTCCTGGTGCATTAGTAAAATATAACGGTATAGTTTATAAGTGTATTGAGCCGCATGTATCAGGTTTATTCTTAGAAGATAACTTAGTAACAACACCAACAAATGTTAATGTTACTGTTGTAAGAAACGCAGAAGATACAGCAAACGTATACGCACTTAACGGAATACCACAAGCAGAGCTTACCCTTGCTAAAGGTAAAACATATGTGTTTGATCAAAGTCCTCCAGAAGACGGAGACGATACAAACTTATTTTTCGGCGGCGGCGTAGATGCTAATAACAATCCTATTCAAAATCCACATCCATTTTTATTAAGTTTAACCGAAAACGGTTTACATAATGGTGGCGTAGTTTACAATGAAGGTGTAAAATATTACCTAAACGGTAACGAAGTTACACAATCATTATATGTTTCGAACTTTGCAATTGCTACAACACGACAAGTACATTTTAGTGTGCCTTACACAGCACCTACGCCAGTGTATTACTTTTGCAGATATCATGCACCAATGGGCGCAGCATTTACAATTGATACATCGGCAGATATTGCATGGGAAGTTTTCCATAGCGGCATTGAGTATGCAGGTGCATGGGCAAGAGAAACATTATATAGAAAAAATGATTTAGTATTATACGGTGGTAGTATTTGGAAATGTACAGAAACACACCAATCTGCAGCTGCAGGGCTTTTAGATGAAAATGGTAAATTAGCAGATCAGTTAGATACTACAAAATTTAATATAGAACTTCCAGGCTTTCAATACGAGTCAGAATGGTCTGATACAGCAGAATATCAACCAGGTGACGTTGTGCGTTATGGCGGTTACTTATACTTTGCTTCTAAGTACAATAGAGATGAACAACCGGCGCAATCGCAAGATAGTACAAAGAGTTGGGTAGAATTACAATACGGATACAACTTTAGAGGTGGTTGGGCAGAAGGCGCAGAATACAATCCAGGTGATATGGTATTACGCGGCGGTGAGCTATACATGGCTAGAGTGTCTGTTGGTGCTAGTGAAGAAGACGGAAGTACATCAGACTATTTACAAACTGAAAAGTGGGAATTAGTTATTCCAAGTAAAACTTGGGGCGAATCTTGGATAGTAGGTAGAAGATACTTTGTAGGAGAAGTAGTTTATCACTTTGGTGATGCATATGTATGTAATCAATATCATGTTGGTTCAAATGACAACTTCCCAGGCGATAACGGTAGTGGATATTTTTATTGGGATTTATTAATACAAGCAGGTCAAGTATCAGGACTATCATCAACAAGTGATTTACTTACATTCAATCTAAGTAGAACTAACGTAGGTGACGGAAGTACTATAGGACCAACAGCAGTACCAATTGGCAGACCAGATCAACTATTATCAGTAGACGGCGAAGACAATGTATTTTGGAAAGATTACTTACGTACAGCAGGCGAAATATTTGTAGGTACTCACGGTATGGATACAAGAGGATATGGACTATCACCAGATAAGCCATTTAGATCTGTTAGATTTGCTGCTGAATATGTTGAAGCAACATTCCCTGCACTAACACCAATTAAAATTAAAGTTAATACAGGAAGATATATTGAAATAGGGCCTATTAGTATTCCAGCAGGCGCTGTTGTAATGGGCGATGAATTACGTTCAACAACCATTGTTGCTAATCCTCCACTTGAAGATTATCAAAATGAAACAATACAACTTGAAGGAATGTGGGATTATTTTGCTAGTACACTGTTAAGTTTATTATCAAATGTAGATGTTCCTGCATTGCCTGGCAACAACGAAATACAAAAGAAAGATGCAACAATTTTAGGTCTTTCAGAAAACAACATAATATTAGGGTTAACTGATATTATTAAACAAAAAATTGAATTCAATGCAGGAAGTGGTTCTATTGATCCAGTAATAACATCAACTAATATAATATCAGCTGATAGTCAAAGAAGACAAGCTGCATCAAAATTAGAACTTGTAGGACCATTTTTATCACAACAAGTTGATGCATGGGTTAGACAAACATACCCAGATAAAGTATATAGAACAAACAGAGTAGCTGAAGACTTTGCACATTTTATTGCTGCTATAGTATATGATTTACGATACGAAGGTACTTATAAATCAGTATTATCAGGAGAACGATATGCAGCAGCAATTACTGGTAGTAACTTATTAGACTTATTTAGATGTAGAGATACAACTGGTGTACGTAATACAACACTAGAAGGATTAGACGGTTCTCTTAATCCTCCAGGCGTGTTTGACTTATACCAGCGTCCAACGTCAGGTGCATTTACAGCACTTGATCCAGGCTGGGGTCCAGCAGACGAACGTACATGGATCATGAAACGTTCACCTTACATACAAGGTAATACTACAATTGGAGCTGCATGTACAGGTATGCGAGTAGACGGTTTATTACACAATGGTGGTAACAAGTCTATGACAGCAAACGATTATACACAAGTACTAAGTGACGGTATTGGTGCATGGATATCAGATAACGGCAGAGCAGAGCTTGTGTCAGTGTTTACATACTATAACCAAGTTGGATACTTAGCAGAACGTGGCGGAATTATTCGTGCAACAAACGGTAACAACTCATACGGTGCGTATGGTTCAATTGCAGACGGTATTGATCCTAACGAAGTACCGTTAACAGCAGAAGTATTTAATAGAGATAACGAAGCAACAGTTTCCGGTGTTTATGCCGGAGCGTTTGGTGATGAAATTTTTGTATATGAATATGAAAACGCAGGTGAAAGATATACAAATGCATCTAGTACAATAGTTGGTGCAGGTGCAAATGCAGCTGTAATACATGAAGATATACGTCATGGATCACTATTCCAATCAAGAATTGTTAATCCTGCAGACAGTGGATCAGTAGGCGGCGTAGGTTATACTAACGTTCAGAATCAAGCAACACAGGGCGATACAACATCAATTACATTAAATCCAAACGAAACGTCAACAGCCGCTGAGCTTGTAGGACAAGCAATATATATTATTTCAGGTACTGGTACAGGACAGTATGGTTACATACAAGCATACAATGAAATAAACAGTACAGCAACAGTTTACAAAGAAAGCACAGGAGTTCCAGGTTGGGATCATGTGTTACCAGGAACACCAATTGCTGCAACATTAGAATCAAATACAAGATATCAAATTGAACCAAGGATTGTATCATCTAAGCCAGACTTTACAGCAAACAACTATAACGTTTCAAGCGGTAGAGACATTGTTGATATTGCATTTAGTAATACAACATTTGAGTTTACTGATATTCCAGGAACACCAGGAAGCGGTGTTGTTGAACAGCAAGATGGATTAGCACCAGCAAACGCTGTGTTTGATATTACTAAGAATGGTTTAATATACGAAGTAACAGTAACCGACGGCGGACTAGGTTATGCAGTTGGTGACTCAATTGATATTTTAGGAAGTGTACTAGGTGGAGAAGATGTTACTAACGATTGCCATATTAAAGTTAATAGTGTAACTGACGATAGTTCAAACTCAATTGTAGATGTTGTTGTTACAGGTACAGGACGTAGTGGTAAATTTGTTGCAATTGCAAAACCAAACTTTGTATTAGAAAGTGATACTGGGCAAGGATGGGCTGAGTCGTTACTACCAAACCAAGGAGCACTTGATTGGATCAAAGTAAGAGCAGGTAACAATAGATTTGTTGCTATTGCAAAAGATACCGATGAAGCTGCTTATAGTTTAGATGGAATTAATTGGACATCAGTTACATTACCGTTCTCAGAGGAATGGATAGATTTAGAATTTGGTGAAGGCCGCTTTGTTGCTATTGCATCAAACTCTACAACAGTAGTTCAGTCAGCAGACGGTATAACATGGACATCTAGTAACATGCCTAATGATGCTGTTGGCGATAGTGCTTCAGCAGAATGGCAAGCAATGACATATGGTAAAGGTAAATTTGTTGCTGTAGCAGGTAATGACGGAACTGTAGGACACAGTACTGATGGAACATCTTGGACATTTGATGCAGGATTTGTATCTACTGATAATTTACAAGTAGCAGGATTGGCATATGGTAACAATAGGTATCTTGCATTATTAGAAACAGGCGAAACTTACTTTAGTTTTGATGGTTCAAATTGGACACAGGGTACAGATATACCTAGTGCAGATGGTTCAACTATAATGCGCTGGAACGATATTAAGTTTGCAGAAGGTGTGTTTATGGCAATCTGTGATGCAAACAATCAATTAGTTGGCGGAGACCTTAACGGTAACGACACAAACTTTGCAGCAACAACTGAAGACGGAATAGTATGGCAAGGCAGAACATTAGCTGCAACTAAGCCATATTATGGTATAGGATTTGGTGTAGTTAATGATGTAGGTAGTTGGATTATAGGTACAAAGAATATTCAAATTGGTGCAATTGCTAAAGTTGAAACAGGTGCTCAAGTTAAAGTAAGAGCAAGACTAGGAAGTGGCGGACTAATACAAACTATTAAAATACTAGATCCAGGCAGTGGATACACACAAGCAAATCCTCCAGTATTTACAATTACAGATAATAAGTTTACAGTAGGCATTGGTTGGGAAAATAGAGTAGGTTCAGGTGTACTTGCACAGCCAAGTTGGGTAAACAGAGGTATTGGATATAGATCAAGTACTACTAAAGTTACTGTAACAGGTGACGGTTATGCAGATAATATACCAGATACAAATATTATTAAGATATCAGGATTGCCTCGTGTACCAACAATTGGTAGTCAATTACTGTTTCCAATAATTGAAGATGATAACACTGAAGATCCAAATGATTTAAAGAGTTATCGTGTAGCTATAGCAACTGACTTAGGCGACGACGGCACAGGTAATGGTACAAGACTTGTACAATTCCAAATTAGTCCACGTATGCGTAATGAAAATGATTTAGTTCACGGAACGTCAGTTACTATTAATGAAAACTTTAGTCAGTGTCGTATTACAGGACATGACTTCCTAGACATTGGTACAGGTAACTTTATAGAAACTAACTATCCAGACATTTACGCAGGCGGCAACTACTTTACAAGTGCTCCTGAAAACGAAGTATATGAAACAGCTGGTGGACGTATATTCTATGTAAGTACAGACCAAGATGGTAACTTTAGAGCAGGTGAATTGTTTAGTGTGCAACAGGCAACTGGTGTTGTTACAATTAGTGCTGAGTTCTTTGACTTAGATGGTCTATCAGAATTATCACTAGGTGGTGTTAGACTTGGCGGTTCAGGCGCTGTTGTTAGAGAGTTTAGTACAGACCCAACGTTTGCTGAAGACTCAAACCAAGTTATTCCAACACAAAGAGCTATTGCTACATTCTTAGCAGATAGACTAAGTGTTGGCGGATCTGACTTAGAGCTTAACGCTTTCCAAGCAGGACAAATATATGTTGGTGGACCAGAAAACCAAATAGACAATATACAAAATAAAATAATAAACGTAGCTGTTCCGGTATATGTACCAGGAGCAGACGCATTAGGAAATCCAGCAGGATTAAGCGGATCATATGTTGGACAAATGTTATTACTTCGTAACTTTGACGAGAGTATGAAGTAATTTATAAGGACTAGAAAAAATGTATAAATACAATAACGGAGCATTACAAAATGGCAGAATTTAAACTAGGTAGAATTAGGTTTGTGTGGAAAGACGCATGGACTTCTGCCAACACATATTATAAAGACGATGTTGTAAGGTTCGGGGGCAAAGTATATATTTGTGTGATTGGTCATACAAGTGCTTCTGAATTCTTTACAGACTTTGAAATAGTACCACCTAAGTGGAACTTAGTGAGTGACGGTCAAACGTGGAAAGGTAGCTGGACAATAAGTACAGGATACGTATACGGTGACATAGTTCAATACGGTGCTAGACTATACATTTGTTCAGTAGTACATACATCACAAGCAACAGTAGCAGCTGGCCTAGAAGCTGATATTTCAAATTGGGAAGTCTACGCAGAAGGTCTTGATTGGAAAGGCGACTGGACTGTAGATACAAAGTATCTTATTAATGACTTAGTAAAGTATGGCGGTCAAAGTTATGTTTGTAACACATATCATACATCTGCTGCAACACTAGCCGACGGGTTAGAAATTGATCAAGCTAATTGGGATGTCTTTAATGCTGGCATCGAATACAAAAGCTCATGGTCAGCTGGTACAAGATATAAAGTAAATGATGTAGCACAATACGGTGCGGCTCTTTGGATTTGTACAGCAGAACATACAGCGGCAACATTGTTTAGTACAAACAACGCAAATTGGGAACAATTTGTAAGAGGCTTCCAGTTTGAAGCAGATTGGGAAGCATTAAGAAATTATCAAAAGGGTGATATTGTACGTTACGGTGGTAACCAATATATTGCTTTAACAAATCATGCAGAAAAGAATCCAGTAGTTGAAACAACAGACTGGCAATTATTTTCACAGGGATTAAGATTCCTAGGTGACTGGCAAGATGACAGTACACTACAAGATTATAAAGTAGGCGAAGTTGTTAGATACGGTGGCTACACTTATTTGTGTATAGCAGATCATCAAGACCAAACACCAACAAACACAACATACTGGCAACGACTAAACACTGGTTTACGTTGGAGAGGTGCATGGGTAGATGATGTAGAATACTTACAAGGTGACGTTGCACGTTATGGTGATAACTCATATGTTTGTGTATTAGGTCACTTCTCAGAAGGCGATGACTTTTCGACTGTTCAAGTCGGCGCAGGCGGTGGCGGTAATCAAAATTCACGTCCAGACTTAGACGTAACAGGTACTTACTGGCAAGTAATTGCTATTGGTAATGAAGCAAGTGTATTAACTACAAAAGGCGACCTAGTATACTATGCAGGTAACGGTCCAGCTAGATTACCAGTAGGCGCTGAAGGACAATTTTTACAAGTAAGTTCAAACAACACTCCAGAATGGGCATACTCAGGTGTAGCAGATGACATTTATTATGTTGCAACACACGGTGCTGATGTACCTAGTCCTACTAACGGACGTTCACTTGATAAGCCTTGGAAAACAATTAGGTATGCAGCAGAACAAGTTGCCGCAGGTGCAAAAAATCCTAATGCTAAATCTATTTTAGAACTTAATAGATATTTCATACAACGTGAAATGGTTGAATGGACAGATGCACAAATTACAGGTAATATAACACCATTTACTACAGGCTTTGACTATGATAGTGCAAAGTGTGAAAGAGATATGGGATATATTATTGATGCATTAATAAATGATATTACTCAAGGCGGAAATGTTAAATCAAGAGAAGCAGCATTATCTTATGTAAATGAAACATTAGGATCTCCGTACTTAACACAAAAAGCTCAAACAGTAGCAACTATAAATTACGGTTTAACAGTTATACAAGCGGTACTTGCACAGACAGCACCGGCTGTAAATTATCAAGTTAACAATGGTGATAATTCAACAGCGGTTGTTGCACAATACTTTGATGCAAACTTAACAGTAGAAAGTGTATATACTGAAATAACTGGTCTTACAAAGATTATTACAGACGCTATTACAGCAGGTGTTGCTACAGACATTCCAACTAGACTAATTAGAAACACATTAATTAAAGTTTCAACAGGAAAGTATTACGAAGTGCTTCCAATTATTGTTCCAGCAGAATGTTGTATTATAGGCGACGAACTTCGTGCAACACAAGTACAACCAAGAAAATCAAATAATTCAACACTTACAACAGCTGAAGATTACTTGTATAGTAATACAGCAATTGAAAGAGTAGAAGCAATCATTGGTGATATTGTTGAAGGTGTTTCAGTAACAGCAACAACAGGAAATGCACAATCACAAAGTGCATTGTATCCGTTAACAAACAACGAAACTGGTTATGTAAGATCAGCTGTTGAACAGTTAGCAAGACTATATAGACGTAGAACAGATTGGGCGTTAGGTAGAAAAGAAGAAGCTATTGCTACATTTACATTAGCAGACGAAATGACTGATCCAAATGAAGGTTATGCAAGAAACTTGTTAATTGCTAATAGAGATTTTTTAAGAGCAGAACTTGTTGGATACATTACAGAAAACTATCCAGATTTAAAATATAGTAAAACAGCATGTAAGAAAGATGTTGGATATCTAGTTGATGCGGTAGCATATGATTTGACATACGGTGGTAACTGGCAAACAGTTAATGCTGGTGAAGCATATCATGTTGGTGCAAGTCCAAACTTACCAGCGGCACAGAAAGCAGCAACACTAGCAGCTTACGGATACCTAAAAGGTATTATGCAAACTATAGGTAGAAACATTACAGTTACTCCAGGTACACAGTCTGCAATTTCACAGACACCCGGTACAGCAGGAGATGCGGCAAGTGCAACTACAATTGGCGGATTATTAGACGACTTTATTAATATTGTTGATAACGGTACTGGAAGTGAAACAATTGTTTATCCAAGTATTACTGGTGCAGCGGCAGGACTACAAACTGACCATTCACTATTAGGATCAGCAGCATCAACAGTTAAAACAGCTACAACAAACTGGATCACAGCAAACTTTCCAAACTTAACTTACGATAGTGCAAAGTGTGAAAGAGATGTTGGATACCTATTAGATGCAGCAAGATACGATTGGTGTTTAGGAACAACATTTGCATCAACAGTAGCGGCAATAAGTTACTTAAGAAAGCCAAGTGCTAAAGTAACAGGCGTACAGAAAGATGCTACACTAGGAAGTTATGAGTTTGCAAGAAACGCGGCAAGAGCTGAAGTTTCAGAAGCAATAAGTTTAGCACAGATTAACAATACGTTTGTTACAACTAATGATATAATATTAGGTGGAAGTAACGAAGGTACTAACCGTGCTACTGACCAACAAGATGTGTATGCAGGTATACAACAACTAGAACTTAACAAAGAGTTTATAGCAAAAGAAGCTGTTGCATATGTAAATGATTATTATGCAGACACAGTTACAGCAACAACAGCATCAAGTGGTGCATTAACAATTACAACTACAGGTTGGTTGAGACAAAATAGACCAATTAAATTTACTGGTGTTGGCACTGAAGTTGGCGGACTAGCTTTAGATACTACTTACTATGTTAAAAACATATTGAACTCAACAACATTTACCATTAGTGCAACTATTGGTGGAACAGAAATTGTTGTAACTGATGACACAGGTGCAATGAGTGTTGAGAAAGATTATGAATACAATGTAGCACTTTGTGAAAGAGATATTAAATCAATTATAGATGCTATGCAATGGGATCTAAAATTTGCTCCAAACTATAGAAGAACATATACAGGTGGTATTAATTTAACTATTCCAGCAACATATAAAACTAGATATGCTTCTAGATATTATGTAAATGCTGTAATAGGATCACAAGAAGAAGACTTCTACTACTTACGTAACGGTACAGGTTTAAGATTACAAACAATGGAAGGCCTAAACGGTGACATGACTGCAGAAACAACTGCAGGTACAAGTAGAATGACAGCTGGTGCTTATGCATCACTAGATCCAGGTTGGGGCCCAGAAGATACTAGAGTTTGGATTACGGCACGTTCGCCATATGTGCAGAACTGTACAACATTTGGTAACGGTGCAACTGGTCAACGTATTGATGGTAACCTACATAATGGCGGCAACGATTCAATTGTTAGTAATGACTTTACACAAGTTATTAGTAACGGTATCGGCGCACACATTCTTAACAACGGTAGAGCAGAACTTGTATCAGTGTTTACATATTACGCACACATAGGCTACCTAGCAGAAACAGGTGGGCGTGTACGTGCAACAAACGGTAACAACTCATATGGTGACTTTGGTTCAGTAGCAGAAGGCGTTGATCCAGATGAAACACCAACAAGTGGTATTGTTGATAACAAAACACAATACAACGCAACAATTGTTTCAGCTATTACTGACCAAGATAAAATACTCACAGCAGAATTTACACATACTGGTAACGATTATACAGATGTTAACTTTAATGTGTTTGGCCCAGGTACAGGCGAAGAAGTAATTGGTGATGAATTTAGAGACGAAGCACTAATACAAGCTCGTGTTATTGATGATGCTGTAGACGGCGATGCAGGTGGTACTGGTTACTTAACAGCTGGTAATACAGCACAGGACGGTAACGCAACAAGTATTACACTTTCAGCAACAGACGGCAACTTAAACACTTCATATCCAGGTATGAAAGTACTTGTTGTTGGCGGCGCAGGCGCAGGATTATATGCTTTAATTAATACATATGATGCAGGTACAAAAGTAGCAACAGTTATTAAAGAATCAGACGGTACAGCAGGTTGGGACCATTTTGTTCCAGGCACAACACTTGTTACACCAAACGCTTCGTCAACTTATGAAATTGAGCCAGCTGTATCATTTAGCGCACCAACAAAAACTACAACAGATGCTTCAATAGGATCAAACGTTTATGAAGACTTTGGATTCTTTGAAACATCACAACAAGTTAACAACCAAGCAGCTACTACATATACAGGTGCAGGTTCAAACGCTACATTTAATGTTGATAGAGTTGGATCTAAGTACTATGTAGCACTTAATAGTGCAGGTGCTGACTATGTAAGATTAGAAACTATTACTATAGCAGGTACATCGTTAGGCGGAGTAAGTCCTGCTAACGATCTAGTAATTACACTTACTTCAATAGGAGTAACTGGTAATGTTATTGATTTTGACTTTACAGGTATTGGTCGTAAGGGTGCTTATGTAGCATTAAGCGATGATACATCAGCAGCTTTAAGTTATGATTCATCAACATGGTCTAATGCAACACTACCACAACAGAGTGATAGATTTTCATCAGGACTATTAGATGACGGAAGTTCATTATATAAATCAAGTGCATTTGTTGCTGTAGCAACAGGATCAAGTACAGCGGTGCTAAGTGAAGACTTAGCAACATTTAGTACATCAGCTTTACCAGGAGGGTTAGACACTTCAACTGGTGTTGATGTACAATACGGATACTTAGGTGCAGGTACAAACAGATTTGTTGTAATTGGACAAAACGATACAGACATTGCTTATTCAGATAATGCTGGATCAAGTTGGACAATAACAAGTTCTGCTTTACCTAACACAGGATTTACTAGTATTACTAACGGTATGGGACTATTTGTTGCTGTACGTACAGGATCTAATCAAGCAGCTTACAGTGCAGACGGTATTGCTTGGACAGCAACTACATTGCCAGCAAGTTTAAATTGGAACAAAGTTGTTTGGGGCAATGGTAGATTTATTGCAATAGCAAATAATAGTGTTAACGCGGCTTATAGTTTAGACGGTATTAACTGGACAGCAACTACAATTGGTACTGAAAGTGCAGCTCTTCCAACAGATATTGCATACGGACAAGGTATGTTTGTAGTAACAAGTGCAGATACTAATAGCGTATGCTATAGTGAATACGGTCTAGTATGGAGTAACTTAACTGTTACGGCAAACGTAAGTGGCTACAAGTTAGCAGCGTTTGGTAATCCAGATAGAGAACCATTGTTCTGTACAATAGCAGATGGTACAACAACACAAGTTGCTGTAAGCAAAATTGGTGCTAGAGCACGTGGTAGAGTAAACGTTGCAAGTGAAAAGATATTTGAAGTTAAACTTGCAGAAGCAGGAAGCGGATACGGCGCAACTCCTCCAACAATTACAATTGGCGATCCAAACAACATTGATGATGTTGTGTTCCAAAATAGATTAGGCAATGGCGCATTAGGCAATCCTAGTTTTGCAAATAGAGGAACAGGATTTAGTGCAGCAAGTATGGAAGTTGACGGCCAAACATCAAATGGTAATGCAGACTTCTTACAAAATGGTAACTTTGTTGCTGTAAGAAGATTAACAGAAAGACCAGTAGCTGGTTCAAACATTACGTTTGCTAGTTTACCTGGACAGTTCTTTAAGTTAGTTACTGTTGTTAGTTTCCTTGGTACAAACCCAGGATCACATACAGCGTTCTTACAAATTAGTCCAAGCATGACAATAGGAGATGCTCCTACAGACGGTGACGGCGTAATATCAAGAATTAGATACTCGCAAGTACGTTTAACAGGACATGACTTCCTAGACATTGGTACAGGTGGATTTGTAACTACTAACTACCCTGGACTACCATTAGAAACTCCAGACCAAACTAAAGAAACACTTGATGTTAACGGAGGACGAGTGTTCTTTACATCAACTGACCAAGATGGTAACTTTAGAGTTGGTGACTTGTTCCAAATTGAACAGGCAACTGGTGTTGCAAACTTGAATGCAGAAGCATTTAACATTGCAGGTCTACAGGAACTTACATTAGGTGAAGTTACACTAGGTGGTAACTCAGCAAGTGTAAGTGAGTTTAGTACTGACCCATTCTTTACAGCCAACAGCGATACAGTAGTGCCAACCCAACGTGCGATTAAAGCGTACATTGAGGCACAAATTGGTGGCGGTGGTGCCGCGTTGAACGTGAATAGTGTTACAGCTGGTGACATTTTTATTAGTTCAAACATAATTACAACGGCAAGTGGAGAGTTGATAAATATTACAGCAAATATGAACTTTACTGGACCAGTTACAGGATATCCTTTAGCGTATCAGTACTTTTTAAGATAATGGAGAAAAATTAAAATGGCAAACGGAAGATTAGGAGCAGCTGACTTATCAGCCGCAACAAATACAACAGTATACGAAGTCCCCGCAGATAACTTTGCTGTCGTTACTTTAAGCATGTGTAACAGAGATGCAGGTAATAGAACAATCAGAGTAGCGTTGGCAAGTGCTGATACACCAACAGGTGGCGAATGGATAGAGTACGATACCGAATTAGTAGGTAATGGTACACTAGAAAGATCGGGACTTGTGTTGGATGCAGGCAAAAAACTAGTTGTATATGCAAACAGTTTAAGTGTTTCAGCTGTAGTTTACGGTTTAGAAACATCAACAGTATAAGGAAGATATAATATGCGTAAAATAGGAATAGGAACAGCAGGCGATCCAGTATTAGGTAAATCACTAATACTTGACAACACTGTAACAACTTTGGACCCTGACGCCGATTTGATACTAGATCCTAATGGCGCAGGCGAAACAAAAGTAAATGGCCATATACAGGTCAATTCAGGATCAACACTAAAACTTGGAGATGATGACAATAGTCATTGGATAGCATTAAAAAGTCCAGCAACAGTAACAAGCGACTTAACACTTACTTTACCAAATAGTTATGGTAGTAGTAACCAAGTGTTAACATCGAATGGCTCAGGCGCATTAAGTTGGTCAACACCAGGTATTACTGTAACAAATGATGTTAGTACAGCAAATAATAATAACTACTTGCTGTTTTCAACAAGTAACAGTGGTACTATTACTGGAGCAAATGTTAGTGATACTAAACTTGCTTATCAACCTAGTACAGGTAATTTATTTGTAAGTACAGTATCAGGTGGTGAAGGTAACGGTAACAGTTTAGTATTGTATAGTACAAGTGCAGGAACAAAAGGTCAAGTATATGTACCTGAAACAACAGCAAGCTCAAGTACAACAACTGGTGCATTTAGAGTAGCAGGTGGTGTAGGTATTGGCGGAGCATTATATTGTGGCGGTTCGTTTACAGCACAGTCAATAACAGAGACATCAAGTATTGCTCTTAAAGAAAATGTACAACCAATTGAAAACGCACTAGAAAAAATTGTACAACTAGCAGGCGTTATATATGATAGAAAAGATGGTTCAAGTACAAGTGAACCAGGTTTAATTGCAGAAGATGTTAAGAAAGTTATTCCAGAGTTAGTTACAGATAATTCTGAAAGTGTGTATTACACTAAGATTGGTGCATACTTAATTGAAGCAATTAAATCATTAAAAGAAGATATTGATACAGTAAAACAGAAATTAGGATAAAATATGGCGATTCTTAAAAATACAGTCATAAACGATGTTGGTGCAATAACATTGCCTAAAGGTACAACAGGTCAACGTCCAACGACTCCTCCAGAAGGATCCTTAAGATATAATACAGATTTGGGATATACTGAATGCTATTATCAAGGATTTTGGTTTGATATAGCTACTGGTAGAGGGTTACCAAAAGGAAGTGAAGATCATGTTATACTATTAGATGCTAGTTTAGCTGCTAGTACAAATGGCACTACATCAGCAAGATGGCTTAGTTTAGCTGAAAATCGCTATACAGGTAGACACTTTGATTTTTTTGGATCACCTACATATACTAGTGACGGACTTAAAAGTTATTGGAGATTTGATACGTCAGATCATGCATCATGCGAAAATACTTGTAACGATCTAGACTACAATAGTGTAGAAGTTGTATTTAGAAGATATACTAACAGTGGTAACATTCTTTATAATAAAGAAAGTTGCTGGGAAGTACAAACAAGTGGTAATGATTTTCAATGGGCATGGCAAACAACAGACAGAAGTTGGTATTGGTCAAGCACCGGCGGCATCAACACAAGTGATTTTTATCATAGTGTAGTAACGTATGATGGCAATAGAGTAAGAGCATATGTTAATGGCAGATTGCGTCAAACAGATAACAATTATAATAACGGTACATTGCAGAATCAGCCTAGCAACTACCCAAAACTAAATGGCAGAAGTAATCCAAGAACAACAGCTACTTCACTAGGAAGTCATGATGTTGCATACTTTGCTGTGTATGATAGACCGTTAGATGATATGGAAGTCCTTCATAATTACCAAGCATGCGCTGAAAGATTTGAACTTCCATACAACCCGTATAATTAGGAAAAGAATAAATGGCAATACTTAAAAGCACAATAATAGACGATATAGGGTACCTATCGTTACCTGTGGGCACAGAATCACAAAGGCTTTCTACAGCTGCAGGTACACTAGTTTATTTTACTAGTTTAGGCGGAACATCATGGACAGTGCCAAGTGGTGTTGACAGTATTGAAATATTAGTAGTTGGAGGCGGCGGAGGCGGCGGCTCTGACATGGGCGGCGGCGGCGGAGCTGGCGGCGTTATATATGACGGCAATTATCCAACAGTACCAGGACAAAGTATTTCACTTTCAATTGGCGGTGGTGGTGTAGGCGCATCAGCAGGTGTAGGACAAGCAAGAGGTAGTAACGGCGGCGACACTACATTTGGAACTATCACAGCACATGGTGGCGGTGGTGGTGCAAGTGCTCACGATAGATCAACTTCACCAGCAGGTGATGGAGCATCAGGTGGCGGAGCTGCAGGTGGTGCTGTTCCCCCAAGTGGTGGTGCAAACGGTACTATTAACGATAACGGACTTATTGGTAACGGTGGCTACGGTGGCGGCGCAAGAGGTAGATCAATATATCCAGACGAAGGACATGATGGTTCATGGGGCTCAGGTTATTGGTATCCAGGCGGAGGCGGTGGAGCCGGCGAACCAGGATTTTCATATCCAAGACCACATGGCGGTAAAGGTGCAGAAATTAAAATCACTGGAGAAACTATTTTCTTTGGTGGAGGCGGAGGTGGCTCAGGCTACTCAAACATCGGTGGCGATGGCGGCCTAGGTGGAGGCGGTGGCGGAGCCGTTGGAACTACTTTTGGCGGCGTAGGATACAATAACGGAGCTAATGGACCGGGTGGTGGCACAGGTACTTGGGCTAACGTACCAGGCGGCAATGCTGGCGCAAACAGTGGTGGCGGAGGTGGTGGCGGAGCTCACTATAACTCCAACAACTACGGTGGTAACGGCGGATCAGGTATTGTTATTTTAAAATACAATACAACTAACCCAACAGAAGAAACAGCACAAGGTGCATTAAGAATAAACAGTAGCACTGGCGAACCTGAATTTTACAGTTCTGATGCTACATGGCAAAGTTTAGCAATACCATTTAAAGAAAGAACACATATTACAACTAATTATATGTTAGGTGGATATAAAAGTTCAAGTGCATGGAACAATGTTAATAGATGTGCTATATCAACAGACACAACAGTTAATTTAGGCGATAATTCATTAGAACGTTCATTTAACTATCAGTCAGGTGCATGTAGTAAAAACGTAGCATGGGTATTTGGTGCAGGTAACGGACACGCTGTAACATCAAATTATGTTATAGGATTTAACATGCGAACTGATCAACAGTACACTGGTACATTTGATAGAAACCTAAGCGGTGGCAAATTGCAAGACGGTACTGTGTGGAAAGAACATTATATGGCATGGACGTCTGGAAGTTCAGAACTTGATAGATATAACATGCTTACTGAAACACAATCAACTGTAGGTATTGGTGCTCCTGGCGGATCTACTTCGCAAGCATGGGGTATGAGTTGGGAAAATGAAGGAATGTTTACTAGAAATAACGATGGTACATTGTTTGATTTTACTACTGAAACATATGGTACATGGAGTGGAACTTATCCAAGTAATCATCACCAACAAAAATCAATGAATAGTAAACTTAACTATTGCTGGGCAGGTAACGAAGGTGGGTATGCAAGTGGAGCAAACTTCCGTAGAACTAACTGGACTACTAGGTCAACAGCAAACACTTACGCTAAACCAGTAAACGGTGGTGAAGAAAACTTTACAATGGGTCAAGACCATGCTTATCAGCTAGGCTGTTTTAATGGTGCTCAAAATAATTTAAGTTTCCGTTGGAACTATTACACAGAGTCAGGCTTCCAAGGCGGAACATCTATGGAGCCAAAAGGAAAAGCAGGATCAAGTTCAGGATTAGGAGCATGGAGAGATAACTAATGGCTACATTTAAAAATACAAATATTAACGATACTGGACATTTAACACTACCAGGAAGTGGTGACGGCGATGCTCCTCAAAGCGGAGATATACGTTACAATGGTAACTTTGGCAGAGTAGAAGTATATCATGACAAAGACGGTGCGCAATGGACCAACATGGCTATACCTTTCCTTACTAGGCAAATTTTAACAGTAGGTTATATACACGGTGGATATGCAGCTAGTGTTGTTTGGGACGAAACAAACAAGTCAATGTTTGCTACAGATACTACACTTGACTTACCAGGCAAACAAGAAAAAGGCCACAACTACAAAGACAGTATGCACAACAGAGATTTGTGTTGGACTGTAGGCGGTGCGGCTAACGCTCACTGTGCAAGCTCAAATGGTATTACATGCTACAATCACAGAACAGAGAATAATTTAACAAGTGGATATACTAGAACACACACTTGGAGCACCAACAACATTGGTATTATCCAGCAAGGATTAGAAACAGCATGGATAACAGGTGGCGGTAGTAGTCAAATTAGACGTTTTAATATGATTACGCAAACACTTGGCGCACAACAAGGTAATTCAAGCACATCAGGCGGTATATGGGGCATACAACACGAAAATTACGGTATTTGGTGTACTAATAACCAAGGCTTTAAATGGGCATCTGAACAACCTTATACACGTTCAGCGACATCACCACAAGGCGACAAACACCAACACTGTATGATGTTTAAGCATGCTAACATGGTAGGCGGACGTGAAGGCAACCCAAGTTCAAACTGGAGAGAAACAAACTTTTATAGTGATACAACGCAAGACGTTATTGGTTCAAAAGGTTACTATGGCGGCGAAGAAAATATGCTCGCAGGTCAGGATTGGGGCTATGCTGTAGGTTGGTATCAAGGGTCACACGTTGTAAGTAGTGCAAAGTTTGTATATGCAACAAGATCAAGTGCCACTGGCGGCGCAAGTCTTAATGCTAAAGGAGTTAATGGTCAAAGTTCAGCAACGATGAGCTGGAGAGATTAACTTGGTAAATATATACGTATATAACAACCAAGGAGTTTAATATGACAACAGACGTGCAAAATATTGACCGTAGAAAACAATATATGTCTGACCACAGATATCATAGTAAAATTAATACTGATGTATCTATGTTAGGAGATGTTGAAAAAGACGCAATCAGCTACGCAATCAATAAGGAATGGACTAATCCAAAGTTCAAGTTGAGATGGTTTGTAGGTCAAGCTCAAATTACACCTTATAGTAAATTAAGACAGTATTTGCTTGAAATCAAATCTAAAGAAGAATCAATTGAAAATATTGAATATGAAATTGCAAAATATGACGTAGAAGTTAGACGTTTTAAACGCATGGCAGAAGAAGCACACGACGAATTAGACAGGGAACTAGCGTCAGTAGAATCATGGAATGCTGAACGTAATCACATTATGAGTAAACGTAGACTACAAGATTGGTATTTAGAAAGACAACACTTGCTTGATCTATTGCAAGAGTTTATTGAAAGCGATGAAGCACAATTACCAGATGGTAGCGGCCGCACATATATGGACATTCTAAATACAGACGAAGAAGATATTTATGAAGCACAATATTGGACCAACAGACTTGCAAAACAAGCTGCAACTGATATGATCTTTTATGGTCGCATTGGTACAGGTAATATGGATGCTATTTTAAGTGTTGGTTCAGAACAGCAGGCTGAAATACTGGCATTAACAATGAATTATAGTACACAATTACAGAGCTATAATTTACAGTTACAATCAGCAGCCGAAGAAAATTTAAAGCTACACGGTGGCGTAGATAATAAAGATCTTTTAGCACCTACTGATAAATACAGTAAGATAGAAAATCCAACATCAACAACCGGAGGCTCTGAGGAGACAATAAATGACATATATAATGTTTGAAACAGTAGCAAGCAATGATCCTAGACTTGTACCAGAAATAGAAATGATAGGCAATGACTGGCATTTTACTTTTGCTAAAGTTACAGGCACTCCTCAAATTGATTGGTTAAACCCTACAACAATTACAAAGGAAATGTTTGATGCAAGAAACTTTACTAACTCACTTGATGGTGAAGTTGGTATTATGAGATCAGTAACTGACCCTGCAGACATTATACAGCCAACAAGTTTTGGTGATAACGATTATGAAAAAGTTGCATACAGACTTAATTCAATTGATGAATCAAACACTGTAGCATTGTTAAAAGCTCAAATGTTAAATTGGGCAGAAAATAACTTTGATGATGAATCGGGTCGTATTCAAATTAGAGCGCAAGTTCCAGGGCTAAGAACATTAAAAGAAACACAAATGTATATGGCTACGTACTTTGAATGGGAGTGTGCGTACACACATCAACTAGATAAAGAACCTCAGTTTGAAACTAAGAAGTTTTCTCAAACATTATACGATTAATCACTTTACTTTTTAATTAAAAGGTGCTATAATAAGTATAAAGTATAGTGCCTTTTTTTACGGAAAGAAATAGATGAGAAAAATTTTTAGTATACCTCTAAATCCTAAGTTATCAAATGAACAGTATGTTGAGTTTGTTAATTTTATTGGAGAATACAAAGATCACATTAAAGATGTGTATTTTACATGCAGGATTGCTCCATTTGCACAAGATGCTATGGGCGATATTTTTGTACAAGATGATGATTATCAACTTGCTATAGAACAAGCACTGTTTGTACAAAAACAAACAGGTGTTCCAGTAAGTGCTACATTTAATAATATTCAGGTTCCGCCTAGTCAAAAAAATCTAGATATTTTTATAAAAAACTTTAAACCTGTATATGATGCAGGAGTACGTGTTGCTACTATACCGCATACACATTGGATGGCTACAGGACAAATACAAAAAGCATTTCCGGAATTATATATAAAAAATACTATACTACGAGACGTAAGAATAGCGTCAGAAATTGTAAGTTTAGCAAAGTATGGGTTTGATTATATAAACCTTGATAGAGATCTTATGCGTGATAGAGATACGCTATTACGTCTTAAAGAAGCAAAGGTGTGGATTAAAGAAAACTACGGCAAGGACATACACTACAGTCTTTTAGCAAATGAAGGTTGTAAAGGTAGTTGTCCAATGATGGTCGAACATTTTGAATACAATAATACTAGAGCAGGACAAGAAGCACAATATTTTAATAATCCTATTAGTAGAGTAAGTTGTCCTAAATGGGACGTTGACGATCCTAGTATACATTTAAAGACAGCTAATATAACTCCGTGGAGAGAAGATTGGGAAGAATACCTTAATGAATTAGGTATTGATGTATTTAAAATGCACGGTCGCGAAGCGGTTAGTAGACTATACGAAACTATGGATATTGTAAAACGCTGGGCAAATGGCGAAGCGTTACTGTATGATAACTTTGAACAATATTTAGAAAGCACAAACTTAAAAGATAAGCCTATTGATGCATGGCGTAAAAAAATTAAAAACTGTAAGTTTGATTGTTGGGAATGTCATTTTTGTGATGATATTTACAAGATTAAATCTAAAATTGAACATACTGATAAAGTTAAACATGTAGCAGAGAGCATACTAATAAGTGGCGTACCAACAGTAAACACTCGTATACCTGGGCTTACAAGTCCGCGAGTTCAAACAGTATTAAATCATATTGCAAGTGGTTCTACACATTACATGGAAGTAGGCGTAGCACAAGGAGCAACGTTCTGTGGTGCAATTAAAGACAACAATTTAAATGCTGTAGCAATTGACAACTGGCAGGAAAACATACAACCTGCTGATCCAAATGCACCTAAGTTACCGCATAATGAAAAACAAAACTTTTTAAATAATTTAGAATCTTATAAGCAGGATAATACTGTTGATGTAATTGATAATGATTTATTTGAAGCTGATGTATCACAGTACAACCGTAAAATAGACATGTTCTTTTATGACGGGCCTCATGATGCAACAAGTACAGAACAAGCTGTACTACATTATAAAGATGTATTTGCACAAGAAGCTGTATTAATATTTGATGATGCAAATTGGCAAGGAGTTGTCGAAGGCGCACGTAACGGAATAAACAAAGCAGGATTTGAAGTTGCATATGAAAAAATGTTGTTATGTGATGTAGAAGATTTAGAAAGTTGGTGGAATGGATTGTACATAGTTGTACTTTCTAAACCTAAAGAAGAATTAATATCAATTGAGGAAATAACAGAATGGTAAAAAAGATAGTAATATTTGGCGGTGGAACTAGTGGCTGGCTAACAGCAGCATACCTAACTAATAACTTAATTGATCCTGTTGAAATACAACTAATTGAAGATGCATCAAAAGGACCAATTGGAGTTGGAGAAGGAACACAGCCTCTTACAGCCTCTTTTTTATATAAATGTGGAATAGAAGCAAAAGACTGGATGAAACCTAGTAATGCTTCATTTAAGTATGGAGTAGAATTAACAGGCTGGAACGATGAGCCGTATTTTGTAGATAATGATGTTGTTGATAATGTTTTACCTGCACCGCATTTACCAGTAAGCAAATACTTTGTAGACAAGCCTTACAGCGAATTCGCAAAATGGCATCCAGCATATAGACTAGCAAAAAACAATACAGCAACTAAAATTGACGATGCAACTGATATTAATTTTAACGTAGGTCTTGATAGTTATGGTGCTGTACATTTTAGTGCTTATGATATTATTGCTACTGTTAAAGACTTAATACTACATAAAATTAATTATGTTAATACTAAAATTACACAGATAGGTAGTGATGTAAATGGTATTACAAAACTAATTGACGAAAACAATAACGAGTACACTGGTGATTTGTATATTGATTGTAGTGGATTTCAATCCTTGCTATTAGGAAAAACATTAAAAGAGCCTTTTATAAGTTATGACAAATGGTTAATAAATGATAGTGCTGTTGCAATGCCAACACAATATACTAATCCTGAAGAAGAATGTTTTCCGTATACAAAAGCAACTACAATGAAAGCAGGGTGGCGCTGGACTATTCCTACATACCATCGTGTTGGCAATGGATATGTATATAGTAGTAAACATATAACTCCAGAGCAAGCAGAAGCAGAATTGCGTGAAGCTATTGGAGAATATGATGCTCCTGCTAATCATTTAAAAATGCGTATAGGATCACATCAAAATATTTCTGTAAAAAATGTTATTGCTGTTGGACTAAGTGCCGGGTTTGTTGAACCGTTAGAAGCAACAGGCATCACATTTACTACAGCATTAGTTACATCTTTTGCAGACTTAATGAATCGCACACGTAATGAATGGACTGAGCAACCACAATCAATGCTTAATCGAGGCTTCTATGAAATGAATATAGAAATCTTAACATTTATATTTGCACATTATTACTTTAGTAATAGAAATGATACTCCGTATTGGCAAGAGATAAGATCACAAAGTTTAAATGACTTACCTGATGATGCACAAATGATGATGAGCCAATATTATCCTAACATACCAGACTTTGTATTTTTTAGTCCTGGTAGTATGTTTAGTAGTATACAATGGTGGTCAATGTTGCATGCTGGCGGAGCATATCCAGATGCAAAATCTACTCTTACTGATAAGCAAAAACAATATGTAGAACACTTTATGAAAGTACAAGATCTACGTGTTGAAAGTTCAAAAGAATTATTTGGCAATCATTATAAATTTTTAGATAAATGGTACAGTGAATGGAAAGAGTAAACCTTTTTCGCTCTGACTTCTTTGTAGGCAGAGTAGGCAATGAAAATCAAATAGCTGATCTTAGCAAACAAATGTTAGTATCACAAGAGTCTAATGCTGGTGCAATTGCTAATAGCAACGACGGATGTTGGCGAAGTACAGTTAAGTATGACAACATAGATTGGCTTTTAGATGGAGTTAAGGTATTAACAGAGAATGCAATAGACTACTATTCATCTTTAGATTCAACGTTTAAGAACCATATAACTAAGAATCATATTAGTATTGACTACTGGTCAAACATTAATAAACCTGCAAGTAGAAACGTGTTGCATAGTCATGTAGCAGATACTTTTGCAGCTGTTTATTATGTACAAGGTTCTAAGACAGGTCCTTTAAAATTTATAAATCCTGCAAATGTACTAAATGATTGCAATTCAGTAAGTCCGTTTGTACGTGAAGTATTAGTCCATCCACATGATGGAGAATTAATATTATGGCCTGCATGGGTTCCTCATGAAGTCGAAGTAAATAAATCAAACAGAGATAGAATGAATATAGCATTTACAATACAGGTATCTTGATGTTTAAAAAGCAAGAAAAAATAGAATTTTTTAGTAAGATTGACGGGGTAGCAGACGCTTACCCTATTATTCCTGCTAATAAATTTAGGCCAAAATGGATGTCTCGTTGTAAACAAAATTACATTGATAATAAAGATAGAAACTTGCCAAGTCATTTATATCAATGCCCGGGCATATTTGATCTATACAATTATGGATTTATATTACCTTTATGGCACGATGTAATAATTAAGACACAAGGCGGACAGCCAGGATTTCAATATGTTAATCCAAGTGAAACATTATCTAAATTACTTGAAGGTGATCCTGTTACTAGTCAACCACCGGATATATCTAGATGGTTACCAAAAAGACCTCATAGCATCGAAGCTATAGTAAAATTTAATACTCCGTGGCATGTAGTTACTCCTAAGAATGTTAAATTGTTAATTACACCAATTGCATATCCGGATACTTTTGAATTCGAATCTTCTATAGGCGTACTTGATCCTGCAATTAATACAGAATTAAATATACAAGGATTTTGGAATGTTCCAAATGGTGAACGGAAGTTATCGGCAGGAACTCCAATAGCACATATTATACCGTTGACAGAGCAAAAGTATGATCATGTAATAAGAGAAATGACTCAAGAAGATTGGAAGTTTTTTAAAAAACGTTTGTTCTGGGGAACACATTCTTTTAAACATAAAAAGTCTTTAATGAAAGACATGTATAAAAAGCATTTTAGGAGATAATAATGCCGTTAACAGAAACTAATACAAATGAATTTGTAACTTACACTCAAAAACTAAGAGAAGCTAAAGACCAATATACAGAACGTAAAGTACAAAAAGATAGAATAAAACATGTAGGTTGGTTTAATGCTGTATTATCACAAAAAGATATAGTGCTAACATATAAAGAAGATGGCGAGTCTATACAAGTTATTGCATCAAAGAATGGCAATGGTGTTAGCCCGTTACCTCAGCCACCTATTACAATAGAAAATGTATTAGGCGAAGATCGAGAAGAAGTACATCATATTGTGTTTTATACATCACCGCAAGGAGATACTAAAGTTGTACATATAGACGATGTTGAATGTTGGGTAGTCACTAACACAATGATGAATCAAATAGACAAAATTTATAAAAGGTCAATAAATGTTTAGTTGGTTTAAGAAAAAACCTAAAGTAGAATTTGTCTGTTTATTTCCAGAAATAAAAGAAGTAATGCCTGTTGTTCCAGCAAGTAAAATAAAGTTTAAATGGGTAAAGACAGCAATAGACGACTGGAAGAAAACACAAGAAGAAATGAAAGACACTCCTGTTAAGTTAACACATTTTGCTAGATGTCCTGGCATGCACAAAATTATGCGTGAAGGTTGGATATTACGTAGCTGGTGTGACTTTACAGTTAAAACTGACGGTGACGGAAAGACATTTCAATGGGGGTCTCCGGTTTCTCAAAAAAATATGGATGCAGATCATATTTGGAAATGGGACTATTTGTCGCATCATGCAGAATCTATATTTGGTCAAACAGATAAAAGAAATACACTAGATACTGTTCTTAAAGTGCAAACACCTTGGATTGTATATGTTCCAAAAGGATATTACTTATTATGCATGCCTTGTCCTTACCCAGACAATCATAGCTTTACAGCAGCAACTGGATTTATAGATGGCGACGAAGGACCAAATTTTTTAAATGTACAGTTATACTGGCATGAATTAGATGGAATAACAAAAATTCCTGCAGGTACTCCTCTAGCACAATATATGCTTGTTAAAAAAGATAGTATTAAAGGCGATGTAAGAAGCGTAACTGACAAAGATATAAAAAATCTACGTTTACGATCAACTATATTAGACAATCGTTTTATTGTAGATTATAAACCGTTAAAGGAAGTAAAGTGGCATGAGTAGTTTTCATAAAGTTGAAATTTGTACTATGATGGATCGAGACAACAAGATAGGAAATGATGCACACGCTAATTGGCTGCGCTGGTCAGTACAACACAGACGTATGGCAAATTTTAGAATACAACTTAGTCACTGTAAGACATATGTAACTATGAGTGACGGCGAAGCTTTTAACTATTTCAAAAGACATTGGACATATTACAACCGAATCTTATATTAACATACAGATAAATACTACTGTAGATAGGAACTTAATATGGCATCAAATACATCACCAGTAGTAGATAGAATACGAATCATACCAAGACCTGACGATTTCTTAGATCGTAATGTAGGGTCAAGTGGTGAAGTCTTCTTTGATAAGCAAGCAAATACCTTAAGAGTATACAGTGGTAAACAAGCTGGCGGTACTACACTTCTTACAGCAGGCAACTTATCTCAACAACTAGCTCAAGTAGGCGTTGCATTATTAGAAAGAACGGTTACAGTAGGTGTTGATACAGATACAGGACAAGCAACTGGTGTTTTTTACATAGACGGTGTTGAAAAACCACAGTTAGATCTAGTTCGAGGTTATACATATCTATTTGATCAATCCGGAGAAACAAACAATTCGTATGCCGGACTATGGCATCCGTTAATGTTTGCAACTACTCCTAATGGTGATTTAATAGAAGGCGGCGCACACTACAATCCAGGTATAGTTTATTTACTGGACGACGATCCTGTATCAATGAGATACTATACAGATAATTTCCAACGTGCAACAACAAAAAAAGTTTTATTTACTGTTCAAAGTAGCGCACCAGATACATTGTATTATTGGTGCCACTTCCATACTAATCAAGGTAATCAAATTAATGTTTCTGATCCAGGTACAGGCACAGCAACAGCAGGCGGCGCAAATGTAGAAGTATCAGATACAGCACCGACAGAACCAACACAGGGTACTATTTGGTTTGATAGCACTAATGGTAAAATATTTGTATATGTAACAGATGAAGATAGTAGTCAATGGGTACAACCTACAGTGCCACTACCGTCAGTTAATACATTTAAAAATATTAGTGTTACTGGTGGATCAACACTTGTAGCAAGTGGTAACGCAGATACAGTAAATTTTGCACCAGGCGCAAATGTAACATTAGATGTTGACGGCGCAACAAATACAATTACAATAAACAGTTCAGGTGGCGGCGGATCATCATATGACCAAAACTTAAATACTACAAATGATGTTACGTTTGATGATATTACAGCAACAGGAATATTAACAGCGTCTAGTGTAAATGCAGCAGCAATACAAAATACAGGGATAGGTAATCCTACTTTTACAAGTGCAAGTACTATTGACTTTATTGCACCAGATGGTATACGATTAGAAAATGTATTAAAAACTAACGAAGTTTTAACTAATATAGCAGGAGCAACAGGAACAGTTACATTTAATTATAGTGCTGGTCCAATATTTAATGTTACAACACCAGCAGCAAACTGGACAGCAGATATAACAAATGTTCCAACCACAGACAACAGAGCAACAAACACAGCAATTATTATTACACAAGGAACAACACCATATGTACCTAATGTAATACAAATAGCAGGAGTAACGCAAACTATAAAATGGATAGATAACGTTGCACCATCCGGTAATGCAAACAAGACTGATGTAATAACTTTATCCATGCTACGTGTAGGAGGTTCTTGGAACGTTTTAGGTAGTTACGTAAATTATGGATAATAGTTATGCCAAGATATAGTTCAGCAAGTTCCCTACAATATTTTCAGCCTATACTTAAACCTTTTAAATTATTAAAATATTTAGAAAATCCAAATGAAGAAGGCATTGCACAATCAGATGCATTTGGCACTACTGTTGCAATAGGACCTAATCATATTGCTGTAGGAGCACCTGGTGAACAAGGCACATTAGGAGTACCATCACAAGGTATTGTTTACATTTACACTTCTACAGGTACATATCTAAGAACAATAGTAAATCCAAATCCAGTAGCACCTATAAATGCAGGTGACGGAGATTTGTTTGGCACAAGTGTTGCTGTTAATACAGGATACGTTATTGTAGGAGCACCGGGCGAAAATGATGCTACTGATAATAACGGTAAAGCATACGTATTTGATATAACTGACGGAAGTTTAGTATATACGTTTAATGATCCAAATCCTAATACAACAGAAATTAATGCAAATGGAGATGCATTTGGTAGTACTGTTGCACTTACTGAAGACTATGCAAGTGTTTGTGCATATAGAGAAAACGCTGTAGGGCTAGGCGACGATACAGGTTGGACATACATCTTTGATTTATCAAACGGAAACTTAGATCACTCTATTGAAAATCCAAACTTAGATGGTGAAGATGAATATCCAGGTGACCAAATTGGTGAAAGGATTAATACACTTGCTATTACTGATACATGGACAATGATAGGCAACTGGAGAGAAAATGAACCAGGTGCATTAGGACAAGGCGATAGTGGTGCATTCTTCCTATTTAATAACTCTACAGGTGCTGCTGATCAATCAATTTATAATCCAAAAGATGATGCACTTGACGGAGATGATAGATTTGCTTATGCTGTAGACTTAAATGAAAATTATGCTGTAGTAGGTTGTCCCGGTGAGGACAGTGAAGCTACAAACAGTGGTAGAGTATATGTATATAATCCAACAAACGGAAGTTTAGTATCTACAATACAAAATCCTAATACATACGGTACCGCAAATAATGATAGATTTGGTGAATCTATTGCACTAACAGATAATTATCTTGCTGTAGGAGCGTTGGAAGAAGATGACGATAATGGTACAGCAAGTGGCGTTATACATATTTTTAGTACAACGGACTGGAGTTACCAAAATACTATAACTAATCCAAATAAATATACTACTAGCACTAGTGATAGATTTGGCTATACTATAAGAGCAACTAATGATTATCTAGTAACAGGTGTTCCTGCTGAAAATCAAGGTAGTGGTGCTGTTTATATTTTTAAGGCGTAATACATGGAAAAAGAATACATTGTAGTAGTACATAGAGGAATTGATATAGAAGCATTTGATGCAGAATTAGCTGCAAGTTCTGGTGCAGGCCCAATACCAAATAGAAGTGTAGATATAGCAAATCCAAGAGCTGGTTCAAAGCGTATGACACATTGGATGCTTACTGACGAAGAAGCGTCAACCTTACAAAATGACGAAAGAGTATTATCAGTAGAAATACCACCAGAACAACGAGACGATATTGAACTAATAAAAAATGCATCACAAACTGGCGTATTTTATAGAACAATTTCAGGAGCTGCACTAACAACACCAAGTTATGTGAATTGGGGGCTAAGACGCTGTATAGAAACAACTAATGTATATGGTAGTAATAATACTGTTGCAGGCGACTACAACTATGCGTTAGACGGAACAGGTGTAGACGTAGTAATACAAGATAGCGGCATTGATCCTGATCATCCTGAGTGGGAAGATAAAGATGGTGTCAGTAGATTACAACAAATTGACTGGTATACAGAAAGTGGTCTTCCTGGAACACAAAGCACAAACTATTATAGAGATGCTGATGGTCACGGAACACATTGCGCAGGTATAGCTGCAGGCAAAACATACGGTTGGGCAAAGGGCGCACACATTTATTCTCAAAAGTTAGGAGGCCTAGAAACATTGTCAGGAAGTGACGGTACTGGTACTTCAATTAGTGATGCGTTTGATGCTATACGATTATGGCACAATGCTAAGACTAATAGCCGTCCTACAGTAGTTAACATGAGTTGGGGCTACGGATCAAACCAAACTAGTGATCCAATAAGTGGTACTTATAGAGGTACAGCATGGACATACGGAGTTGACTACACTGATAGAGGCGGACTATGGGCCGCAACTGGAGTTAGTAGATTGTTTTTTGGTAATAATAGAGTACCAGTAAGAGTACCGTCAGTAGATGCAGAAATAGAAGATATGATTGACGCTGGTATACATGTATGCATTGCCGCAGGAAACAATAGATATAAAGCAGACTTACCAACAGGCCTTGACTTTGATAATGAAGTAGTGTTTAGTGGTGGAACATACCAATATCATCGAGGTAGTTCTCCATTTAGTAATGAAGCATTTATGGTAGGTAATATAGACGCTGAAGTAAATTCAGGTGTTGATAGAATAGCAGGAAGTTCTACAAGAGGTCCTGGAATAAACATATATGCACCAGGTGATAATATAATGAGTACGTCTAGTGTACTTGCAGACGCTGTGTATTCGTTGCTAGACTATCCTGGTAACAGTACATATAAAATTATGAGTATTGGCGGCACATCAATGGCATCGCCACAAGTAGCAGGAGTATGTGCTTTACATTTACAAGTACAGCCTGACTTAACACCAGGACAGTTACAGGACAAAGTTTTTAGTGACACTAAAAATGTAATAAGTACTACAGGTTCTGATACTGATTATGATGATTACATTAATAGTTTATTAGGTGGACCAAACAGAATGTTATACAGTAGACATGGATCATTAAACACATGGGCTATTACAGGAACGATAAATATTAGTGGAGGCTCTTAATGGCATTAAATTTTCCAGCAACACCAAATGTAGACGAAACATTTACTGACGGCACAACTACGTGGGTTTGGGACGGCACTTCTTGGAACGTAGTTTCAGGTGGTGGTATTTCTGCAGAACAACCAGATGCATTTAAAACATTTACAGCAGACTCGGGTACTACTACAGCAGACGACGAAAATGACTCATTTGCTATTAGCGGCGGCACCAATATCGAAACAACAATAAGTGGCGATGAAGTAACAATAGACTTTAACGGCTCTGTTGGTGATCCTGATCAAAATATCTTTTCTCAAATTGATGCAGATGCAGGATCATTATCGGCCTCTGCACCGACTAGTACAATAACTATTGCAGGCGGTACTGACGTAACAACAAACATAGTAGGTAACACACTTACAATTAATGGTTCAACGCCTACACTAAGCATAACCGATTTAACAGACGTAGATACTACAAATACAACACCTGTTGCAGGTAATGTGTTAAAATGGGATGGTGCAAAATGGTCACCAGGACTTGATGCAACAACAGGTGGCGGCGGCACTGATGCTGACACATTAGACGGTCAAGATAGTACATATTTTTTAAATTATAATAACTTACAAAATACACCAACTATACCAGCAGATGTAAGCGACTTAACTGACACTACATCTTTATTATTCAGCGGAGTATTTGCAGACTTAACTACTAAACCAACTACTATAGCAGGTTACGGTATTACTGACGCATTTGACGGATCATTTTTAAACTTATCAAATGTACCTACTACAATATCAGGTTACGGCATTACTGATGCTGTTGTGGACTTTGCAGACTTAGGCACAACTCCAACTACTATATCAGGATACGGAATAACAGATGCACTTAGTACAAGTTCTAATTTATCAGCATTAGCAGACGTAGATACTACAGCACCAGCTACAGGTCAAGCACTTGTATGGGACGGTGACTCGTGGGGACCAGACACAGTAAGTGGTGGAGGCGGCGATCCAGATCAGAATGTGTTTACAACAATATTTGGTGATGCTGGATCATTAACAGCGGCCACTACAACATCAACTTTTACAGTACAAGGTGGTACAAATATTAATACTACAGTAGCAGGTAATAATGTACGTGTTGATTTTTCAGGAGCATTAGGTGTTGACAAGTATGACGATTTAGAAGAAGTTGTACGTACTGGTAGAACAATTGACAAAAGTTATACATCAGCTTTTGCAATGATTAGAATGAATAATGCAGGTAACTCTGCTTATACTGTTGATAGTCACGGATATAGTGGAAATAATCCTACGTTGTATGCAATTGGCGGAATGACTATTGCATTTGATTTAGATCAAATAGGCGGCCATCCATTTGAAATACAAGACGGTACAGGCACAGCATATAATACTGGCCTAATACATGTAGATATTATTGGTAATGTTTCAACTGGTACAAACGCACAGGGTAAAGATGGCGGAACATTGTATTGGGAAGTGCCAGAGACTATCTCAGGTGGTTACAGATATCAGTGTACATTGCATCCTGCAATGGTAGGTGCTATAACTATTAAACGTATATCACTACTGTAATTGTTTTAAAATTGCTTCAATCTTATCTTTAGTAGTAAGTAGATTATGTTTAATATCAATTAACTGTCTTGGTTTGATATAACCCCCACTTCCACTTTGATGACCTACATCAATTTCTTCACTAAGTGATTTAAATGTATTAATATATCCCGTTAATTTGTTTTTTAGTTTGCCTTCGTCTAAACTATCACAAGCTGTATTATACCTAGTGATATCTTTAATCCATTTTTTAGACTTTGTTAATTGTGGAAACATTTTCTATCCTATGTTATTTGAAGGTAATACTATAAAAGTATCTTTTTCAAAATCACCATTACTGGATTCTGTTATAGAACTATCAGCTACTACTGCTTCTAAACAACACGGCATTAACGGCATTACATGATGTGTTTGACCTTCACCTAACACAGTTTCAAATAGTTTTCCTGTGTCTGTATCTATCCATCTTAACTTAAAATTGCCTGTATTTACAAACCAAGTTTTTTCTTTTTTAACATTAAAGAAGAAATTTGTTCTACTACCAGCACCAGTAAATGCTAATATTTTTGTGCAATAATCATTGGTTCTAGCAATTGTTAATTCGTGTCCCCAATCTTGTTTCTGTACGTCACTCATTTTCGTCTATTACCTTTAGTACTTCAATTATTGTTTTTAACTTATTTTGTATTGTTTTATTTTGTAGTGTATTTCTTAAACCGTGATGTAATGGCTTTGGCCATTGTCCTGTAGTAACCCATGCATAGCCATCATGTTCATTATTAAGTTGCGGTATAAATTCATTTTCGACTACAATTAGATATGTATGAAAAGAAAAGTAATTGTCATTGCTAACAAAACTTTCTAGAGGAAGTATTTTAGTATAATCTACATTACCTATTTCTTCTTGAACTTCGCGTTTAAGTCCTTCCCAAGGAGTTTCGGCACTTTCATTTTTTCCACCAACAAGGCCCCAAGAAACATTAGACTTGTTTCCTGTTCTGTGTAAAAATAAAAATCTTTCTGTATTTAAGGAGTAGAATAATGCTCCACTACAAACAATCTCTTTCATACTAATAATTATGCACTAAGTAGTATGGTCCAGGTCGCTCCTGAGTATTCTCCTTCGTAACTTTTAATCCAATATTCGCCATTCCATTTATATTGGATACCGGTATTTAAGTTACTAGTATATGTAGCTGGTGATCCTGTGCTTCCGTCATCAGCACCGCTGGCATCAAATACAATGTGCCAAGTTGATCCGTCCCATTCAACAATATCACTTTCGCCTGCAATAAAGTCTGTTCCGTTTGTATTTTTCCAAGCATCAGGTCCGTCAACATTACTTTCGTCACCAATATCTGATAATATTAATAAACGTAGTCCCGCTTGTTTTACTTCATTAGGATTAAATCTTAACGGGTCAATAATATAATCTATTGTAGTAAGACTATTTGAGCTTCTTGCAGGGCCTGCAATAATAGTATCGTCTGGTAATGTATCACTATCAAAGTTAATAACTATTTTAGTATCATCTAATGGATTAATAGTAAATGTACCAGCAATATAATTGTCACTTTCGTTTGATTTTAATAATATTTTACTAACATCAGGTACATATGTGCCTGGATATGCTTCAACAAGTTCATTCCAACTTACTTCGCCAACTTTATTACGATATATTAATTGTGCTACATCGTCCTGTACACTAAGCCCATAGTTTTGATACGTGCTACTAATACTTCCTTTATCAAATAATCTTTTAGTACTAAAGTCCATCTGACCTGTACCTTGATTTGGAAATACACCGTCATCTACAGTCATTGAACTTCCGTCATCTTGGCCACCGCCACCTGGCATTAGTCCTTGATTAACTCTAGTTACAAATGTAGGTTCTGTGCCGTCAATTTGACCTGCTATTGTAGCACCTAAATTAATATCGCCGGTTGTTTCATTAAATATATTAGATATAATACTTGTTGTAACACCTAAGCGTTTTACTTTAGCAGGAGGTGTTAAGTATATAGGTGTGCTAAATTGTAAACTAGCAACATCAATTTCGCTATCTACACCAACTGGAATTGATCTAGAACTAAAATTAATACCTTCCATATTAACAACAGTTAAACTTGTCCAGTCTAGATAGTTATCAGTAGTTTGTATTTCAAAACTTGGATTAAACAATACTAATATTTGTTCTAATATTTGTAGTTTTTGTTCTGTATTTGATGCCCAAATATCTGCGGTTACTTTTAATGTATATGGCGCAGGCATATGTCTTTCAACAGTGTAGTTTTTACCTTGTGTATTAAGATACTCGCCCGTAGCACTATCGTATGTGCGTTCACGTACATGTCTTTTGCTTATTAAACTAGAATCAGCTGTTCTATCTCTGTCCATTTCTAAGCCAGTTACATATACAGCCATTCGCGGCGCTGTTGGTATTTTATTTTCAGAATTATCTCTTAGTATATTAGCAACTTGACGAGTTAAATCACCATACATAACAGGTACTTGTTTATCATTTCCGTGTGCATCTTGCACATTAAAATTACTCAACATTCTTATAAGTTGTGTAATATATCTTCTAATTTGTGCATCATAAAAAAATTGCATTATACATCATCCGCTTTAGGTCTAAGTGCTTTACTAAGAGCTTGTCTTTCAGTAACTTCTTCACCACCAATTTCATTAGTAGTTGTGTTATTAACAAATGTACCAAGTTGTGTAAGTCTATCGTTAGTATTAGTCATTGTCATTCTAACATTATCTTGCATTTTGACCCATCTTTCGCCGTCATACCTAAATAATCTATTTGGCAAAAAGTCTGTACGTAAAAAATAATCATTTGCTGAATTAATAGCAGGGAAACTTGTGCCACTACCAAATGCTGCTCCATTAGGTGGTTGACCGTCTTCAACTAAGTATCCGGCATAGCCTGTTCTTTCTGGCGCACTAGCATTTGGATCTGCCACAGTGTTTACAATAGACTTTCCTGTATCATCAGTATCAAGTGTATAGTAATGACCAGTATCATACCCTGACTTAGGTGCATCTGCTTCAGCTTCTGCAAGCACGGCATTATTAATATTCATCTCTGCTTCGTATGTGCTTAGTAAATCTCTTAAGGTATTCTCAGTATACTCAGACCAATTAAAAACGTCTGTAGGTGTGTTTCCTTGCGTCTGTGCTGTGGCTTGATACAACTTGCCTTTGTACTTTACTACTTGGCCAATTTCGTATGTATTTGATATAACATAATCTCCCATAAAGATATCTTCATCTTCTGGTGTTTCTAATATGTCTGCAAATTCTTGACTATCAACAATTTGTTTTAATTTAATTCTGTATAAGTGCGGATACCACGTTGGACTAAATCCTTCAGCAGCTCTGTTTACATCTTCTACAACATAATATCTTTTTAAACTAGTAGCAAAGTCGTTCTCAGCATACTCGTCTTTTAAATGGGGAAGTTCAATTACATCACCACTCATTATCTTTCTACCAAGTGACTTAACACTGGATGTAATATGTATAGTCATAAACAATGTATCATTAGTTAAGAACAGTCCAAATTGACTTAAATCAAAATCAATGTCTTGTACATTGTATATGCCTCTAATTGTATAGATGTCTGAATCGTATTTTCTGTCTCTATTTTCTAAAAACAGAATATCTTGAATCTGAGTGTTATCTTTAACAACGTCACCATCGTCAGTGCCTACATATTTGTGAATATTCACATCAGTACCGCCGATAGTAAACATTTCATAGATCCTTTGATCCATAAATTTGTAATCGTTGCCTCTTTCTGGTTTATATAATGATAGTCTTGGCATATACATATTTATCGATACGATAAATACTATTGGAGAACAAGATATATGACAACAGCTAATAGTACAAAAAAACAAGAAATATTCGACTATGTTAACGCATTTTTGGGCGGAGGCATGGTAGATGTTGAACTTGATCCAATACATTACGAATCTGCACTAACAAAATCTTTAACAAAGTATAGACAGCGTACAGATCATGCTGTAGAAGAGTCATATTTGTTTTTGACATTAATAGAAGATCAAAACGAATATGTACTACCAAACGAAGTTATTGAAGTACGTAAATTATTTAGACGTTCAATTGGTTCACGTAGCGGCAATGGTGGAGGCGGATCTATGTTTGAGCCGTTTAACTTAGCATTTACAAATACGTATCTATTAAGTGGGTCAACTCAAATGGGCGGACTTGCTACATATGACATGTTTGCTGGATATCAAGAACTAGTAGGTAGAATGTTTGGTAGCTTTATTGAATTCAAATGGAACTCTCCAACTAAGAAACTTACAATCTTACAACGTCCACGTGCAGATGAAGAAGTATTAATTTATGCATATAACTACAGACCTGATGATCAATTACTTGACGATTATCTTGCAAAACAATGGATCAAAGATTATACACTAGCTGCATGTAAATATATGCTAGGCGAAGCACGTAGTAAATTTGCTACAGTAGCAGGACCACAAGGCGGCACATCTTTAAACGGTGATGCACTAAAAGCTGAAGCACAGCAAGAAATGGATAAGTTAGAACAAGACTTATCATTACAAGTAGCAGGCGGTGTTGGCTACAGTTTCCTAATAGGTTAAAATCCCCCCAAGTTAACGCTAACGATTTTAGTTCCTTGTAAATACAATATAACAAGGAGGTCCCATCATGTGCAGCCCATTTGTACGTAAAGAAGCCAACCGACTTAACTGGTTAATCAAAGGTAAACTTATTGATAGATCTTGGAGCGATGAATCAGTTGAAAACATTTACGATTCATATTTTAAAAGACTTTGGGGTAATAACGAAAGAGCAGAATACGGTTCTACAGGCTTTGAAGCAGCATATAAAGAACGAGAAGCAGAAATCTTTAATGAAGAAGTTCAAAAGGTTGCTGTTTTAGGCGGCCATTACGATTAAAGGTTGACACGCACAATCATATAGTATATACTAAGTGTATATTCAATAAGGAGTAATGTGTGTTACCTAAACTATTAATTGTCGGTCATGGGCGTCATGGCAAGGACACTGTATGTGAGCTATTGGAAGCATACGGCTATACATTTCAATCATCAAGTAAATTTTGTTCAGAGCTTTTTATCTTTAATGATCTAAAAGATCAATACGGTTATGCTGATGAAGAAGAGTGCTATGCAGATAGGCACAACCATCGTACTGAATGGTATAATATGATACATAACTATTGTAAAGATGATCTAGCACGTTTAGGACGTAACTTATTTGACGAACACGATATCTATTGTGGTTTGCGTAACAAGCGTGAATTTTTTGCAATGCAAAACGAAGAAATATTTGATTATGCTATTTGGGTAGATAGAAGCGATCATTTACCTAGTGAGGATCCTAGTTCAATGAGTATTGAGCAATGGATGTGTGATTACACTATTGACAACAACGGTGATTTACAAAGACTCAAAAAGAATGTTGATATCTTAGCTAAAACAATATTTAAAAATCAGGGACTAGATCTCCCTGCTTCCAGCGGCTACCTTCTTTCTGAAGTGTTCGTTGACAGTTAGCACAAATAGTTTTTAAATTTGTTGGTAAACAATTATCTAAGCGGCCGTCTATATGATACACATTGAATTGTTCTTGGTGCTTTGACCTAAACCCGCACTTTTCACATTCATTCTTTTTAACATATCCATACTTTGCCCAACGCGGTCGCCCTCGTTCGGCACCTCCGTATCTAGCACAACTCTCACACATACTTCTATAATATGCTTTATTGTGTTTATAATAATTTATAGCACACGGCTTTTTACTACAGTTTTTACATAAAGGTCTCATACTATTATTTAGTTGCCCTTTTTGGTCCCTTTTAATGGGGGTTTTGCGCAGGTAATTTTCTAATTTATGCTAAATAATAATAACAACTACTCAACAGGAGAAAAAAAATGGCATTATCATCACCAGGTGTTGAAGTTAAGGTAATTGACGAAAGTTTTTATACCCCAGCTGAACCAGGCACCGTACCAATGATTTTTGTTGCTTCCGCAGAAAACAAAACAAACGGAAGTGGCACAGGAACAGCGGCAGGAACGCTGAAAGCAAACGCAGGTAAACCTTACTTGCTTACATCACAAAGGGAATTAGCTGAAACATTTGGCGACCCAATATTTTATACAGATTCAAATAACAACCCAATACACGGTGGAGAGCTAAACGAATATGGTTTACAAGCTGCTTACTCGTTATTAGGTGTTAGCAATAGAGTTTATGTAACTCGCGCAGATATCGACTTAGGTGTATTAACACCAACAGCAGACGAACCAAAAGATAGTCCAGCAGATGGCACTAACTGGTTTGATACTAATGATAGTTCATATGGTATTTTTGAGTGGAACAGTTCACCAAAGAACGTAACTGGCGGACAGTCATTTAGCGTAAGAACTCCTATTGTTATTACAGATACAACAAAATTAGATGGTAACGGCGATCCTAAAGAGTCAGTTGGAAACATAGGTGATTATGCGGTTAAAGCAACAACAGATGTTATTAGAGTATACTACAGAAACTACACAGGTAGTTGGGTTAAAGTTGGCTCAACAGCGTGGATTAATTCACACTATGTAGCACAAGGAACAGTATCTAATCCAACATTAGGTGCAGCAACAAACTTAACTATTACTGTAGGCTCTGGTTCGGCAATTACAGTAGCAGAAGGAACAGACTTAGCAGATACAGTATCAACAGCAAACGCAGATGCAAGTTTCCAATCAGCAGGAATTAGTTTTGCTGCAATTGATGGCAAATTTAGTATATTTAATGATGCATCAGATGATGAAAGAATTACTATTGCTGACACAGACGGTTTACTTGCTAAACTAGGCTTAACAGCTGGAACTTTTGATGCAGCAAAAACACAAATTAGTGCTCATACAAGTGTACCTGAGTTTAAGTCAGGTGATACAACACCACGCCCAACAGGAAGTGTTTGGTTAAAAACTACTGAACCTAATCAGGGTGCAAATTGGAAGTACAAGCGTTACAATGCTAATACACAATTATTTGATAATGTGTCAGCACCAATTTACGGTACAGCATCAGCAGGCTTATATTGGTTAGATAGAAGCGGCGGCGGAGTTAACTTACCAGTAGGAACTACTTTTGTACAATCAAATGCAGAAGGTGCAACTTCAGAAGAAGGCGCATTTACAATCTTTAGTCGTGCTAACGCAGGCGCTACAGTTATTACAGGTAGTGCTGTAACAGCAAGTACATTTAGTGCGCAACCATATGCATTTAATATTGCAGAAACAGACGCAGGTAAAACAGCGTTACAAAGTGCTGTAACAATTAGCTTTACAGCAACAGGTGCTGTAGGCGATGCAGACTTAATGGCAGGTGCTATTAACAGTAGTGCATTAGAAAATGTTCAAGCTGAAGTATCAGCAGACAACAGAGTAATTGTTAAGCATGCACAAGGTGGAGACTTTACTATTGTAGACACAGACGGCGGCTTTGCAGCAGCTGGCTTTGTAGCATTTGTAGTTAATAATCCAAGTACAACAGCTAACTTGTACAGTAGAAATAGTGTACTTACAGCAAGTAACTGGAAGAAAGCAATATTCACAGCAAGTGATGACGCTCCAGGAGCATTAGCTGCACAAGGCGCACTTTGGTACAACAGTGTTGTAGACGAAGTTGATATGATGATACACAATGGTACAACTTGGGTAGGCTATCAGAACTTTAATTCAGATTATAGCGATACTAACCCATCAGGACCAATTGTTTCAGCAACAGAGCCTACACAACAGTCAGATGCATCAGCATTAGTAGACGGTGACCTTTGGATTAGCACAGCAGACTTAGAAAACTATCCATTAGTTTACAGATATGATGGTGTTAACTTAGCATGGTCATTATTAGACAGTGCAGACCAAACTACTGAAAGTGGTATTTTGTTTGCAGATGCACGTTATAACACAGCAGGCGCAAATGGCGACGAAGCTGGTAGTATTGTTGACTTATTAACAAACAACTACTTAGACCCAGATGCTCCAGATCCAGCACTATATCCAAAAGGTATGTTGTTATGGAACTTACGTAGAAGCGGATTTAACGTTAAGCGTTTTGAGCGTAACTATGTAGACATTAACGGTACTAACGGCAGATTCAATAATGACGAATCAATGGCTGGCTACTATCCACACAGATGGGTAACTGAGTCAGGTAACCAAGCTGATGGTTCAGGTAGCTTTGGACGTAAAGCACAGCGTAAAGTTGTTATACAAGCGTTACAGGCTATGGTTAACAGTAACGATGACATTAGAGATGATGAGTCTAGATTGTTTAACGTTATGGCAACACCAGCGTATCCAGAACTAATTGGCGAAATGGTTAGCTTAAACTATGATAGAGGCCTAAGTGCATTTATCGTAGGTGACAGTCCAATGAGACTAACACCAGATGCTACTTCATTAAATGAATGGGGTCAAAACGTTCGTCTAGCTGTTGAAGATAACGATGACGGTTTAGTTAGCTTTGATGAGTACATGGGTGTTTACTACCCAGCAGGCTTTACAAGTGATAACGCAGGTAACAACGTAGTTGTTCCAGCTTCACACATGGCACTACGTACTATTGCACTAAGTGATCAAGTTAGCTTTCCATGGTTTGCACCAGCAGGTACAAGACGTGGTGGCGTAACTAACGCAACAGCAGCAGGATACATTAGTGATGAAGGCGAATTTGTAAGTGTAGCGTTGAACGAAGGACAACGTGATACACTTTATGGAAATGCTGTTAACCCAATTACATTCTTAAGCGGAAGTGGTTTAGTAGTATTTGGACAGAAAACAAGAGCAAGAAATGCAAGTGCATTAGATAGAATTAATGTTGCACGTTTAGTAATTTACATGCGTTCACAACTTAATAAACTTGCAAAACCTTACTTGTTTGAGCCAAACGACAAAATAACAAGAGATGAAATTAAAGGTGCGGCAGAAAGTCTAATGCTAGAATTAGTTGGACAAAGAGCACTTTATGATTTCCTAGTTGTATGTGATGAAAGTAACAACACACCAAGTAGAATAGATCGTAATGAACTATATCTTGATATTGCAATTGAACCAGTTAAGGCTGTAGAATTTATTTACATACCGCTTAGACTTAAAAATACAGGAGAAATTGCAGGACTTTAATTAAGTGAAAAGACCCCTGAAATATGGGGTCGACACTTTGATAAATACTAGCAACAGGAGAAAATATAAATGGCAATCTCAACATTATCAAAAATTACAGTACCGTTAGCGAGCGACACAAGCGCAAGCAATCAGGGACTTTTGATGCCGAAACTACAATATCGCTTTAGAGTGACATTGGAAAATTTTGGAGTAACATCAGCAACAACAGAACTTACAAAGCAAGTTATGGATGTAACTCGTCCTAACATAACTTTTGAGGAAATTACATTAGATGTATATAACTCAAGAAGTTACTTAGCTGGTAAGCATACTTGGGAACCAATTACATTAAATGTACGTGATGACGTAAGCAACAATGTACAGAAGCAAGTAGGCGAACAGTTACAGAAACAATTTGACTTCTTTGAACAGTCAAGTGCAGCTAGTGGAATAGACTACAAATTCTTAACACGCATTGAAGTGTTAGATGGTGGTAACGGAGCAAACGAAGTTGGAGTATTAGAAACTTTTGAACTTTATGGTTGTTTCCTACAAAACGCTAACTACAACACATTAAACTATGCAACAAGTGACGCAGCTACTATTGCACTATCAATTAGATATGATAACGCAATACAAACACCACAAGGTAGTGGCATTGGTACAGCAATTGGCAGAACAGTCAACTCGCTAGTAACAGGCGGCGGCGTATAATATACGTTTTAACTAGATTGCTATTTGAATAAAGGAAAAGGAAGTCTTAGGCTTCCTTTTTTTTATATACGCACTTAATCTTTTCGGATAAATATTAGTATGGCAAATAAGTTAAATGGATTCCTAGACAATTTTCTTAGTGGAGCACTAAGCCCTAAAGGCGACATGGCTGACTTTCAGCATGCTTCAAGATTATATGTCGATGATGCTTTTAGGTTAGCACCTAAAGTTAAATTTCTTTACTTTGTAAACTTTAATTTTTACAAAGACGACAAACACGATGTACTAGCAGGATTTCCTACTTTACAAAATAAACATAGAGCAGAACTTAACATGCTTGTTAAGGGCGTTGACCTACCGCAATACAGGTCAGCTGTTGAAGTTAAAAATGCATACAATAGAAAAAAGAATGTACAAACACGTATAGATTATACTCCTGTTAGTATGACAATGCATGATGATAATCATGGACTAACAACAGCACTAATGGAAGCCTATTATAGGTACTATTATAGAGATACAAATATATCAGATATAACAGCAACCTACGATCCAAGATCAAATTACAAAGAATCAAATGGTAGAGAATATCGATTTGGTTTAGACAATGATAAAATGGTTCCGTTTTTTAAGAACATTAAACTTTATCAATTTAGTAGACACGAATACACTGAATATACTCTTGTTAATCCTATTATTGAATCATGGGGCCATGATTCAATGGACCAATCAGATGGTGTAGGTGTTGCAGAAAATAAAATGACAATTAACTATGAATCTGTACTATATAGCAGAGGCAAAGTAGGTGAAGATAGTCCAGCAACGTTTGCAACAGATCATTATGATACGACACCAAGCCCATTAAGTATTGGTGGTGGCGGTGTAGGCAACTTGTTTGGAGGCGGCGGTGTTCTAGACGGAGCTTCTAGTGTATTAGGTGATATTACTAGTGGCAACTTTGGATTAGGAACATTACTAACAGCTGCAAACACAGTTAAAAATGCAAAGAAATTAAGTAAAGACAGTCTTAAAGCAGAAGGCCTTAGTATTTTAACAGGCGCTATTGTAAATGTAGGTAAAAAGGGAGTAGGCGGGTTACCAGGCATACTAGTTCCAAAGTCAACTGGTACAGGTGGTAGTGACAATTCTACAAGCGCAACATCTAACAGTGCAACTAATAATCCGGCAATAAGTGCCGCTAAAGTTGGTGCAGCACAAGCCGCAAATAACTTACCAGTAACAACAGGAGACGGCGGATAATGACACAAGGAAACTTACCACAAACAGGTTATAGTTCAAGCGATGAACCAGTAAGAGAATTGTTTGATGCTTATTACACAGAAAAATTAGAATTTCCAAGCAATGACGTAGATGCTGTATTAGCATACTTTGGAAAAAGAGGCTTTGGCGACAGAGCAAGTGCAAGTATTGCAAGTACACTATTACAGCAGGCAAAGTTAGATGACGTTCCTGTGTTTAAATTACTCGATACATTAAAAGGGTTAAATGATAGTCAACTTAGTGGGTTAGTTGCAGAAATATTAAACTATACTAGAGGCAAAACTAGTAGTTTAGGGTTTCAAGTATCAGCAGAAAATAATATCGTAGAGTCTAGAAATATAGAAGTCTTTGAGGACTAAACATGCCTAAGTTCGCACAGGGCAAATTCAATATAAAAAATCCTGACAAATATGTTGGAAATAAAACACCAACATACAGATCCAGTTGGGAGTTTGCATTTATGAGATTTTGTGACGAACATACTAGTGTTGCACAGTGGGCAAGTGAAGCAATTAAAATTCCATACAGACATCCTTTTACAGGAAAGCATACAGTATATGTACCAGACTTCTTTATAGTTTATCTTGATAAAAACAATAAACAAAAAGTAGAACTTATAGAAGTTAAACCAGCAAATCAAACTATACGTGAAAAAGTTGGTAAATCAAAACAAAACCAAGCGGCTTGGGTAGTTAATCAAGCAAAGTGGGCCGCCGCACAATCATGGTGCAAACAAAAAGGTATCTTTTTTAGGATAGTAAACGAGGGTGATATTTTTCATCAAGGCAAAAGAAGATAAATAATACTAGTAGTTAATAGGAAACACTATGACGAAAAAATTAGAAGAAATGTTAGATTTACCAGAATCTAAAGAAATTATAAAAGAAGCAAAAGCTGAAAAGCCCAAGCCTATTGTGCAACACAAAGAGTCCTTGCGAGATATTGCAGAGTTTGATAAAATAAGTTCTGCACTACCAGCCGTTAAAGGTCTAGGCGAAATGGCTGACACTGAGCTTAATGATATTGCTGAAAGAGCGTTAACAGCATACGAAGATCTAATGGATTTAGGCATGAATGTAGAACAGCGTTATAGTGGTAGAGTATTTGAAGTAGCAGGCGGTATGTTAAAAACAGGGCTTGATGCTAAAGTTGCTAAGTTAGACAAGAAACTAAAAATGATTGATTTACAACTTAAAAAAGAAAAGATGGACAAGGATGGTGGCACCGGAGATGGTGAAATGGTCAATGGCGAAGGCTATGTTGTAACTGATAGGAACAGTCTTTTAGAGAAGTTAAAAAGCGTTCAATCAGATAAATAATATATATAGGAAATAATACAATGACGTTTGATAAATTTTTAACAGAAGCAAAGAAGGTATATCCTTTTAAAATAGGTATAGCTGGTGAGCTTCCAGAAGGTTGTGAAGACATGTTAAAAACATGTTTAGAAAAGTATGGAGTTAATAACATAACTTCAGGCAAGAAAACACCAATTCAAGAACGTCCATTAGATTTTCCACAATTACAAAATATGGAAGTAACGTATTTTGAAACAGAACTTAATTATCCTACAACATCACAAGTACTACAAGAGTATTTAGGACAATGTTGTGGTATCGATCAATCCTACATTATTGTTAGAAACCCAATGGAGCCACAAGAACAATACCAAGAAGAAACACAAGACGGTGAATATGTTGCAAAACTAACTACACCAGAACTAGAAAGTGTTGACGGTCAAGGCGAAGTTGCAGGCAACAGGGTAATGGATTTATTGAAAGAATTAGAAACAGCTCGTAAAGAGCGTGGGTTCGATACTGTCGACGGACCAGTTGGTGAATCAAGTGATATCGACGATAGTGAAAACACAAAAAGCGCAATAGGGAGCTAAATTATGAATATGAAAGATATGATTCAGCGTATGACTGATATTGAAGTAAACAAACAACAGTTAAACGAATCAGAAATAGCAGAGATGCCGCCAATGGGTGCAGCACCAGCTATGGACCAAGGTAATCCAGTAACAGTAAATGTGTCAATGAATGCAAGTGGTAAAGAGCATGTAGCAGACTTATTAGACATGATGAAGAACGCAGGATTAGGCGGAGCAGAACCAGTAAGTGCTAAAACACTTTCACCACGTTTAGATATGGAACGTTTAGCAGGAATTATGGATGATCCAAAGATTCCAGGTAAAGACGAAGTACCAGGTGACGAAGACACAACAGATAGTAGTTGCATGGATGATGTAGATGTAGAAGATACAGACATTGAAGAGTGGGAAAATTCACCAGACGGTTCAGAAGGCGAACCAGAATATAAAGATCACCACTATATGACTAAAGATTTAAGTGGTGGAATTAATCGTAAAAAGAAACAATTCAAAGCTGCACAGCCAGGCGATAATGCAATGGCAATGGAAGGCATTAAAGAGCATCTTTATAACTTACTAGCTGAAAAGAAAGGCAAGCCAGACTTTTTAGATCTAGATAAAGACGGCGACAAAAAAGAGCCAATGAAAAAAGCTGCTAAAGACGCAGGCAAAGGCAAAGGTAGTAACAAGCCTAAGAAAGGTGTTAAGCCATCCTTTAAGAAAGGCGTTAATCCTTTTGAATCTGTAACAGAAGCAGAAGATAAGATGCCATCAAAATCAGTAGTTGAGAAACATTGTAAAGAAGGAATGAGTACAGCAGAAATTTGCAAAAAGTATCCAGACTGTGATCAAGCAAAACTTAAAGAACTGTGCAAAACTTGCCAATCAGAAATGAAAGAAGCATACGAAGACAAAAAAGGTTGCCCAAAATGTAAAGGCAAAACACTTCTAAAAGCATGTTCAAGCTGCGGTTGTAGTTAATCGAATAACAATAATAGGCTAATTTAACTAATAGCCCTCCAAACTCAATAGGCTCTTAGGAGCCTATTTTTTTCACTAAATATTAACATGAGTACAAGTTTAGACGGCGTCTTAATTAAAAAGGCGAATAAGACAGAAACATATACAGAAGCACAAATTGAGGAACTTGCTAAATGCATGGATCCTGAATTAGGCTATCTATATTTTGCTCGTCAGTTTGCATACATTCAACATCCTGTAAGAGGTAAGTTGTTGTTTGAACCTTTTGAGTATCAGTTACGTTTGATGCACAGTTATCATAGCTATCGCTTTAACATAAACATGATGCCTAGACAAACAGGTAAAACTACATGTGCGGCAATATACCTAGCATGGTATGCAATGTTTAATCCGGACCAAACTTGTCTTATAGCGGCACACAAATATACAGGTGCCCAAGAAATCATGCAACGTATACGTTACGTGTATGAACTATGTCCTGATCATATTAGAGCAGGAGTTGTTAACTACAATAAAGGATCAATTGAATTTGAAAATGGATCACGTATTGTTAGTGCTACAACAACTGGTAATACAGGACGTGGTATGAGTATATCATTACTATACTGTGACGAGTTTGCATTTGTGCAACCTAACATCGCAGAAGAGTTTTGGACTTCGATATCTCCTACACTAGCAACAGGTGGTCGTGCTATTCTTACTAGTACACCTAACTCAGATGAAGATACATTTGCTAGTATTTGGAAACAAGCCGAAGAGAAGTTTGACTCACATGGTAATGAACAAGAAGTAGGCTCAAACGGTTTCCATTCATTTATTGCTCAATGGGACGAACATCCTGATAGAGACGAAGAATGGAAAGAAGCTGAGATTGGACGTATTGGTGAAGAACGCTTTAGACGTGAATATGGTTGTGAATTCTTAGTATTTGATGAAACACTTATAAACAGTTTATACCTTGCAACAATGGAAGGTGGCAATCCTTTATTAAATATGGGGCAAACACGTTGGTATAAAAAACCTACTGGTGATTTTACATATGCTGTTGCTCTTGATCCTAGTATGGGTACAGGTGGCGACTATGCTGCTATACAAGTTTTTGAATTACCTAGTTATACACAAGTTGCGGAATGGCAACACAATCAAACAGCAATCCCAGGGCAAATAAGAGTACTTGCAGATATATGTAAATATATAGAGCAAGAAACCAAGAATGCTAATGGCATATATTGGAGTGTAGAAAATAACGGCATCGGCGAGGCTGCACTAATCGTTATAAACGATTTTGGGGAAGAGAATATACCAGGACTATTTGTGTCTGAACCTATTCGAAAAGGACATGTGCGAAAGTTCCGAAAAGGCTTTAATACTACACACGGTACAAAGATTACAGCATGTAGTCGATTAAAAACTATGATTGAAAATGATAAGATGATAATTCAGTCTAAACCATTGATATCTGAACTAAAGAATTATATTGCAACTGGTAGTAGTTACCAAGCAAAAGTAGGACACCATGATGATTTAACAAGTGCAACGTTACTTGCTATAAGAATGATGGCTGTGCTTAAAGACTGGGATCCACGAATATATAATTCTTTTAATCAAGCAGAAGATATTGAGGATTACGAAGCGCCAATGCCAATCTTCGTAAGTAGCAACTATTGATAAATACATTATGCAGAATATAGAAATTATAGCAGACGAATTATTTTCAAAAATCAGAGGAAGATTCCCTGGTGTTACAATTGGTGACGACCAAGGCAATGTTACAAGTGAACCTAAACAAGCAAGGTTCTTTGAATTTCCTTTTAGAGATGATGATGCAGACGTGGGCAAAGTTAGTATATCGTTAAGTGAAGAAGACGGTGTAGTAGTAATGCATAATAAAGACGTTGCAGAAAATAGTGTAAGTAAAAGTACATGGTATGATTTCTTAAAAGAATTAAGACAGTTTAGTAAAAAACGTTTGTTAAATTTTACAACTAGAGACATAACAAAGTCTAACTTAGAGAAAAGAGACTATAAATATCTTGCACAGCGATCCGGAGATAGCAACATGACAGAATCAAAATTATATGGCACATCTAAGATAAGTTATCAAGATGTTGGAGAAGCCAGACTAATAATTAAACACAATGAAAGCATTGACCAAACTTCACCTACAGGGCGTAACAGAAGCATTGGAAAAATTTACGTAGAATCACCACAAGGTGAACGTTTCTTATATCCATACAAACACCTAAGTGGTGCTAGAGCAATGGCTAGACATTGTGCTGAAGGCGGTAACGCATACGATGACTTTGGTAAACACATTACAAGTCTAAGTGAAGAATTAGCAAAACTTAGAAAGTTCAAAAATTACATGGGTCGCTCTAGTGTAATGGCAGAAAGTCTAAGTGAGTATATGGACGTTGTTAAAGACCGTGTTGCGTCAGTTAAGAAAACAATTGAATCATTACAAAAGCCAAAGTTTTATGCAGAAGCATTTGAAGCATTTGCTCCGGTTGTAATGGAAGATGTACCAGCAGACGTTGCTGAAAATTGGATTGACCAATTAACTATTAGACAGTTTAATGAAGAACTGTCAGATGTATTTCCATACATTTACAAATTAGTAAGTGAAGCAAGTAAAGCAGAGGATATTAATCCAGACGACTTAGACGAGTCAGGCTTACAACGTTACACAGGTATTAAGAAGTACGGCAAAAAAGGGTTTGAAGAATTACAAAAAGCAGGACGTGAGGGTGCAAGCGAAGAAGAAAAAGGCAAAATCAAAGACAAACATTTAAGCAAAGAAGAAATGGAAATTGAATCAGCGTTTGAAGAAATGATGGGCCAGTTTGCTGAAGGCGAAATGAAATGGAAGCAAACTAGTATGTCACCAGAAGAAGCTGTAGCAAAGTACGGCAAAGAACACGTAAAAGTTAAAAAAGGCGGACTTAACAACGGTGACGATATGGTATCAGTACATGTTGCAGATGAAAGTTTTGACCCACAGTCAGAGCCAAGCAAGCAAGATATGATGGCAGACGAGTTTATGACAGCATATGAAAAAGGTGGTGAACCAGCACTAGCAAAAGCAATGGGCATAAGCGATCAAGAACTTGATCAAGAAATTACTGAGTACGGTATGGAACACGGCTTACATGCTGATGACGATAGAGATGATATTATCCAAGGTGTTATTGAACAAATGATCGATAACATGGACGAAGGTAATGCATATGCACACGCTGTAAAGAAAGCCAAAATGAATGGTAAGAAAAAAGGCGACAAAGTAGACGGTCCAGACGGTGATGAGATTACACTTGAAAAGGACGAAAAGACCCCATTAGGCGAGTTCATACTAAGTTACTTTGATAGAGAGAATGGGTCGTTTCCAAAAGGCGAAACAGCCGTACTAACTATGATTGAAAAAGATTATGGTGAAGAGTACATTAACCCAGCAAAACAGTTTATTGAAAAAATTAATCAAACATTCGAAGAATACCAAATGCAGGCACAGCCACAGCAAATGGAAGTAGAAGTTGATAATGATTTTAACAGAATGAGAGAATTAGCAGGTTTAAGATAATCTGCTAATACTCATAAGTTTTTTAGTTTTTCTTTAAAAAAGACTTGACTTTGTTTGTAAACCAGTATATAATATAAACTGTGCTACAAACATAATAGGCACAAAACGTAGCAATGTAGCTACAAAGCAAAACATAGGCACTTATAGGAGGCATTAACTATGGCATCATTAGCAGAAATCCGAGCAAAGCTCAAAGAACAAGAAACCCGCTCATCGGGCGGTGGACAAAATCAAGGTCCAAACCCAATTTACCCATTTTGGAATATGAAAGAAGGCGAGAGTTCAACTCTACGTTTCCTTCCTGATGGTAATCCAGATAACACTTTTTTCTGGGCAGAACGTTTGATGATCAAACTTCCGTTCGCAGGTGTTAAAGGCGAAACCGATAGTCGTCCAGTGCAAGTACAAATTCCATGTATGGAAATGTATGGCGATACATGTAACATCTTAAATGAAGTACGTGGTTGGTTTAAAGATTCAAGTCTAGAAGACATGGGTCGTAAGTATTGGAAAAAGCGTTCATACGTATTCCAAGGCTTTGTAACTGACAATCCACTTGCAGACGATCAATCACCTGAGAATCCAGTTCGTAGGTTTATTATTGGTCCACAAATCTTCCAGATCATTAAGCAGGCGCTTATGGATCCAGACATGGAAGAATTGCCAACGGATTACACAGCAGGTGTAGACTTCCGCTTAAACAAAACAAGTAAAGGCGGATATGCAGATTATTCAACATCAACATGGGCTCGTAGAGAGCGTCCATTAGATGACACTGAAATGAATGCTGTAAATACACATGGTCTGTTTAATTTATCAGACTTTCTTCCTAAGAAGCCGGACGAAACGGCACAGAAAGTAATGCAAGAAATGTTCGAAGCATCAGTAGATGGTGAAGCATATGACGCAGAACGTTGGAGTAACTACTTCCGTCCTGCAGGTATGCAAGCACGTACAGGTGATCCACAAGTTGCAGCAAGCCCAGCGGCTACAGCAACATCACGTTCACCAGAAGCACCTGCTCCAGAAGCAGCACCTACAGCGGCTCCAGAAGCAACTCCAGCACCAGCGGCTGAAGCGGCACCTGAAGCTGGCGGCAACGCCCAAGACATCCTTGCAATGATTCGTTCACGTCAAGGCTAAAAGTAGCATAGCTTCTACTAGTTAACCCAGAGCAGAGATTCACGGTTTACCTGTCAACACTCTAAACGCTAGTAGAAGCAACTTTTTATATAGGAGAAAAAATGACTAAATCATTTGATGTAAGTAAATTTAGGAAAGACTTAACAAAGTCAATCCAAGGTATGAGTAGTGGGTTTAACGATCCAACAGATTGGGTAAGCACTGGCTCATACGCACTAAACTATCTTATTAGTGGCGACTTTCATAAAGGCGTTCCGCTAGGTAAGGTAACAGTGTTTGCAGGAGAGTCTGGCGCAGGAAAAAGTTATTTTGCGGCAGGCAATATTGTAAGACACGCACAAGAACAAGGCATTTATGTAGTTTTAATTGACTCAGAAAATGCACTTGATCAAGCATGGTTAGAAGCACTAGGTGTTGACTGTGACGAATCAAAACTACTCAAGTTAAGCATGAGTATGATTGATGATGTTGCAAAAACTATAGCAACGTTTATGACAGACTACAAAGCAATGGATGAAGAAGATCGTCCTAAAGTGATGTTTGTAATTGACTCGCTAGGCATGCTATTAACACCAACCGATGTTGACCAGTTTAACAAGGGTGATATGAAAGGTGATATGGGTCGTAAGCCTAAAGCACTAACTTCATTAGTCCGTAATACTGTTAACATGATTGGTGCCCACAACGTAGGCTTAGTTTGTACTAACCACACTTATGCATCGCAGGATATGTTTGACCCAGATGATAAAATAAGTGGCGGACAGGGCTTTATATACGCTTCTAGTATTGTTGTAGCAATGAAGAAGATGAAGCTCAAAGAAGATGCAGACGGTAATAAGATCAGTCAAGTCATGGGTATCCGTGCTGGCTGTAAGGTAATGAAAACACGTTACGCAAAACCGTTTGAAGGTGTACAAGTTAAGATTCCATACGAAACAGGAATGAATCCACACAGTGGTATTGTTGAACTTTTTGAGGCAAAAGGTGTTATCGAAAAGCAAGGCAATAGGCTAAAGTATGTTAGTACTACTGGTGAAGAAATTCTTGAATACCGTAAGAATTGGACAGGTGACTTGTTAGACACTGTTATGTCTGATTATGTGTTAAAAGAGCAATCCTTGGTAAATACCTCTGAAGCAGAACTAGAAGAAGAACAACTAGTAGAAGCTGTTACAGAGGAGTAATTATGGAATTGGAACAAGCGGTGGACGTTTGGAATTTGTTTAAAGAATATGTGGACAAAAAACAAGTCGAATTAGTTGCAGAAAAGTATGTTGATTTATTAGCCGATCACGGAGTTGACGATCAGCAAATGAAAGAACTTCTTGGTAACGATAATCATCTAGATGAAGCAATAGGCTATTACTTAGATGAAGACGAGCAAGACACATATGATGACGAAGACAACGAGTGGGGTGAGTAATGGGTTGGTATAGTGAAGTAAGTCGTGACGTGGGTAGAATACCCGATGCGGTTGCGCATTACGAAAATGAACTTCTTGATGCAAAGAAAGAAGTTAAATTAGTAGGTAACGTTGAACGTGCTGCTGCATCTATGCCAGGCATTGTAGAGCATCGCTTCAATCAATTACAAGAGATTGAAGCGGTGCTACACTACTTAAATATTGAGCTACGCAGGTTGCGTAGTTCATACTTTAAAAAATATCTAGAAAATTATCAAAGAGCTTTGTCTAGTCGTGACGTTGAAAAATATGTTGACGGCGAAGCAGATGTTGTTGACTATGAAAAGATTATTAATGAGTTTGCATTATTGCGTAACAAATGGTTAGGTGTACTTAAAGCACTTGATCAAAAGCAATGGCAAATTACAAACGTTGTTAAACTTAGAGTTGCTGGGATGGAAGATGCCAGCCTTTAAGAAAGATGACGATAGATTAATTTACGAATATATTAAAGACACAGCACCGGACAACATGTTTATGTTAGACGTAGGTGCAAGAACAGGCAAATGGTGTAAGACATTTGTTACTGAATTTCCAGAAGCAACATTTCATTGTTTTGAGGCTTTACCAGAACAATACGAAAAATGCAAAAATAGATTTAGAAAAAACAACAATGTTACAGTACATAATTTTGTTATCAGCAATAACTGTAATGAAACAACTTTCTATAAAGACACAGACAGACTAGGCTGGAGCGGGTTACAAAAACACTCCTATATGGAGAACTTTGAAGAGTTAACATTACCTAGTAAAACATTAGATAGTTTTCAATTAACACCTTACTTTGTTAAATTAGATGTAGAAGGCGCAGAGCTACTAGCACTACAAGGCGCATCATTTACATTAAAAACAGCAAAAGTAATTTACTTTGAATGCAACGAAATACATACAAAAGAGTATAACTATACTAATGATCAACTGTATAATCAATTACGTAACTACGGTTTTACAGTACATGACAAACACTTAAATGAATTAACAAAAGACGAATTTGTACATCGTACAGCTGATGCAAGACGGTATGAAGATCCAAAAGGCTATGAATCTAATTTTGTAGCTCTGCGTTAAGTACGTACATAAATACCTATATGGAACGTATTGTATTAGTCACAGGTGGATTTGACCCACTACACTCAGGGCACATAGCCTACTTTAAAGCAGCAAAAAAACTCGGTACTAAATTAATTGTTGGTATTAATTCAGACGAATGGCTTGCTAGAAAAAAGGGTAAACACTTTATGCCCTTCCATGAAAGATGTTCTATTGTAGAAGAACTATCTGTTGTTGATCAAGTTATAGGATTTAACGATGACGATGATAGTGCATGTAATGCAATTTTTCAAGCACTTAGTACACATGGAAATATGAAATTAATCTTTGCTAACGGCGGAGATAGAACCAACACAACAACACCCGAATATGCTACATATGGTGATATGCCTAATGTAGAATTTGTATTTGGCGTTGGTGGAGAAGATAAAAAGAACAGTTCATCTTGGATACTAGAAGAATGGAAGGCTCCTAAGACTGTAAGAGAATGGGGCTGGTATAGAGTACTTGATGATCAACCTGAACAAGGATACAAAGTAAAAGAACTGGTAATACTACCAGGCAAGCGTCTAAGCGATCAAAGACACAAGTACAGATCAGAGATGTGGTATGTAACACAAGGTCAAGTAAGCATGGCTATTCAAATAGAAGAGAGTGGCGAACCGCAACAAGGATTTGAATTACCTGCACTAACTAATGGTTATAATATTGGATCAAATATATGGCACAAGGCTATGAATAATCAAGATGTTCCTGCACACGTAATAGAAGTACAATATGGCGAAAAGTGTATTGAAGAAGATATAGAAAGAAGAGATTAATGAAAGTATTCATAGGCTACGACCCAAGAGAAGATATGGCTTACCAAGTGTGTAAGCATAGCATATTGAAGCATCAACCTAACGCAGATGTACGTCCACTAGTACAAAAAGAATTAAGACAAGCAGGATGGTACAAGCGTCCTGAAGATAAACTTGCAAGTACAGAGTTTACGTTTACACGTTTTTTAGTACCAGAGCTTACTAACTTCAGAGGCTGGGCTGTGTTTATGGACTGTGATATGATTCTTACAACAGACATTGCTGAACTGTTTGCACAAGCAGATGACAAGTATGCTGTTATGTGTGTACAACATGATTACACACCTAAAGAAGGTATTAAGATGGATGGACAAAAGCAAACTATCTATCCACGCAAGAATTGGTCAAGTGTTGTGTTATGGAACTGTGGCCACCCTAGTAATAGAGTCGTTGACCAAGATATGGTAAACGAAAAAGAACTTAATGGCGCATACTTTCATAGATTTAGTTGGTTACTAGATGACGAAATAGGCGAACTAGATCATACATGGAATTACTTAGTAGGTGTGTATGATGATATTGAAACCCCAAATTTAATTCATTATACTGAAGGCGGTCCTTGGTTTGAAAACTATAGGGACTGTGAATTTAATGAATTATGGAAACAAGAACTTTATGATATGTTTAAGTAAAAATCTTACTGACGAATATATAAACATGTATGCTAAAGGTGCAAACTTGCCTATACATAATTATGACTTTGAACATGAAAATAAAAAAGCACCAATACTAATACGTAGCCTAGCAAAACGTAAACTCATATGGAAATGTTTAGAAAATAAAAGAGACTTTTATTATATGGACAGCGGCTATGTAGGAAATTATAAAGGTCCAGTAAATCCAATGGGATGGAAACTATATCATCGCATAGTTAAAAACGATCTACAACATAACGAAATAATTGAACGTCCTAGTGATAGATGGGAACAACTAGGAATAAAAATTGAGAAACGAAAGAAGCACGGCGAAAATATTTTACTTGTTATGCCTAGTGAGAAGCCTTGCAAGTATTACGGTATAGACGCAGAAAAATGGAAACAAGAAACAATAGAACAAATTAAGATGCATACAGATCGTCCTATTGTTGTTAGAGAAAAACAACCAAGACATGTACGTTTGCAAAATACAATATATCAAGAATTAGATAATGCATATGCGTTAGTAACCTATCAGAGCATAGCGGCTGTAGAAAGTGTGTTGTATGGCGTACCAGCTTTTACACTTGCACCAACAGCTGCTGATCCTGTTGCTAATAAGTACCTGTACAATCTAGAAAAACCCGAGCGGTACGACAAAGACTATATCTATAGTTGGGCATGCCACCTAGCATATGGACAGTTTCATATTAATGAAATGAAAAACGGAACAGCTCATAAATTTATAATGGAGGAACTTTATGGCAATTAAGTATGTAGTAGTTCATAGAGCTGATAAAAATAATATCGGTGATATGTCAAGTAATCCCTTGCAATATTATTTGCCAGCAAGTGATTATCAAGTAATAGATGTATTAGATATTGGAGCATCAAATTATCCTAGTGATGTGCCGTTAATTGCAGGCGGTGGCGGCCTAATAGGAAATCAATTTTTAGGAAATGATTTACAATATGCTCTTAACAACAGTGACCAAAACGCATTGATGACATTGTGGAAAGAGTCGTGGTCAGTAGTAAACCATAATAACATAAATGCACGTGATGAATTTTTACGTAAATTACAACCGTTAATAAAAGAATATATAGATAAAATAGACAACAGTACAGCACCACGTATTGTATGGGGCGCTGGTCATAACGAAGATACTAATAAAAGAGTAAAGCGACCTCAATGGCCAGATTGGTTAAGTAATTTTGATCTAATAGGCGTAAGAGATTATGGACAACCTTTTGAATGGGTACCGTGTGCAAGTTGTTTAGACACAGCATTTGATAAAAATTATAGAATTAAAAATGATATAATTTGGTACGAACATAAAAAACAATTAATAAAATCTACACATTTTGGAAGTAAACCTATTCCTAGATATATTAATAGTGGTGCTAACATGGAGCAAACTATTGAATTATTAGGTAGTGCAAATACTATTATTACTAACAGTTACCACGGTGCATACTGGGGTACGTTGCTAGGCAAGAAAGTTATTGTAGCAGGACCTTGGAGTAGTAAATTTCATACACTCAAACACAGAGTAACATTTATTAATCCTCAAGATAATTATGAATACTTGTTAGACAGTATAGAAACTCATCCTGAAGCATTACAAGAATGTAGAGATGCAAATAATAACCATTGGCAAAAGATACAACAACTATGAAAACTGTAGTCGGATATGCATTGGGTGTTCCTAACCCGCATAAAAATAAACATAAAGTTGATATTTTAAAACGTTACATTGACGGCGTACAAAAGTGCGGCGACAAAGGTATATTACATTTTGGAAATAATATTATTGATAGTGATGTAAATTTAATCCAAGGTTGGGTACATGCAGGATCTGCTGCTAGTCCACACTTAGTATTAAGAAGGCGAGCACACGAAATTAATATCAACAAAGGAAAACATTCATTTATTGCTGATAGTAATTTGTTTAACTATGCTGTAGGTAAAATGCACAACATGCAATATTTAAGATATAGCATGGACGGAGTATTTCCTACAACAGGAAATTATTTTAGCGATACAGTAAATCCAAAAAGATGGAAGCAAATACAAAAGCATCTTGGCATTACAATGAAAGACTGGCGCCCGCAAGGTGTACATGTTTTAATTTGTACACAACGTAACGGTGGCTGGAGTATGGGCGGCATAGGTGTTGTAGACTGGCTAACTAGAACAATCAAACAAGTTAGAAAACATACTGACAGACCAATTATAGTGCGCGGTCATCCAGGTGACAAGCATGCACCTAAGTATCTTAAAAACAAAGATTGGCAAGTAAGTACAGCACCATCTCTTGTAGATGATCTAAGAAATGCACATTGTTCTATTACATATAACAGTAGCCCAAGTGTTGCAAGTGCTATAGAAGGTATTCCAACATTTGTTACAGACCCTAACCCACAAGTAAGTCAAGCACATGCTGTTGCTAACACTGACTTATCTTTACTTGAAAATCCATTAATGTTTGAAAGAACAGAATGGGTGCAAAAGTTAGCAATGTGCCATTGGAACTTTGATGAATTAAGTTCAGGCGAAGCGTGGTCACACATGAGGGATTATGTATGATAAAGATGATAGGCTTTCCGCCTCCAGCTTCTAAACCTTATTTCCATTGGGCTAAAGGTATGGAAAAAGTAGGCGACCAGTACATAGTAAGTGACGACCTAGATAGTAGTGTTGTACGTGATGCCGATGCATTTTATCAAACAAACGAACTAAAGCCAAAATTCTTACACGGCGGAAGAGCAGATTGGCATGGCAAATATCTTCTACACATTCAAGCTGCAGGCAAACCCTATATAGTTAGTGAAAGCGAGCCGTTTAGAGAGCACCCTGGTTGGCTACGTTTTGGGTGGAACAGTTATCGCTGGAATGATGCAAACTGGAATAATGATAATGTAGGACCTGAGCGTTGGAATCGATTTGAAAGCATGACTGGTATAAAATTTAAAGACTGGCACAGTCCCGGAGGAAACATTCTTATTATGGGGCAAAAAGAAGGCGACAGTAGTTTAGTAAATATATACAAAGCGGGATATGCAAGTGTGTACGACTGGATTGCAGAACAATGTAAAACTATTAGAATGTATACTGATCGTCCAATAGTTATACGTCCACATCCTCGTAACTTGGATAGGGGTGCAAAAATAGTAACACAATTGTTGAAGAAGACAAACCTTACTAATATAACAATGAGTCCTAATCTTACAAGAGGAGGCTCACAAGGCGGCGAAGGTTTAGATAAAGATCTAAAAAATGCATATTGTGTAGTTACATATAATAGTTTAAGTGGTGTTGAGGCTGTAGTAAAAGGCATACCAGTATTTGCATTAGACGGTGGAAGTATGGCATGGCCAGTAGCACACACTGACCTTTCAAAGATTGAAAGTTTAAATTATAATATAGACTTGCAAGATTGGAAAAACAAAATAGCATATAGTATGTGGAACAAAAAAGATGTACAAACAGGAGAATGTTGGTCACATCTAAAACAAGTTTATTTTAAGGATTAAAAATGTTAAGACAGCTCTTTACTACATTAACAAAACGATGTGATAAATTTCAACATTACTTTCCGTTATACGAAAGACACTTTGAACAGTATGTAGGTAAAAGTCCTCGCATACTTGAAATAGGTGTACGTGGTGGCGGAAGTTTACAATTATGGCAAAAATACTTTGGCGAAGGTACATATGTACACGGAGTAGACATAGATAAAAAATGTCAAGCACACGAAGATACAGACAACAATATACATGTAACTATTGGTGACGGAACTGATCCTGTATTTTGGGAACAGCAATTCAAACAAAAAGGTATTAGAGATTTTGACATTATAATTGATGACGGTAGTCACGAAAGTCCAGATCAGATTGCGACTTTAAAACTTACATATCAACTGTTAAAAGATAAAGGAGTATATTGGTGTGAGGATACTCATACTAGTTATTATCCAAATAGAGAAGATGGTGGCTATGGCAATCCAAAAAGTTTTACAAGTTATGTTAAGAATGTAGTAGACGTACTAAGTCATCATCACACAAGTCATGCTATTGGACACGGACCTATTGACGGACCTCATGTACCTAAAAAGTTTGTAAAGCCGTTTAATGAAATACAAGGCGTTTCATTTTACGACAGTATAGTTGTAATTGAAAAAGGACCAAGATTACATTTTAAAAGAATTGTTAAGAAATGAATTCTTGGGACGTCTTTGATACATTAATTGCTAGATTGCATTTCCATCCTACATCTATCTTTGATGAAGTTGGCAAACGTATTGGCGACCCAAGTTTTAAAGACAGACGTGTAGCGGCATGGAAACAAGTTAAGAAAACTTGTGTAGATAAAACATATAATGACATATACAATATACTTGTAGACGACGATCCGCAAATAGAACTTGATGTAGAATTTGAACATAACTTTCCTATATACGAAAATTTAATGAAGGTTAAAGACGGAGATCTATTGATAAGCGACATGTACTTACCAGCAGAGTTTATCATGAAAATGCTACGTAATGCCGGATTAACAGCAGATGTTAATATAGTTGTTACAGCAGACGGAAAGAAAAAAGGTTGGGTGTGGGACGAAATAAAGTCAAAGTATAGTATAGAAAATCACTATGGTGACAATGAAAAAAGTGATGTTGCATCTGCTAACAAGCACGGAATCAATGGCATACTATACACTGGATATAAACTTAACGACATTGAAAACTTTGTTTACAAATATGATAGACAGTTAGCATTGTGGATGCGTAGTGTAAGATTGATGTGTCCATTCAATGATGAAAGACATATTAAATTTTGGAACGATCAAGCAAATATTAACTTACCTGTACTAGCATTAGCAACATTAGAATTACCAGATACTCCTATAGCATTTACATACAGAGATTGTTATAACTGGCAAAAAATATATGAAACAATGACTGGTAAGCAAGGATATAGATTAGACGTATCACGTAAAATGTATCTAGGTCCTAATGATCATTTCAAAAAGTACATGTCCTTTGTAAAAGAAAACAATGCTACTATTGTAGACTTGCAAGGTAAAGGACGTAGTATACAAAGTTTCTATAATGGTAATCCGCCTAGTACAATATACATAGGAGGACGTCCACCACCGTATGTCAAACGTTTAGTTAACTATCAAACAAAAAGCATGGAGAAGCATAATTGTTTTGAAGAAGGACCAATTATGGATTATGACGAACACGGTCCTGTTAGAGGTGCAAACGATCATCCTCAAGATGTAGCAGACATACACAAAAAAGCAGGGCAAGCTGCTGTTAGATATATTAATAAATTTAAATTTAAAAATAACTTATCTTTGTTAACTGAACTTGTAAGATTATATGACACACATAATTTTACAAATAAAAATGTTAAATGGGCAAAGTATAACAATGGATAACATTACTCGTCATAGAAGCAATAGAGATTTTTGGAATGATGAAAGAGAGTGCTATCGACGACTAGCAGACTGTCCGCATGTTCCTAATCTTATTTCTTCTAATACAACACACTTAACAATAACAACCGAATATGCTGGTGAAAGTTTATTCATACTTACAGCGGTTCAAAAAAAGACAAACATTAAAATTGATAAACCAATAAGTCAAATAGTAAAATTTATTGATGCTTGTAAACAACAAAACATTGTGCATTTAGATTGTCATCCTGGTAATGTATTATTACTGGACGGTAAACTTTCAATAATAGATTTTGAAAAAGTTGCAATAGATGGCAAAACACGAAATACAAAAATGCAGAAAAAATATAAAAAATTTATGGGTGCTGGTGGTTGGGATTGGATACTAAATAGATATATGAAATACTTTGAAACCTACAATAACCATATTTGGTTTAATGAGGACGTTTTAGAAAAGGGAATAAGAAAATATGGCAAAGCATTATAGTAAGTTTACAAACAACTACACAAAGATTTATTATAAAAATAAACTTATAGCTGACGGGTCACGAGATCCATTAGAAAGAATACATGCTATGCCAATTGACTTTCATAATAAAACATTATTAGACTTAGGGTGTAATTGCGGCGGTACATTGTTTGCTGTAGCAGACAAAATTAAACAAGGCTGGGGTTGTGATATTAATCCGGGTGCAATACAATTTGCAAACAATTTAGCACAAGAGAATAAAATTGATAATGTTTCTTTTGGAGTTACTGATCTTAACAACTGGCAGGACGCTAACCTTCCTAAAACAGATATACTATTTGCACTAGCAATTGCAAAATGGGTTCCTACATGGAAAGAAATAATTACACACCTTGATCCTAAAGTATGTGTGTTTGAAGCACACGGCAAAGGAAGTATGGTGCCTGATCAAGTTGCTTGGTTAACAAATCATTTTAAGAATGTAGAAGTAATACTTGATGGCTACGAAGCAGGCAAACGCAGACTTTATCTTTGCGTCCAGTAACTTTCTTTTCTATTAACCATTATATCTGAACGTTTACTTTTACCAGCAGTCTTACGATCACCTTTCATATGATCCATCCACTTACCTAGTTCAGTATTAATTAACGGATGCCCACCACCACCTGACTTTGCTTCACGCAAATACATTTGGGCACTGTAGTCATGACTTGGAAACTCTTTATACTTGTTAAGTATTTCTCCAAAGATGTAACTATCATGCCATTCTGCTAATTTAAACATTCCATTTTCAGCATCTTCGTACATTGCTTCAAAGTCTTTAAGGAATTCGTGTGCAACTGGATGATTAAGATTAAGACCGTAAAAGCCGCACTCGGGCCATGTCTGTGATCCTTTACCTCTGCCTACATATGTAATGTAGTCGTGCTGAGGTAGTAAGTTATTAAATTCTTTGTGCTTCCACGGACTATGAATAAATGTATCGGCGTCCATCCACACTACCCAATCCTTACCGTATTGGCATGCATCAAATACAGCATACACTTTATTAGCAAAGCGTATAGCGTCCCATTTAAATTCTTTTTGCCAATCTTTACGCCCGTGTCTTGCAGGATGATTTGCAATATTACCATTAGCATGCGGAACATCTTTCCAACGCTCTTTAAATGCATTTAGTTTAGGTAATGTTTCCTTTGCATCTAATATTGTAATTTGATCCGTGTTAGGATTCCTTGGACTACAGTCTTCTGCATACACAACTAATTTAACTTTGCTTTCAACGTTTTCTGCAAAGCTATCTATAAATCGTTGCCCGTATAAACTAAGTCCGGGTTGATGAAATGTTGTTACCACAGTTATTGATGACATGGTGTTCCTCTTGTTAAATATGTATATGGAAGTATTTAACCAATGATTTTCTGCCTGTATACTGATCATGGCGCACTAAACAGTCAACCTGTTTTTCATGCATTTGCAAAGAGTGTCGTCGATGCTGGGCATACTGTAATTTATAACGAACCTTATAGAGTCGGTGATCATTATAGTAATTATGATGTTGCTGTTATATGGAGTGTACTATGGCACGGTAGAATGGCAAAGAACAAAACAATATGGGAACAAAATCGTTTACATAATAGACCAGTAATTGTTTTAGAAGTAGGCGCACTTAATAGAGGCACTATGTGGAAGGTCGGTGTTAATGGCATTAATAGAGATGCATATTTTGCTCCTAAAAATAATAACAACGAACGTGCAAACATGTTAGGTTTAAAAATGCAACCGTGGACACATAATGAAGACGGTCATATTGTTATTTGTTTACAACACAATAAAAGTCAACAATGGGCAAACATGCCGCCGCAAGATAAATGGTTAGATAAAACATTGTCTACTATACGCAAACGTACTGATCGTCCAATAGTTATACGTCCACATCCTCGTTGTCCAATTGTACCTTTTGCAGACAAGTATGAAAACATAAAGGTACAACATCCAAAGAAAAATGATACTACATATGACGATTATGAGTTTAACGTGTCTGGCGCATATGCTGTTGTAAGTTGGAGTTCTAATCCTGCTATACATGCTATACTACAAGGCGTACCAGCGTTTACAGGACCAAGTAGTCTAGCATACGATGTATCACAACATAATGTTAAAGACATTAATAATCCTATAAGACCTGACAGAACGCAATGGCTTAATGACCTTGCACATACTGAATACAGTACACACGAAATAGCTGCAGGTTACCCATTAAAACACTTGACATCACAACTGTAATCAGTTATAATAGTTAGTATATTACAGCAGGAGACCCTAGGTTTGGAACCACTTACAATTGAAGATTGTTTGGAAATGATAGCCGGCATGAGAGCCGACTATGATTTTAAACTTGACAAAACTGATGGATCAATTACGCTTAGTATTGCTAAACAAGTATTCAGAGGAATAGCACTTAGCGATAAACAGTATGAATTGATGAAAACAAAGTTAGTAAAGTATAGTGATCAATTTAAAAATTATGATATAGATATTCATGATAGTGTAAAGCGTACTAAGATGCCACTACGTTCGATTGATCGAACTAAGTCGATCGAAATAGTTGACTGGGAAGTAGTTGCAGAAAACGTAGTGCGTGAAAGAGATAAAGTAATATCTAACTTGCCTTGGATTGCTATAAAATTTCCTTTTTCTAAAAAGTTAATAATTAAATTAGACAAATTGTCTAAGTCGGCTACTACGTATGTACACAAGAAAGGAACGCATGTACATTACTTTGCACTTACAGAACGCATTGCATATGAGTGTGTTGAAGAATTTAGTCCTAATAATTTTGAAATTGCTCCCGAAGTAATTGAATTGCATAAAGAAATATCTACATGGGTTAGAAAAGATTATGTTCCTGGTATTTACAATAACAAAATTAAACACTTGCCGCAAAATGTAATTGACAATATAATATCCGACATAGGCGAACCATGTGCAGATAATATGCATCTATATCATGATAAAAAGTTTTTGTATGGTATTGTAAATATTGAAGCTGAAGCAACCAATTGTAGTGCGTTATCAAAACAAATTGCAGAAAGACAAAAAAACTATACGTGGATTAATTCTCGTGAAGTTCCGTTACAAGAAGTATTCAAATCATTGGCAGAACTAAATCGATATCCAATTAATATTTTGTTAGAGGATGACGGCGATGCATTTGATATACTAACACAAACACATCAAATAGTACGTAACTATATTCCTAATAATGAAATAAGCGTTTTGTATAGAATGGATTCGCATACTGATCACGAGGGTTATAACAAATACATAAAAGTAAATGAATTAAATTCTCCGGTTGACAAAGACACAAAAATAGTGTATACTCTAAAGAGTAAATTAAATAAACCCTTACAAAAAAGCGACTGTAATCCTATTACTAGTTTTTCTTTTTCTAGTAATAGATACTCGATAAGTGCGTCATCTATTCTTGAGCATATGGATTTATTAATTGAATATTGCGAAGAACAACCTATGTTCAGAGACTGGAGAACAAAATTTAATGGCCTCATGTAGACTAATTATTGAAGATGAAGTAAACATCAAACTAGAAGGACTAGAGGTAGATGTACGAAGAAAACTTGCGAACGCTCTTAAGTTCGAAGTGCCTTATGCAAAGTACATGCCACAATATAAACTAGGACGCTGGGATGGTAAGGTTGCTTTCTTTGGTATTGGTGGCACTGGCTATGTTAACCATCTTGATGTTGTTAGCAATGTGCTTGCAAAAAATAATGTTGAAATAGTAGACATTGAAGATAAGCGACATCCAATACAGTTGACTTTCCCAACTATTACAGAACGCTATTGGGCAGATCAAGATGTACGTTGGCCTAAAGGTCATCCAGCAGAAGGTGAAGAAATAATTCTGCGTGACTATCAAGTAGAAGCAATTAACAACTTTTTAAAACATCCACAAAGTTTACAAGAGATTGCGACAGGTGCAGGTAAAACAATTACTACAGCAACACTGTCGCATATAAGTGAGCCATACGGACGTAGTCTTGTTATTGTGCCTAACAAATCGTTAGTGACACAAACAGAGGAAGACTACATTAACTGTGGCTTAGATGCTGGGGTGTACTTCGGCGACAGAAAAGAGTTAGGTAAGACTCACACTATATGCACTTGGCAAAGTTTAAACATACTTGACAAGAAGCATAAGGACGGAACAGCCGTTTTATCACTGGCTGAGTTCTTAGAAGGTGTAAGCACTATTATTGTCGACGAAGTACACCAGGCAAAGGCAGAAGTGCTAAAAAACTTACTAACACGTAACTTGCGTAATGCTCCAATACGTTGGGGACTAACTGGTACTATACCTAAAGAAAAGTTTGAGTTTGAAAGTATTCATGCTAGTTTAGGTCCTGTGATTGGTCAGATTAGTGCAAAGGAATTACAGGACAAAGGTGTATTATCACAGTGTCATGTTAATGTGTGTCAATTAATTGATACAGTAGCACACAGAGATTATCAATCAGAATTAAAATACTTAACAACAGATAAAAAACGTTTAGAGTATGTAGGCAAATTATTAAACACAGTAAAAGATTCAGGCAACACATTAATATTAGTAGATAGAATTAGTGCCGGCGAAGCACTAGCAGAATTGATCCCAGGATCAGTTTTTGTAAAAGGCGATGTAAAATTAAAAGATCGCAAGGAGGCATATGATGAAATCAATGAAGGAACTAACCACGTGGTTATCGCAACATACGGGGTCGCGGCTGTGGGTATTAACATACCGCGTATTTTTAATCTTGTTCTTATTGAGCCTGGCAAAAGTTTTGTCCGGGTAATCCAATCTATAGGCAGAGGCGTAAGAAAGGCAAAAGACAAAGACTTTGTGCAAATTTGGGATATCACTTCAACGTGCAAATTTGCAAAGAGACATCTAACACAACGAAAAAAATTCTATAAGGAAGCACAATATCCTTTCACTATAGAAAAAATTGATTGGAACTAAAATATGAGAATACTTACACTTGAAAACAAATGTTTTCATCTTGATAAATTACCAGAAGAAATAGATGAGGATATACGTTTCAGTGTGCTTGATAATTCAGATCCTAAGGAACCAGATTTTTTCTTTATTCCTTTAATCTTTTTAGAATCATTTAGCGCACCTGCTATGGTCCTTAATATAAACGGACACGAAATTACAATGCCAGTTGATTGGCATATTGCTGTAGGCGACCACGAAGCTGGAATGGACTTAGAAGTCTTACCCTTAACTAGTTTAAATGACAGAGGCTTCGAAGCATGGTTGTTTAATCCATTAACAGGATTTAAATCAGATTACGGACGTATAGAAATTGTTAATTTTTATAATGATGTAAAATGGTATTTTCCTAAAATGAAAAACGGACAACTATTAAGTATGCCGCTAACAGATGGCGACCAACCAGAATGTGTATTTGTAGCAAAAGATATTACTCGACAAAGCGAAGTAATAGAATACGCATCATTAATATAAAGGAAAGACTATGGGAATTAAAGCAGGAAAAATCTGGGGCAATACAGAATTAGTACATGCTAACGGTGTACTAGAATTTCACCGCATTGAATTTAACAAAGGGTTTAAATGTTCTGAACACGAACATGAATTTAAATGGAATGGCTTTTTTGTAGAGTCAGGCAAGATGATTGTACGTGTTTGGCAAGATGACCAAGATGGGTTAGTTGATGAAACTATTTTAGAAGCCGGCGACTTTACACAAGTAAAGCCTGGCAAGATACATCAGTTTGAAGGACTCGAAGATGGTGTAGCATTTGAACTTTATTGGGCTGAATTTAATCACAACGATATTGTTAGACGCACTGTAGGATCGTCAGTGAAATAGAATGTATTCATTGAAGTATATAGAAGAACTTCGTGTTATACATGCTGACAGAAGTCGAACAAAAGGTTTCGGCGGCAAAACTAAGAACCTTGGTAAGTTCCATAAGTATGTTGAACAATGGCAACCTTTAACGCTACTAGATTACGGTTGCGGTAAAGGTGGCATTCTATCTGACTTAGAGTCAAGGTACAGACATATCAAATGCACAGGATACGATCCTGCTGTAATGATGTTTGCTAATGAACCTCAGCAAGCTGAATGTGTCTTTAGTAATGATGTGCTAGAACACATTGAACCAGAGTATCTAAACCAAGTACTTACACATATAGATACGTTAAGTACAAAGTACATATGGTTACGCATAGACACTAGACCTGCACGTAAAAGATTAAGTGATGGAAGAAATGCACACTTAATACTAGAAGACCAGGCATGGTGGACAAATCAAATCAGTACATATATAAAGGGTATTATAGTTTACAATAATTTAAATAATAAAGGAAAACTAGATGTTGCAATCGAAAGATAAAATGATTCCAGGCGAAGCACTAATATACGAAAGAGCAGACGGAGTTGTATATGCAAGATATAGAGATGCTCCACATAATAAAACGCCTCGCTGGATTATAGGCGGCGACCCTGCCGGCGTTGCTAGAGCACAAGGCGATTTGCTAAGTTATGCTGAATGGCAAGAACTATGTGAGCTGTCGTTGAACTATCCAACTTTAAAGAAGTTATTGGACCAAGTAGTAACAACTTACTATACTGTTAAGGACGCTCAATGATACACCACGAAGCATGCGTAAGTAAGATGACACTAATACAATTAGAACGTAGTAGTAAACTGTTGTCAGACTTAGTGACAGATAGATTTGACGAGTTTTATAAAACCTTTCCTAAGGGTTATATGAATTTTGCAGAAGGTAGTCGTAGTACACAATTATATGAAGCATATAATGTGTTCCTAAGTCACTACCCAGGCTTTTCTGATTTGTATCGATCTATTGTACCTGTAATTAAATCAAAGATACCAAACTGGCAAGAATATGCTCTTGCAGGTTGGGTTAATATATACAACAAAGGCGGATATCTAAATTGGCACAAGCATGGTCCTGAGAATCAAGTACATGACGGTAGGTGGCACGGATATGTTTGTATAAATGCAGAACCTAGTCAAACAATGTATAGAGACAAAGAAGAAGTTGTTAAAACAATTGATAACCAAGATGGTTACATAACACTTAGTCCAGCAGGACTATATCATCGTGTTAGCGAGTGGGAGAAGGATCAGCCTCGTGTAACAATAGCATTTGATATTATCAAACGCGAACAAATAGATCCTTTATTATTAAATAGATGGATACCAATAATATGAGACATAAATTAGCAGGCGTACTATTCTTACTATTAGGAATATACTTTTTAATACCAGACTTAATGCCACCTTCAATGGGTGCAGGCGCGGCAATGGAACACGAAATGCCGACACATAATAATACATTATTAGGCATTGGCGAAATGACTTGGATGTGGTTTACAATGGCACTAGTACATTTCATTATACGTGATTGTAATTGTAAGGAGTGTTGTAAGTGAGAATAATTGCAGGACCTTGTCAACATGAATCGTTGCCACAAAGTTTAGAGATTGCTCGAGAGTGTAAACGTGTATGCGACAAGCATGGTATTGAATACATATTCAAAGCAAGTTACGACAAAGCCAATCGCTCAAGCGAAAGTGGTATTCGTGGTCTAGGATTAGAAACAACGCTACTAGACTTCCTAGCACTTAAAGTAGAACTAGGTATAAAGACATTAACTGATGTACACGACTATGTACAAGTTGCACGTATTGAAAGAGAATTTAAAGATGCTGTAGATGTATATCAGATACCTGCATTCTTGTGTAGACAGACTGATTTGATTAAAGCAGCTTGTGCTACAGATAAAATTGTTAACATTAAAAAAGGACAATTCTTAGCACCTTGGGATATGAAAGGTGTGCTAAGTAAAACAGAAGGCGCTAAAGACGTCTGGATAACTGAAAGGGGAACTAGTTTTGGCTATAACACTCTTGTCGTTGACTATACTGGTATTATGTATATGCTTGACAATTTTAAATCTGATGTTGTATTTGACTGTACGCACTCTGCACAAAAACCCGGAGGACAGGGGAATAGCTCAGGCGGCAATCGTGACTACGTGCCTGGGTTGGCTCGTGCTGGGAGTGCTCTTGGGGTTAAGAGTTTTTTCTTGGAAGTCCATCCTAATCCTGATGTAGCACCAAGCGACGGCCCTAACATGCTACGCTTAGAAGACTTTGAGGAGGTTGTAGATGACATCGTCCGTTATTCTTATACCCGCTAGATATAACAGCACACGCATGCCTGGAAAGCCATTGGCTATGTTAGATGGCGTTCCTATGATAAAACGTGTGTATGACGCTTGTATTGCGTCTAAGATACCAACATACGTGCTTACCGATGACATGCGTATCTTTAATTTGTTTGGCCCTAGACAGTGTTGGATTGATCAAGAAAAAGAATATGCTAACGGTACAGAAAGATGTGCAGCCGCAATTACTGATTCAAACTTTATTAAGTACCTTGGCCATTACGACAATATTATTAATGTACAAGGTGATATGCCTGATGTAGACGTTGCTATGATACAGCAAGTACAATGGCATCTACAACACTATCCTGTAACAACAGTGTTTACAAAGATGCCTCCTTGTATGCAAGAAGATCCTAATACAGTTAAAATGATAAAAGCAGGCGACCAAGCTCTGTGGTTTGGTAGAGGCATTACTGGCTACGGTGATTGGCATTTAGGTGTATACGGATATAGACGTAATGCATTAGAAATGTACTCAACACTTGCAGAATATGAAGAAGAGCGAATTGAGAAACTTGAACAGTTACGTTGGTTAAAAAACGGTTGGCAAATTGGTTGTTTGAGTGTAAACTATAATGGTACAGAGATTAATTCACCGGAGGACGTAGAAACATGGCACAACAAAAACTCCCAATAAAAGATGTATTAGCAGCTATTGACATGGGTGCTAAAAACGTATGGGATGAACTTAATGATGAAGAACGTAAGGCTGTCGGCTTCTGGTTATTAAATCGATACGTAAGTAGTGTTAAGGGTAGTAGAGAAAAGCAAGAACTTGCTATTTTTAAAACTAACGAATACTACAACAAGAACTGGAACGAGTTAGGAATGAAACATCCTAAACTACAATGGCAACTAATCTGTCAAGCAGGCAACACTAAAAAGATTGAGTTTCATCAGTGGATTGGTTTCAAAAAGAAAGCAGGCGGTAATGGCAACGGCATTAAGTTATTACAAAAAATATATCCAAACATGAAGGAAGATGAAATTGAGCTCCTTGCTAACCTCTCTACAAAAAAAGAACTCAAACAATTGGCTAAAGAACATGACATCGAAATCAAACTCTAATAAGCCTTATGTATGTAACTACTGTGGCACAGGATACACTAGAGAAAAAACTCTTATGGTGCATATGTGTGAGCAAAAACGTAGAGCATTACAAAAGAACGAAAAACGTGTAGCACTTGGTTACTATGCGTTTAATCAGTTCTATAAATTAAGTGCAGGCGCACGTAAGGATAAAACTTATGAAGAGTTTTGTAAGTCACCATACTATAATGCATTTGTAAAGTTTGGTAGTTTTGTTAGCAACGTGAAGCCATTGTATCCTGAGAAGTATATTGACTATGTTGTTACTAGTGGAGTTAAATTAGATCATTGGTGTAGAGAAGAAATGTATGAAAAATATGCTGTTAGTCTTATTAGGAAAGAAGGAGTTGAAACAGCATTAGAACGTAGTGTAATGACTATGATGGAATGGGCAGAAGAAAATAATAGTGTATGGAATCATTACTTTCATTACGTAAGTTTGAATCGTGCGGCTTGGCATATTAAAGATGGCAAGATAAGTCCGTGGATTGTGCTTAACTGTAAGAGCGGAAAAGAAATGCTAAGTAAGTTTAGCGACGAACAACTTAACATAATATTTCACATCATGGATCCTTCACACTGGGCAATGAGATTTAAGCGTACTCCTAATGATGTAGAGCTAGTAAAAGAAGTAGCAAAAGAATCTAACTTATGATATCACCAAAGACAGCACACTTGTTGAAAAAACAAAAACGTCTAAAAAAACAAATAGATCGTAAATGTGCATTTATTATAAGTCAACCAAAAGCAGGAACTTACTTGTGTGCTAACTTACTTGCAAACTATGGTATGTTTTCAACAGGCTGGCACGTAAAAAACGGCAAGTATAGACAATACGATATAAGACAACCGCTTCCAACATTTGATAAAAAGAACGAACTTAAACAATATATACGAAGTGTAACACATCAAGTAGGTAGCTTTAAGAGCATAGTAAAAACTATACCAATGAACGGTTTTGCACAAGGTCACTTAGAGTATCAAGGAAAATATATTGGTGCGCTAGAAGGAGTTAAAAAGATTTTATTAACACGACCGCATGATGAACATCTAAAATCTATAAAAAGATTTCAAGAAGAAATGCACGGGGACACAGCGGTTACTAAAGATGCATATCATAATATACTAGGTTGGAGAAATGAAGAAGATGTTTTTGAATTGACATTTCATGATCTTATTAAACCTAAATATGCTAAGTTAAGAAAACTTCAAACGTTCTTGTTTGGAGAAATAATTTGTGACGAAGTTGAAGCAATACAAAAAGCACTTGCAAGTCCGTCACCAACTAAGAGTAGTATACGATGAAAATAATAGATAACTTCTTACCACATACCGAATGGCAACAATTGCATACCACTTTAACAAGTGACACCTTTCCTTGGATGGTAGGCGATGCTGTTAGACAAGGAACTGAAACTGTACCTGATAAGTACAACTGGCAGATGTACCATTTGTTTTATTACAATCCAAATATTATATCAGAAGCAATGCCAATACTAAATGATCTCTATACTAAATTAAGAGTAGGGACATTTATGAAAGCAAAAGCAAATATGAATTTTGTTACTAACAAAATTATTGAACACGGGTTACATATAGATATTGAGCCAGAGTCGTTAGGTGAAGCAATGACAACAGCAATTTATTATGTCAACTCTAATGACGGGTATACACTTTTTGAAGATGGAACAAAAGTAGAAAGTGTAGCAAACAGGCTTGTGAAGTTTCCATGTAACACAAAACATACTGGCACTTCATGTACTGACACAAGATTTAGATTAGTTATTAATTTAAATTACATTGAAACATAAGGAATAAAAATGGATAAGCGTATTCACGCAATTTTAGATCGAGAAGTAGATAGACAAGCAACAACAGTTGAACTTATTGCAAGCGAAAACTTTGCAAGTAATAGTGTAATGGAACTAGCAGGTAGTGTGTTTACAAACAAGTATGCTGAAGGGTATCCAGGCAATCGTTACTATAACGGTTGTGATCACATGGATGAAATTGAAGCACTAGCTGTTGATGAACTATGTACATTGTTTAGATGCAACTTTGCAAATGTACAACCACACAGTGGTGCTAATGCTAATACGGCTGTGTACCAAGCATTTCTAAAACCAGGTGATACAATACTTGGTATGGACTTAGCTAGTGGAGGACATTTGTCACATGGTAGTCCGCCAAACATCTCAGGTAAAGTATATAGTGCATGTAGTTACAAAGTAAAAGCTGACGGCTATTTGGACTATGACGAGATTGAACAAATGACAAAAGACTATCGTCCTAAGATGATTGTTGCTGGTGCAAGTGCATACCCAAGACAAATCAATTGGGAGATATTTAGAAAGATAGCAGACAAGTACGGCGCTTTATTGTTAGTTGATATGGCACACTATAGCGGACTTATTGCTGGTGGCGCATATCAATCACCGTTGCCATATGCAGATGTTGTTACAAGTACAACACACAAAACACTTAGAGGACCGCGTGGTGGTATTATACTGTGGAACAATGCAAACTATACCAAACGTATTAACAGTGCAATATTCCCAGGCACACAAGGCGGCCCATTGATGCACATTATTGCAGCCAAAGCACAGTGTTTTATAGAAGCAAACACACACGAGTTTAAATCATATGCAAGACAAGTAGTTGCTAATGCAAAAGCAATGAGTAGCGTATTTAGAGACAAAGGATTTAAATGCTTGACAAATGGCACAGATTCGCATATAATATTATTAGACTTGAGTGATAGCAAATATAGCGGAAGAGAGGCTGCAGACTTGTTAGAAGAAAACGGAATTACAGTTAACAAGAATGGTATTCCAAATGATCCACGTTCGTTTATAGAGACAAGCGGTATTAGGATTGGAACAGCAGCTGAAACAACTCGTGGTCATGACGAACAATGGTTTAAGGAACTAGCGGATAAAATATGCCAGATATTGACATAGACTTTGCAGACAGAACATTAATTTTAAATAAAATTAATCACATAGTTGCAAGGCTAGATAAAGATAAGAAACACAATACAGGAGTCTATGTAACTGAGGCTCCTTGTAATCCTGTTGATAATCTTTGCACAATAGATCATAAAACCGCAGACGAACGCGGCTACTTTAAACTAGACTTCTTAAACGTAAGCATATATAAACAAGTAAATAACGAACAACATTTAACAGAACTAATGGAAAGGATTCCACTATGGCAACTACTGGAACACAAGGACTTCTCAGATCAAGTATTTCATCTAAGCGGGCACAACGAACTATTACAACAATTGAAGCCTACTTCGGTACAACAATTGGCGGCTACACTGGCAATAATACGCCCAGCAAAAAGACACTTAGCAAACAAGAGTTGGACAAACATATTCGAGGAAGTTTGGACAAAGCCAACAAACGGTGATTACTACTTTAAGAAAGCACACGCATTTGCATACGCAATGAGCGTAGTAGTACATATGAATTTATTGTGTGAACAAATTAATGCAACACAAGATTAAAGTTGCTCCTACAATAGAGTGGACTAAGAAACCAAACAGAAAATATTTCCTTGAGCATTTAATAAATGACAACGGGTATATGTCAATGGCAGAAATAGGAGTGCGTGATGGACGCACAACTTTTTACTTGCTAGATAAAATACCTTACTTAAAAATATATGCTGTTGATACAGATATACGATTATTTTATAATAACGAAGTAGCAGAAAAATACGGCGATAGACTAATACCTATAAACGGTGATAGTGCTATTGTAGCAGAGCAAGTACCAAAAGTTGATTTAGTTTTTATTGATGCTGACCATTCATACGAAGGTTGTAGAAAAGATATACTATTATACAGTAAAAGAATTAATGGCGGTGGTTGTCTCAGCGGACATGATATAGACTTTTCAGGAGTGAACAAGGCTGTAAACGAACTTGTTCGAACATATGATGTAGGACCAAATAATGTTTGGTTTCAGTTTATTTAACTTTTCTTACTAGTTGTACGTTCTTACGCTTTACACGCTTTACACTTAGATTGCCTAAGTTAACACAAGGGCCTGATACAATGCGTACATCCTTTGAGTTCATTGTCATTATTGCGTACTTAAACTTTTCCATTTCTTGTTTAAGAAAAATATTAATAGGTATTAATCGATTTGATTCCCACCACCATGCTTCCCCCATTTCAAGAAACTGTTTCTTCATGTCCTCTGTCTTTAAATTATTAAAGACGTACATGCTTGTAACAGACTGGTCTTGATTAATTACGATGCCTACGTATTCGTTGCCGCCATAGCTTACTATGCTGATGAACGGAAAATTTTCTTGTATGTCTTTGGTTAACATTCGTTTGGTTATCGTTCCCTTTTTAATATAAATACAGTATGTCACTTATACCTAGATATTTAGTCAATAACAGAACCAGCCTTGTAGTCAATGTGACTGGATTCATAACGGAGTACAGACCAGTGTATCAAAAAAATATACCAGTTTATAGTGGAATAGATAATAAATTAGAATTCCAATTATTAAACCCAGATCAAAAACCAATCAACCCAACAGGGTCAACAATACATTTTGTTGCCTTTGACGAAAACAAAAATCAAGTTATCAAGCATACAGGCACAGTACTGATTGCTAACAAAGGATTATTTAAAGTTATAATATCAGATCAAGATACTTTAAATTTAAAACAACAATATTTGTCGTACTCAATTTATCTTACTGACGACACAACTAGCGACAACACTCTTACGTATGCAGACGAACAATTGAACGCAACAGGCACTATCTATCTAAGCCAGTCTGCATTGCCTGGACCAAGAGCTACTGTTGAAGTTTCAAACTTTACACAAGACACTGGCGATGTTACAATTTATAACAGCGATGCAATATCAGCAGACCCTGGAATAAACGGTAACGAAGCATTACATACTGTAGCAATATATACTGACTCGTATATAGGTGATGTAACTATTCAAGCAACTTTAGAGAATCAAGTTGACTACACAACCAATTGGGTAGACTTAAACATTATTACATTTACAGGTAGTGAAACACAGCCTGAAGTTTCAAACTTTAATGGTGTGTATAACTATTTAAGATTCGTAACAAACGCAAATCCTGCAGACAAAATATCTAAAATCTTAGTAAGAAACTAGTTGACATTATAACTGTTTGACTGTATACTATTACTATGAGTGTAGTCATTGAAACAGTTCTGACATTTTTGCCTGCTAAGAGGAAAACAACTCCTAGTGGGTGGACTTCATTCAATGCACCTTGTTGTATCCATAACGGTGAGACCCGTGATCAGAAACAACGTGGAGGTGTAATTCAAGAAGGCAACGGCATCAGTTATCATTGTTTTAACTGTGGCTACAAGGCTTCTTGGCAACCAGGCAGACCATTCTCCCATAAGTTGCGTAAACTCCTACAATGGTTTGGAGCACCTGACGATGTAATCAATAAGGTGGCATTTGATGTTATGCGAGAGAACGAGGGTGTTGAAGTAAAGCAACGACTTGCCGAACTTCCTACGTTTGATACAGTACCATTACCCGATGATGCTATAAAGATTACAGACATTACAAACTTTGACAAGTACAGTATGGCTGTTCTCGAATACATGGCCGCACGTAACCTTAACACAGATGATACCAATTACTATTGGTCACCTAGTTTAGGATATCGTGATAGACTCATTATTCCTTTTTACTTCGAAGGAAGAGTAGTAGGCTGGACTGGACGTAGTGTACTTCCGGATAAGAAACCTAAATACTTAACGGAAGTACAACCTGGATTTGTTTATGGACTAGATGAACAAAGTTTTAAAAAGTCGTTTGCAATATTATGTGAAGGACAACTAGATGCTATACACATAGAAGGTTGTGCAATAGGTGGCTCTGAGATAAGTGACCAACAAGTAATGCTACTAAATAGGTTGCAGAAACAAATTATCGTTGTACCTGATAGAGACAATGCAGGTAAGAAACTTGTAGAGCAAGCAATCGAACTAGGGTTTAGTGTTAGCATGCCAGAGTGGGAACAAGGTATTAATGATATTGGTGACGCTGTTAGCAAGTATGGTAGACTGTACACATTGTATAGTATAACAAATAGTGCAGACGAGTCTCCATTAAAAATAAGATTGAGAGCAAAGAAATGGTTCGATTAATAATTGGTTTACTTTTTGGCATACTTATAGTATACTATACATTATTACAACCTAAAGAAGTCAGACAAGAACCGCTAGGGTTCACACCTAGCATAATTACAGTAGAAGAACTTCCGGATATTGGGGCATCAGAATGAGCACAAGACAAAATACAGACTATGGATATGATATACAAAAAGTATATCTAGAGATGATGTTGCAAGACGCAGAAAGTTTTGTACGTTGTCAGGCTGTGTTTGATCCAGATAGTTTTGATAGAAGATTAAAAGTAGCTGCAGAGTTTCTTACTAACTATGTAACTGAACACAACACATTGCCTACACGTGACATGGTTAATGCAGCCGCAGAGCTACATGGCGAAAATAAAATGCGTGACCCTGGTGACTTAAATGAAAGTCACTATGATTGGTTACTAGCAGAGTTTGAAACGTTTAGTAAACACAAGGCACTAGAAGCGGCAATCCTAAAGAGTGCTGACTTACTTGAAAGCGGAGAGTATGGACAGTGTGAAGACATTGTTAAGAAAGCTGTACAGATAGGCTTACAAAAAGACTTAGGTACAAACTACTTTGCTGACCCAAGAGCAAGACTAGAAGGTATTAAGAGTGCAAACGGACAAGTAAGCACAGGCTGGAACGCTATTGATAAGAAACTGTTTGGTGGCTTTAATAGAGGCGAACTGAATATCTTTGCGGGTGGCTCGGGTGCAGGTAAGAGTTTGTTCTTGGCCAACCTAGGAGTTAACTGGGCTGAGGCAGGTATGAATGTTTTGTACTTGACACTAGAGCTTAGTGAAGCATTGGTTAGTATGAGAGTAGACAGTATGATTACTGGCATACCCAGCAGAGATGTATTTAAGAACATTGACGACATTGAGATGAAAGTCAAGATGATTGGCAAGAAGTCAGGCGCATTTCAAGTTAAGTATATGCCCTCAGGTAAGACGCCTAATGATGTAAGAAGTTATATTAAAGAGTATGAGATCAAAACAGGCAAGAAGGTAGACGTACTATTGATTGACTACTTGGACTTGCTTATGCCTAATGGTGCAAAGGTAAGTGCAGAGAACTTGTATATCAAAGACAAGTATGTATCGGAAGAGCTACGTAACCTAGCAATGGAATTAGGTTGTGTGTTTGTTACAGCGGCACAGTTGAATCGTGGTGCTGTTGAAGAGATTGAATTTGATCACTCGCACATATCAGGTGGACTTAGTAAGATACAAACAGCAGACAACGTGCTAGGTATCTTTACTAGTAGAGCAATGCGTGAGCGTGGACGTTATCAACTACAGTTAATGAAAACACGTAACAGTGGAGGCGTAGGACAAAAGATTGATCTAGGCTTTGATGTAGACACACTACGTATTGTAGACATTGATGATGACGATGATGACAGCTACGGTTCAGCACCAAGTGGTGGCGGAGCAAACAGTATTGTAGATAGTCTCAAACGTAATCCAACTAATGCACCCGCAAACACAACAAGAGAAGACCCCAGTGAAGGGACAACTAGTCCTAAGATTAAAGCAGAAGCTGACAGTACAAAACTCAAACAGTTTCTTAATAATCTAGGGTCAGAGTAAATACACAAAACGGAAGGACCATGCAAAGTAATGCTCGCACAACTAAGAAAAGAACACTTCAAATTTATTGCCGACGATCCAGTTAGGCCACATCTAACTACTGAGTGGAGAATGCAACACCCTCGTGAAGTATACGCACTGTACGAAGACAAGTATGCACAATACGATGAACTACTCACAGAAGATCCTCTAGCAATCATATGTGTAGCATATACTGATGTTGTTCCTGAGTGTGAAGCAGACCTTAACAATGTAGGCTCTAAGATTGCTGTGTTCTATACTGTATGGAGTTATTCAAAAGGTGCAGGCAGAGACATAGTGAATCAAACAGCAGAGTATATCAAAAACAATCGAAACTGTGAACGATATGTAACACTGAGTCCGTTAACAGCAATGGCCGAACGCTTTCATCTAAGCAACGGAGCAGAGTTTATTAGCAAGCAATCACTAACACAGAACTTTGAATATCACCTATGAAGTTGTACTGTGGACACATTGAATGCAAGTGGACACACAATGAACGTCTTGAATTTATATACTTTAGACAAAAGTATGGTGACCCTTTATTCAAAGCAATCAACACAGCAGGCGAGATGAGCGCAAGACGCTACAACAGTAGAACATTACCTAGTGACATATACAAACATGTAGACTTTTATGTAGACCTAACAGACACAAAAAGAACAACACTGTTCTTGCTCAAATGGGCATGGCGACTAGACAAGGAGACCATATGGGACCATACAGTATAGCTACCCAACGTAAACGCTATCAAACGCTTGTACGTATGAGTGAGAACCCTGATGTAAGCCAACAGTTTCGTGAGGTATATACTAAACTTGCAAATGAAATAGCGTGGACACAAGATGACTACGAAGCTAGAGTAGTTGAAGTATACAC
>Ga0315320_10000056_pt1 | contig 83583 bp, 51 predicted proteins | sample M140m21515metaG_FD_203458 | JGI IMG/M metagenome (GOLD analysis project Ga0315320, IMG submission 203458) | Ammonia-oxidizing marine archaeal communities from Monterey Bay, California, United States - M1 40m 21515 | ecosystem: Environmental > Aquatic > Marine > Coastal | place: USA: California... | reverse complement strand
ACGGACCAACCACCCGAGTTTCGTGCTGAAGTGCAATCATTCGGTGAACAGGGTGAGCTGACTCCGCTGTTTGCGGAAATCGTAGATTCCAATGGCGATGTGACGCCATTGAACGTCAACACTGAAAACAGCAGCTCCCAATCAAGCCGTATGACTCAAGCGATCCGCGGTCGCATTGCCGAACTTGCAGCTGGCTTTTACCGCTTGCGAGTCCGAGCGGAATCGCCCGATGCAACGTTGCCACCCGAAGAGCTGGCCTTTCAGGTCGTCGATAAAAGCCGAGAATTGGCTCAACCACTCGCCGATCCAGTTTATTTGAGTCAGCTGGCAGATTTGACCGCCGACCACGGCGGTGCATCTTTTCTGCCGGAAAACATTGATGAGCTAATCACAACCATCCGAGAACGTCGAAGCATGGCGGAAACCCCTGTGGTTGAAAAGTTTCGGCTTGGCGACGGGCCCTTCACCGGCTGGCTGCTGTTCGGCATCTTTGCGGGAGCCCTGTCAACTGAATGGTTCCTGCGACGACAATGGGGCTTGGCCTGAGATCATCAGAAATTCCAAAAGCAGAGGCATCTCCACTCAGGTTCGTGATTCAAGTTTTAAACGACGGCAGTCAGAAACGAGCCGGTGCGTGTAATTCCCGTAACTCTTCGGCTGTCATCTTCTGAATCTCGCGATCATAGGTCATCAATCCGTTGACCTCACCTTCAACATCGGTCGTCTGCGTATAAACACCTGCCGCCACACCTCGGCGGCGGAGCTTCATCAGTTCTTCAAACGACCGGCGATATCGCTGTCTGTATTCCTCCTTGGTAGCTGGTAAATCTCCATATCCCCAATTTCGCATTTCCGAATTCCACTGGTGACCGGGGACCACAAAGCCATGGCCACCAAACTCACCGACCACCCTTACGTAGTCATTGAACCTTTGATCCTCGAACGGGAACATCGGCTCAGGGTAATTATGTCGATCCACGACATCTCCCACTGGAAAGAAGTTCCCACCGCTGGCAATGTTGATCAAACGCGTGACATCAAGATTCTCCATCAACTGACCAACTCGTATGGTTTCGTGCTGACCCCAACGTTCATTGAAGGGAACCCACATCACAATTGATGGATGATTCCGCAGGCTTCCCACCATCGACTTCAATTCCTTGACGAACTGCTCATGCTGCTCTGCAGGCCATTCATCTTCAACCGGATTGGGAGCGAGCTTGCTCCAAAATGGTCTTCCGCCCGTGCTTGGCATATCCTGCCAAACCATCATTCCAATTCGATCACAATGAGCATAGTAACGCCGCGACTCAACTTTGATGTGCTTTCGGATCATGTTAAATCCGGACTTCTTCAAGTAATCAACATCAAAACGCATCGCTGCATCGCTGGGAGGTGTCAACAACCCATCTGGCCACCAACCCTGATCTAACGGACCGTAGTGGAACACCACCTTGCCGTTCAAGGTCATGCGAATCTTCCCTGCCGGTCCGCGAACAGTTCCTATCTCACGCATGGCTGCATAAGATTCGACGCGATCAATCAGTTTTTCTCCATCAAATAGCTCCATCGTGATTTCATAGAGACTCGGGTTTCGAGGAGACCACAACTTTGCACCGGGTATCCGCACACTCAAAGCCGCATCAGCGACGCCGACTACCCGGTCACCATCACGGACGGTGATCACGATTCGTTCTGCCTTCAACGGCTCTCCCTCAAGCGTTGGCAGCACACGCAGGGTGCCCTCGGCAATCCTTGGCTTCATTTTCACCATGCGGAAATGCCGCTCCGGAACGTCCTCCAGCCAAACAGTCTGCCAAATCCCTGAAACGCGAGTGTAGTAAATCCCCTTTGGCTGCAATGATTGCTTTCCCAACGTCTGGGAAGGTGCAGTCTTGTCAATCACACTGACAGTCAACTCGTTGTCACCCGGATGCAACGCGTCTGTGACATCAAACTTAAATGGATCACTGCTGCCTTTGTGTGACCCGATTTTGACACCATTGAGATAAACGGTGCATTCATAATCAACCGCCTCAAAATGCAAATGGGTACGATGCCCCTTGGGAGTCTGATGTTGGAATATGCGTCGATACCACAACGTCTGATCCGGCGCGAGCAATCGCTGCACACCGCTGAGTGCTGATTCCACAGGAAAAGGCACAAGAATATCGCCCTGATAGACTTGGGGAATCTGTTCACTTTCATGGATCCCATACTGCCATAAGCCATTCAGGTTCTTCCAGTTTTCTTCGCGCCGAAACTGAGGACGCGGATACTCCTGCCAAGCATTCTGGGGAGTTACCTGTTTGCCCCAGCGAGTCAACATTGCCTCGGGAGATACCTTCCATTCGCCACTGGCAACAGATGCCAAAGTCAAAAGAATGAAGCAGCAACACAACCTCATGGTCTTCTTACCTCTTTAAAGATCGAAACCTGCGTCAGCACTCGCTTCCTGACATGCATGGATCACATGTCTGGGGTGCTTTCCGATGCCAACTTGCGACTTTCGTGCACCTCACAACCACGTTAGCTTGAATGACAGCAAGCTTGCCATTGAAAATGGCACGATGAATCATCGAGGGCATTTAACTTCGTGAACCGAGTGTCGAACCCGTGGTTACTCCCCGGTTGCGACGCAACTGCCCACAAGCAGCATCGATATCATCGCCTTTACGTTGACGAAACTTTACATTCACCCCACCGGTTTCCAACACCTGTCGGAATTCCGCGATTGATGCTTTACTTGGAGTCACGTACGGCAACCCTTCGACAGGATTGTAAGGAATCACATTGAGCAGCACTGTGCGATGCCGCAATAACTTTGCGAGCTGTCGTCCATGGTCTGTCGAATCGTTGACACCACCAAGTAAAACGTATTCAAAGGTCAAACGTCGCCCTGACTTATCAAAATATCGATCAGCAGCATCCAGAACCTGGTTTATGCCAATTTTCTGGTTTACCGGAACAAGTTCATTTCTCAACTGGTCCGTGGGTGCGTGCAGACTGACAGCCAAGTTATAGGGTGTGCCATTATTGGCGAGTCGATCAATCGCAGGAGGTAAACCAACAGTACTGATCGTGATGCGTCTTGGACTGATGCCCAATCCATCCGAACTACGAGCCACATTCAATGCGCCCAGCACCCGATCCAAATTGGCAAGTGGCTCACCCATGCCCATCATGACGATGTGACTTAGCCGTTCCGTATCCTCGAGCCTTCCCTGCAGTAATAACATTTGTTCAAGGATTTCGCCGGTGGTCAGATTTCGATCCACGCCATCAAGGCCGCTCGCACAGAACACGCAGCCCATCGCACAACCGACTTGACTACTCACACAAATGCTGCGCCGCGTCCCATCTCGTAGCAACACACACTCAACTTCACCACCATCGGGTAATCCCACCAACACCTTGTCCGTTCCATCGGTGGATTGAACGACCGCAGACGGGGTCGTGACAAAGATGCGAAATGACTCAGCCAACTGCGTTCGCAAAGCTTTGGGCAAATCACTCATTTCCTGAAAATCAGAAATGCGACGTTGAAAGACCCAGTGGATAATCTGTTTCGCTCGAAAACCAGGTTGCCCGTGATCAATCAGCCACTGCTTTAGATCCTCTTGGCTGAGGTCAAGCAAATGCCTGCGATGATCCACCGATGAGGCCGAGAGCGATGGATTTCCGGAATCAATAACGGGTAGATTCACAGTCAGTTGACACGTGTAAAAAGTATAGAAACGTTGGGGTTTTTCGCGGTTTGGACCCATTGTCCGCAACCGCACGCCGATCAGGTGACTCGGCAACAACCAACAGATGCCTTAATTTATGAGAGAGTTCGTCACCGTTCCCTCTGCCGCTGAGTGTAACCTGCCATGACAAATAACGAAATCAACACAGACCTCGCCCTCGACCGATATCTGACCATTACCGCCATTCCGGGCCGCAGCGGCGATGAGGCTGCCGTCGCAGCCAAGATCGTCGAACTGCTCTGCGAAGCCGGAGTCACCGATGCACAAATCGAATTTGATGGTGCTGAAACACGCACGAGGCTCGATGGAAACTGTGGCAACCTGCTCGTTTCCCTGCCCGGGAATGGAAATGGACCCCGTACGCTGCTCTCTGCACACATGGACACAGTCCCAATCTGTATTGGCAGCCAGCCCGTCGTGGAGGGTGATGAAGTCCATAGCAGTGCTCCGACCGGCTTGGGCGCTGATGACAGGGCAGGCTGTGGTGCCATCCTGACAGCAATCATAGAACGGCTCAAACAAGGCGATGAAAATTTCCCCCCTGCGGTGGTCAGCTTTCTCGTTCAGGAAGAGATCGGACTTGAGGGTGCCCGAAACTTGGATATTACTAAAGTCGGACAGGTCGATCGCGCCTTCAACTTTGACGGTGGGACAGTCGAAAAACTGACGATCGGTGCCATCGGTGGCGAACGCATGAGTATCAAAGTCACCGGAATCCCTGCTCATGCTGGTGTCGCTCCTCAGGAAGGCGCCAGCGCGATTGTGATGGCGTCTCGAGCTATCGCTGATCTGCATGCCCGAGGGTGGCTCGGTAAGGTTCAACAAGGAGACCAAGCCGGAACCTCGAATGTGGGTGTCTTTCAGGGTGGCGAAGCAACCAATGTAATCACACCTGAAGTCATTCTGCGCGCCGAAGCACGAAGCCATAGTGCCGAAATGAGAACTCGCATTGTCAGCGAAATCAGACAGGCATTTGAACGTGCTGCTGCCGAAGTCACCAACCACGAAGGCGCTGCTGGATCAGTCGAATTTTCCTCAAACGTTGACTACGAATCCTTCGCACTTGCAGAGGATCACCCCTCGATCGCCGCGGCAAGTGACGCGGTTCGCGTGGTAGGACGCGAACCTTTCCCCGAAATCTCAGATGGCGGACTCGACGCCAACTGGCTATTTCGACTCGGAATCGAAGCTGTCACACTTGGATGCGGACAACGGAATATTCATACAGCCGATGAAAGGCTGGTCATCGCTGATTATCTTGATGCCTGCAAAATTGCGACATGGCTGATCACCGAAGGCGCAGGTCATGAAGGATGATGACGAGCTCTGCCTCTGCTTTCATGTCACGAAACGGAAGGTAATGCAGTTTATCCGTGTCAATCAACCAACCGTCCCGAGCCAACTTTCGGAGTGCTACGGGGCAGGCACTGGTTGTGGATGGTGTAGGCCATTTTTGAGACGCCTGATGGAACAACCAGACACCGGTACGGAAATTCTTCCTGACTCAGATGCCTACGCGGCCAACCGGCGGGAATATCGCAAAAAGCAGGAGTGAACGGACGAAAAATGCAAAGCAAGTCGCCGCGACTCACTGACGTTGTTGTCAATTACCAAGCTAGTTTTGATGGAAAAAACTCTGCAATCAAATTCATGTAGAACGGCTTCAATTTCTCAATGTCCGGCCGCGCGTCACTTTTGGAATACAGGTCATAGGGATTGAATTTTCGGACCCATTCAAAAAGTTCATGGTCCCGTTCGCTAAAGAGATGCTGGTAAGCGTTTTCTCGGTGCCCCGGATAGAACGAGTGATACCGAATCATGTACTGGGCTTCGATTGGCAAATACGGCTTTGTCACATGATAAAGGTATTCATCATGTCCCCACGACATCATGACATTTTCCAATCCTGCATGACGTTGATAAATACCACACTCGGTTGAATAAACGGGATGCCCCCAATCAGGATTCTCACGGAAAAAATCGTGATAAACGATGTTGGCTGAATAAGCGCAGCCGACCGGAAAAGTGTCACCCACCACGGCCCATTGCGGCTCACCAAACAAACACAAGATCTTTCCCAGATCGTGGATCAACCCGGTGAGAATGAACCAGCGAGGATGCCCATCGGCCCGGATCGCTTCCGCTGCCTGCAGCAGGTGTTCGATTTGCGACAATTCAGTATCGGGATCACTATCGTCTACCAACGTGTTCAGAAACTCCATCGCTTCCCACACACCCATCCGTTGTCGTTCCAGAGACAGAAACTGTTGGCGTTTTTGCTTCACAAAATCGAATGTCTGATGCTGGTGGTTCAGACGATAGAAGGCTTTGACTGATGGCCTTGCTTCTGCCTGATAGTTCCGGAACTCCGAAACTGATTGCTCACCCTGTTCCGCCGGCGGATACCGTCGCTCAAGATCAGCTTCCCATTGATCGGGGTCAGACATGGGATTGTTTTCATCCACAGTGATCCGCCTTCCTTTGCTGAATAAAATCCCGGCGTTGCCTGCAACACTTACTGGGTTACCCGCACAAACCGCTGGATACAGTTGCAAGTCAAACCCCGGCGACCTCCGCCGCCTTGAACACCACTTTGGCACGTTTGAAACCGAGCCGCTCATAGAGGCGGATAGCAGCCGTATTATCGGTCGTCACTTCCAAGTGCATACGCTGCAAACCAGCGGCGCGAAAACCACTGGCTGCCCGTTCCAAAAGGACCGAACCCAACCCAAGGCTTCGGTGGCCAGGATCAATCCCCAAGTTCTGAACAGCTCCCCAGCCCTCAAATTGCAAACCCTGAATGGTACCGATCGGCTGCATCGTCCCCGAATCGGAATCACGATAACGGCACAACCAAGTCGCCTCGGGGACGAAACCAGCCCGAGAAGTAATTTCCCGCATCAATCTCAGGCAACCATCACGGCGACCGAGACATGGAAATACATTGGCATCCAGCTCGCAACGAAAACTGTGAAATTTGGCTGTCGCGTGGTCTCGAATCAAATCCGGTGAATACGGCACCAAGTCATAGCCAAGCGGCACAGCAACGGATGCTGGCACGCCATGTCTCAGGTCGTACTCCATCCGAAATCGTTTGAAATAAGTCAGTCCCATGCCATCTCACCAGAGCGTCGTTGTCTTTCTCTAGTTTAGCACACGACTTGATTTGTCCTCGATTTACTTGCCGTTCCTTCGGCAATGGTTTTGTTTCGATCCTCTAATCCGCCCCAACCCGAGCGCCAGTCACACCCCACGTGGAACAAAACAGACGGAAAAAGCTCGCAACTCGCCCACGCCGCAAACTAACCACCGAAGCTCATCCTCCGCAGCACCGCAAACAAAAACACGACGATTACACGACGTAGGCTGCCTAAAGTTCGCTTAATTACTCCGCAAAACCTGCGAAATCAGTGGTTTTTGGGTAGCCAAACAATTATATTTGGCGATCCTTAAAGTACGCATTCTACCGTGAAATCAAGCCGCGAACGGACCCCTTTCGTTGAAATCAACTAGCAAGCACGCCCATCCCGGCTATCAACTGATAGCGGTCATCACCCCGATCATGCTGCTACTGTGGCTAGCAGTCACATCCGGCTGCAGCAGTTCCTCGGACGAACAGAACGACTCCATGTCCGCTGGAGGTACCAAGCCACAAATCGTTACAACCACGGGGATGGTGCGTGACATGGTGCAAACGCTGGTCGGTTCCGACGCTGAAGTGACAGCAATCATGGGTCCGGGCGTGGACCCCCACCTGTACCAGCCATCACGAGGCGACTCGATCAAGCTCTTGGAAGCAGACATCGTGATCTACAACGGGCTTCATCTTGAGGGTCGTTTGGGTGAGGTATTGGAAGCACGTGCAGAGGCGAACAATGCCACCATCGCTGTTGCAGAAACATTGGATGACAGCGAACTCATTGATGCTGATGCAGGCCTTCACGATCCACACATCTGGATGAACGTGGCGCTTTGGAAAGATGCAGCGGTCAACGTTGCAAGTGCGCTGGCGGACCGCATGCCGGAACATGCAGATTCAATTTTCGAGAGAGCTGCGAATCTCGAACAGGACCTGGACGAACTGGATCAGTGGGGCGAAGCAACGATCGCATCCATCCCCGAATCGCAGCGTGTGCTGGTAACCGCGCATGATGCTTTTCAATATTTTGGTCAAAGATATGGTGTTGAAGTTTACGGAGTCCAGGGTGTTTCAACCATCAGCGATGCAGCGATCAGTGACGTTAATCGCCTCGTCGATTTGATTGTTGAACGCAAAGTTCCGGCAGTTTTTTTCGAGTCAAGTGTTTCGCCAAGACAAGTAAAAGCGATCGTGGAAGGTGCTCAACAACGGGGTCTCGATGTCTCCAGTGATTCAACACTGCTGAGCGACAGCATGGGTGCCGATGGAACTCCCGAAGGCACGTATATCGGAATGATGCGGCACAACTTTGGAACGATCGCAACAGCTTTGGGTGGTCAAGTTGCAGACGTCAGTACTACAGTTGACGGTACCACGGTAGAAGACGGTACGACAGTAGAAGACGAAGAAAAGCAGACTGATGATGCACCTGCCACAACGGAGACGGATTCGGCCAGCTCGGAATCTTCCGGCGAAGCAGCCGACGGAGATAACAATTGAGCTCAAACGGATCAGCTGGAAATTCTCCCCTTGCAGCATTTGAGATAACGGTTGCCTATCGCAACACGCCCGTGCTGACTGATCTGAGTTTCGAAGTCCCAGCCGGCACGTTGACTGCGATTGTGGGACCCAACGGCGCTGGAAAGAGTACGCTGATCAAAACAGCCTTGGGGCTGGTTCAACCGCTCAAAGGTCATTTTGAATTTTTCGGAAAATCATTCCGAGAAGTCGATGGACGAGTCAGCTATGTTCCACAGCGGACAAGCGTGGACTGGGATTTTCCGGTCACATCTCTGGACGTGGTCTGCATGGGCCTATACCGAAAAATCGGTTGGTTTCGACCTGTACGGGCACGACACCGCAAGCGGGCAATGGAGGCCTTGGCCGAAGTTGGGATGCAAGACTACGCCAAGCGGCAGATCAGCCAGCTCTCCGGAGGGCAACAGCAGCGTGTATTCCTGGCCCGAGCTTTGGTGCAGGACGCCGAACTGTTTCTGATGGACGAACCGCTGGCAGGAGTCGATGTGGCGACTGAAAAGACCATCATCAGCACACTCCATCGCTTACGAGATCAGGGAAGAACGGCCATGGTGGTACACCATGACCTGGACACGGTAAGCGAATACTTTGACCGAGTGCTGTTACTCAATCGCCAAGTGATTGCCGAAGGAGCAGCCAAAGACGTGATGACCCCAGAACATCTGAAGCAGGCCTATAGCGGCAAACTGCTGATCCTGAGCTGAATCTTCTCCATTTAAGAACGCCGTGAATAAGCTTGAAGTTATCTTTGCGTACAACACGCTCATCGTTCTGGCGGGAACGATGCTGTTGGGCATTGCAGCCGGAATCACGGGCACCTTTCTGATGCTACGGCGACGGGCTCTAGCGGGAGATGTGATTGGACACGCTGCTTTACCAGGTGTTGCGATTGCATTCCTGATTTACGCTTCAATCGCTCCTGAAGCTGGCAAGAGTCTGCCTGTGATGTTGCTTGGTGGAAGTGTAGCCAGTGCGTGTGGGATGCTGGCAGCACTCTGGCTGCGCAATGTGGGCCGACTTCCCGAAGATGCCGTGATGGCGATCATACTAAGCACGTTTTTTGGTGCTGGCGTGGTTCTGCTATCGATCGTACAAGCATCACCCACGGGTGCGCAGGCGGGGCTACGTGACTTCATTTTCGGGCAGGCTGCTGCCATTAGAATCAGCGATGTGACGCTGCTGGCAACCATCACCATCGGCACCATTTTGATCAGCAATCTGCTGATCAAAGAATGGGCATTGATGTGTTTCGATGAAGGCTTGGCTCGAGTGTTGGGCTATCCCATTCGAACACTCGATTTTCTGCTCATGGCATTGGTCGTCGCGGTTTGTGTCGCGGGCATGCAGGCAGTCGGTTTGCTGTTGATCGTTGCACTCCTGATCATCCCACCCACAGCAGCTCGATTCTGGAGCGATTCCATTGGTCCGAACATTTGGCTGTCCGCCATATTTGGTGCAGTTTCCGCGACGGCAGGCGGAATCGCGAGTGCTTTGGTGCCCAAACTCAGCACAGGTGCGATCATCGTGGTGGCAGCAGCCATTGTCCTGATGTTCAGCATCTTGTTGGGATCGAAACACGGGCTATTGCTACGTTGGCGGGCCCGCCGCGTGATGCGATACAAAGCGCAGAACCCGCCGCCCGCATGATTATTTTCCACAAACAAGGACCCTTACACTCCATTTTTTCCAGTCGGATGATCGATAGCGAGAATACCCAGATATTGCGGTCTAGTCGTAACCGCGAAAGTAAGTAGAATCTGGGGAGAAGCACGCATCCGTAGCTCAACTGGATAGAGCATCGGTCTTCGGAACCGAGGGTTGGGGGTTCGAATCCCTCCGGGTGTACTCTAATTGATGAAGGTCGTCGAAAACCACTCCGGCGGCCTTTTTCTGTTTCAGTTCTTTCGCCCCAAGTGCAATCAGATCAAGGGCTGGCAATTCATAGGACCAGATTCGGGCGTCGAGCCGTGAATCGTTGTCGCGCTACTGCTGATAGCGCCGATTCATACGGTTCAACAAACTCAGGCCGTCGCGGTCTCTCTCGTTCGTCACGTAGTCGGCGTGAGGCGACAGATCGCGATCGCCTTCCGCAACAGCCAGCGCGGCAGCCATGCCAGCAGGAGTCGTATTCATGAGGCGATCTCATTCAATGTGCCTTCGCTGCTGCCGAAAGTCTCTGTTTCAACGCCAAGGTGCTGGAGCATAGTCACATAGAGGTTGCAGAGCGGCTGGTTGTGATCGTGACGGAAGGCAAGGTGCTGTCCATGTTTGAGGCCGCCACCGGCCAGCAGGATGGGCAGGTTCGTGTTGTCGTGGGTGTTGGCGTCCCCCATGTTGCTGCCGAACAGAATCATCGTGCGGTCCAGCAGTCGGTCTTCGTCTTCACGAGTCTCGGCAAGCTGTGAGAACAGTTTGTGAAGCAGCATCATCTGATGATGATCGGCATCGATGAGCTGCTGCACTTTTGTTTCTGACTGACCGTGGTGGCTGAGGTTGTGGTAGCCGTCGGTGGTGTTCTGATCAGGATGCAGTTTGAAGGGCGGAGTCGCGAAGGCATCGACCATCAGTGTGATGATGCGTGTTGAATCGGATTCGAATGCGAGGCGAGCCATCGACAACATCAGGTCGAACTTCTCGAAGAACTGCTTCTGGTCCCGAATGTCGTCTGGCGGTTGTTCATCGGTGGTCGGCTTCGGCCGCAGTTCCCACTGGCGCGCCACATCAAGACGCTGCTCGATCTCTCGTACCGAAGTGAGGTACTGATCGAGACGCGATTGATCATCGCGACCGAGTACTCGTCGGACCTGACGCGTGTCATCCAGCAGCGTGTCGAGGATGCTGGCCCGTTCATCGAGTTTGTGCAACTGCCGCTTGACCGCTGCCGAATCGCCCTGAACGAACATCTTGCGGAACAGAGCCGACGCAGTGTCTTCGGCGGGCAACAGCACGCCATCGCGAGTCCAGGAGAGACTGCGGTTAGCCTTGTCGATGTTCACACCCAGATTGAGAGTGGGAAACCGCGTCGCCGCCTCCAGTCGTTCCGCGGCGAATTGATCGAGCGAAATCGTATTACGAAATCCGCTTTTGGTCGGGCCGCGAGCCGCCGTGAGAAAACAGTTTTCCGTGCTGTGTCCGCCATCGACATCTGGATGCGAGAGTCCGCTGATCACCGTGAAGTCGTCACGGAAATCGGCGAGGTCCTGCAGGTAGGGTGAGAGTTCGTAGTCACGCCCAGGTGCTTTTGGAAAGAATTGTTTCGGCAGGACGCCCAGGTTGTTCGAGATCAACAGCATCCGCCGCGGAGCGGGTGACTCGGTGTCCCTGGCGAATGCGGGGCGCACACTCTCCAGTAAAGGCAATGCGAGCGCGACTCCGGCTCCGCGAAGAAAGCGACGACGGGAGAGGTTTGATTGATGATTGTCGATTGGTGATTTTTGATTGTTGAAGTGGGAATTGTTGAAGTGGGAAGTGCTCATTTCGTTGATTTCTCCTCGGCTGTCTTGACGCTTTTTACGAAGATGGCGATCAGTTCGTCACATTCCTTGATGATGTCCGGCAGTCGTCCGGGAGGACATAGCTCTTTACGTTCGATGATTCGGAGCCAGATCAATGTTTCTCTCAGTTCCTTCAGGCAGATTTTCATCTTGTGGATGAAGTCGCGTCGCGATTCAGCGCTTTGAGCTTCTCCATAATTCGGCGCCGGCGACGTACCGGACCGTACAAGTTGTCCCGCAATATGATTTCCTGCCTTCGTGTTCGGCAAAGCCTCGGTCACGTTCAGCACGCGAACCGCAAAGTCGATCAGTCGATTTTCAATATCGCCTGCCTTCATCATTCACCAATCCCACTTTCCTTCAACAATCAAAAATCACAAATCGACAATCATCAATCCTTCTTTTCCCCGAGAAAGATTCGGCTCTGCACGAGTGAGTGAATGAGATCACGCACTCGATAACCGTCCAATTCGGACGCATCGAGTAGTGACTGAATCTCCAAGCGATCCGAGAAACGGACTGGTGTTCCGGTCGCATAAATCGTGAACTGGTGCAAAAGATTGCGAGCTAGCTGGCGAGTATTGCTCGCCAGCAAGGATTTGAGTTTGTGAATGTCTCGGAAGCGGCTACCGTCCAGCAGTTGGCCGCTGGCGTCGACGGGCTCGGCAAGCGTGTAGGCGAAGTCGTGGCCGGCACGGTCGATGCCGGTGACCGATTCTCCCTGTTCAATGCCTCGATAACGTGTTCGCCAGCCGCCCAGGACATCGAAGTTTTCCAGAGCCAAGCCGACGGGATCAAACCTCGCGTGGCAAGCGGCACAAGATGCCGATTTGGTGTGCAGAGCCAACAGCTCGCGAATCGTCTTCGCGCCGCGAATGTCCGGTTCCACCGCAGGGACACTCTTGGGAGGCGGCGGTGGCGGTTGCCCGATCAGACGTTCCATGATCCACGCGCCACGAATGACGGGCGACGTCGATGTGCCATTGGCGGTCACCTTCAAGATCGCCGCTTGGGTCAGCAGCCCGCCGTACGGGCTGTCATCGGGCAACACGACTTTTTGCATTTTGGACCCGTTGAGCGGTTCTAACCCATACTGCCGAGCGAGTCGATCGTTCGCGTAAACAAAGTCGGCATCGACTAACACACTCGCCGGGAGATTGTCGCGAATCATCGCCGTGAAAAAGGTGCGCGTTTCTCGCTCCATCGACTCGATCAGGTAGTCATCAAAGCGGTACTCGGGATGCAGGCGAATATCCGGTTCGTCGCGTCGAATGTTGCGCAGGTCGAGCCAGTAGTCGGTGAAGTTCTCGACGAACCGATCGAAGTCAGGACTACTGATAAGCCGATCGGTCTCACGGCGAAGTGTGTTGGCATTGCGGAACTTTCCCGCGGCGGCCAGTTCCATCAGCGCCGCGTCGGGACACGTGTTCGTCAAAAAATGTGACAGCCGCGAGGCAATGGCATACTGATCGAGATTGCCAGTCGCTGGATCAGACGGTTCGCGCAGATAGAGGAAGTGGCTGGAACAGAGAAACGCCTTGTAACCGGCGAGCATCGCTTCGGGAAACGGGCTTCCCTGCTCGAGCCGTCGCTGAATGAGCTGCTCGAACCGAACAAGTGCTTCCGCCGGAACAGGTTCGCGCGCCGCGAGATCCACGAATCGTCGCAACAGGCTCCGCGCGTCTTCGGTCGGATTCTCGGAAGAGACCTCGATCCCGAAATCGTCGAACAACACTTGGTGGGAAGGAGGCGGCCACGACTCGGGCGGAAGTGGACCTTCGACTTCCAGCCACTGAAAGGCAACACCTGGCTGGCCGCCTTCAGGAAATGGTGGATAGCGATAGGTCGGTGGGCCGCCGTTGACGTTCCGTGCCAACGGCACGGGCAGACCAAGCAGGCTGTACTCGAACGTCTCTGTCGGCAGCAAGCGAACGGTCGTTTCATAAACGGCGGGCTTGGGCTGAATGTCCATGATTCCGCCGGTGGCCCGTACGTCGCCGGAGACATCTGGGCCAGACGGCTTGCGGGCGCGGAACGTCATCGGCACCGACTCAGTTGCCGGCTGGAGTTGATATCCTTGCGTTTGCAGGACTGCTCGCGCGGAAAAGCGGACGCGATATTCGCCCGGAAGCTTCGCTTTGAATCCGCGCGGATATCCGAAATAGGGCCAATGAGCAGACCGGAACAGCGCCAGTTCCAGTGTGGTATCGTCCTTGACGGCTTCCAGCTCCTTCACGCCGACTGCCTTGTTGTCTTTGGCGTAGAACATGGCTTGTCGTCCACCATAGGTGTTCTTAGGTGTAAACAGCTTGGTTCCAACAGCGCGATACTTTGTGACCTGAGGTGGCTTCGATCCATCGGCCATTGCTTGTTGCAAGGCGGATTCCGCGGCGTCGAGATATGCGGCCAACTGCACTCGTGACATGTCGAGCACGGTTCCCGTTTTGTTGAATCCGTGCTCATCGCGATCTTCAGGCAACATGTCGCGAATATCGAGCAGCGGAAGTTTCAATATATCTCGCAGATTCTGTTCGTACTCTTCCCGCGTCAGGCGTCGCAACGGCCCGCGACCGTTTGCGACGACATCGGCGCGATCGGCTTTTTCGATCGCATCGTTCAGTATTTTGAGCAACATCCGACGATCGGGATCGGACAACTCTTGCGGATCGGGCGGCATTTCGCCAGCATGAATACGATCGTGAATCAAAATCCAACGATCACGCAGCTTCCGATCGTCCAGCGTAAAAGCCAGCGAAGCAAGATCGAGTCCGCCCTCCGCCGCGTCACCGCCATGACAGTCGAAACAGGTCTGTTGGATCAGTTCATCCAGTGGTTTGGGAATGTCACCTGCTGTTGAACTCGGCCCGCAAAGCAACAGCAGCACGCACACCGCGCATGCAGAACCCAGCTGGTGAACAAAGTCCTGTTTGGGGCCTGTATTATTGGTCATCAGACAGATTATAAGTTGAACGGTTTTGAATAGCGATTGACGATAGGTGATTTTTGATTCACGAAGTGTAGGAAGGAAAGAAGGCAAGAAACGACGATCGCTCGCCTTCTGAAATCACAACTCAACATTCATCAATCGCTATTCACTTCTATCTTTCACGGTCCATCCGTTGAACGTAATACTGACAACATCCCCTTGGCAGCGTGAGCCATCATCAGGACGTCCACACCTGACACGATCAACGAGTAACCTCGATCGAGATACGGCTTTACTGACTCCGCATTGACACCAAAGATGCCCAGTGGCATCTCGGCGGCGTTGCAAACTTTGGTCACGTGATCGATCGCATCGACGACGGCTGGGTCGGCAATCTGGCCCATCTTTCCCATACTGGCGGACAGGTCGTACGGGCCAATGAAGATGGCGTCGACCCCTTCGACTTTAACGATTGCCTCAATGTTCTCGACAGCATCAATGTGCTCGGCCTGTACAATGACCGCCACGTTCTCGTTGGCTGAACCAACGTAGTCAGTGAGCCCCAGTCCGTACGTCGTTGCACGGGACAGGCCAACGCCGCGGCTTCCCTGAGGTGAGTACCGACAATAACGCACGACGGATTCGACCTGCTGCACCGTATTGGTCTGCGGCGCGATGATGCCGGCCACGCCAATATCCAACGTCTTCTTGATGGGGATCTCTTCCGACGCAGGTACGCGGACAATGCACGGAATCCGATGATCCACGGCACGTAACACTGGCAACAGGTCCGTCGTTTCGTGAGGTCCGTGCTCGGCGTCGATAAACAACCAGTCAAATCCGCATTCGGTCAATACTTCCGCCGTGGCGGGGTCAGTCGAACTCACGATCGTACCAATCAAAGTTTGCCGGTCACGAAGTCTCGTGCGAAATCCATCTTTCATTTCAGTTTTCCGTACCAACATCGAACCAGAGTAGAAGGTTTATTCATGTAAATAACTCCCTAATCGGCTGGCCCATGTCTGTGATGGGAACGGGGCGGTCGCCGTCGTACAGGTTCTTGTGGTAGTCGACGCCAACCGCTGCACAGATCGTTGCGAAGAAGTCGGGCACACCAACAGGATTCGAGACGATCTTTTTTGCGATCTCATTGGTGCTCCCCCAAGCTCCGCGATGCGACAGGCCGCCACCGGCGAGTACACAACTGAAGGCCGTGCCTTGATGGCCTCGTCCGCCACCGCTGTCGAATTCCGGTGGTCGGCCGAATTCGGTGGTGATGACGATCAGCGTTTTGTCGAGCATGCGATTTGCTTCCAGGTCCGCAATCAGCGCGGCGACGGCTGTGTCCAGTTCCTGAATCAATTTGTGCTGATTCAGAATGCCCTCGTTGTGCACGTCCCAGCCGATGCCATTCAGAAAGTTCAAGTTGTGCGAGACTTCGATGAACCGCACGCCACGCTCGATCAAGCGTCGGCTGAGCAGGCAGCGCTGGCCGAATTCGCCGCCATAACGGTTGCGAAGATCGGCCGGTTCGCGGTCCAGTTCAAAGACACGCATGAATTCCGGACCACTAAGCTTCAGGCTTTGTTCGATCGCCGCATCGTAGTCGAGCAATCGCTGATCGATCGTTGAGGCGGCATTGCGTTTCAAAACGCCAAGCAGTTTTTCCCGGCGCGCTTGCTGCTGCGGGGTGATGCCGTCAGGGCGCGTCAGTCCGGCTGGTCCCTGGCTGGTGTCGGTCAAATACAGGTAGCTGTCGCGCGTGCCGAGAAATCCCGGGCCGCGGGTAACGTTCGGATATCCAATCAGCACATACGGCGGAGCGTCTTCGTCCGCCGCACCTCGTTCGTGTGCGATGATCGATCCCAGCGACGGATACGTGACGGTTCCGCTGATCGGCCGTCCCGTGTGCATACGGTTGGTCGCAGCGGCGTGTTCGTCGATCACCTCGTGATGCACACTCCGGACTGCCGTGACGCGGTCCATGAGAGACGCAAGCTGTGGCAGGTGCTCGCACACCTGCACTCCGGGAACAGCCGTATCGATGGAGTCATAGTAGGAGCCTGCCAGCTTCTTCTTCGGGTCGCCTTTTCTTTTCGGATCGAACGAATCGATCTGCCCCATACCTCCGCCCAGCCAGATCGAGATGACATGTTCGGCCTTGCCCCGGATAAGTTCGCTGTTGAGCTTGTCGTCAGCGCTCGCAAGTTGTGGTGAAGCAAGGCCGCAGCCAGCCACCGCGGCTGCGGCGAGAAAGTCTCGACGTGTGGGTCGTTTGGGAATCATGAGATGGCTCGTTTGATTTCGTTTTGAATAGCGATTGATGATTGGTGATTTTTGATTTGTGAAGGGAAGAAGGAAGTGAAGGAAGGAAGAAGCGACGAGAGTTTTCCTTCCAAACTCACGATTCAACATTCATCAATCGCTATTCACTCTTTCTTCTTCAAATTGTCTTCCGCAGTCATGATACTCTTTACGAAGATCGCGATCAGTTCATCGCATTCTTTGACGATGTCAGTCATCTTCGCAGATTCGCACAGCGGCTTGCGTTCGATTACCTTCAACCAGACCAACGTCTCACGCAATTCCTTGAGCGCGATCTTCATTTTGTGAATAAAATCTTTGCGTGACTCAGCACTCTGTGCTTCTCCGTAATTTGCCGCTGGCGATGTTCCCGCTCGAACCAATTGTCCGGCGATGTGATTTCCAGCCTTCGTCGCAGGCAGAGCTTCGACGACGTTGATTACACGAACGGCAAAATCCACCAGTCGATCTTCAATATCAAGTCGTTTACTCACAATTCTTCTCTCTCTTCACTTCTGAAATCACAAATCAACAATCATCAATCGCTACTCAATCATCCCCACTACGGTATCCATACAAATTCGCGGTGATTGATCAGGCTCCACAATACGTCTTCCAATGCACTGCGCCAGGCAGGCGAAAGACGCGGGTCAGGTGGCGGACCGGCAAGAACGCGACGTTCGATTTCCAATTGAATCTCATTGGCCTTCGGCCGCGCGTGGTTGAACCACGTGACCTGTGGCAGCGGCGGAAGTTGTTCAATGTCAGCAATCTTGTCGGCCGGAACGAGGCGGGCGTCAAACCCTTCGGACAAAGCACTGGCGAACGCCTCTCGTTCGTCCGGTTTTGGGAATCGGCTGAGGGTTCGCAGAAACAACGTATCGACGAGCGACTCTGGTGATTCGGCCACGATCGCAAGCTCCGCCAGAGCACTTTGATGCGACGCCCGCGTCAGCGATGTGGACAAAGTGCTATTGGCCAGCACGCCTGGTTGCAGGACGTTTGGATCAGTCTCGCGTTCTGTAATGGGCATCTGCCGCGCGCCGGTCCAGCCGAACGCTTCCAACACGTCGACGACCGCGCGGGCTTTCGGAAGCGACAAACTCGGTCGGTCGCGCTCGTTCTTCAGGTCGCCAAACATCCATGCTCGCGTTGGTTTCCCCAAGGTCTGCCGCTGTCCCAGTTCCCGTCGTCCGTCATGCACAAAAGTCAGTTCCTCAACATCGAACGGTCGCCCCGTAGCGTGGTGTAGCGAATCGACGATCTGCTCGGCGGTCTGGCGGCGACGTTCAGGAGCGTTGAAGAACCGCATCTCGGCCGAAGCGGCGAGATTCCTCCCGACTGCCTCGCGCTGGTAAGCTTTCGACGTGACGATCAAACGCACGACATGGCGGAAATCATAATCGTTGGAAATTAGTTCCTGAGCAAGCCAGTTCAGCAGTTCTGGATGACTAGCTGTATTGCCTTCCCAGTCGTGAACGGGCTCCACCAACCCAGCGCCGATCAGCTGTTTCCAGATACGATTCACGACAACTCGCGAAAAACGGACGTTCTGCGGCGCGGTGATCAGCGCAGCAAGTCGCTCGCGCGTATCAGTCGGTTTTTTCATCAGTCGGTCAATGTGCTCGTCGTCAGTCACGCCGGTGACGGAAGCAAACGGCCACTGAGCCGGCACAGATTGATTGGCTTTAAGCGTCACCTGGATCAGCGACTCGCGCACTTTCTGATTCTCGAAGAACGCGGCCGGCACCCGACTGGTCTTGGGTACAGTGACCGACTTGCGACTGAGCATGGCGGCCAGTGAGTAAAGGTCTTTCTGTGTCGTGCTGTGGTACGGCGAGTCGTGACAACGGGCGCATTGCAGTTCGATGCCGAGAAACGCTGAGGCGACGATGTGCGCTTTGGCCGCCGTGGGCGCGTCGTTTTCGCTTGCCATCGCGAACCCCGCGCTGCCGCCTTCCGCCGCACCGCCGCGCATCAACAGCAACTCAGTCACCATCCGGTCAAGCGATTTGTTGTCACGCAATGAATCGTGTAGGAACCAGCGGAACGGTCCGGTGCTGCCCATCGACTGGTTGAGCAGTGTCGGGTTCTCGGCGAGCAGATCGAGCCAGAAGCTCATCCACCTGTCGGCGAAACGTTCATCGCCCAGAAGTTGATCGATCAGTCGGCTGCGTTTTTCTGGATTCACGTCGGCCAGAAATTCCTGCGCTTCATCGACTGTTGGCGGAACACCCACGGTGTCAAGAAAAACACGTCTCAGGAACGATGCATCACCAACCATCGACGACAGAGCCACATCGGATTTGGCAAGCGGCGGCGCGGGCCACGGTGCGCCGTCCTTAACCCATTGCTCCAACAGTTCGATTTGCTGTTCGGGCAGGCCATCATCAGTGGGTGGCATATCCCCGGCTCGAATTCGTACAATCAGTTCACTCGCATCCAAGTCGCCAGGAACGACTGCTGGGATTTCCGAATCACCCACTTTGAGCGTTGCTGCACGCGAGTCCAGTTTCAATCCGCCTTTGTTTTTTTCTCCGTGACATCGAAAACAGTTCTCACGCAGGATTGGCAGAATCTTGCCGTGGAAGTGTGCGATCTGGCCCGCGTCGGCGTCCGATGATGCAACGATCGCACCTTCAATCTTTGAAGTAATGAAAGCGTCAATCGGATGCGAGCCCTTCCTCGGTTGCCGCACTGGGTTTCCTTTCACCCACTTACGCGCGAGCTCATGACGTCCTTGCCAGAAGTCATTTTGAGAGGCGGCAGCGCGATTGCGGCGTTGGTCGTCTAGCTCTGCCAGTGCCTCCTCGATGGCCGACAATTTCGGTTCGATGGCCACATCGGTTAAAGGAATTCGAGTCGAACTCGGTGCAAGCAGTTCGTACGACTTGCCATCCGCCGAGAGCATCGCCACACAGACTTCGCCAGTTTCGGTGCGATGCCCTTTGCCGCCGACAACGATTTCCAGCACGACGCGTGATTTGCCGGTGACGCCAGGTTCAATCGTTGCCTCACCGAATACTTCTTGTTGGTGATAACCGTGGACTCGCATACCGGGCAGCGGCGGTTCAGTGACAGGCGTGACTGGTTCCTCGCCGTCGGGCGGACGCCCGGTGATCGCTTTGGTTCGCGCAACCACCTTACCGTTGATCCACAAGCGGCCCAGCGCGCGGCCGCGCATCATGAAGCGATGGGTGCCAATGGGCAGCTGCACATCGCCGGCCATTCGCAGCAGCACTGGTGCGTTCCACGCAGTTCGGATCCCCCACGCGTCGTACTCGAGCGGAATTCGTGGAATCAAGAACGTATCGCCGATCCACCGAGCCGATTCGCTGGGCCACTGCTCACCTTCGTTGGGCCAGCGATTGTGTGCGGGCAGTCCAGCGGACAACTGCACCAGCACGCGGCCCTCCGGAACATCGGCCAGCTCGGGCATGAGTTCCGGCTGAGGCTTTACAACACGCGGCTTGCCGACGCGATGGAAACGTGACGCCACAACTTTGTCGTCGAGCAGCATGCGGTGAATCGCAATCGCGTCGAGCTTCCCCGCAAAACCGTTGCCGATGCGAATCTCATCGTTATCAACGACCGGCGGCTCTTTTGTCTCGCCGCCGTAACTCCAAGTTCCTTGCGTCGGCTCGCCATTGACCCAGCCCCGGATCGATTTGGGATCGCCGAAGCGATACGCGATGGCAATATGATGCCACCCGGTGCCGACGGGAAAGCCAAGCCGCGAATCCCAGCGATGCCAGTGTGCTTCGGTGCTCGACAACTTCGTTGCGAACAGGAAACTGAGTTTTGCTTCATTCTTTGCACCGACCACCCGCAACGACCAGTTTTGATTGTCGCGAGCGAACTTCGGCGATCCAGTTCGGCCTTTGCCAACGACGTAGCTGACCTGTCCATCGCGTAGATTGGACGGATTGACCCACGCCTCGATCGTGATGGCATCGCCGCTGGTAAAATCGAAGTTGCTGTTCGACCCTGTATCGAGAACTGACAGATAGGCGCCGGCGTCAACTCGCACGGCCGTGTTATTCGCAGCCATGTCGGGAAACTCTGGAGGGCGCGGCCCAGCTTGATCACGCTGCACGTTACCTTTGGCTCCAAGCGGAGTCTCTTCCTCAGTACCAAACTCCCATCGTGCGACCGGCGATGTGTTATCGGCAGCGGTTGCGACAAGTGCGTGCAGCAAAACGCCAAGGCATAGCGTGGCGATCGACTGGGCGTATTTTAGGTGTGTCATCACTCGACATCCCTGTTTCAGTATTTTGGAAATATGTCTGCGGTTGGGAAACGGTCTTCGTGGGTGTCACTCGAGTCTTTGAGGTACTCTTCGCGCGGGATGTGCAGGTCCGGCCAGGACGCTGGGCGGAGACGAACGACTCTTCCCGGACGAATACCCTCAGTGATGAGATCCGTTTCAAAGTGGATCTGGATTCCGCTGCTTCCGAGGGGAATCTCGCCTTCCATTTTCGTGGCAGCCAAAACGGGACCCTTTGAGGCCATTTGGGCAGTACCGGCTGTCCCACCCGCCCAATGCTTTAACGTGTTCTCCGACTGAGCCAAAAGAGCTCCGCTCCCTTTCTTAAAGTCGACGTAGAGAGAGTCGTCCATGCCGCCGAACAGAGTCACCCTCACTTTTGCTTTGCCGAACTTCCCATACTCAACCGCATCGACCCAGCCAGGCATCCAGCGACTGCGTATGAAAGCCTTGTGCGTTTCGGTCTGATTGCGGGTGGCACGCCCCATCGCTGCGTCATCCAGCCAGATATCCGAAATATGGAAACGAGTAAAGACGCCGCCTGGTGTGGGCTTCCAGGTTATCCCGAGCAGGACAGCTTGATCATTGAGAACTTTCCTTCCACTGGCAGGCCAGGTGCCTTCGGCAATCAAGTCCTCGACGCCAAGATACTCGCGACCGCGCCAGATTCGAGTGGCAGCATCGAAGGTCATCGCGGCCTCATGAACGTTGCCGTCACTACCAGCTTTCCGTTCACGACTCGTGATGATCATTCCCTGATTATTACTGACCTCAACTTCTTTCAGTTTCCAGACCTTGCCCTCGCGCTGGCAGTAACTGGGATCGTCTTCGAGCAGCAGGACGTGATTCTCGGCAGGTGCCGATCCGGTACCGGCGTAACCCGCTTTCTTTGTTCGATTGTCGATTGGCAGTACCGGTACGGCAGAAATCTTTGGGTCCGGCGGAAGAAAGGCCCGGACATGCAGCATCGTGCCCAGCGGGATATCTCGGAGATCCGCCGGTGCGCCGTGATAGCGGACAATACCGTAGGGGAGCATGGCAAAAGGGGATGGGCTGATGAACCGAAATTTTCCTTCCGTCTCTATGCGGATGCTGCCGCGGCGATTGGCATGATCCACGAACACCAGTTCACCTCGGTAGGAGTGCGCCTTTCCCAAAGGAGCAAACTTTCCATGCTCGGGGCGGAACGACTCGTCGGCAGCATTGGTAGTGCTCGCAAGCAACGAAACACCAAGGCACAACGCCGCGGCCCAGCGGGCAGATTTGAGTTGTGTCACAATCCAATCTCTCTAGGTCAGTATTTCGGGAAGATGGCCGGGGTCGGGAAACGAGCTTCGGGGTTGTTGCCGTCGCCGATGAATTCTTCGCGGGGAAGTCTGACATGGGGCCAGTTGCCGTTGTCGGGGCGGACGCGGACGACCCGGCCGGGGCGGATGCCTTCGGTGATGAGGTCGGTCTCAAATCGGATCTGGATACCACTGCTACCCAGGGGCACCTTTCCGTCTGTCTTTGTCACCTCGAGAATCCCCCCGCGCGAGGCCATGTGTTCGGGACCATAGTTGCCGCCAGCGTGCTTCAAGGTGTTTTCGACTCCATTCATCATGGCGGAGACATCCTTTTTGAAATCGGCATAGAGCGATTCGTCCATTCCGCCGAACAGAGTCGCGGTTACGGTGGCGTGGCCGAACTTGCCGTACTCGACGGCGTCGATCCAGGCGGGCATCCAGCGGCTGCGGATGAAAGCTTTGTGCGTTTCAGTCTGGTTTTGGGCGGCGCGCTGTACGGCGGTGTCATCCAGCCAGATGTCCGAGATATGAAAGCGGGTAAAGATACCGTCGGGAGTGGGCTTCCAGTTGATGCCGAGATGTACAGATTGGCCATCGAGGAATTTCTTTCCGCTGGCAGGCCAGATGCCTTCGGCGATCACGTCCTCGACTCCGAGGCGCTCGCGGCCGCGCCAGATGCGGATGGCGGCGTCGAAGGTCAGCGTTTCATCCTCAGTTTCTGTGTCTCCACCTTCCTTTGGTGCGCGTCTCGCGACGATCATGCCCGCGTTGTTCTTGAGTTCCACTTCCTTCAGCTTCCATACCAATCCTTCGCGCAGACAGTGGCTCGGTTCGTCTTCGAGAAGGAGCACATGGTTCTCGGCGGGAAAGATTCCTGCGCCACTGTAGCCGGAGTTTTTCTTTTTGTTGTTAACCGGCAACACCGGCACGGCGGAGATCTTTGGGTCTGGCGGGAGAAAGCCCCGAACGTGCATCACCGTGCCGAGCGGGATATCTCGGAGATCCGCCGGCGCCCCGTGATAGCGGACGATGCCGTACGGGAGCATGGCGAAGGGGTGCGGAGCGTTTCGGAAATACATACCCGCCCCCTGCACGCGAATGCTGCCGCGGCGGTTGGCATGATCCACGAACACCAGTTCGCCCCGATAGGAGTGCGCCTTGTCGAGAGGTGGAAACTTCCCTGGCTCGGGACGGAAGGGCTCGTCCGCGATTGCGTTAGATGCGAAAACAAAGAGGCTCGGCAGCACGACCCCTAGCAGAAATTTGGTAACCCGAAGCGTAAGCGAGGGACGAAGCTCACTTAGGCCAACGGATTCATATCCCTCGCTTACGCTTCGGGTTTCCAATGCCAGTCGCAAGCTATGACCACTCATACTTCCATCACCTTATTGCTGTCGCCAAACTTATCGGTCTCTACACCCATGCGCTGCGCCATCAGGAGCAGCAGGTTGCTCATGTGGGCGTCCGAGTTCGCGGGACGGCTGCAGAGTCCGTAGTGCTCACCGGGCTTGTCGAGTCGGTAGCCGCCAAAGTGCCCCTGATTGAAGTCGAGATGGCGACCATGCTTCAGACCAAGGTCCGACCCGCCGGCGAACACCAGCGGAAGATTGGCGTTGCCATGACTGTGGCCATACGACATGCCACTACCAAACAGCGCCATCGTTGATCCCAGCAGCGGCTTTCCATTGACGTCCTTTGTCTCTTCGAGTCGTGAGAGGAAGTAGCCGAATTGCTCGATAGCGAACGTATCGTAATTAGTGAGCTTTTCCATGTAGCCCTCATCACCGCCGTGATGACTCAGTTGGTGGCGCGACTCGGTGATGCCGATTTCCGGAATGGCAAAGGCGTCTCCCTCACCACCCAGGCTGAACGTGGCCACTCGCGTGACGTCCGTCTGGAACGCGAGCACCATGAGGTCATAAACCGTGCGGAAATAGTCGCCCGCTTGAGTCTTTGCGATGTCCCGATTGGTGCGTTTGCGATCGGTATCGGAAATTTCAGGCAGCGGTGTATCGAGCCACCTATCGGCCCGTCGTGTGCGAATCTCTGCTTCGCGAACCGAGGTGAGGTATTGGTCGAGGCGTCCTTTGTCGGCCGCTCCGATCCTCTGCTCAAGCCGGCGCACTTCCGCGAGGTTATCATCAAGGACGCTGGCTTTGCGACGTAGAGCCCTCCGCTGGGCGGCGATACCGCCTTTAGGTTCCTCGAACAGAGACGCAAAGATCTGACTGCAACGACGCATCGCGGGAAGCTGGACGCCGTCCGCCGTCCAGGCCAGTGAACCCTGTGTCAGGGCAATCTCCATCGAAGGATAACGCGTGTGCTGCGCCGTCACTTCGGCCATCTTCTGATCCACAGAGATGGTATTGCGTTCCGAAGCGCCGATCTTTCCGCCGGTCAGCCAGATGTTGATGCAGTTGTGGTGGTGCCCGAGGCTTCCCGGATGATGCAAGCCGCTCACAGGAGTGACTACCTCGCGATACTTCTCAAGAGGCTTGAGTGAACGCGAAAATTCATAGTCTTTCCCCGGCGTGGTGATCTGATAGTTCAGAGAATGCACGCCGTTGGCGAGGTAGACAAAGGCACTCCGCCGAGGAGTTTGCGTTTGCTGCTCTGCGGCATTGAGGGGAATCATGCACTCCAGAAATGGAAGCGAGATGCAGGTGCCCATCGCACGAAGGGCATGACGGCGATCGATCAACCACGATTGGGTCCGAATATTGCTCATTCTGACTTTCCTTCGTTTATGTTTTCTGGAGTGGCGAAAGCAACTTGCTGTCGCTCACCGTTTTCGGATCAGGTCGGAAAGGGCCACGGCACGCACGATGTCCTCCACCCTGTATTGGTTCTTCTTCGCTTCTTCTTGAATCGACTTCAGATCGTCCCGGTCATCCACAGTGAGCACACGCCGGAGAGCGTAGGTGCAGAGGTGTTCGATGAAGGCTCGCGCGACCTTGTCACGATCCTCGAGCAGCAGCTGTTTGAATTGGATGGAACTGGCAAACGGACGGCCGTCGGGCATGACGCCGGAGGCATCGACCATCGGATCTTCACCCACACCTGTTGGAACGCGCTCGCGGGTGCGCCACTGACCGACGGCATCGTACTGGTCGAATGCCAGCCCGAATGGATCAATGTTGCGATGACAGGCCGCACAACTCGCGTTCTTCGCGTGTGCTTCAATCCTCTGCCGGATGGTTATCTTGTTTCCCTTGGGCGGAATGGGCTCGATCGGATCTACATTGGCCGGAGGTGAGGGCGGAGTCCTGTTGAAGATCGCTTCACTGACCCACACGCCGCGATGCACCGGACGGTGACGTGTTCCGTCCGAGGACAATCCGAGCACCGCGCCCATCGTGAGCAAACCGCCACGATGATCTTCAGGCTTGAGCGCCACGCGTTGGAAGCCGCCCGTCGCTGCTTCTGGTTTGGACAGGGGCTCCGGCAGTCCGTAGAAATCGCAAAGCCGGGCGTTGGCCATGGTCCAGTCGGAATCGAGGAAGCCGTCGATCGGCAGGTTCTTTGCGAGCATCTCACGGAAGTACTCAACCGGCTCGGCCCGCATGCTTGTTTCCAGCCAGTCGTCGTAGCCGGGGTAGACTTTCTTGTCTGGCGGAAACATGCCGACGCGATGTAGTTGCAGCCACTGCCGCGAGAAGTCGTCGATGAAGCGGTTGATTCGGCTGTCAGCCAACATGCGGTCAACATGGGCGGCGAGTGTTTCTGGCTGGCGTAAGCTTCCAGCTTGCGGTGCATTCTCGGATAGCAAGCTGGAAGCGTGCTCCACCTTGGCCGCGGCAAAGAGACCGTCGTCGGGCATCGAACTCCAGAGGAAATACGAGAGCCGCGAGGCGAGTTCCGCATCGGTTAATCGTTCGCGGGCTTCGGGTTCGCCTTCGACGAGATAGATGAAGTTCCGGGACGTCAACACACTCTGCAGCGCCAATCGATAAGCATCCGCCGCCTTTGTGCCCGCCTCACATTCGACTTGGTAAGTTTCCAAATAGTCCTTCAGCTCTTCCTTCTTCACCGGTCGCCGCCAGGCGCGCTGGGCGAACCGTCGCAGATGCTCGGCGACCAGTTCGGGCGTTGCATCTTCGGGAGGCAGCACGCCATCACGCCGGGACTTTTCCGCGCCCGTGACGAGCGGCCCTTCCCACTCGACCCAATCGAGAAGTACCGTCGAAAAGATGCCGTTGCCTTTGTCGTCGAACATCTGCGGAGCGTTGGGGTTCAGCAGAAGCGTCTCGCTGCTGTGCGTGAAAACGTAACCGCGTCCGAACGCATTCCGGAAGGCGGCGCCGCCTCTTCTGTCGATCACATCGGTGGCCACCACGGCGAAATGCAGCCCGGTTGGCATCTCGAGAAACACCTCAAACTCATAAACCTGTGGATTGTCTTCCGGTGCTGTGATGTCGAATTCGACAAGTCCTTCAACATTCTCTTCACTGGTCTTCATGCCAATACTCAAGTGAGCTGGCTGACCGTCGGGCGGGCGGATCCCGCTGGCTCGAAGGCGAAGTTTATAGAGTCCACTGTGTTCCGGCCCCGTCTTTCCAAACCAGTTGGAGGCCAAAGCGGGCTGAACTCGGCCCGGGAAAAGAAGGTAACGCAACGGTCGCTTGATGCCGAACCGGTCCAGCGCCTCCTGCTGCTTTTCGCCACCACGATAAGCCAATTCCGCCGCCGTCTTGCGGACTTTGCGCGCCTCGCTGGACGTCGCGGGAAACGCGCGATCGAGCACGATCTCCGCCGCGCGATAATAGCGATCCACGTGGGATGGTGAAAGCGATAGCTGCGACCCGATACGTTCATAGCCATGCCACAACGTGTCTTCATTCAGCTCTCCCGGTTTGGCCGGATCGTAGCGCACGCCAAGGAGATCATAGACTGTATTCTGAAACTCCTTCCGACTTAAGCGATAGTGCGACACCGCCGGACGCGCCGCCATCCTCGCCGCCCGACCTTCCTTCAGCAGCGAGTCGAGTTTGGTGACGAACGCCGCGATCTCGTCCTGAGTCGGCTGCGGTTCATCCTCCGGTGGCATCTCGCCGCTGTTGACCTTATCGAGCGCCTCTGCCCAGTGATGCGAGTCCAGCCCCGCCTTGAAATCGCGCGACAGCCGGTCGATCCGAATGTCGCCTTCCTCCTTCTGAGGGCCATGACAGTGGATGCAGTGCTTCTTCAGAAAATCTTCAAACGGTTCCGTAGCAGAAACGGACTGCGTTTCAACATGAACCATCAACAGCACGACAAACGCAAAGAAACTAGCTGGCAATTCGCGGAATCGGATACGTCCGTCCCTGACGCGTTGGCGAACTGCACCGCCTAAAGATTGCAATGAGCTGTTGAACATCGATCCTTACATCTGTCTTCAAAAGAACGGAAACCGGAAAGCGAGATGCTAACAACGGGCCATCAATCAGGCCTCACACCATTGCACTGAAGTAATCACACATTGCTTCATGACCGCATTTGGGGAACTGAGCCATAACCCGTTGCAATCCATTGTAATCAATCATTTATAAGGTTTCACTCACCGGGTGCTTTGATTAATCGACCCCACCGCTCCTGTGCCCGTGGCCAATTGGATTTTCATCACTTAACACGTTAACCTGTCCCGCTGAGCGGCGATCGCAAGTGAGTTCCACCTCTCATGACGGGGAAACCAGAAGGACGCGTCCTGCAACTTCTGATTCTGTAACTTCTGATTCTGGTACCTCGTTCTGATTTGGGACAAAGGGAAATCATCCAGTGGACATGAAACAAGCCCATTTGATTACGGACATCCATGCGGCAGCAATGCAATTTTCTGCCACACAAAAACTATCGCGGTTGGGGTTAAACCTATTTTTTTCGTTGCTCTTTGCACCCAACTTCACGGTGGGCCAAAACTCCCTTGAGATCACGCCCACCGGAAATGAACCCGAAGGCTTTGTTCACGTGTTCAGCCAAAAAGTAGATGTGTTCGGAGTAAGCATTTTCGCGACGCACGATACACCGGACAAAAAACTGCTTCATGCTGCCAACGTACTGGCACAATATCTTGACAATGATGCTGACGGAATTCCCGACAACAAACTTGTCCTGAAAGCAATGAAGGAACACCATGGTGCGGTGGTGATGTTCGCTACAGAACGAGCTGCGAGGCGAGTTGACATTCACCAACACATCCCTGAGAGGGTTTGGGATCGAATGGTGTTGGTAGGACTCTTTGGTCAAGAAACGCACCCTGGCGGGGCTGCTGATGGTGTCTTTGACGCGACGTACGAGGAAGTGTTGCACCTGATCACGTCCGCAGGTTATGCCCACGCTTATCCGCGTGTCTTTGGGGAGAGACGTGGAACGCAAATTGCCAACGCGATGGACAAAGCCAGGGGAGGACACTTCAACAAGGTACCAGCGGCGTATCCCAGAAAAGCATGGTATACGTATTACGATCGGACCTGCGACTATCGATGCCAGATTACTGAATACATTTATTGGGGGATCACATCTCTAATTGGTGCACAGGATTTTCCAAATCGTCTTGAAGAAATCTCTGAAGAGTGGAGATGGAATACTCCGGCGAAAGTGAAGAGTGGCGACCCGGATTTGTATGCGCTGCTATCGGATCCCAAATACTCATTTCCTACCAAGCTGCCAGATGGCAAGTACAAGCCTCAGGTTCCACCCGTTTCAAGTTCAACCAACGATCAATTGCGTTGACCATGTTTTCATTGATGGTGATGCCATCCGTATTGCTGCTTGTAACCTCTGAAAACTGTTCGTCGGACCCAATTTACCCTCCCCAGTAAACATCACCAACTTGGGTGAATCTCAATGCTTTGCATAAGAACCACGTTCTGTTTCTTTTTCGCTCTCGCAGTCACCACAGACTCATACGGACAGTTCACCGACGCCACGGGTGAACTTGGTTTCAGTGGCGGCGGCAAGGCAGCTTTCGGTGACTACAACAACGACGGTTATGTTGACCTGTATTCAGGAACGCTATGGAGAAACGAGAACGGGCAAAAATTTGTTGAGGTCACAGACTCTGGCATCAAAGGTGGTGAAGGAATCTGGGGTGATTACGATAACGATGGCAACCTTGACCTATTTACGTTCACGGGCTCAGGGGCACTTTACCAAAACAGGGGTGGCGGAAAATTTGATGTGATCGCGTTCCCTGAATTGCCAACAAAAAATTCACGGGGTGCTGTCTGGATCGACATCAACAACGACAGCCTGCTCGATTTGTATGTCGGGGGATATGAAATCTGGCAACAGGCTGTTCACCCTGACGTGGCCTACATGAACAAGGGGCAAGGAGTTTTCGAAGAAGTCTGGCGATCACCAGAAAACTTTTCAGCCAGAGGGGTTGCTGCCGCAGACTACAACGGCGATGGGTTCGTGGACGTCTATGTATCCAACTACCGGTTGCAACCCAATTTTCTCTGGAAGAACAACCACGAGAATGGATTCGAAAACGTCGCGGAGCAGTCAAAGTCACTTGGAATTCCAGACTCGATCATTCAATACACTGGTGGGATTAAATACCCCGTCTGCGGCCACACCATCGGTTCCTGTTTCAGTGACCTGAATAATGACGGACTCATTGATCTGTTCGTGGGCAACTTCAGCCATCCACGTCCTGGGCAGGACCATCCACAGTTTTTGCGGAACAGTGGCCCTGCGAATGACTTTGTCTTCGAAGACATATCGAAATCAGCAGGCTTAGCGTGGCAGGAATCCTACGCCTCGCCCACCGTTGGTGATTTCAACAATGACGGTATCCAAGACTTTTTCTTTACCACCGTCTATGCCGTTGGAAGCGGGAACATCAGAAATTATCCGGTCCTGTATCAAGGCAAAGGCAACTGGGTTTTTGAAGATATTACCGCCGCACAAAAACTGAACGAATTACCACCCACATACCAAGCAGCTTGGGCTGACATCGATAACGATGGCGACCTCGATCTGTGCACCGCAGGAAAACTATTTCGCAACGACAATCCACTGACGGGCAAATGGCTGAAGATACGACTTCTGGGCGATGGAAAGAAAGCGAACAAGTCGGGTATTGGGTCAACCGTGCGCATCAAGGTTGGCAACGATATCATCACCCGCCACGTCGAAAGTGGAACCGGCGAGGGAAACCAAAATGACCTCACACTGCACTTCGGTTTCGGGGAACTGAAAGCTGAGTCGATCTCTGCCGAAGTGACATGGCCCGGAAACTACAAGCAAACCACTCATGGGCTAAATCTGAATACAGCACATACCATTAAGTTGAATTGAGCTGCGTCGCCGCCGCATCATGCCTGACACCATTGATTCCCAAGTATGGCTGCCCCAGTTCCCCTTAGCCAAATGGCATTTTTCAAATCGCCTTACCGCAGTCGCTGACGCTCACACCGGCGTTGATCCGAAGATTGTAGAATCGCGAATGAAAACTTGTTTTCCAGACAGCAAGGAGCAGGGGAGTGGTACATCAAACCATTGCCCGTTAATTTTGATTCCGCTCCGTCTAAATGTTAGTCTGCTGTTCCTGTTCGATTTGCATCTAAAACTCTCACACGCCAAGCTGTAATACGATGAAACGATTTTTAATGCTGATGCTGGTCATCTTTGTGGGATGCGGAGAATCAGCGGAGGAAACAAAGAAGCGAATTGACCAGGAAACAAAAAAACAAGTAGAGCAGGAAACACTTAAGCGAATCCAAGAAGAATTGAAGTCCAGTGGCACTATCACGGATGAAGATGCTGAGTATTTGAGTCAACGGTACAACCAAGAGCTGTATCTGATAAGCGACCTGACCACCATCACGGATAAACAGGCTGAAATCCTGAGCAAGGTAAAATCGATTCGTTTAAACGGCTTAACCTCACTCACTGACGAACAGGCAGAAAGTCTGAGTGACGTGAACGGCCTTTATCTGGACGGTCTAACCTCGATCAACGATCAGCAGGCAACAAGCCTAAGTAACGTAGATATTCTCCGATTAAGTGGACTAACGACAATCACTGACAAACAAGTCGCGATCCTAAGTAAGGTTAAGACCCTTGACTTAAGTGGTCTGACATCCCTCACGGATAAACAGGCTAAAGACCTGAGCAAGGTGCAGTGGCTGGAACTAAGAGGCATGGAATCAATCACAGAACCACAAGCAGAAAGCCTGAGCAAGGTTAAGGATCTTTACATCCCGACATCCTGCTTTGAACTTGTTAACCAATACAAAAAACCGTAGTTGCACCCAGCCATCCTGACGACTCAATCCCATACTTTCCCAGATGCATCCCGACCTGCCATATTCTCCAGTTACCTGCGCACCGAGTTGCCGCACAACAAACATTCAGCATGCAATGCTAGGCTGACACTGAAGTTTCACTTATTTTAATGCTGGGTTAAAACAAGCAGATGTCTTCACTTCAAACGAAGGGCACCAACTCAGGAACAATTTGACCTTTGGAAGTCGATGCATCCGAAGTAAGAATCCACTTCGAAGGAAAAGTGGACGGCTCTGGAAGATTATGCAGCACCATCCGACTGACAGCCACCGACCCCAAACGTGAGCTTGGTTCAGTGGAGGGAAACGCCTGTATTTTTGCACCAGATCACTCATTGATTACGTCGCCAGTACGCGGATCATTTCGGCGTGGGTGGGATACTTTTCGAGCCCGGCGGTTTCGGTTGAAAACCCTAGTGACGAGGTCTATATCCCATCGTTGTCAATGACATGTGGAAGATCGTCCACAAACGGTCCATAGGTTGCGGCAAGATTCTTCCCACACCACGGGCAGTGTTGAATTGCTTGCTCGATAACTTTCGCGACGGGAACATCCGTAGAACCGAGTCGATCATCGTCATCACGCGCAACAGCTCTGAATCGGAAGAAATAGAAATCGCCGAATTTGACGTAGCGTTTGATAATCATCGACATGCCTCGGTCGTCGCCGAGGCTCAGCAATCCTTCAAACCTTTGGCAGCAGTAGTCAATCATGGCAACCCGTCACCACCTGTCATCTGAAAGTATTGTTGAAGAATAGCCATTGCCTCTGCTTCGACCATATACGCTTCATCGGTGAGCGCGCCCATTTGCGTTTGCTCAATGCGAATCAGGCCCTCCCAGCGAAGGCTGGTGGAACCGGTCGTACGGAATACGGCCAGCGTACATTTGAGTGCGCATAGCGTTTGTTTGAATCTGATCGCACAAGTACTACAAATTACATTCGTGCAAGAGATCTCAAACAGCGGCTTTCCGTAACAATAGTAGCGGTTTACCCGACATCCTTACACTCTGTTTTAAAAGGCAAAGCTGAACTTCGGGAATGGAAAACCAGTTGCGTATCCGACAAGAGTGGGCGCAACAACCTATTCAGCACCTCATTGTTACCTCCTTCATGTTTTTGCATATTTGAATGTCACTGTCAGACCGACACGCACTAGTAGACAAAACAAACAGCCTCACTCGCATACACTTTGGGTTATGATGAAAGGATGATTGCAGGCAATACCAAGTTCATTGAAAATGCGTGGCCATCGCCGCGCCCTGTGCCCCAAATCTGTGTGCTAATCAACCAAAAGTGGAAAGAATGATTCGAGCAAGCTTCAGTCACCCCTCTGGGGGTCAATCAACGAGACAACCGAAGCGCAAGCACGGCAGCAAGCGACATCCAGCATCTCACTCAAGTCCTTGCTCAAGCTGCCATTTTTTAATTGCCGGCATCATAATTGTCTGTTCGTTCACGCTTTTAGCGAACACCAGCCGAGCTGCATCGCCTAAAAAACCAAACGTACTGTTCATTGCAATCGATGATCTCAATGATTGGGTCGGCTTCCTTGATGGTCATCTTGAAGCAGCCACGCCTCACATGGACGTGTTGGCAAGAGAAGGCTGCAAGTTCACCAACGCCCACTGCGATGTACCCGTCTGCTCGCCTTCGCGAGTCAGCGTGATGTCAGGAGTCACAGCAACGAAACACGGCAGTTATGAATTAGGACCGAAGTATGAGCAGTTGCCAGCTTTGAACAACGTTCCAACCGTGCAACGATACTTCAAAGACAATGGTTACTACACGTTGGCTGGTGGCAAAATATTACACCACGGTTTTAGTGGCAGATTGTCAGGTGACGTTGATCGGTCACTGGGTCGAAATAGAAGTCCCAGACCTTTGAAACCTCTAAATCGTCCTGCGAACTGGAGCCGAGCTTGGGACTGGGGTAAGTACCCCGAAAACGATTCCGAGATGGCAGACCATCAGCTTGCCAAGAATGCAGCCAAAGCACTTCATGAAGACTTCGAGAAACCCTTCTTCATGTCAGTTGGTTTCTTCCGCCCTCACGTTCCACTGTACGTGCCGCCCAAGTGGTTTGATCTATACGATGCAAACGCGTTCATGCTGCCAACAAATCCCAAGTCAGACCTTGATGACTTGCCTGAAAACTTCCTGGGAATCAACGACTATGCCGCGGCTCCCACACATGCCGAAGTCGTCAAGCACAAAAAACAGCGTAGTTTAACCCACGCTTATCTAGCATCAATCAGTTTTGTCGATCATTGTGTCGGCCTTGTCATCGATGCGTTGAAGTCGGGTCCTCACGCCAACAACACACTGATCGTCTTGTGGAGCGATCACGGTTTTCATCTCGGTGAGAAACAGCATTGGGCCAAACGCACCCTGTGGGAAGAATCCACCCGAGTACCACTGCTGTTTGCCGGCCCCGGTATCGCAGCGCAAACGTCATGTGCTGAAGCTGCTAGTTTGATCGATATCTATCCCACGCTGGTTGACTTGTGCAATCTACCCAAGAACTCGCACCTTGATGGCATTTCTCTCGTCCCCCAACTTCGAGACTCGAGTACGCCAAGGAAGCATCCAGCGATCACCTCTTCGTATGCAGGAAACCACTCGATCCGAAACCGTGATTGGCGACTGATTGTTTACGACGATGGAGCTGAGGAACTCTATGACCACCGAAATGATCCGGACGAGTTCCATAATCTGGCAGATCAGTCAGAATACAAAGTGATCCGCGATGAACTTGCTCGCTGGGTACCTCAAGAGTCAGCACCAGAATTCAAAGCCAAATCTGAGCGAGCACGCGAGGGTGGACGCAAGCAGCCCAAGCCCCTCTAAGCACACTTGTTCCAAATCACACCTGTTTTGAGCGGCCATTTCACGCACACGCTGAAGTAGACAGAAACTCAACAATGCAAATCGAGGTATTTTGGTTCAAGCAAGACCTCTGTACTGACCTGATTCAGTTTGCGCAGATTTTCACCAGTACTCGGCGAAAATCCCTCCCACCTCGGATAGAATTGGAATGGCACTGCACTCGCACAATGCATTGAATTGCCACGATGCTAATTAGGCTATTCATCAGCGGACTTGTGGAAATGGTACACATCCGAAATAATTCGAAGCTTGAGGCAGTTTACCATCCGTGGGGCTGGTAAATCATTGCAACGTCTTTGTTGCACAAATATCCAAAGGACACCAAAGATGAATCGAGTATTTAGCCTATCGGTCGTTGTAACCATGTTGTCGGCGAGCGTGATCGGGTGCAGCGGCTCCAGCGAAACGTCAAACATGATTGAGGATGCAGATCAATCGGCGATTGAAGCTTATGACGCAGCTATTGCTGAAGAAGAGAAGCTGATGAACGATGCACCACCCATTGAGGAGTAGAGCTTCCGGTTCGCTGGTTTATGCAGCGAATTCGTTCGACATCTCAGTACAAAAGAAAAACCTCAGCTCCTTATGAAGCTGAGGTTTTTTTGTGTCGATCTCGAACAGTTAGCCTACTGGTTCAGCTGTTCCTCAATTGTTTCGCTGGCACCACGCGAACCGAGTGCCCCCCAAAGCCCATAAGGACTTTGCGAGCCTGGTGTGGCTCCGCCAGTGCCATTGAGCCATACCATCGGCGCTCGCTTGTCGCCGGCTTCGACCGAGTCAGTCATAAACACAACGGCACCATCAGCCATCAGAATGTGAGCTCCGCCTTGGTGTCGACTCGAGCTGCTCCACACACCTGTCTGGCCAGCGTTGTTTCCGCTGCAGATCTCACTGTTGGGCGGAAGGATCGTGTGCATCCCTGAAAAGCAAGGTCGGAAATCAGCCCAGCGATACCCACGTCGATTCGTGCTTCCATCGATCGGAACAGATGGCAACCAGAATTGAGGACGTTCGGGATCGATCTGTCCTTGGTCAGCACACCACTTTGGATTGTCTCGGACGCTTCGAGGTGGATTTTGGCTGCCATTTCGCGTTGAACTGGTTCGATTATCGCGGTCACCCAAGTCGGTGGCGATCTCCCCCATCGCGACGGTGTTGGATAAACCATCGAGAATATCTCGAAGCTTAGATTCCTTGTGAGGCACAAAGACACCCCGGTCAGCCGCCCGCGACTGTCGATTCCACCCATTGTTTGTGAAGTTCATTATTCCCGGGGTCCTAAAATTCAAATGACCCGGACCACGAACTGACCACCACATTGAATCCCCGAGACAAGCGGCATAGTTCGTGCGTCCCAATGCGGGCAAACCCACACCCGGATCACTAGGACAGCGCAGGGTTGGAATTTCTGTTACCCAAGGAGCGTAACGCAAATTCTGGGGTACCGGCCCCATCGCTGGCCAGGGAACAGTGTAAGGCGTGTTGGGATCGAGGGCGTTGACTGTACTGGGATTGCTGATCTGTTCCCAAAGAGCTTGTTGTTCGCAGAAAGGAGTCAGGCCTACCAACGCACTCAGCCGCCAAGCATTGGCAGCACCATAATTAGACCACCAATTGGTGGTTGCTCCCGTGGAACCATTGGGTGCTGGACCGCCCAGCGTGTCAGTTCCGGCCCCGTGAGTGGGAAGTTGCTTGAAGGCACTGTGGTAATTGTGGATTGCCAACCCAAGCTGCTTGAAGTTATTGCTGCAACTCATGCGACGAGCAGCCTCACGTGCAGCTTGCACTGCCGGCAGGAGCAGTCCCACCAAAACGCCAATGATCGCGATTACGACCAACAATTCCACCAACGTGAAACCTGTTTGCTTACGCTTCATCCTAAACACCTGTACAAATGATTACTATTAAATCTGGGAACTCCATGATAGCAGTTCAATTAACCTAAATCTATCTCGTAATTTTCGTTCGCGTTCCCAAATTCAGGGATATTTAATGTCCAGCAGCGATTCGCATCTCGTTGATATGGGCTTTTGTTGCGAGCGAAATCCCTCTTTCGTTACGGGTTCATCAATTACCATTTGGAATCAGCCCGTCTCATGCTACCGCCTGAAAGCTTGATCTCCTTGGATCAAAAGCCACTCGGTATCGCATTCCAACCCCGTGATCAACTGCACGGTTCCATCAGGCCAAATCAACTGCAGATCAACGGTGGCTTGATCCGGTAATTCCCCCAAGCCGATCCGGACCAGAGCTTCGTTTGAACAGAGATAGCCATGGCCAGCCACCTTCTGTGTCGTCCATGTTTCCTTTCCATGCGTGACCACCAATTGGGTACCAATCGCATCTCTCGATCCAGTTTTATCTTTCAATTCAAGGCTAATCCAGTGGCCAGTGGGACTTGACTCATTCATTAACAAAGCCACTGGTTCGGTCTGGTGGGTGACTGCCAGATCAACTTTGCCATCGCGATTTGCATCGAGAGTCCAGAGTGCTCGCGCGACATGTGGCGATTCAATGTACTCACCCTTCATCTGTGTTTGTACGGCTTCAAACCCTCCAGCTTTGTTTCGTTGAAAGACTTGAAATGGCTGAGCGTAAATGGAGCGTTCGTCGTCCCTCGAGAACATGTCAACGTGCCCATTGGCAACGACGATTTCGAGATTGCCATCGTTATCAAGATCAACCGCTTCACTCCCAAATCCAACCAGGGAAGTCGTCGGGCCCAGCAATCCCATTTGAAGCGTTTCGTCTCGCCATGCTCCAGCATTCTGTTGCAAATGAACAGTGTTGTACTCTTTATCAAAGTTCGTCACATAAAAATCGAGATCGCCGTCACGATCGAGGTCCCCCGTGGCAATTCCCATCGACCCTTGCGCGATTGCTCTGTCATCGGCACCAAGGCCGCGGATCATCGCTGACTCCGTCATTTTAAAACTGTGGTCCGCTTTCGATCGACTCCAATAATGATTGTTGGTCATGTCATTGGCGATCAGAACATCGAGCCCTGATGCTGCGTCGAACGTTCCAACAACGATTCCCAAACCGCGACCGACGACATCCGGCAGACACTCCCACTGTTGAGTACGATCCACCAAGTTGCCGCTTTCAGTGCTCTTTAAAAAAAGATCGGTACGCGCCTTGAATACCATTGGAGAACACGATCTCGCGACTTCAGAATTCTTCATGGGACATGCAGTTGTCGAAGGTTCTAGCCCAGCACAATAATTGGTGACAATCATGTCACTCAAACCATCGCCATCAATATCAGCAATCGCAGCGCTAGTTGACCAATCATCATCATCATTGACCGCCAGCTTTTCGCTGGCATCTGAGAATGTTCCATCGCCATTGTTGACGAATAACCTGTTGGGACCGTAATTCAAAACCAGTAAGTCGGGAAATCCATCTTCATTCACGTCCCCTACGGCAACGCCTTGGCCATATCCACGATCGTTGGTTGCTGAGACTTTAGAAACCGACTGAAACACCCCGTCCAAGTTTCTCATTAAAGCATTCTCGTCGGAATCCTGCTTCGATGGATTTCCTCCAGCGGCAATCAGATACAGATCACTCCAACCATCCAAATCAAAATCAATTGTTCCTCCTCCGCATCCCAGAGTCTGGTGCAGCATGATTCCGGCTTGGTCAAGTTTTTTACTTGTGTGCCCGCGAAATACAACTTCTCGTTGGCTTGCATGATTCGACAATCGCAGGCTAATACCTGACTCATCTGCCGCGGCTAAATTCCCACGGGGGTTTTGATTGACTCGCGTCAATTTACCGATTTCTGGCATCGAGAGATTGGTAAGATCCAAGTCGAACTCTGGATAATTCGCTGTCATTTGCCACCTCGAATCGGAACTCATGATTCGGATCACGTCGGCTCGAACACGCTCCAGATCGACTGAATCATCTTCTGGAAGCTTGAAAGCGATCGCGGCCCATGCCTCGGCCTCCCAGACTCGTCCCAACTGCACCAGCGTCTCGACGATATCGACCACGATTGCGCGAGATATATTCCCAGTCCGTTCAAACCGGTTTTTCAATTGACTGAATCGGCTCAAAGACGCCACTCTCGCTTGCATTGCTTTCAAAACTTGGGGAGAAACCTCGACGATGCCAGGAGGCATGGACTGAATAGCCATGTTCAGTTTGGACCATGCTTCCAGTACATCCGGGTCAGCCTGAGTTCCTTCCCAGTACGCCCGAGCAGCCGACTCATGATCATTTTGAGATCGAGACCAATCACCAATTGCGATCCAGTAGTCCGGTGAAGCTGCGATGGGCTGTGATTGTTCGCCTGCCCAAACTGATAATTCGTCGAATCGACGGGCTGCCGCAAAGGCACGTCCGAGAATCGCCTGAGAGGGTAGGTGATCGGGATGAACCTCAATGATTGACAGCAGTAAATCTATGGCGGCTTCGTAATTTCCCTCGTCAAATTCGATCTTGGCACTCCCGATCAGTGGACGTTTGTCGGCAGCGTTGCGGGACAAGATTTCCTTTAACGGTTGGGCATCCTGTGTTCGTCTTTCCGTATTGCTCAGATTCGTCAGAAGTTCCAGATCAAACTGACGTTGGAGCACGAGTTTTCGCCCATGCGGGATCCCGAGCAGGCGGTTTTCTGTTCCCATGTACAAATCGTAAAGTAAACGACGATAGTCGTGCTGCTCAGGTTGGCGATCGAGGGCTTCTTCAAGAAAACCAAACACTTCGCTGAGTTTGCCAACCGCGAGCAACGATACCACCGTTTGGTTTACGCGAGCAGGAACCGAATAATCGTCCACTCGACACGCTTGCATGAGCAACTGCGAAGCCAACTCAGGATCTCCAGTTTCATGCCTTACCTGAGCAACCAGCGCGATCACTGAGGCGTTCTCACGATACGCCGCAATCACTTGATCTGCTGATTCTGATGCCGCTTGCCAGTCCCCTTTTCGCATCGATGATTTCATCGTTCGCAAAGCCTGACTGGAGGAAACAGGCTTGCTGGGGGCAACCTCGCCACACCCGGTAAGTAAGAGAAAAATCAGCCCCCCTGCCACCAGGGTGGCTGCTGCATTCAAGTTTGTCCCAAAACTACACCCACTCTGTGAGGTTAATTTTCTCTCACAACCCAAATTTGATTCTGTATTGATGCATTCACCTATGCGGAACCAAGCCATGGAGACTCGCATGTGCATGTTCTTATTGGATCGCAACCGGCGACTACGCTTTTTCATCGCTAACCTAGTTTCACTCGTTCAGGGTTCACTTCAGTTCATTCTAGCAAGTGGTTTCGGTTATCAAGTCAAAGACACCCTGCCACAAACATTCATAAAAACTGACAATCGAGCCTATTAATGACCATTCGCCAGAATGTGATAAGGTAGAAGAATCGTGCATGACCTCGCGAATCGCAACATCCTCTACAAATCCAACGGTTGTGATTGTTCTCATCTCCTCGAGGAATTTTCCCCGAAATGAACAGACAAGTCCGAATCTTTCAATTTTGGCTGTTTTTCTTTGTCTGCTACACACTCGGATGCGAAAAACAGGTGAGCGATACTGTCACGCCCAAAGAAGGCTTGGCCGCAAAAAACCCTATCCCAGACTCGAACGCAGCTGAACTAAATGAGCAGCAACAAGCCGAGCAGCTTGAATTTGTGAATCGAGTGAATGAGAAAGTCGGCGCGTTCTGCGGCAATTGTCACGCAATGCCCCGCCCAACCAGTTCCAAACGAGAAGAATGGATCGACGAGGTTAATCAGGGTTTTGTCTTGTACGGCGAATCAGGACGCAATGATCTTGAGGTTCCATCGTACGATGAAGTTCTCAAGTTCTTTCAGTACCAAGCACCCGAAGAACTGCTTCACTGGGAACAGATCGTTGACGACCCAGCATGTCCGATTTCCTTTGACACTGTCGATGTCGGTCTTCCGGATGTCCGCCCGCCCGGCATCACCAACGTGCGATGGATCGACATCGGCATGAAAGGTTCCAAAGCCTTAGTCTATTGTGACATCGGAACCGGTAGCATCAAAGCCCATTGGCCGCAGGTCGAGGAAGGTCCCACACAAAGACTTGCCACGTTATTGCAACCAGTGCATACGGAACCTTGTGACCTGAATCAGGATGGCCAAATTGATCTCGTAGTCGCGGACATTGGCGCATTCAATGCTGACGATAGTGACTTCGGGCGGGTAGTCTGGTTACGTCGAGAGGAAGGTACTGAAAAATTCACTAGCATTGTGCTGCAGGAAAATCTTGGACGTGTTGCTGATGTCCGGCCTGGCGACTTTGACGGCGATGGTGATGAGGATGTCTTGGTGGGCGTTTTCGGTTGGCGAAAAAGCGGGCGCATCGTCATGTTAGAAAACCAAGGAACCCAAGGCTCGAGTGAGGCCAAATTTACCCTTCGAGAAATTGACAAACGTCACGGTCCCGTGAACATTCCAACGGTGGATTTGAACAGCGACGGGCACCTCGATTTTATTGCGTTGATTGGTCAAGAACATGAAGTTATTGAGGCATTTCTCAATGACGGCACCGGACATTTTAATACAGAAGTTATTTACAGGGCGCCCGACCCGGCCTACGGTTCCAGCGGAATCGAACTCATTGACTTCGATCGTGATGGCGACATCGATGTACTCTATACCAACGGTGATTCATTTGATCGTGGACCCAAGCCCTATCACTCGGTTCAATGGCTTGAAAACCGTGGTGAATATCCCTTCACACACCATTCAATTTGTAGAATGCCTGGCGTGTTGAATGCGAAGGCTGGTGACTTTGACGGAGACGGTGATCTCGATGTGGTTGCCGTTTCCCTGCTTGCCGAACCGGTCAATGATCAGCTATCAAACCTGTCCACTTCTTCGGTTGTGATGTTAACACAAACAAGTCCCGGCAAGTTTGAGCGAAGTCAACTCGAGGGAAGGCAACACCAACACATCTCTCTGGTAGTTGATGATCTCGACGGTGATGGGAAAATCGATTGCGCGATCGGCAACTTCCTTCGCGCGAGGGGTGCTGAGCAGCCTGACTTGAAGCTCTGGATCAATCGTTCACCAAATCCTTAGTACACAGATATCCATATCCGCAACGAGACTGTGTTTTCCAGTAAGTCACGTGTACTTCGAGAGCAACCGGGAATTCATACCCTAAAAGAGCCTTGGATATCCTGAAAGCGTTTCCCAGAGTTGTTGCTGCACCAACTCTATTGATACGAAGCCTTCCCAATCAACCCTCTGCAACACCTTAGTCGTGCTCCGCCTCTGCGGATCTCTACTTGAGAATTCATCAGGTAAGTCGACCTATCAGCTACTTCCCAACACTTTCCTTACGTGCCTGACTTACCTCATTTCAAAAAGCAAAACATTCACCTTGATAAACTCTTGATAGGCCTGACTGCTGTGAAAGGACTGTCATGATACCGACGAGACGTTCCCCGGTGGTTTGTTCGTACCATTGCTATCTGAATTACAATTCCAGCTCAGTCGACATGTCTCGCCCGACGAAAGTCCTCGGCGTTCGATTCTCAATTACACCATTCGCAGCTTTTGGACCCGAGTTCCCCCATCGGAGTGGAAAAGCACCGGCAGCTCAAAAATCCAAATCGAGATCATTAAACTCAGGTAGTGGAGCTGTGCCAGGCTTGTCGAGCTTGAGCAGATTCTTTCCTGCCTGTGCTGATAAAGATTTCCACCTGGGATAAGCTGCTCGGGCTTCTTTGCGCTTTTTGAGAGCTTCAGCAACACCACCACGAAGTTGGGTCACTTCGATAAACTCGATCGTATCAATCAGAGCCCCCGCTCCCAACTTGCGATCCGCCTCAGTCGCTTTCGAAAGATCACTGGTAGCAGCAATGATCGACATGGCCGCAGTCTCTGGATCACCGCGACGCATCGTCCTCTGCAAAATAGAAGCACAGCGTCCAGAGCGGATACACCCAAGATACCTGACGGTCGACTTGTCCAGCACCATATTCAGCAATCGATCTGCATAATCAAGCCGCTGTTGGTTAGACAGATTCCCAACGTCATCCGCGCCAATCACCATGCGACGAACTCCCTCATTTGCTGCAACTTCTGCTCGGGGTGTTCCCAAATTTTCCTTAATGACCTGAAGCAGCAGCTGAGTGGCCTTTTCGTCTGGCGACCACGAAAGTGCATAAACGACATCCCGGAAATCATCCTCGTCCGCTGCATTCAGCCTTGCCACCAACGCCGACAGACTCTCCTCGCCACCTACGCGAGCCATCACCCAATACAGTGACCGTCGAACTGACGGATCCGATTTTGGCAGCGAGGCCAAAACCTTCTCTAACACTCGTGGGGTGTGCTCCGGATCATTGCTGAGGTTGAGGAGTGCCTGTTCACATGCTTCTAATTCAAGCATCCCACTTGCATTACACATGAACGCAACCAACGAGTCCAATTCGCTTATGCCGCCCACGTGGATCAAAGCGTGTGCCGCGGCAGCTCGTACAAGCTCGGAAGCGTCTGCTTTCGCACCTGCATCACTTAGTAATGATCTGGCAATCGGAAGAACTTCAATCTCGTTGCGCTCTGCTAGAACTTTCAATACTGCGGCAGCGTTTCCAGCCTCTGCTTTCGCAAAATGTGCCAGCAATGATTCGCCAACCTCTACCCCACTAAGTTTTACCGCCAACTCATGCGAATGATCTCTCACCCGCCAATAATCATGTCCCAGATAAGGCAGCAGGTCATCAATCGCATCCGACCCAAGAACTTCGACCAGAAAAGCCATTGCTGCAAGTTTTCGAAAATAATTCTTCCGTGATCGGTCTGCCAATTCATTGCGACACAGCTCGATTCTTACTTCATTTCCATCTGCCTTTTCCAGCTTTTCCTGAAAAGCTTTCCCCACATCAAATGCAAGACTTGGCAATGCATCAGCTTGTTCAGCAGACTCGATCAACGCAATCAGATCTTGTACCAATGTGACAACCGTTGCCTCTCCTTTTTTCTCTACCACAGCTGCCAATGGACTATCGGCCAACCACAGTTTCAGCGGCTCAAGCAGCTCCTTGCAGGCACCAGGATTCTGCTTGATCATGTCGACATTCACCAAGGGCCGCTTGAAGGTAACGCGAGGACGTAGATGGCGAGTAATCTCAGCCTGCTTGCGAAGATAATTTGCGCCGGCTTGGATCGCTTCGTAATAACCGAACTTGTTCAGGATCTCCTGTCCCACTTTGTTGCGGCCCGCAAACATCTGGTCACTCGTCTGCTCTTCCTCAGCAACAAATGTAAGTGGTCCAGCCAGTCGAATGACCGTTTCTTTCGACCAAACACGACTGCGTGTGCGAAGAAATCCACGATTACCAATCGGATCAAGATCAAGAAGTTTCTCCAACGCAGCTTGAATCAGTTCCTCGTCGAACTCTGCATCAAAGGGTGATTCCGACAGTTTGCTATCCTGTTTTCCAAAGAGTGGATTTTGCGCCCACGCTGAAAAGTTATTCGGTGATTCCGTCTCATCATCGTGTTGAGCAACCGTCGCATTGAGAACGGCCAATTGTGTTTCTGGGCTATTCGATGCGTTGGTCATCGCTACCATCGCCTGCATTCGCACAAATTCCTTAGGATCATTCAACAGCCTCGCAACTTTGGACATGTACTGAAGCGTCGCATCGGTGCCGCAAGCTGCAAGTCCTCGGCAACCGCTGCCACGAAGCCGCGGATTCTTGCTATCCAGCAGCTCGACGAATCGTTTCAGAATCTCTGTCTCACCAGCTGCATAACGTTTTCCCAGTTCACGCGCGTACTGCCCTCGGGCTTTTGGCTTGAACATATCAAGCTGCTGAAAAAGCTCATCCGTCGTTCGCTCAACATACGGTTTTCCAGCTGCCTCGATCAGCTCCGGATCATTCAATTGCGGCAAACCGCTGGTCATGAGATGATCCAGCTCTCTGTCGGTCCAAGCATAGGACGGGTCAACGTCCTTGCCGGTGATCAAGGTCTGCTTTAAAGGTGCTGAATAATGTAGTGCGAATGTCGCCGTCGGATCACGCAAACTCTGAATCCCTCCGGTGGGCGACTGAATCACAAATGATCCATCAAAGCTCCGACAAAGCGTAAATCGCCAACGCAAATTACGGTGCGTTGCTATGGTTCCCCGCGGGCCACAAAGCGTGGCTGCCCAAGGCGACCAGTGCCAGAAATAATCATCGCCATGCCCAGCACGACGAGTGAACGATGCGTGCGTCGACATCTGAGCAAAGTACTTCGATCCGTAATCATCGCCAAGCTGTTTGAGTGCAAACGCCACCCCCGTATTCTTGCCATTACTGTCATCGGTTGCTGCAGCCCCGTGCATGCCATAGGGAATGCCTCCCTTGTCTACAAACGACCCAAAAAACCGGTGTGCCCGTTCCACAGCCAAATCAATCTCTGGATGCTTGATACCGAGTTTCTGCGCCAGAGCGATTAAGAAAAAACAGCGATTGCCCGCAGCATTCAGTGCTCCGTAACCCGGATTCATCCCATGTAACTTGCCACCGTTGAACGCCGGCCACGCAAAAGTATGCCCCCACGACCCACCACCTGCTTGGCCCATGGCTGTCTTCACTGCATATTCACGAAGTGCAGGGACAACGAATTCATCACCTGTCGCGTCGTAGTAGAGGGCACAATCCAATGCATCAAAACTCATGAACCAGCTGAAGTAACCACGTGGTTTCATCATGTCGATGGAGCCCTCAACACTTGGGTGCCACGCTTTCGCCGCCGGGCTTCGTACCCACTCATGCACTAATTGGCGGTGCTCTGGTTTCCCGGATGCAACCAAGGCGAGTGCCATGATCGTTCCTTGGCGATTTGCCCTAACCTTGCCTGCCTTGAATTTCTCTTCAATGACTTTCCATGCGTTCTCACGAATGCGTTCAGCCTTGGGACAGTCATAAGGTGAGGTCTTGCTGTATTCAGGCAATACTTCGAGATTCAGTGTGACCTCCATGATTTTGCTGTCGATCGGGAACTCTTTGAAGTTATCGCTACGGACTGCTTTTGCCTGTTCCTCTTTTGGTTTCCAATCGTAGAGTGAATTATCTGCAGCGGCTTGGTCAATCAGTTTCTCGATATCGACACCCGCAATATCTTTTCTGCCATTGCGTGCTCTGAAGTTCGAATCACGCCAAACAACAAGTTTCAATTCACCGTTATTAGCTGGGCGTTCGGCTTCAACGATCTGCTTCCCAAGAAGCATCCCCATATTCTGGCCGGCTGAGAAGCGTGTGCCGTTAACACCAAGAATGACATCGCCCCACTGCAACTTTCCCTCCGCTGGCGACCCAGCTAACACAGTAGTCACCTCAATCTGATCACCTTTCAGACCACCCGGCATATAACCAATGAGTCCTGTGGGCCCGAGGTGCCATGAATGTTGCTTCAACCGCGTCCCAGTGACTCGATCACCTTTGGTCAAATCAGGCAGCTTGGCCGGACGCACAGCGGTCCCTTCACCCTCAAGTTCTCCCGCCTTGGCAAGTTGCTCCATTTGCTCAGGTGTCAACGTACGTTCATCACCACGACTGATTGACGCCCAGCAAGCAGACATCGCTAAGGTGAGTGCAAGAGCAGGATAAAATCGTTTCATTGTTTTTCCTCATTCGCCTTCAAGTGGCAGTCCTCGGCGCCAGTCCGCATCTGCGGGGGCCACCATGTTTTGCCATGTTCGTAATGTTCATTGTGCAGGCTGATTCCCTGTTGTCCGTCGTAAACGTCAAGTCTTTCGCAGACATCATGCTGGGTTGCAATCCTGTGCCAGCGTCTCTTCACTCGATTCACGACAAATCAACAACCTATACCCTGTCGCTCTGCCCAAGTTTGCAAAGCGACAGCGTGTCTCTTCGGTGATCGGTAGAGTGACATCCCAAACCACATGGACGGTCTGCTTCACCCGAGCACGTGTGCTTCTTCGATCCGCCATCAATTCCATGAACCTAGCCAGCATCAACTCTGCACGGTCTGACGAATTGACCACAAAAGCATTTCTTCCAAACCAAAGAGTGTCGAAGACAAAATCATCATCCATGTCGCGACTAAAATCATCAACATTTAGCACTTCAATGGGCCAGCGACCAAACGGCAATCGCCCGAGCGTTTTCACGGCTTCAGCCGCGGCCGTGACATCTTCAGTGATATAAACAAATGAATCACCACGTCTGACAAAAACACGCAATTCATCGAGCAACGATCTGCGTGGTGACTTGCTGCGAACAATGACCGGATCAAGCGGCGCAAAAGAATCAACCCAACGACTCGGAAGAGGCATTGGAAAATACGCGAGCTGATAATCATTTGCCCTCCGCAGGTAGTCCACTAACAGCACTACGGTTGCCAAGCAAAGCATCACCCGAATCATCATTAAATTGGCCGCATCAAAACGATCTGCTGCCAACTTATCACTGCCTGACATCAAAATCGGTGGGACAGGCTCATTCTCAACCACGGGTGCTGTCTCCACACCTTGCTGACTTTCTTTTGCACCAATTTGGGACTCAAGACTATCGTCAACTGTTTCTTGTGAGCGTTGCTTCTTTTCTGTTTTCCACTGTGGGTCAACCGTCTCCTCTGTGCTTTCATCCTGAAAGCTCTGCAAGTACTTTAGATCAGCCTCATCCATACCAGCAGAGTCGAGAAAATCGTTTGCAGCATCCTCTGCGAAACGAATCTGAGCAACTTCACTTTCACGAGCTTCGGTTGCTGCCCGCTGAGCGATTTCCTGCCGATCGAGCTGTTGCTGGATCTGTTCACTTCGATCCACTTGAATCCGGGCAACATAAGTCGTGGAATTGAGTTTTGCCAACACAAATGAAGCCACCCCTACCACTAATGCGACATGAAGCAGCCAACCACGACGCCCCGTGAGCCAATGCAACGACCAAAGCAGCGGCATGCACAGCCATATGGCAATGCTCGCGTAGCCGGTCATGCTAAAGAGGTCCCAATTCATCACATACTCATCCAAATCAAATCTGAGTCACATTGCCGTCATTAAGCAGTGCTGCAAGTTACGGCAGCGTCATCCCAAGCTGAATTTACTTTCTGATTTTCGATATTGCGTCGTTCCACTGGTTGAAGGCGTAATAAACAAGATTAACTCCGAGGTTCATTGCTGCATCACGCATCTCAGGTGACACATCGCTGTACCCAGGCGATTTCCATGCATCATTCATATCACCTGGATGATAAAACGCGATCCAACGCCCCTCATGCTTCAACCCCAGTGCACGTCGTCCCCCGTGATGCCAAAACGCTGGTGCTCCATTCGGGAAACCGAACGGCAACTGATACAACATGTCATCGTCCGCGATATCCAAAAGTTGTTTGTCTGGAAAGACCTGACGAATGAAGCTACGAAACGATCGATCAAACTCAGGACTGCCCGCGTCTGCAATCAGCATGCCCCCATTCAAACAATACTGCCGAAGAATCTTTTGATCGCTCGAAGAAATCCGTCCCATGCCACGGTTACCGGTCAGGAAAACAAACGGTGGAAAGCCATCGTCTGGGTATTTCGCCAGTAACGCAATCGAATGACTTTCACCTTGGGCGGCAATCTTTTTGAAACCAGTTGCTTTCGCGAAAGCTCGTAAAAAGTTGACATCCGCAGCAGTCTGATTCATCCCGTCATCCCAGCCCGCACCCCCATGATCAAGCCGAATGAAACGAATCTTGTAGTTCTCCATCCCTTCTGGCCAACCACCTTTTTTACCGCCACCTTGCCCCATCTTCCCGGCTTTTGCATTCACACTCGCCTGATAGGTGGCCTGCGTTTGCTCCTCCATGATCTGATCAATGACTGACTCATCCAAATCTGGAATATCAAACAGAATTGCCGAGTTCGGCCGCAGGGTAAGTGTCTTTTTCTTCTTTTTCTTTGGCTTGACGATTTTCACCATGGCAACCACTGGATTACCACTGCCCTGAGGTGGTCGATAAGGTTCAACACAGCCTCTCGCCTGTAACAACCACGGGATCAGAATCAGTATCAACACGTGAGTACCGAAGCTCGCATAGAAACTCTTTCGCGCACGCGGATCACGACCATGCGTCCGGACATCTTCCAACACGCGGTCTCCCGACATGGGTGCTCCCGTTCTCCGAGTGAACACCGCATACACGGACCGTGATCGCAGCATCGCATGCAACCACGCTGCATAGATCCCCACCGCTAATGCTGGCCAGCAGACGCTCCACCAAAAGACAATCGCTGTCGCACGATCTTGCGCCACGCCATCGAACTCGATTTCAGCATGTACCACCGAGAAAATGGCGATCCATGTTACTACCGCATAACCAAGCACAGCGGGATAAACCAACACCAGGACGACCCGCAGCAGATGGTACGTCAGCGTGCTGCGAATCAGGCTCAATAACCCACTGACACCGCAAATCGCACCTACAATCCCAAACGCCGCGAAGCAAGCCTGAAGCAACCTGCCCATGCCATTGTCAGTCAACAGAATTGCGACATTGGCATTGCGTTCTAAAAGTCCAGCGAATGCTGGTGGCCCAAACTGCCAGATCACAATTCCCAACCCTGCAAGCATAGCGGTCGCGATGCTGACCACCAACGCTTTGAGCGTCGAAGGCCGCGTCGGCATCCCGTCAAGACTGAGGGTGAGCGGTTGTGATGGGGTTTCAGTTGTCAAAATTATTTTGTGGTCTTCGTTCTCGCACCGACGATGTCCCGATACTTACTTGACCAAAGGGGAATTCAAATAGTGGTAAGATGCTCAATTATTTGAACAAGTCTTCCTCGTCATCAATCGACGGAAGCTCTGGTACTTGTGGACCAGCAGCTTCAATCTGCAATTCATCTTCAATCGCTGACTTTGGTTTCTGCAGATCTACATTGGTCGCATTTGGTTCATCCGTCCCAGATGCAGTGACCGAGTCACCTGAATTCGCTTCCTGTGCTTCGTCATTTGCGTTGGGTGACTCCGCGCCGCTCGTCGGTGTGTTACCATCGGCAAACCGGTCACTCAGTTCCTGCGGACTGACGTCATATGTCTCCGCAATTTCTCGGAGCGACTTAGTCGCATCTCTCACAGCCATGTCGAGACGTTCCTTCTCGGTCATCGATGCAGTGTCTTCACCAAGCACAACATTCTTTACATAGCCAACACTGAAACCTCCAATGACAACAACATGCACAATGACTGTGAAAGCCACGATTGCAAAAATCGGCCGGCCCCGAAAATCACTCATCAATGAGTCGGGACTGACGTCGTCGGCGTAGGCTAGGTTCGAAGTGTTATTTGTTTGTTCTTCGGTCATAATCTTTCTCTAACTAACATTGGATCCTGCAAATAATCGCGTCCCGTTTCAGTAGCCTCGATTAAATGTCTGCGTTCTACTCAGCGTGAGATTCGCGCAAAACCTGCCTGTCTGACATCGTTTTGGTAATGGTCACTATCTTCCCCTCATCAATCTCTCGGCATCACAACTGCGGACGCATCGTTCGACTGCCTCGCATTCAACTGCGTGGCATTCTTCAAGTGCTCCAGAACACAGACAACGCATCGTTTGACGGCTTATCTCATTGATTTTCTCCCACCGCTTCAATGATTCCGCCACCTTCAGCAATTGCCTTCAGCACCGGTTCAAACTGTTCCTTCGACAACGATGCATCACACTTGAATTGCACGTGTCGTTGTTCATCTGCAACGGTCTTTGACAAAAGAGCGCGGACGCCCCACTCGATATCCTTTGCACTGTCAACTTGATCACCATCAAAATAAATCACTCCATCGGCAGCCATCGCCACCCTCGCGACAACAACGACCTCAGTCTTCTTCACCTGATCAGACCTCGGTAACTCGATCGGCAAATCCTTATCCTTGGAAAACTCACTGAGCAGCATGAAAAAGATGATCAGTAGAAACGCAATGTCACCCATGCTGGCGATCGGCACTTGCACCTTTCGTCGCTTCTTCTTTCGCGATGCTTTCATTGCTACTCTTCCTCCTCAACGATTGCTACTACACCGCCATTGGAACTGATCGCAGCCAAAGCTTGAAAGTACGATTCATAGGACGTTGTTTTGGTCGACTCGAGCATGATCACACGCTTGTCGGGATTTTGCTCGGACAATTTCAATGCAGCTAATCGGGCGTTGAGATTTTCCAGAGTTACCTCTTTATCGCTAAAGAATATTTTGGAAGCACGAAGATTAATGATCGGCGTCTTATCGACAGTCGCATCGCTCTGTTTTTCACCAGTGGGAAGGTCTGCTGAAATGCTTTTGACCTTCACCAAAGTTGTCGCGACTAAAAAATAGATGATCAACAGAAATGCAATATCAGAGAACGAACCCGTAGGGATCTCCCCCGTGCGATGTCGTTTTTCCTGTTTTTTTCGATGCTTGAACAACGTTGCGATTCTTTCGTTTTCTCTTGCTTTATCGTTTAGAAACTTTGCTAATGTGACCGCGAGAGCACTAATGGTGCGTCAGTATGAACTCAACCAGACCGGTGGTTGACTCCTCAATTTCGAGTTCGATTTCATCACTCCAACGATTAAAAACACTCTGCGGGATCACGGCTGACAAGGCGATGATTAGTCCGACAGCAGTCGTCATCAGAGCTTCAGCAATACCAGCGGCCACCGCACCACCACTGCCGGACACACTCCCAGCATCCGCAAGACCGGAAAACGAAACGATCATTCCAGTGACTGTTCCCGTCATGCCCAATAATGGCGCTGCTGTACCGACCGTCGTCAGAACATCCAGGCGTTTATTCACAACACCCATCGCCTGAGCTTCGTAGTCCTCCATTACTTGAGCAACGACCATCCGCATCGTCTCAGTGCTCTCATCTTTTGCCTTTAACTGTTTGTATGATCGCAAACCAGCCAGCAGTACCGACGCAATCGGCCCTCGAGCCGATTCACATTTCATGATGGCACCCGAAATATTGTCATTCCGCAAATCAGCCATGACAGTGGAACGTAAAGCTCGGGTATCGATCTTCCGGTTTGCCCGAAATGCCATCCAGCGATCGTAAACGACTGCAAGGCTAATCAGGCTGCACGCCATCAGGGGCACCATCAGCGGGCCGCCGTTGAGAATATGTTCAAGCATTATTTGTATCCGGTTCGATTGGGTCTCTATTCCCTATAAATCTTTTGTTGTTGCGTGACAGGAATACCCTGTCTGCAACCTACGTTTCTGTGGTTCCCGCTACAATTCCTGCGGTTCCCGCTACAGTTTCTACTGATGCCGAGCAGCGTCCAGCGAGTGCTTCCAACACGCGAAGAGCATCCGTCGGTGACATGGCTAAACGACTGAATCGCAGATCCTCGCCTGCTTCAACCACAAGCTCTCCTGTAATGTGGCAATAATGGCTATCGCGGCAATCTTCGATGGGGAAACTTTGCAAGTAACTTCGCCTCGCAGCAGCGAGGACAATCACATTGTGTTCTGTCACACAAATCCAAAGCGGCGTCCGACACCACCACAGCCCCGCATCAATCCGGGTGGTGGTTTGCACCACGACCCGCGGCTCTACAGCACCGATCTCGGCATGCAAAACATCTTGTTCTCGGCTATTCAATCTCGGCTCCCACATGAATTCGTAAAGCGAAGCACCACGCCCACTCCCGGTCGTACTTGACTTTATCGTTGGCTCTTAAGGCCTTCCAATAATTGTTCTCTCGCCTCTTTCTCCAGCTCTATGATCCGTGCAAAGATCGGATCAGCCAGTCGACCCCGACTACGTTTGGCCCAATTGCTATCGGGAAAATCGAATGTTGTGCGGCGGTAGATTTGATAAGCTTCAGCCGTCGCTAGCAGACGTTCATGACTCACACCGCTCCAAAATAACGCCTGAGCCCGAATTTCACGTCCATCATAAGTCTCGTTATCTACGACCAGTTTGAAGGCATCGATAGCGGTTTCATAATCACCTGCTCGCATGTAGTTCATCGCCGATCTCAAACCAGCGAGTCCGGCAAGCGGATCTTCAGGAAAGCGGCCCTGTAGCTTCCCAAATACTGTCGCAGCGTCGAGGTATTCTTTTGTGGCAAGATCACGAAGACGAATCGCTTCACCCGCCGCTTCCACATCGCCTTCTTTCTTCTCAAGTACCTCAGCCTGTTTCTTGTAAGTGAGCCCCTGTTGCTGAAAGTAGGCACCCAGACGTGACATCACAGAGGGAATCAAGTCATGTTCTGGGTACTTGTAGGCGAGCTTGACATACTCCTCGACAGCGATGTCCAGCTCATTCATCTTCTCGTAAACCAAAGCCTTTTTGAATTGTGCTTGTGGTGCAAATTCGGTGTCTGGGTAATCGAGTGGGATCTTTGAGAATCTCGCGAGGGCATCCTGGTACATCACTTTCTTGGAGTCTTCGTTTTTGGAAAGGTCAGCATATTCCTGTGCAAGATTCCCCAATAAGTATTCAGCGTGAGCTTTCAATTCATCTTCCTGATGCGAGGCAATCGCCTCAGCCAACAGTTTCTGGGCGTGACCCATCTCACGACGTGCCAAACTTTCCTGATCCATCTTGCGATGATGCTTAGCTAGTTCAAAGAAACACTCAGCAAGTGTAAACGTGGTTTTTACAGCAACACCATCTTCCCCGTAACGTTTACTGAACGGCTCAATCGCGCCGTCAGCACCTCGATTGATGGCCACTGCAACGGGGCTTGGACTAGCCGCCAACTTGGTTTCCCCGACAGAAAGCATTGATCCACTCACCGAGATAGTGACCTGATCACCGTACCTCACTGGAAATCCATGCAGCTCAACCGAAGGCAACTTGTCACCTAACGGCTCGCTGGCATAACTGATCGTGAATGAACCTTTGAAGTGTCCTGAGTGAGCGGATGTTTCTCTCAATTGAAATGGCGTCGTAACTCCGCTGTCTGCTTTCAAAATAACATTTGCAACATCTCGCTCGGGGTTCTGGTCAAGACCAGGAGCAATCAACCGAACATATAGTTTTTCACCCACAAACGCCTTTGAAATCTCGCGACGATAACGCCCGTTCATGACGTCAAGAAAGGTATCGCTGGTGAGGATCACCGTGCTGGTGTGCCACTGAGGATTACCTTGCTTATCCTTGAAGGCGTAGCCAATGTAAACCTTGTCACCGGGACGTACTGCTAACGCATCCGGAATCTGTGAAGATGGCAGTGACTCAGCCGCCGAAGTTGCGTAACTGCGTGCTGGCAATGCATCAAGCTTCAGCGGAATGTCGAATGAGAACCGACCATCATCTAGAGGCGGAAGATTCGTGGGTGGTTTGGCGCGTCTACCTACCAGATAGCCTGGCGCAGTCGCGGAGAACTGCTCATTTTTCCGCCTGGTGGACAGATGACTGGACACGTGCGAATTACTGAGCAAACCAGTAAGTTTCAACGTGCCGGGAACTCGCACATCAAACGGCAAAGCGGAGTCTGCGGCTGCTTTGCGACCACGCTCGGTCTGGACATAGGCTGTGATCGTACTGCTATCAGCAAAAGCCAAGTGCGGTGCGATCACGTCGAATCGCAAACTAGCCCCAATCACAGCGTGAGGCACCTCTGACGTGAGAGCCGCAGCATCCAGATGAGCGTAGTTCAGTGTCCGCCGTGGCAGAATGATCTCCGGACCATTGTCATCGTCATCTGATTCCTCGTTGCGGTTCTTGTCGTTTTTGGAATTTGATAAGCCAATCTTCTCCGTTGTGACGTTGTAGACAGCAAGCGATGGTGTTCGATAGCGGGCATGCTCAATGGTGACCCGACGATTGGTCGGGATACCGGGATCGAGGTTCTCTGCATCGCGGTACGTTGCCGTCAGGGTTCCACCATCGGCTACCTGAATTTCGGAATCACGTGTAGGTACGGTTGAGACGGGGAAGACACGCCCCAGAAACACGCCGGAGTGCGGCTCAGTTTCAAGAGCGATCATACGACGCAGTTTCGCAGATTGCAGGTCTGGTTCTGTCGTCACATCTGCGCTCTGTCCTACTGCCGCAATTGTGAACTCAACTTGATCACGGTCAGGACTTGTATCCATATCAGCATCAGAAATCACGATGGCAACTGCATCATCCATTCTGAAGCGGCGAATGTCCTCCAACACCAAATGCCGCTCACCTTCACTGTCCAATTCATAATTCAAGAACGATGCACTGATCAGAGCAGTGTTGTAAGCGACACCAAGTCGCCCTTCATAACGAGCCGTTGTTTTGGTGTTATTGCCTTGCCGTGCAATGATACGATCATCTTCATAGCGAACCGATATCTGGTCTCCGGGAATTACCTCCAGTGTTTGGTTGTCTCGCAATTGCTGATAATCGGTCTCGACAGGTAATCGTTGTGTTCCATCGCGATCGATGAGAGCAATCTTATCGATCGCTGGGGCTGCGCCCTCGTGACTGACGATCACCATTCTGACCACACGTGCCTGCGTATTATCTGCAAAGGCAAAGTTGAATTCAGTATCGTACTCGTTTGCGGTCACCACGGCAGGCTGAGGCATTTCCTGACGAACCAAGGGCGGAAATGTCGAGGGGTCGAACATGCTATCCGGGCACAACTGCAAGTCCTCACCACCGGCATTGTCGCACAGTAGTTGTGGTTTTTGCTTCTGTAACTCGCCACGTTGTTCGGTCCGCCAAACCTGAATTTCATGAAGCCCTGGCCGCAACTCGCGGACAATGGTCAGCGGATCATCAGCGTCTTCGGGAACAGGTTGGCCATCAATAAGAAAAACGGTGTGAGCACGATCTGACGATGGCAACCCATTCAAGCGGAAAGTCCGAATTGCTGCTTCGGGTTGATAAAACAAGGCACGAAATCTCACCAGCATCGAAGAATTTGGATGGCCAGCAGGATCCACAACCATACTGTCGGATGAAAGATTAGCCACGTTAGCTGCCACAAATCGGCATGCCTCTCTGACTGAAGTCGCTTCCATGGTTTCCAGCCAATCGGCTGGCAGTTCATATGCCTGAGGAGTTGTAAGTGACACTCCACCGACTCGGGTGTGAAAAGAAGCGAAATTGGGACGGCCGTCCCACGGCGCAGGATCATCAGGAAAACGAGCACGCGTCGTCCAATCTCGCCCATTCAGCGATGTCTGAACTACGAAGTGCGTGGGCGTCAGCGTCCGGTCCTCGCAACGAATGATCATACTGGCAAGCGGTACGTTGTCGTTGAGGTCAATCCCCAAGACACGTTCGCTAGCTCTACTGCCAATCACGCCAGCCCATCCCGGATAGGGTTCAGCGCTGATCACCATGTTCGGATCGCGACCGGGAGCAGTTTCGGACGCGTATGCCAGTGCCTGTGCTGTTCCTGTGGGAATGATGGCTTCGAACTCGCCTGTGTGTGTCCCCGTTTCGACCAACCTCTGTTGTGCGATCAAGTCACCACTGTCAGTCGAAAGTGAGACAACAATTTCATCAGCTCCATCGGTTGTACTCTGATCCGGATCGAAGACTCGAAGATAAACGGGATTACCGGGTCTTACATTTCTGGTACCCAGCGCTTGTTGGGCAGTGGATACACCAAGCTCCGACAAATCCAGTCGACGCTCACCAACACGCGTGGGAAATGCACCCGCCGAAATATCAAGCCGTGCATTGGATGCCACCCCGATTGCAACTTCGGGATCAGGTGGAAGATCAGTCATCTTTGCTCGGAATTCTTTCGAATACCCAAACTGAATTTTGTCACGTCCAAGCACCTGCAATGTCTTGTCGCCAGGTTGCGGCGCGGCCAGCTTTGTCGGCACTTCGGCACGATACTTGGATTTATCATCGCCCAGCTGGTAAAGCATCACGCGTTCACGATCGCCTGATTCAGCCCAGATCTCAACTTCGATGTCAGCTCCCACACCGGCGACATTCAGCGACGGATCATTCAAATTGATCTTGATCATCTCACCAGGAACAATGACTCCCTGATCACGAGTTGCTCCCAATTCGATTTCTGCGGCATCGACCAGTTTCCGCATTTCCAGCTGCGCCTTACCAAGCAGGATCAAACCATCTGCATGATTTGGTTCACTTTTGAGCACCAACGCAACCTCGTCGTATGCATCTGCGAATTTTTCCTGATCAAAAAAAACCTCCGCCCGCGCGAAATGTACTCGCTTTCGCAAATTCTCATCGCGAATCAGCATCAGTTTGTCCAGCTCGGTGATCGCACTACCAAAGTTTCTTGATACGCGGTCGACCATCACAGAACGCAAAGCAGATTTATATTGCAATTCTGACTGCTGATGCTCGGCGGCGTCGGCAACCCGACGGTACCACGCACGAGCTGTCTGATAATTTCCTTTTTGGAATGCGGTATCGGCATAGGCAATTTTCAGATCAGCTTCTTGCTGCGGTGTGAACGAACCTGCCGCGCGCCGCGACCAGATCATCAACTCCTTGACCAACGCCTCAGCTCGGTCGGTGGCACGATCCTGAATACTCCGTTCCAACAACCACAAGCAGTAACCCGGCGTCAATTTTCTGATTAGGGGCTCATCAGTTGACACTACCAATAGTTCGGCATTGTTGTCATACAAGTCCCAAGCAGCCCCAACATTGCCCAACGCGAATTCAGCTTGCGACTTGTAGATCGGATAAGTTGGGTCAAGCTCGTCTACTGGAATGTCAATCACACCCAACTCGATTGATGCTTTTCCTTGCACTTGACTGACCCGGCCCAAGACTTCGGTCTTAGCCGGGTTAATGCTGGCTTTCATTTCACGGGCGGCCCGGCTCATCGAACCGTTTCGCGCGGTCGACAACGCAATGGATGTCCAACCCGCCTCCATCGCTGACTCTCCAAACTGCGACAGCGCAGCTGCACCACGATAGTGATTGTGATCATCGGTCCAAGCCACCGAATACCATAGTCCGGAGAGATAAGGCTCTATTTCTCCCCATTGCTTTTTTGCTGTCAGGTCGTTGCAAATGCGTTGAATCAACTGCTCATATCCCTGACGCGTCGGGTATTCACCGACAGGCATATTTTCGCGAAAAAGAGTCAATACCTGACGACGAATCTGATCACTCCAAGCTGGCAACGCGGCAACCGGCTGAAGGCCGACAATGGCCACTGGCTGTGGCCACGCAACCACCCGCTTGAATACAGCACTGAACGCGGCTTCGACCGCCTGAGGCGTCGCATCCTCGGGCAACCCAAGTAATTCGCGACTGATGTATCGCGGTTGAGCCTTCATGATCGCCTCGGTGGCGGCGGTCATGCCAAAGTGATTGCCATCCGCCACCGAATTGTGATAGGACGCATCCAACTTCGCATAAGCTGCAGAAGTGACCATTTTATCGATCAATGCGATTGCATCTGCCTGTTTCGGATCAACCGTGTGAAGCCACATTCCGAAGATAATCGGATCGATATTGCCAGCTTGATTTTGGCTTGCGATCAGACCTTGCAGGTGCAAAATAAGATCCGGCACAGAATCCTGAACGGGCTTACGATGGTATCGAAATTGGTTGCTATAAACCTCTCCTTCCCAGAGCATCGATCCACTCTTCTTCTCACCGAACCTCGCTTTTCCGAGGGCCCGACGCAAAAGTCCTCCTCGTTCACCAGATGTATCAGCAACTAACACCTTGATCATTTGGGACAGATCGGTGTCAGGTGCTTGGGCGAACAATTCGTCCCAAAGCAGCAAAGCACCCGGGGTCGTTGGTGTATCACTGATAAGATCTTGATACAGACGATTGAAGGCGGTGATCCGATCTTGGCTCTTAGCCGTTGCATCAACCTGTTTCTTGAGCTGCTGATAACGCGAATCGAGATTGGAATACTTTTTGATCGGCACATCGTGTTCAACATCCCGTTCGAACATACCGCTGTGCCAAACACCATGAGTCAGCATTTTGACGTCATTGAAACGCCACATTTCTTGCTGCATCATCTGATCAGCCACAACGCTGTATTTGCGTTCGGGCCTTGCCCAAGCACGGACCATTGCAGCCTGAGCATGTGGATTGCGAGTCAATTGTGGAGCAAGCTTTTTTGCCTCCTCGACCGTAATCGTTTTGTCGAACAACGGAACGTTACTCGCTGTCAGAGAATTCAGCATCCCCGGGTAATCAAGGACAGCTTTGCGGATCACCTCTGGTCGGAACTTCACACGATTTTGAGCAATCTCAAAAGCGAGAAGATCATCTCGTTTATCCGCTGACATCCGCGGTAGCACCGCGAGCAACTGGGCCAACTTCTTTTCGCCTTCAATGCTAAAACGTTTTGCACAATTGCCCGAATGACCGTGATCGTATTCCACGCCCCAGCCCTGCGCAACCAAAAATGCTCCACGATCCGGATCGACCTTCAGCAACTCTGCGGCAGCCGCCAGTGGCACTTCTGTTAATTTCACATCAGCAGGCGCGTTGGCATCACGAAGCTCGTCAAGTTGCTGGTTGTATCGCATGACGGTAGCGACCCACTTTAGCCTCGCCTTAAATCCGGCCACAGCATTTGCTGCCGACAACCGAATGGCCGCATCATACGCATCAGGTGCTTCTTTTCTGTATTTTTCGTACTCTGTGCATAACCACTCAAAGTCCAACATGAGCCTTGATTTGTCCGTCGCCCGGTCATTGACCATTACAACCAGCCGATCGCACATGGCGACCAGATCTCGACGCTTGATTGCCTGGTCGAGAAACCACCGGTCAAATCTTTTTGCCGTCCCCAGCGATCGTAAGCGATTCCCATCCCTGCGCATGAACAAGTAGGCAGCAGTCTCATCGCCAATCGAGTTGAGCAAAAGTCGATAGGTTGCATCGACGGCAGCACCTGCGGCTTTTGGATTAACATTTTTGACTTGCAACAAGCGCTGATAAAATCCAACCGCAGTCTGCCACTGCCCAGAAAACTCCGCCGCTCGTGCTGCATGAAACAGCGCCTGCTGAGTCTGAAGATGATTTCGGTTCAGCCATGCCTGAACTGCGGCCATGGCCTCGGCTGAGCGATGTTCAGCGATCCCGGTTTCGAGGATTTCAGTGACAATGGATTCAGTTTGAGTGGCATTTGATTTTCTGAACGCGGTGAGTTGATCATCAAGCTTGGAAGCGCTTGCATCCGAGACCAAGACCAGTAGCACCAACAAACCGGAGATTACTGGTCGCATCATCCAAAAACGGCGGGTTAACATTACGTGTGGTTTCATTTGTGTTGCCTACTCTTGCCCTTCCTGTAATCGTTCGATTTCCAGTCTGCGATCGAGTTGCAGTAGGCTGTCAGTAGAGAGTTCGGCTCGCGCGTACGCAGCCCATTTACTTTCAGGAAAATCGTAGGTGATGCGTTTAAATAAAGCATACGTCTGTAGCTGCTCGCCCATGGATTGGTGGCATTTTGCTGCCCAATACATGGCCTCAGATCGCAACGTGGGGCCATCGTAAGCCTCTTCATTAACGACATTCAGCAACGCCTTAACCGCTTCAGTAAAGCGTTCAGCTCGCATATAGATCTGACCAGCTCTGAGACCTGCTTTGCCGGCAAGATCATGACTGGGAAAGCGGGTTTGCAACCGCTCAAAGATCTGCCCAGCTTTGACATATTCGACCTGCGACAGTTTTTTTAACGCCTCGGCTTGGTACTGGGCATCTTTATCGTCAGGCTCAGCAGCGATTTTTGCAAACAGTGGGGCAGCCTGTCGTTCGAACGTCAGTGCTTTTCGTTGAAAGTGTGTACCCAAACGAGCCATCGCCGTCGCCAGATGTTCAGACTCAGGGTACTTGTAAGCAAGTTTTACAAATTCCTGCGCAGCAATTTCTGGTTCCTTCAAAGCCTCGTAGATAAGAGCGATTTTAAACTGAGCTTTCGACGCGTATTCCGTATCAGCATAACTGCCAGTGATTGTCATGAACCGTGCCAGCGCGGCCTGATACCGTCGGCGCTGCAATTCAGGGTCCGTGGTTCCTTCCGCATCCTCTTGCGTCAGCCCACCAAGTAGGTACTCAGCATGAGCACGTGTTTCGGGATCAGTGAATTGATTGACCGCATTCTCCAAAAGCTGTTTCGCGCGGATGAATTCGCGGGCAGCCTGTTCCGGTTCACCCGTCTTGCGATGTCTGCGGGCGAGTTCCAGATAACTTTCAGCCATGGCAAACTGGGTCTGCATGGCTGTATCGGAATCTTCGTAGCGTTTTGAGAACGGTGTAATCGATCCATCTGCGCCTTTGCCAACCGTGACAAACTGTACCGGAGTCTTTTCTCCCGAGGCATTGGTATAGCGCACCCCAACTGCATCGCCGTAAACCACTGGAAATCCAGAGCGGCGAACATCGTAAACCGCAGCACCGTCAAGAGCATCGTTATCATCCGATGCGTAAGTCAACTGATATGACCCTTTGAAGATGCCGGTATGGGTTCCTGTTTCTCGCAGCAAAACATGGTGTTTCTCTCCTGACTTGGACGCCATGTAGCAATGCACACTGTCAGGGCCATCAGTCGTATCCGCCGCCAAGTCAATCGCTCGTAGATAAACCTTCTCGCCGACGAATGCTTGGACCAGCGGACCCCGGTAACCTTCATTCATCACATCAAGCATCGGGTGCGTGATCACTTTGGCAGACGTTGTCGACCACTTGGTGCTTCCATCTGCATCCCGATAACGCATACCAATGTGAATCTTTTCGCCACTTTTTACCGTCAGACCATATTGCCGTGGCAGTTTAAGTTCCCGAACCTGTTCGGGATCAGCATAGCTGTACTTGGGTAAATCACCCGCTATCAGTGGAATCGCAACACGAAAGCGTCCCGACTGGACATAATCCTGAGTGCGTTGGATTTCGGAACGCGACAATGACAAACCGGCTCCCCCGGTAGATACGACTCGGTAGCCCGCACGCAGCATTCCGGGAAGGGTGCGAGGCCTCTGGCCCAAAGGTGCAACGATTCGCAGCGTACCTGGGACATCAACATCAAACGATTGATTCGGCGTTCCAGCAATACTCCGCCCAGCATCAGTCTGAACAAAAATCTCGATCGTTGATGTGGTTCCCAATGCAAGGTGAGGAACGATCACGTCGATCAAAGCTAAACGGCCATGCACGACTTCGATGCCGGTTTTTGGAGCATTCCTGGCATCAACAAATGTACGTTGGATTTCATAGCGTGAACGAATCCGTTCCATAATCGCCTGTTCGCGTGCGTTGGCTGTTCGTCCTTCAAGCTCTGGTACAAAATCGACATGCAGTTCCTCTGCCGGTCCTGAATCATTGGTATCTCCGCGGGTGACTGACATATGAGCCACCTCGATCACAGGTTCCTGAAACTGCGCGTGCTGGCTAGTGGCATACCGTTGAACGGGAATTCCCGAGAGCGCATTTTCTGCGTCCAGATACATCACTTTGAGCGTGCCGCCCGCTGGGACATGTATTTCATTTTCGTTCGTCGCCATGGTGGCAACTGGAGTCAAAAATGTGCGAAACGTCCCTGTTGAAGCTCCTGTTTCCTGAGCAACGAATTCCCGTTCGATCCCCTCAGCATCGACAGCTTTCCAACTGACTTCATCAGGATTTACCGAGATGTCCATATCAGCATCACGAATCACCACTGGGAACGGTTTATCATGCTGAAAGCGTAGCAGTCGCTCATAGTACGGCATCTTTTTTCTATGTCGCGAGCTGAAACGCGGTTCAATATCAGCAAAATCAATGCGACCATCGCTGAAGGACACATTCAAAAAGCGTTCATGTCGCTGCTTACCCTTCGTCACATAGCGATCATCAAGGTAACGAATGGTGACTTTGTCACCAGACAATATTTCCAAAGCATTGTTCTTTCGCAAATCAGCAAAGTCACTCGACACTGGCAACAAGGTTTCCCCATCGGCTGACGTCAGCTTCAGACGATTGAGCGATGGCACGGGACCTTCGTGATCAATGAACACAACCCGCAGCAAACGGGCACGGGAGCCAGTTGCAAAATTAACCGTGAATGTCTTTTGATCCTCACTCGCGACTAACGCTGCGGGAGAATTCCGATGCTCCAACACACCTTCGGGAAATGTGCTCGGATCAAAGAAGCTATCTGGACAGTCAACCAACTTATCTGCACCATCAAGATTCGCCTGCAGCAGCGTGGTACGCCCGAACCCAAATGTGGTCTGCACCCAGCCAATTCCCCAGATTTCAAATCGATGCAAACCTGCTCGAAGCTTGACGGCACCCTCCAATCTGCCACCAGACGGTGTGATAATTTCGTCATCAGAAGTCGCAACCTCGGTGATTGGCCGACCATCTACTGCGAGAAGAAATTTCGGAGGTGATGTCAGTGATGAGTGTGTATCCTTTGGAACATCGTGCCTGCCAAAATCGAGCTGAAAACGACGTTCCACATCAGCGTGTTCATAAAACCAACCACGGAAACGGTAAACCACATGTGGACAGTCATGCTGCTGTTGACGCTTCCATTTCAGAGCCATTGGAATCGCGGCGGGCATTGCCTCTGAAGGTCCACTCACGTTCTTCGCGGTCCCCTGCGGAAATCGCTGTGTCAACCAACCCTGTTCAAGATGGTCTTCCAATTCCTGAAGTTCATAAACACTAGGCCGACCACCCATTTGAAATCGATCCGTATCGTTCATCACAAGCACTGACGGATCCCACACCTTTGGGACAGCAACTGAACCGGGCAACCCCTCGGCCTTGGGATTCGCATGCAAATCCAACTTGCTGCGAGCCACAGTAGTCCAGTCACGGCGATTCATCGCTGTCTGCACAAGGAAGCTTGTTAAACCATAACCGGCATCTGATGACTGAATTTCCAAGGATCCCAGTAAAGCGTTATCGTTCAGGTCCACCGTGAAGGAATGTTGAGCATCAGATCCAGGTACCGGACGCCAAGCCTCATAGTTGTCGACTGGACTGATAACCATGTTGGGATTTCGCCCCGCTTGAGAAGTCGAACCAAACGCCATTGCCTGAGCACGGGAGGTCGGAAGGGATCCTTCAAACTGCCCGGTGTGTGTTCCTGTTTCGCTCAACACCACCCGGCCGAGCGAATCACCACTGGAAGCAATCACTGCAACTGAAAGTTGATCAACCTCTGCTGTTCGGCCACGATCTGGATCGATCACTCGCAAATGAATTGGATTACCTGGCTTTACACGCGTTCGCAGAGCACGATTGCGCGCCGCGGCAGCAGCCTCGGCCTTCAATGTTGCAATCACTTCGGGATCAGTATTAGCAAGGTTTCTGATCCCCTTGCTCTCCAACGCGGCGGTCACCACTTCCATATCGGCCACACGTTGCTCATTTTCAGAAAGCAGCTTACGTGCCGATGCCATCAACATTGCGTCGGAAGCGACGATGATTGGCCCACCCCGATTTTCGCCAAGATTCGTAACTTTTGCTCGGAAGTCATCTGAGTAGGCATAGAAAATCTCATCATCACCTACCACCTGCAACGTTCGGTCGCCGGGAGCGGGTTTCCCCAGTGCCGTCCTCACATCACCTCGATACTTTGTTTTTTGATCACCAAACTGCCGCAACAACAAATGTTCCTTATCTCCTGAAGTTGCCCAAACGACAACTTCGATTTCACTACCACCGCTGGAAACCGAAAGTGTTGGATCGTTAAGCGTGACCTTCAATACTTCTCCCGGAACGAGTGTTCGCTGGTTACTGGCCGTTCCCAATTCGACCTCAGTCGCCTCAATCAGCCGCTTCAATTTGAGTTGAACACGACCGCGTAAGATCGTGGCATCTGAATGTGTCGGATCCCGTTCTAGAACTTTTGCAATTTCCTCAGCGGCATCCTCGTATTCCTCCATGTCGTAATAAACTTCAGCTCGGGCGTTATGAGCTGCGGTTACCAACTGCGGAACCTTTTGCGAATCGAGTTCCACAAGAGTTGCCAACGCCGCATCAAAATCCTTGGAAAATCGCTCGACCGTGACACGCCTCAGCGTTGCGGTATGCCGCGCAAAAATGCCAGCATATTCTTCACTGTTTTGAATTCCGGCGTAGATTTTATGAGCCTCTGGCAACATCCCCCGCTGCATGGCGATGTCGCCATACGCGAGATCCAGACCCAGTTTTTCTTCCAGCGAAAAGGCGGTAGTCGATTCCTGGGACCACTCCCTGAAAGCTTTGACCAATTCTTCCTGCTGCAACTCATTGCGGCCGTCGATTGTTCGCTGAAGCACCCACAACAGGTACGGCACGGATAATTCCCGATACACCTCTAACAGCTGACCAGCATTTTCGTCATACAATTTGAGTGCACTATTCTCATTTCCAACCGCAAACTCAGCCTGAGATTTATAAATCGGATAAGACGGATCGGTCGCGGGAACTGGCACTTCGATCAATCCCATCGCCAGCGCCGCCTTACCACGAATCGACTTCAGTTGAGGGATATCAGTTTCACGCTTGTAATACGTATGACCACGACGATGCCGTGCAATCGTTTGCAAACCACAACGAGCCCAAGTGCTTGCTGCGGACGAATCAGTTTCAACCAGCGAATCGGCAAACGCGATCACCTCGGGTAGTGGCCGATGATGGAGTTCCGTGTGCCGCCAAAAATAAGGTGCGGTGCGATGCAGCATCGAATGCAGCGTTGTTGTTTGCGTAGCATCTGGTCCACGCGGAACCAGTGCCTGTTCCGCAAAATACCGCCACAGTCGATGACTGAATGCTGCGTTATAACCATCGCGATGGAACGTCCGCATTGGACCAGCCATTTCCAACAGTAGACTCATCACTTTTGGATCGGTGAAAACCGCGTCATCAATTGCGGCTAGGTTCTCCAACCCCATGATTTCCAATCGCTCCGGTGCCTTCTGCACACCCTCAAAGGTGGCTTTCAACGCAGCACTTGTTCTCGCCACGTCCGGTTGATAGGTCGTTTTTTTCGCCTGATCAGTTTTTGCTTCTTCAAGCACTATCTTTTCGGGAACCCAACCATCAGGCGGGGTCATCAGATCAATCAAGTCCTTGCAGACCAGACTAGCGTCTGACGCTGTCACTTGAGCAAACTGCTCTGGCGTCATAGCGGCACTCCGGAACCACTGCCTCGCCGCGAAACGCACTTCAAATGGCAAAGTACTAAAGACAGGTGACTTGTACAGAGTCGCCATCAACGCCACTGAGTCTTTGTTGTTTTCTGGGAACTGGGCATTAATCCACGCCATCACCAACCATGCGTCAACCGCACCCTGCTCAAGACGCTCTGCGATTACCGTTCGCAAAGCCGGTTCAAATGGATGTTGGCGATACAGATCCTTTCCGTGCTTCTGCAACCATTCCATTCCATGGTTGTAATGCGCGATTCGCAGGATGCTGGGATCGTAACGTGTTGGGCTCAAACCGCGACCGCGCTCATGTGAAGCCAACCCCTCAAAACCCTTGGCAATCGCATCACGAGCAAGCATCTGAGCAATCGCACTATCATCCTTGAGCAATTCCGGTATCACTTCCGGCGTGAATGCCAATACCTTCTCCAATCTTTCCTGAACGCTGGGCATCTTGGGGTGCGCTGAACGAAAGTCACGCCACAGTTTTCTGAATACCGCGATTCGCTGTGCAGGCGGATCCTCCTTCCTCACATCGACCGTATTGAGTCCACCAGCCAATGCTTTCCATTGACTGCGGGCCTGTGGCGCATCAGGTGATCCGAAGAACTTCAACAGGTCACCGAAGCGTGCATTGCGCTGATCATGATGTTGAGGAAGACGCCAGGCCTCGGGTCCCACCAACGCGGCAACAGCTTTACCAAGGTTCTTCTTGTCACCTGCCGCCGCAATAGCCCGAACAAACGAAGCTTCCACATCAGGATTCTGCTCCAGATTCGGTGCCAGCTTTTTCGCCTCTTCGAATGACAATTTTTTCCAGTCCAGCGGTAGTGATGGTCCTGACCTGCGGTTCACCACCTTTGGATTAGCCAGCACAAAAGCGCGAGCCTCATCGACACTCAGAACTTGTGGACCACTGTCGTAGTAACGCTGTTCCCAAGATTGGAAAAAGTCAGCCTGGTGCAATGCCTCCAATTTGCCTGCTGCAACCTTGATTGGTGCCATTTTCGCACCAACATCAACCGGCCAATATTTCTTTGGGTCGTCTTTGTAATAGCGCCCACGACGCTCCGCCCATCCGGTTTGCACCAGTTCAGCGTAGCGAGGGTACTTCTGTAACAACGCTGTGGCCTCCACGATGGGCAGCGTGGCCTCGTTACCGTCAAGCAGATTCATGTTGTACTGCTTCACCGATACCACCCAGTCCAACCGAAGTCTCAACTCGTCATCAAACGAAATCCCACTGGCTAAGGCCTTGACGTTTGCTGCAAATCCATCTGAAAAGCGTGCATGGTCCATTCGCCACTCAGAAATCTGCCCCAATAACCAACGAAAGTAGACGTCGTATTGAACGCTTAACAGATCCGCTGACATCTGCGGGTCCATCACACAGGCCAACAACCGAGCAGCCACAGCGTCATGATCCCGACGCGACATCGCCGTATCCAGAAACCACTTATCAAACTGTCTCGCCCGCCCACAAACATGCAACCGATGCCCCTCGTTGGACATGTACGCATAGGCGCCTTCGATATCATTCAGCTGATCCAGCAGTAGCGTGAAAACTGCGTACACGCAGTCTGCTGCCGATTCTGATTTTAGATCTGCCCGCTTGAGATACTGTTGATAAAGCGAGACCGCCCCGCGCCAATCGCCACTCAATTCTGCAGCACGCCCAGCCTGATACAGCAGCAATGGATTTTTCGCTACATTTTCTCGCAACCATGATCTTCCCACGGCGATCGCCTGCGTCGGTTTATTCTCACCGATACCAGCGACAAGCAATGCCATGATCATGTCTTCGGCCTGTGTCGCCGGAGACTCTGAAAACGCAGCCATTTGTTGATCGAATGTTTCCTCGGCGACTGCGGACCCAGGCACGGGCGAGCATGCAATGAAGACCACCAGCGAAAGCCAAAAGCAATCGCTCGTGCATATCCTTTTCAACATTCGGACCACTTCCGTCTTAAAACTCAATTTGTCAGTCCTGATTTGAACTACCGAGGTTGGCGTACGATTTTGCATCCTGGGTCGTTCTCTTCTTGGGCTTTCGCCTAAATTTTGTCTTGCGAATACGAAACGCGTCATATCAAAGCCTCTGCCACTGTTACTGCTGCTTCAATGCCGCTAATTTTTTCTGCGCTTCAGCAACGTGTTTGCTCGATGGATAATCGAACACCAACTGCTGCAACTTCTGTTGAGCAACGTTGTTGTCTCCCATGCGAAATGCGACCTGCGCCCACAGCAGCAACATCTCATCCAGAAAAGCGGCATCTGGAAAATCAGCAAACACTTGCTCCAACAAATCGGATGCCTGAGCGAAGTCTTCTGTTTCTACGTAAAACCGCACGACTTCGCTGAGTGACTTCGCTGCATAGGCACTTTCGGGATAGGCTTGGTACGTTTTTCGGTATGCCGCTATCGCGCCACCCATCGCCCGATGCCTCTCTGTCGCAGCGATACGACCAGCGTCGGTCCAGCGACTCTTGTGCTTTGCCTCGAACTGCTTGTCGACCTGTTCCCGCAGCACTTCGCCGATACGAAACTGTGCTTCGGCCGCAGAAATCGGATTCTGCAAAGCGAGTACCCGTCGATAGCTAGTCACTGCCTCGTCGTACTCGCCTTTTTCCGCTAACGCTCGACTCAGTGCCATCAAGGCTTGATCAGCCAATACCGACTGAGGATACAGTCGATTAAATGCTTGGCAGGTTGCTGTTGCTGCGGCAAAATCTTCCTTGAGAATTTCACTTTCCCATTTCAGCCTGAAGGCCTGTTCCAGCAACTCGCTTGTGATCTTATTGCGATCCATGATGATCGCATTGACTTTCTTCAAGGCTTCGTCAGCTCTTTCTGCCGCGCGATCATCGAGCCCCATGTCTTTGTAGATTAACCCAAGCCCTTTCAATGCCTCAGCTTCCACAGCATTCTTTCGTGCTTTAAGCACGGCTTCAAAAACAACGAACTGGTCAGCCGACACACCCGAATTTACCGATCCGGAAACCTTGATCCGCGAACTGCTTTGACGAGGCTGCTCACCGTACAGATGGACCTCGTCAACATAAGTAATTTCAAGTTCATCCAATTCATCGCAGTGCAGAACATCATCACCAAGATTTGGGGCACCATCCGCCAGCGGTGCTAGCTTGACTTTATTCGTGAAGACACCTGTGCGAATCGCGTCGCCGTCTTTATTCGCACTGTCTGCATCTCGGCTAGGCCGCTCGGTCAACGTCAACGTAACCGAATCGCGTTCTTTCCAGATGTCCTGCTCATCATCCTGTACCGCAAAGATATCGAGCACATCATCATCACTGTCTTCGGCAGCTTCGGAGGCCGCTACTTTATAGAGCGCTTTGACAGTGATCCTTACCGACTCTGCCCTCGGTGAAGTGTCCAGATCAGCATCCCGCAACAACAATGCCTGAGGTTGGCCAGGAAAAGCGATGTAGGCAGGAGTCGAGAAATCACCCAAAAAGAAACCAACCGTACCGGTACTTACCGCTTTGACCGTACCACTTCGCTGAACGCCCTTGCTTCCGTCCAGTGTACTGTCATCGACGTAGGTCACCGTCAACGTATCGCCACCAAATAATTGCAGCACCCCGTCATTCGGTTTTGCAACACCGATTTCAGTTGGGGCTGACATCAATGCCTCATTCTTCTTGCCGGCAATCGGAACGCCAGTAAGAATTTCACTGTCGCCACTGCTGACGGCGACACGGGCCTTGACGTCCTCACCGATTTTCCGCAGCACAGGAATATCTGCGTCTGAAATTTTCGCGTAAAAACGCTGACCCAGTTCCACCCGTCCCATTTCGCCGCTTCCAGTATCTTCGACTTCCGTCCCGACCAGCGAAAGTGCGTCGATAGCCTTGTTCCAACTCCGCAAGTTGTAGTGGCTCATACCGATGTAATAGTACGCCTTATTGGCCCATTTACTCTTGCCCGCCACTTCCGTGAGTCGACGGAACATCGGAAACGCAGATGTATATTGCCCTGATTGATAATAGGAAAAACCAGCTTGGAACAATGCCTCGCGATAAAGTTCTGTTTCTTGGGGCGATGGTGCTTCACCAGGTAGAGGAGTCAACAGGCGGGACAAGAGCAGGAAATGGCTGAGAGCTTCTTTACTCTTGCGTTGCTCGAGGAAGTGTCGCCCTTTGGCCATGTGTGCCTGATAGCCAAGGATATTGCCCTCGTTATCGCGAATGACCGTATCAAGCATGGTCAAGCCACGCTCATACTGTTTGTATTCCATCAGCTCGATGGCTTTGTCAAACAGGTGTTTTGCCCGGCGATCTACTTCCAAGGCTACCCGCCGCTCTGACGTCTCGGTGGTAGCGGCGTCCTGCGCACGCGACCTGCCAACGGAACAAAGAATGACGAGCATCACTAGAAAAAGTTTCATTGTTGCCAATTCTGGCTCCTTACAAGTTGTCTTCATCTCAATACCGCGCTGGAATTCACAAGACGCTCATGGCTACGCAAAACGCAACTTCAGAAATCCTATGTCAAAAAGTGGTCACGAAAAAATCCCGCACTGCTGGTGGTGCAGATTTCAATCAGTCGCCTTTGCCTCACCGCCAATAATCTTGACGCCGTAGCTCTCCAAACGATCATGTGCTTGACTGGATTGTCCACTTTCTGGATACCGGCGAAGCACCAACTGCAGTTGCTGTACCTCTTTCTTTTTGTCTCCGCTTGTCCTGTATATATCAGCGGCCTTCAAACAGGCGGAAGCTGACACGTCACCTCCAATCGACTCCAACTCCTGCGCCAGCTTGATCGCCTGTGCGTATTGTTTCAGGGCAACCCGACAATCGATGACTGCCCAAGTTGATGCTGGCTGTCGATTTGCAGCTTGATAACGCTTGATCGCTTCCTCAAATTGACCTTGCCATTGCAGCAGCGTTGCGTGCGACCAAACGATCTCCTGTGACTGGTCGGGGGACTTATTCAGGATTGGCACTTCCTGCAGCGCCTTGGCTTGAAAGTCTCCGTTGCGATGAGCACGGCCATAATAGAAGTCAAATCGCGTCCGAGCAGCCGTGGTCGAGTCTTTGATCCTGCTGACAATTCGCAGGAAGGCCTCTTCACCCTCATAAATGGCCGCGAAGTTGGCAAAGTCACGAAGTTGTGGATCGTCCATTCCATTGGTACGAACCGTACGCAGCACAGCAGTTGCCTGATCATGCATCCCGCAAGGGTGACGCAAATACTTCATCAAGGCCACTCGTTCTTCATTCTGCAAACCCGACACCAGAGGCTCGCCGTGCACGGTATAAAATGTGGCTCGAGCTTTCGTGTTGCGACCGTAGTAGCCCAACCATTGTTTGACGCGAGCGATCGTTGCAGGCTGCAACGTGAACTGTGTATTCATTCGCTCTGCCCACTTCACCTCGTCTTGCTCGTGCGTCATCAACACGTCGAACCAGGCAACCCGAAGTGCTTCATTATCAGTAAAGCGGTCACCCATTTGATCACCCCAATACCGCGCCGCATTTACCTTATCCGCGGCGGGTGCTCTGGCATTTAGCAGAGTGCCAAAAACATGACTCCAATAAACAGGACTCTCTTCCGGTTGAGCAATCGGGGTTCGCCAACCAAAGCCCCCAACCTCATTGCAAAACTGCAGTAGCTTTGCTTGATTAGGCGCACGAACCGTATAGTGATACACAACACTATTTCGCGCCGCCTCTGCTGCACGAACATTACTTTCTCGAAAAGCAACAGCTGTACGCCAACGGTATTCCGTGGCCTCCTCGAAATTGCCTCGTTTTTCCATTGCAGTCGCCAGACTGGCGAGTGCCGATCCCGTGCGAGGCTGACTGACATACTCCTTGTCTTTTGCCAGTCGCGCCCAAGTCGCAAGACTCTTTGCTTCATTACCATTCAGAGCATGGCACTGCCCAATGTAAAAGAGAGCGGCAGCCGCGTACGGGACTTCATCAGGAAAATAATCCACCACGTCCTGATAGGCTTTAATTGCTGTATTTCGTTTGTCGAGGATTTGCAGGCATCGCCCCATCCTGAGCAAGACATACGGAAGCGCATCGCCTCTGGCAAACTCAAAAGAGTACGCCTTGTAAGCGGCATACGCACCCTTGTAATCCTTCCTACCAAATAGCTTGTCCGCGTCTTCAACGGCGACAGCTTCAAACGTGTCCAGCTTGGAAAAATCCTTACTCGGATACACCAACTCACTGGCCGCGTTATCCTGCCCCATGGCAAGCGAGCCCCCCAAAACAAACATCGCCAACATCAGAACAAGCGTGATCAAATGGTTGCTTTCTCGATTCAAATGGATAGCTCGCTTAGACTACTTGAGTTTGGTGCCACTGCGACCAACTTAACGCGAGTCGATCGCTATTCGTACACATCGTATTGGTTCCTAAATCGCATCAAATATGCCTGACCCTACGAGAGCTACCAGTGTAACTCATGACCCCCTCGCTTTTGCGCATAAGTCCACCGATTTTGAGAAGCCGTTACAGCGTTCGACGAACCGTGCGGTGATGCTCTCATGCAACGCTAGAACTAGCGGTTTAAACTGCAAAGACCCTTACCAATTCAAGATTTCTCTTCGGATCACCTGATGCGTCCTTCACATTCTGTCTTGATGCCGCTGCTTTTTGCAGTTGTTGCTGCCGCTCTTTGCGACAGCCCTCTTCGTGCTGATGAGTTGCGTCTTTCCGATACATTCACTGATAACGCCGTGCTGCAACGGGGGGTCCCCGTTCCGGTCTGGGGCACAACCAAAGCAAACACCGCTGTCACTATTGAGTTTGCTGGTCAATCGAAAACAGCGACTTCAGCGAAAGACGGTACCTGGCGAATCAATCTCACTCCCCTGCACGCCAGCCACACCGGCAGAACCATGACGGTGAAATCAGACGGTTCGGTCCAAGAGTTGCAAAACCTGCTGGTTGGTGAAGTCTGGTACGCAAGTGGTCAGTCGAATATGCAAATGACACTGGCATCGTGCAGCCGAAAGATCCCAGCGATCAAAAAAATGGTCGAGGCTGCTCCCACTAACCATATTCGCTTCCTCCGCATTGCCTCCCCCGACTCACCACAACCATTGACAACATGGCATCCAGTTAGCGCATGGCAATGCGATAACCCGGTAAACCGGGCAAAGCAATCGGCGGTCGCATACTTGTTTGCCCACACTTTGCAAGAGCGGCTAAACGTACCCGTTGGAATCATCGAGGGATCGTGGGGCGGCAAACCGATTGAAGGCTTCATTCCACGATCACAGTTCACCATCACGAAGCCATTACAGAAAATTCTTTCACTTGCCGAAGACGATCAACTGGATGAGGTAGCAAAGCTGAAAGGTGGTGTGATCATTCGCAATACTGCAGGCATGCCAGGCCGCATCTACAATTCACGTGTGGCACCAATCGCACCATTTGCTATTCGGGGATTCATTTGGTATCAGGGAGAATCCAATGCAGGGCGGGGCGAAGACCCTCGCAATTATCGGATGAAAATGAAGGCGTTGATCGACGGCTGGCGACAAACATGGGGCCAACCTGAACTTCCGTTTTACTTTGTGCAGCTACCGGCTTTTAGCGACACGGCCCATGGCTGGGTTCGCCTACGTGAGGAACAACGCCTGAGTTTAGGCATCCCACACACAGGAATGGCGGTGACAATCGATCTACGCGACAGCGACATCCACCCGGCCAACAAACTTGATGTGGCCAAGCGTCTTGCGAGCTGGGCCTTGGTCAAAACATATGGCAAACAACTTGTGCACAGCGGACCGCTATTCAAGTCAGCCACCATCAATAGCGACACCGTACGAGTCAAATTCGAACACGCCGAAACTGGTTTACTTGTCGCTCGCAAAGAGGGAATCGCGTCCCCAAAAGCAACACCTGAAACCGCATTATCCCACTTCGAATTGGCGGATGACACTGGGCAATGGTACCCCGCTCGAGCGACGATTGATGGTTCCCAAGTCGTTGTCCAAAGCTCACAAGTGATGCGACCACGAGCCGTTCGTTACGCCTGCAGCGGTAACCCCGCAAATGCGAACTTGTACAATCAAGCAGGCCTACCTGCCTCACCGTTCTGCAGTGAACTGAAGTTGCTTGGCTGGCAACCCGAGAAAGCTCGTTGATTCATTCGAGCAAAAGCACAACGCTGTGCAGACGATAAACCCACGTCCCTATCTGCCTTTAACTCTCCGTAACCCCCCGCCTTTGTCGGTCCTACGCAATCCACTGACCACAGCATGATCAAGAGACCACTATGAACTGGATCACACCACTCATCACTGCAACTTTGCTGATCAATTCTGCCAGTCTTGCTCAAGAGCTGGCTGGTAACGATCAGGAATCGATGCCCGCCGCAGTTGACACGAAAATATCTGACTGGCATGGATACAAGAAGCATTCGTTCCATTTGGCTGAACATCCCGCGTTCATTGTTTCGCCCAAAGTGCCTGCACCCGGAAACCCGTGGGTCTGGCGTACTTCATTCCCGGACTTCCATTCAGAAGTCGATCAGGAACTGGTTTACAACGGTTACCACATCGGTTTCATTGATGTAGTCAAGATGTTGGGATCCGAATCATCGCTGGACATCATGGACCAGTTTTATGACCAAGTGCGATCACAATGGAACTTGTCAGAACGACCAGCACTTGAACCCTGTAGCCGAGGTGGTCTGCACGCCTACCGCTACGCTGCCCGTCATCCGGATCGTATAGCCTGCATTCTGGGTGATGTACCCGTGATGGACTTGAAAAGCTGGCCAATGAATTGGCCCGGCTCAAAGCCGCAGATCACAGAGGCAATGGAGCACTATGGATTCAATACTGTCGCCGATCTTAAAAGCTTCAAAAGCAATCCCATCGATGTGCTCGCGCCGATTGCGAAGGCAAAAATCCCTATCCGTCATGCAATCTGCCTGAACGATAAGGTCGTTCCCCCTGAACAAAACACCCTCGAAGCCCAGCGTCGTCTGAAAAAGCTTGGTCACGACATGGAACTGGTTGTCGTCCAGCATTCAGATAAAGCAAATGGCCATCATTTCAAGATGCCAGAGGTTTTTGAGTCAGCTCGATTCGTGATGCAGCATGCCAACGTGATGCCCGGTGACACTGAATATTTTGAGTTGCGAAACGGTTTGGCAAATAGCATGAAAGCTTTTCGTACAGAAAAACGAGGGCGAATCGTGTTCCTCGGGGGATCGATCACCTACGGCAAAGGCTGGAGAGATGAGCTAATGCGTTACTTTGAAAAACGCTTCCCAGATACACAGTTCGACTTCATTGCCGCTGGAATCCCTTCAATAGGATCCAATGGTCATGCGTTCCGATTACAGCGTGATGCCCTTTCTAACGGACCGGTTGACCTGTTATTCGTCGAAGCGGCCGTCAACGATGGATCGAATATTCCGCAACATCCCGAAATCATGCGACGTTCCATGGAAGGAGTGGTACGACACATGCGAACCGTCAATCCAATGACCGACATTGTCCACATGCATTTTGCCATGGGCAGTCATCTCGACCAGTATCACGCAGGTCAAGTACCTGTTCCCATTGCCGAGCATGAAAAGGCGGCAGCACACTACGGGTGTACAACTCTCAATATCACACAGGAAGTATCAGACCGCATCAAAGCAGGTGAATTCACATGGAAGAGTGGCTTCCGCAGCAACGTACATCCCCCTCCCTTTGGGCACCGCGTCTACACCAACAGTATGACCCGAATGTTGGACTCTGCTTTCAAAACCACTAACTCTGCTAAACCACATTCAGTGCCCAGCGCTCTGGTTGATGCACGGAGCTACACCAAGGGACGCTTTGGAGATTTAGAGAAAGCCATCCTGAGTGACGGGTTCACTTATGTAAAAAGCTGGAAACCCACCCGAGGCGGAACACGTGCAGGATTTGTCAACGTTCCTGCACTGGTCGCTTCTACACCCCAAGCACAATTCACATACACCTTTGAAGGGACTGCCATTGGTCTCTTCCTGGCGGCCGGTTACGACAGTTGCATTCTTCAGTTCAGCATTGACGGCGGTGACTTCAAACAGGTCGATTCCCTAACGCGGTGGAGCAAGGGGCTTCACCTTCCATGGCCGCTTATTCTCGCAGATGGGCTCGATCCTGGGACACACACCGTCACTGTTCAAACCACAGCTGAGGCTAAAACCCGAACTGCCTTGCACGTCATTCACATACTTGAGAACTGAATGACACTACAGAGTTCAGTACATTTCTCATATCAGCGATAAAAGTCAATCCACTTAACCGTGATCGCTGCTGGGTTTTTGCGAAACAACGCTTGAGGCAAAGTGATTTCAAAGTCGTGTGCTTTGCCCACAGTCTCGACTTTAGAACCTAGCCCTTCGATGCGTTTGATGGGTAGCCAATATCGACTGTCTACAGCCAGAGGCTGCGCTCTCTTTCCAACATCTTGCCAACAACGGAAAGCGACCTTTCCAATTGCAGCCTGATGTCCAGCGGACGCTTGTGAACTATTCACTCGCGCGCCCAAAGAAAGATCACCGCTTATCACTTGCAGTTTTTCCAGTCCTTTCAACCGCAGACGTAACTTGACGACACCTGGCCACTGCTTCGTCTTACGGGTAACCACCATGTCGCTGATCCCCGAGGGACTCTGAACCCACAGCAGCACACCATCCTCCTCTGTCCGAATTTGCACGCGATCAGAACCACGCCTCGTAACGATATCAAAATGCGAGACGTCCTGAGCAGCGATGGGTCGCATAAAACAAACCACAAACAGTGCCAACAGCGGAAACCCTGTCAGTCGCAGTGGCACTAAAGGCACCCGCATTGGTTGGCTTACTCTCAGTCTGAATATCTTGGTAATCACTATCGAACACTCCCCGACCAATCCCACTGATATGCCTTGCTGATTTGCACATCTTAGCCTTAATGCTTTTTCGTTTTGGTGGCAAAAGAGCCGTCAATTCAGAGCAACTGAGCTTTCATTCTCCAGCTCAATCCGGGTGCATACCAGACTTTTTCCCCAAGCAAACGATAAAGCCCGACAGGAGCTTCCACTCACAATAAGCCCAGAAAATCACCGACCAGCGAAACGGCGTTTCGTTTCTCGCGTTCCCACTTAGCGTTTCCGCTTCTGAAGTTCAGCGATTTTCGGGATCTCAGGTGGGTGAGACACTCGCAAAACGCACAGGAAAAAATCGAAAAAACTGATTATGTTGGGTCAAATTCCGAGTGAAAGAAACTGAGTGTGTAGGAGACCGGTAAAAACGCACCCGAATGCACTACAGCCAAGACTCCAACTGACCCGCTCTCCATCACCCTCCGTGACAAGACCCACCCGAGCGTTCACCCATGCTTCTGCCTTCGCACTCCATAACAACGGCATTCAAGCTAATCAGAAGAGTAGCTTATGCACCTCTGTCATTGATCGCTTTTAGTTGGGCTGCGGAATTCACGGCCGGAAATGAGGTCAGCGAAACGCCGCCCAACATCGTGGTCATTTTCATCGACGACATGGGATTTGCTGATCCTAGTTGCTTTGGAAACCCACAGGTCAAAACACCAAACATCGACAGGCTCGCGGCTCAGGGGATCAAGTTGACGAATTTCTATGTCAACTCACCGATATGCTCAGCATCGCGAGTGGCAATCACGACAGGCCAATATCAAGCTCGCTGGAAAATCCATTCCTACTTGAATACTCGTGCAGGGAACGCGAATCGTGGAATGGCAAACTACCTTGACGCTTCAGCTCCCACGACCGCAAAGAAACTGAAGTCTGCTGGATATGCGACTGCCCATTTTGGAAAATGGCACATGGGAGGTGGACGCGATGTCGATGATGCCCCTTTACCGCAAGCGTATGGATTCGATGAATCCCTGGTCTCGTTTGAGGGACTTGGTGACAGGCTGATCTCGAACGCCAAGGGCGTTGAAAGGGCTCGTGCGTTGGGGCACGGAGAGATCATTCCCTGCGAACGCTGGGAGCGCATGCAAATACAGACCGACCGTACCATTGACTTCATCAAGCGTCATCAAACCAAGCCATTCTATGTCCGATTGTTTCCAAACGATGTCCATGATGCCCATGTTCCGCGTCCCGGCAGTGCAGACAAATTCAAAACTGTTTCTGACGATTCTTACGCCCGTGATTTTTTCGCCGTTCTGGAACAGATGGATCAGCAGATCGGGCGTCTGATCGCAACCATCGATGAATTGAAACTTGGCCCCAAAACTCTGATCCTGTTCACCAGTGACAACGGCCCGACGGATTGGCCAAGAAAATATGCTACGGGCCCCCCGGCGGGATTCACCGGTCCATACCGCGGACGCAAATGGTCGTTATTCGAAGGCGGCATTCGCATGCCGTTCATCGCCCGGTGGACAGGTACGATTCCAGCAGGCGTTACCGACAGCACCAGTATCATGAGTGCGATTGATATTTCACCCACTCTCTGTCAGTTCGCCGGCATCAAGGTAGAAGATAATCTTGATGGCTTGGATCGTGGCGAAGTGCTGCTGGGCAAAGCGACGCCACGTGCACGGCCTGTCTTCTGGCAATACGGCCATCCTCACGCCATTCTCAAGGGCGGCAAATCGGAACACCAGAGCCCCACATTCGCGATGCGCGACGGTCGCTGGAAATTCCTGATTAACCCTGATGGCAGCGAAGCTCAACTGTTTGATCTTGAAGCAGATGAGGGTGAGACGACGAATCTTCTTTCCAGTCAATCAAACCGCGCACTGGCAATGGCCTCAAAAATTTCCCAGTGGGCAAACGATCTCGGGTTTGCCTACAACGACGAGGCGAAATTGACTGCACCGCTACCGACCATCGCGATTCCAGCCAGTAACCAGCTCCTTCGTTTTGTGAATCATGGTGTTACAGGCAACACCGGTTCGCTTCAGTTGAACGGAAAAGCGTGGCTCAGTCTGCCAGCATTCAGAGTACCCAAAGTGGCTGGCGGCCGATCGCTACAAATCAAGGCAACCATTCACCCAAATTCCTCTTCCGGAGTCATTCTCGCTCACGGCGGCAATCGAGCAGGGTACAGCGTCTATCTCGACCAGGGGCAAATCTGTTTTGTCGCCCGCGTGAACAGCAAGTCCACCATGATCCGATCCGACGTGGTCCATGAGGGTCCCGCCAGTTTCGAAGCCAAATGGAATCCCAACGGCGAGATGTATCTAAAAGTAAACGGCAAGCTCGTTGGGAAGGCGGAAGCGGGTATCATGCAGCAAGAGCCAGATAACTCCATTCAAATCGGTGCCGACCTGTTCCAACCAGTCGGCAACTACAAAACACCGAACCGATTCTCCGGTACCATCGACTCGCTTACGTTCAAATATCCCAATGGGACATGAATGGTATTCAGTTTCTCTACGTTGAAGCCATACCCATCTCCCACATCCCCCTCCATCGTCACCTGGAAGTTGTTAGTACCATGAAATCTATTGCTACCATCGTTTTTGCCGCCTGCATTGTTTCTGGTCTTGCGGTTTCCGCGGACGCAGATGACCGTTTGGTCCTCGTCGGCGCATCTTATGGAAACAACGTTCTGGCAATCTGTGAATCAGATGGCACCGTGCTTTGGAAACACAACACGGCGGGTCCCCAGAAAGGGCACACGGGACACCATGATGTCCACCTGCTGCCCAGCGGAAATATTCTGTTTCATGACTCGTGGACAAAAACACAAGAGATCACGCTTGGCAAAGAAGTGGTCTGGGAATACGACAGTGCCACGATGAATGGCAATGAGGGCAAGAACGTAGATGTCCACGCCTTTGATCGACTGAGTAACGGGGAAACCGTCATCGTGGAAAGCAACGTCGGACGAATCATTCATGTCGACAAGGATGGAAAACTCGTCAAGCAAGTACCGCTGGGGGAGGGCGGTCGCAAGAGGACCCGATTGATGCGAATTCTTGATAATGGTCACTACCTCGCTTGCGCAGAGAACCCGGGAGTTGTGTCCGAATACGATGCCGATGGAAAGGTGGTCTGGGAATACGAGATTGGCACCCGAGTTTTTGGTGCAATTCGGCTGAAGAATGGCAATACCATGATCTGTTCTGGCAGTGGAAACAGCGTTGTTGAAGTAACGCCTGAGAAACAGGTCGTCTGGGAAATCGCCAAGACAATTCCTGATTCTGAGATCTCGCTTGGCTGGATGACTGCGTTGCAGGAGTTGCCCAATGGAAATATCGTGGCAGGCAACTGTCACGCAGGTGAAGACAATCCACAGATTTTCGAGATCACGAAAGATAAAAAAGTGGTATGGGAATTCGACGAGTGGGACCTCGTTGGTAACGGCCTCGCCTGCTGGCAAATTTTGGATGCGAAGCAATCTGCGATGGTCAGGAAACAACTGGCAGCTTTGAAGAATTGAAAAACGAACTAGCATTCGAGAATGACTTCATGAACGTCGATTCTCATCCCACCAACAAAGTCTTGGTGGCCCCTGGTAGAACGTCCAAAGAATACGAACTGAAAGCCGGATCTCGCCTCCTACAACTCGTTGCCAAAACCAAGACTACGTCTACTGAATCAGGAGAAACTCAGGTTTCATCAGTACAGGGATAAACCCGCAAAGCTGTGGACACAATGCCTTGGAGATAATAAGACCATGAATCAGTCCCGCCGATCGTTTCTGAAACATAGTGCTGCAACCGCCGCCGTGGGTTCCTTCGCGGCACCAGGAATCCTTGGCGCAAAGTCGCCCAATGCGAAGCTGAACATCGCATCCATCGCCGTTGGTGGCCGCGGATGGGCGGACGTCAACGGCGCTGCGAAAGGTCATAATCTGGTTGCTTTCTGTGATGTCATGACAGGCGTGAGCACTCGCAAAGGTGGTTACGCAGCAGCAGCCAAACAATGGCCAAAAGCACGTCGGTATCAGGACTGGCGAAAACTACTGGACGAGAGTGGGGACATTGACGCCATCACCATCTCGACGCCAGACCACATGCATGCGTTGCCAACGCTTGCCGCAGCAACTCTGGGCAAGCATGTATTCACACAAAAGCCACTCACTCACACGATCCATGAATCACGCACTCTGCTGATTGAAACCCGACGACTCGGAGTCGCAACACAGATGGGAATACAGAATCAATCCACAGTCGGCCATCGAACGGCTGTGGCAATGATTCAAAGTGGCTTGATTGGAAAAATCAAAGAGGCGCATGGCTGGAGCCATAAAGGATGGGCTGGACCGAAGGAAGGAAGGCCCGAGCACCCGGACAAAATTCCGGCAGGACTGGACTGGGATCTCTGGCTTGGGGTCGCACCTACGAGACCGTATGCCGAAAAAATCTATCAGCCCATGAATTGGAGAGGGTGGACCGATTTTGGCTCTGGGACGCTCGGTGACATGGGGATTCACATCTTCGAACCCATGGTTTCAGCCCTACGTGTTGCACCACCTGTTTCCGTTGAGAGTTCCGGTATCAAACCCAACGCCGAAACATGGCAACCCGCCAACAAAATCAAATACGAATTTACGGGAAACCAATACACTGCCACAAAAACGCTGACCTATTTCTGGCAGGACGGAGGTGCCGGACGGCCATTACTTTCGACTTCGAAATACCTTCCTTCAGGTTTGAAGTTACCCAACCAAGGAACTTTGTTTGTGGGTCAATCAGGAGCGATCGTGCTACCCCATGGTGGCAAGCCGATGGTTTTTCCTGATGATCTGCTGACCGGCTACGAGATGCCAGCTATCGAAAAACGTGGGCATTTCGAGAACTGGCATGAAGCAATCCAAACAGGCAACCCTGCTTGCGCGTCCTTTGATTTTGCCGCGCCGCTCACAGAAACTGTCCTGCTAGGCAACGTTGCCGTGCGATTCCCAAATCAGAAACTCAACTGGGACAGTGCAGCTCTCAGGTTCACCAACAATGACGATGCCAATTCATTTGTCAAAGGTGACTACCGTACAGGCTGGGAACTGTAGCGGATCTGGTTTCGACATTGCCTGATGACGGCAGCCATTCATTCCCTGACTGGATGGTGACCATCACCCCGTACCAAAAAGGATTCAGCGTTGAAAATCATCCCAACCGCGATCATCCCAGCCGCGATCATCACCGCGATCGTTCTTGGCTCATCGGTATCAGGAGATGAACCAGTCAAGTTGTTCAATGGCAAGGATCTGACTGGCTGGACAGGTGCGGACTACGAGGTCAAAGATGGCAAGCTCATTTGCCGGGGTAAAGTGCTACGCACCAAGAAACAGTATTCAGACTACATTCTTGAGTTTGACTTTCTGTTGCCACCACGTGGCAACAACGGCTTGGGAATTCACTATCCCGGCCAGGGTCGTCCATCAGGCGCCGGCATGGAGTTGCAGATTCTGGACAACAGCCATCCAAAATATGCAAAATTGAAAACATCACAATACCATGGCTCTCTCTATAAGTTACAAGCAGCAAAACGTGGATTTCTAAAGCCTGTGGGAGAGTGGAATCATCAGAAAGTGACGGTTCATGGTGCCAAGCTTCTGGTCGAACTCAATGGCACGAACATCCTTGATGCCAATCTGGATGAGCTGATGTCAAAGTACCCCAAGCACAAGGGCGTGAAACGACGGACAGGGTACATCTGCTTTTGCGGGCATGGTGATCCGGTGCAGTTCAGAAACATAACGATCTTGGAGTTATCCGGGCAAAGCAAATGAAACACTCTATCTATTTGCTGATCGGCTTTCTTGTTGTCCCAGCGATCGGACTACTGGCTGAAGAATCAACATCCCAGCCAGACAATATTTTGCTGATCATCTCGGATGATCTGACCGCAACCGCCCTTGGCTGCTACGGGAACGATGTTTGCCGAACACCCCATATCGACGAACTGGCATCGAGGGGCTCACTGTTTTCGCGTGCCTATTGCCAAGCCACCATTTGCGGACCATCCCGTGCATCCATGTTGTTCGGATATTACCCCGTCGCGACCAAAGCCACTGGCTATACGAGCGGTCGCAAAGAGGTTGGCCCTGACAAAGATAGTTGGCCGCAGCACTTCCGAAAGAACGGCTACCACACTGCCCGGATTTCAAAAGTCTTTCATATGGGTGTTCCCACCGATATTGGCCCAGGAAAAGATGGCGCGGATGACCCCGCATCATGGGACGAATCGTTCAACAGCCCTGGTCCGGAATCCAAGGCGCCAGGAACAGGGGAAACGCTCCAAAACAATCCTGAAAGGCTTAAAAAAGGGGCCGCCGGGGGCAATCGGTTCTCGGTGGTAGAAGCTGACGGGGATGACTTGATTCACTCTGATGGCAAAACCGCTGCGAAAGCGGTCAACCTGATCCACCAATACAAAAATCTCGGCAAGCCATTTTTTCTGGCGGTAGGGTTCGTGCGTCCCCATGTTCCCCTGGTCGCGCCTCGCAAGCACTTCGAACCCTATCAGATCGAAAAAATATCACTGCCGCCGAAAGTGCCAGGAGACTGGGATGACATTCCCATGAACGCTGGTAACCGACGCACCTCACAAAACCTGCAGATGGATCTGGAGCAACAAAAGCGACTGATACGTGCGTATTACGCATCTGTCAGTTTCATTGACGAGATGACTGGCAAGGTTCTCAAGGCATTGGATGAAAGTGGTCAGCGAGAAAATACGATTGTCATTTTCACCAGTGATCATGGATATCACCTCGGCGAACACGACCTGTGGTCCAAGGTAAGTATCCACGAAGAATCTGCACGCG